>Ga0335074_10012629_pt1 | contig 11845 bp, 12 predicted proteins | sample Lox_Sample_23_FD_206715 | JGI IMG/M metagenome (GOLD analysis project Ga0335074, IMG submission 206715) | Soil microbial communities from Loxahatchee National Wildlife Refuge, Florida, United States - Lox_Sample_2.3 | ecosystem: Environmental > Terrestrial > Soil > Wetlands | place: USA...
GCCGCCGATGATGAAGGCGGCCTTGAGCACCGACGGAATCACGATCACGCAATCCGCTTTGTCGAGCAGGGTCTGCGGAATGTCGTCGGGGATGTTCATGATCTCCTTCAACACTTCGCCCGCGTTCTGGAGCCGGTCTTCGTCGTGAGATTTATCGTCCGCCCGGGCTGAAGTGGACGCGAGGAGCAAAGGCATGCATATCAGTGCGGCAGCGAGCAAGATGGAAAGTATTTTCTTCATGAGTGCCTCCAATGAAATCAGTGCGAACTCCATGATAGGAGCTTTCGATGGCACGGCGCAACTCTATCGCTCGCGGAAGATGGAAGCGCCCCCATCGAGCCGCGAATGCAATATAATTGGACCGTTGTCATCCTTCGTGCACATGCGTCGCGCCGACGGCGGCTATTCCTGCGGCCCCCGGCACATGGATATTGGACTCCTGGCGCGAGCATTTCGTATCGCTATTTGCGCGACAATCTTTGCCGCTTGCGCGAACATCGGCGCGGCGCAGCAGCCCGCCGCGGCCAAGCGGGCGGACGTGGCGCAATTTCGCGCGCGTGTCGATAAGGCGCTTGACGACGCGCATGCGCAAAGGGCGACGTGGGGAATCGTGGTCGCCGATCGCGATACCGGCGAAACGCTCTACTCGCTGAACGCGGATCATTTTTTCGCTCCTGCCTCGAACGCGAAAATCTTCACGACCGCTCTCGCGCTGGCCACGCTCGGCCCGGACTACCGGTTTCGCACCACGCTCGAATCGCCGGGCATGCTCGGCGGCGACGGGCATCTCTCAGGTGACTTGATCCTCGTTGGACGCGGCGATCCCGATCTTTCCAATCGCAAATTTCCATACACCGGCAACGGCGAGCGCGAAGGGCCCGTCGATCGGGTGCTCGGCGAAATGGCGGACGCGGCCGTGGCGAAGGGGCTGCGCGAGGTGGATGGCGACATCATCGCCGACGACAGCTACTTTCCCTACGATCCCTATCCGGCCGGATGGAACGCGGGCGATCTTTTCTTCACGTTCGGCGCGCCTGTAAGCGCGATCGCATTCAACGACAATGTGTTGACGGTTCTCGTGCAGGCGGGCGCGAGCGCCGGAGACGCGGCCACGATCGCAGCAGATCCGGCTGCGGCGGCGGACACGATCGGACACGAGATCACGACCGTGGCGGCGGGAACGAATTTCAACCTCGCCGTGGTTCGCCAGCCGGGCGTGGATTTTATTCAGATACGCGGCACGATTCCGGCGGGACACGCGCCGGTGCGTCTCGATCTGGCGATGACGAACCCTGCGGAAACGGCCGCGCGCACCTTAAAGGAATTGCTCGAGGCTCGCGGCGTGCATGTGACGGGAAGCGTGCGCGTGCAACATGCGCCGCCGCCGGAGAGCACGCCTGCGGGCGACCCGGTATTCCCCGCGCCGGGCGCGACGGCACAAGCAACTGCCGCTGCGGGCAGGCTGGTGCTGGCGGAACATCTCTCTCCGCCGCTGATCCAGAGCGTCGAGTTCACGAACAAGGCCAGCAACAACCTCCACGCAGAATTGCTGCTGCGCGCGGTGGCGCATGAAAAACTCGGCCTGGGATCGACTGCGGCGGGCTTGAAGGTCGAGAAGGATTTCTTGCGGTCAGCGGGAATCCCGGATGGCGACGTCGTGCTTTCGGACGGCTCGGGGCTGGCGCGCGATGATCTGGTGACGCCGCGAGCCATGGTGATGCTGCTGCGCTACGCGGCGCGGCAGCCGTGGGGAAACGATTTTATGTCGACGCTGCCGGTGGCGGGCGTGGATGGCACGCTCGAAGATCGCATGAAGAATAGCGCGGCCACGGGATTGATCGAGGCGAAGACGGGAACGCTCGAGCACGATCACGCGCTTTCCGGTTATGCGACGACGCTGCATGGCGAGTATCTGGCATTCGCGATCTTCTGCAATAACGACGCGCAGCACGGCCCCGGCGCCTCGGCGCCAATCGACGCGATCGCAAAAGCGATGGTCGAGATGCTCGGCGGCAAGCGCGGGCCCGTATCCGCGCGGAAAAAGAAATGAGCGCCGAGGCAAGGATCGTCACTGTCTTCGGCAGCGGACGCGTGCGCGCGGGCGATTCGCAATACGAGCAGGCGCGGGCGCTGGGCGCGGAGTTGGCGGCCAGGGGATTCTGCGTATGCTCGGGCGGATATGGCGGCGTGATGGAGGCGGTGTCGCGCGGGGCGAAGGAAGCGGGCGGGCAGACGCTGGCGGTAACCGCGGAATTTTTCCGGTCGACCGCGAACGAATGGGTCGACGAACAGGTTCGCGTAAAGACGTGGCAGGAGCGGCTTTTCGAATTGGTGAAGCGCGGCCACGGATACATCGCGTGTCCCGGCGGCACCGGGACGCTTGCGGAACTGGCGATTGTCTGGGAAATGCTGAACAAAGGCGCGATGGCGCGGAAACCATTTGCGGTGCTCGGCGATTTTTGGCGGCCGGTGGTCGATCTGGTAAGCGAAGTGGAATTCGGCCGCGCGCGCCATCGCGGCAAGAGAGACGCGCCCCTTGTGCACGTTGCCGTTTCTCCGGCGGATGCCGGCGCGTATCTTGCCGGGCAATTTCAGGCCCGCTGAGTTTCCCACAGTCAACCGAGCTACAATCTTCTCGAGGTCCCGTGTCCCGTCCTGCCGAAGAACTGCTGGAATTTGACCGCCTGAAAAACATCGTTGGCGGCTTCACCACGTGTGCGCCTGGAGGTCGAGCCGTGCGCGCGCTGACGCCGCAGCAAGATGTGGCGGCGCTTGGCGCGGAATTCGAACTGATGCGCGAGGCGATCGCATATCTACGCGCGGGTTCGGAGCTGGGATTCGGCTCGCTGGCCGATCCCGCGGCGTGGCTGGCGCGGCTCGAGGTTCCGGCCTCTGTGCTCACGATCGCGGAGATGATGGACGCGGCATCGCTGATGGAAACGGTGAGCGGCGTGCGGCAGACGTTGCGCGGCGAGGGTGAGCGCTCGAAATATCCCCGGCTCTCGGATCGCGCCGCCGCTCTGGCCGATTTCAGGCACCTTTCCGCCGCGATTCACCGGGCGATCCTTCCCAACGGCGAAATCAGCGATGATGCTTCGCCGCAACTGAAGCGCATTCGCGTGGGCATCGCGCAGGGTCGCGAGAAAATTCAGCGGTCGCTCGAAGGCATTTTGCGCGCGCGCGGAGAGGCTTCCGGCGAAAAGGGCGAAGACTACATCACGCTGCGCAACGACCGCTTCGTGATTCCGGTGCGCGCGTCCGAAAGGCGCAGCGTTCCCGGCGTCGTGCACGGCGCGAGCGGCACGGGGCAGACGATCTTCGTCGAGCCGCTTGAGGCGATCGATCTCAATAACCGGCTGGTGCAGCTGAGCGATGAAGAAATCGCGGAGATTGCGCGCATCCTGGAAGAGCTGACCGAACGGGTGAGGCTCGAACGCGGACCGCTGGCGGCCGCCGCGGCGGAAATCGCGCATCTCGATTCCATTTTCGCGCGCGCGAGGTTTGCCCGCGAATTCGACTGCACCGTGCCGGAATTCACGCAGGGGAATTCGTTGCGCCTCGAGGCGGCGCGCAATCCGGTGCTCGAGGCGACGCTGCGGCCGCAAGGCCTGAAGGCTGTGCCGCTCGGATTCGCTCTCGGCGGCGGCGAGACGGTGATGGTGATCAGCGGACCAAATACCGGTGGCAAGACCGTCGCCCTGAAGACAACGGGGCTGGCGGCGCTCTCCGCGCAATCGGCGATTCCCGTAGCGGCCGAGCGCGCGGAGTTGCCCGTTTTCGACCGCGTGTTGGCTGATATTGGCGACGAGCAGTCGATCGCGGCGAATCTCTCGACGTTTTCGGCGCACATGCTGAATCTGAAGTCGATGCTCGAAGTGGCGACCGAGCGGTCGCTGATCCTCGTCGATGAAATGGGCACCGGCACGGCACCAGAGGAGGGTGCGGCGCTCGCCGTGGCGCTGCTCGAGGAGTTTCGCAGGCAGCGCGCGTTGACGCTCGCGACCACGCACCACGATCGCCTGAAGGCGTATGCGTCCACCACGCCCGGGATCGTAAACGCGGCGATGGAATTCGACGAAGAGCATTTGCGGCCCACGTACCGGCTGCTGGTCGGCGTGCCCGGCACGTCGAGCGGAATCGAAATCGCGCGGAGGCTAGGACTGCCGGCGCGCGTGGTGGAGCACGCGCAGGCGAGCCTTTCGCCGGAATCGCGCGAGGCGCGCGACCTGATCGCCTATCTCCATCGCAGCCGCGACGAGATGGAAGACGTGAAGCGGCAGGCGCGCGGTGAATTGGCGCAGCTCGAGGAGGAGCGCCGCTCGCTTCAGACGGAATGGGTCGAGCGGCAGCGTAAGCGCATCGCCGAACTCGAGAAAAGCTTTCGCGAGGCGCAGAAGCGGCTGGAAGCCGAGGTCGCGCGCGTTGTCGAGGACGTGAAGGATCGCGCTTTGCGCGCCCAGCTCGAAAAGCAAACCGGCCGCCGCATGGGCAAATTCGAATCGGACGCGCGAGCCGAAGCCGACGCGGCCGTCGTCGAGACGCTGGCGGCGTCGCAGGCCGATCTCGGCGTGGCGATTGCGGCACAACAAGCGCCGGTCGCGCCGGAGCTGCTTTCGGCCGGTCAGCGAATCATGGTGAAAGGATTCAAGCAGCCGGTCGTCTTTCAGCGGCACGATGGCCGCTCGGCGGAGGTCCAGGCGGGACCGCTGCGGATGAAAGTTCCGCTCGGGGATATCGTCGCCATCGGAAATGACACCGCAGCGGCAAAAGGTGGTACGGCCGCAGCAGGGTTGGCTCGACAGCGTGGGATCACGGTACACGCGCAGTCGAGCGTCGAGTCCGCACCCGAGGAGATCAACGTGATCGGCGCCACGGTGGAAGAAGCAACCGAGCGAGTCGACAAGTTTCTCGACGACGCCGCGTTGGCGGGCCGGTCGAGCGTCCGCATCATTCACGGACACGGAACGGGCGCGTTGCGCCGGGGACTGGCGGAGTTTCTCGCCGCGCATCCTCTGGTCGAACGAATCCACGCGGAGGCGGAAAATCGAGGCGGGACCGCAATCACGATCGTGGAACTGAGAGCATAACCTTGACTCTCCCATTGAAATTTACTAGAATGTAGTAGATTCTAGTAGATCTTAGTGACATTCGGGAGTCGCGCAGATGGCAAAGATGGTGACGATCGAGCAAAAGGCCGTCGGATTTCTCGATTGGGACGAGAAAGAACAGGCCCGCATTGAACGGAACGTCTTCCTGCGAAACGGCCAGCTATGGGAAGGTCTGCGATTCTGCAAGAACCGCAATGGTCGCCACAATCGCGTGCATCTGGTGATCAACGAGGCAGACTTCGTGGATCTATTCCAGAGCGCTGTCGAGAACGGTGTCTTCGAGGAACAGACTCTGGAACGTTTGCGGGCCATCCTCGAGCAACGGCGCGACCCGTTTCTAGAGGTGATTGGCTCGACTGCGGATGGCAAGCTGGCGGCGGACGTTGACGACGAGCTGTACGGGGAAAGCCCAGCTTGAAACTCTTCGTCGACACATGGGGCTGGCTCGTCCTTGCCGACCGGAAAGATCCATCCCACGAAGAGACCGTGCGGTGCTATGAAGCGTACAGCAAGGCATCGAGTCGTGTCCTTACATCCAATTTCGTGCTGGACGAAACCTTCACACTGCTGTTTCGACGGCGTCCTTTCGACGAGGCACTGCGTTTCGCAACTGCCGTTCTCAAGTCACCATCGATCGGCGTAGAGGTGGTTACAGAGGCACGATTTCGCGCCGCCTTCGATCTGCGGCGGAAGTTTTCCGACAAGCCCAGGATTTCTTTTACCGACTTGAGCAGCATGGCAATCATGAGCGAGCTGAAATTGACGGACATATTGACAGGTGACGGGCATTTCAGCCAAGTTGGCCTCGGATTCCGGAGTCTTCCGACAAAATGAGAGCAGAAACAAGTCGTGGCTGAAGCTGGATCATTCGCGGAGAAAGTGAAGCAGCAGGCGGACATCGTCCGCGTAATCGGCGAATATGTCCGCCTGAAGAAGACGGGGCAGAATTTCACGGGGCTGTGCCCGTTCCATCAGGAGAAGACGCCATCGTTCAGCGTCCATCCGGTGCGGCAGATTTACCATTGCTTCGGCTGCGGCGCGGGCGGCGACGTATTCAAATTCGTGATGGAGCTCGACAAGTGCACGTTTCCCGAGGCGCTGCGCACGGTGGCCGAGAAATGCGGAATCCCGATTCCGAGGCCGCGCGAGCGCTCGCCCGAAGAGCGCCGCGAAAACCAACAGCGATCGGCGCTGGTCGAGATGCACCAGCAGGCGGCAGCATTTTTCGCGCGGCAGCTGCACGAGGCCTCGGAGGGCAAGGTCGCCGGGGCGTATCTCGAGGATCGCGGCCTCGATCGCGAGGCCATGAAGCGATTCGGGCTCGGCTGGGCGCCGTCTTCGGGCGACGCGCTGCTGCGCCAGCTCAAGCCGAAGTATCCCGAGGCGCTGCTCGAAATCTCGGGGCTTTTCTCGCGCGATCAGGGCGGGCGGCTCTACGATCGCTTCCGGCGGCGCATCATGTTTCCGATCGCCAATGATTCCGGCAAGGTGATCGCGTTCGGCGGGCGCGCGATGGGCGACGACATGCCGAAATACATGAACTCGCCCGAGACGCCGGTGTATTCGAAGAGCAACGTGTTGTATCACCTGGATCGCGCGAAGGAAGCGATCCGGCAGGGCGACGTCGCGATCCTCGTCGAAGGATATATGGATGCGATCGCCGTGGCCCGCGCGGGCATCGCGAATGTGGTGGCGAGCTGCGGCACCAGCCTGGCCGAGCCGCAGATCAAGCTGCTCGGCCGGTTCACGCGGCGCGTGATCGTGAATTACGATCCGGACACAGCGGGGCAAGTCGCCACGGAACGGTCGATCGCACTGCTGCTCGAAAAGGAATTCGACGTGCGCGTGCTGGCGCTGCCCGGAGCGGCCGATCCGGACAAATTCATCAAAGAGCAGGGTGTGGAAGCCTACCGGAAATTGCTCGGCGAGGCGCCACCGTATCTCGATTATCTGATCGGCAAGGCGCGCCACATGGATCGCACAACCGCTGCGGGAAAAGTGGCGGCGCTGAACTTTCTGATGCCCTACGTGCAGCGGCTGCCGGACCGCCTGCTGCGCTCGGAATGGGCCACGCGCATCGCGTCTGAGCTGCGCGTCGATGAACCGGTGCTCCGCGAAGCGCTGCGCCGGGCGGCCGTCGAGCGCCGCAGCGAGGTGAAACCCAAGGCCGAATTGATGGCAAGCCCGGTCAAGAAAGCGGAACGCAGACTGTTGCAGTTGTTCGTCGAGGCCGATGAATTCCGCGAACAACTTCGCGAAACGCTTTCGAGCGAAGCTTTGCATCGGGGGCTCGAGACCGAGCGAATTTTCGAAATTCTCATTTCCAATACCTCCGGGCGCCCAGATGTTCCTGCCCTTGCCACCAGTCTGGGCGACCGGGACCGTGGACTATTCTTCGAATTGCTTTTCGAGGAGCCGCAGGAGGCCAGGTGGCCGGAGGCGGAGAGCTGCCTCGAAGTGCTGCGCAGCCGCGCCGTAGAACAGGAGCTTGCCGACTTGCAGAAAAAGATCGAATCGCAAAACGCGCCCGAAGATTTGAACAAGCTGCTCTCGCGGCGCCTCGAGCTGCAGAAGAAATTGGCCGCGGCCGCGAAATGACCACGCCGCTTCCTTCCATCGTGATCGTAGGGCGCCCGAACGTGGGGAAATCCACGCTCTTCAACCGGCTTACCGGCTCGCGGCGGTCGATCGTCACCAACGAGCCTGGCATCACGCGCGACCGCATCTACGGCACGGCGCAGTGGGACGGCCGCGCGTTCGAGGTGGTCGATACGGGCGGAATCGTGCCCGAGGACAAGGCCGGCATTCCCGGCGAAATCCTGCGGCAGGCGCGCGTGGCGATCGAAAATGCCACGCGCGTGGTGCAGATCGTGGATGGGCGCGCGGGACCGCTGCCGCTCGACGCCGAACTCGCACAGCTTTTGCGACGCGCAGGCAAGCCGCCCGTGCTGGCCGTAAATAAGGTGGATTCGCCGAAGCAGGCGGAGCTCGCAGCGCAGTTCTACGAGCTCGGCGACGAGATTTTCCCAATTTCGGCCGAGCACGGCTACGGCATCGACGCGCTGCTTGATTCGCTGACGCAGGATTTCCCGCAAGGCGAATCGCCCAGCCGGACGTCAACATCGCGATCATCGGGCGGCCGAACGTGGGCAAGTCGACGCTGCTGAATAAGCTCGTGGGCGCCGAGCGCGCCATCGTTTCACCCGAGGCCGGCACCACGCGCGACATGGTGGATACTCTCGTCGAGCGTCACGGCAAGACGTACCGCTTCCTCGATACGGCGGGGATTCGCCGCAAAGGCAAGACGAAACTCATCGCCGAGAAGCTGAGCGTGATCATGGCGCGCAATCACCTCGAGCGCGCGGACGTGGCCGTGCTCGTGGTGGACGCGTCCGTGGGCGTCACGTCGCACGACGCCACGATCGCAAGCTATGCCGAGCAATCGGGCCGCTCGGTGATCATTGCGATGAACAAGTGGGACCTCGCGCTGAGAGCGGCGCAGGAAAAAGCCGCAAGCGAAAAGCCGCACAGCGGCAAGGAATCCGGCAGGGGCGCGAATCCAAGCAAACTCCTCGCGGACTACGAACCAATGGTCCGGCAAAAGCTGAAATTCCTCGCTTACGCGCCCATCGTTTTTCTATCGGCGCTCACCGGCGAGCGCACCGAAAAGCTCTACACGCTGATCGATCGCGTGGTCGAGGCGCGCCGCCGTCGCATTTCGACCGGCGAGCTGAACCGCTGGCTGGCAAACGTCGATCTCGAGCGCGGCACTTCTCCCGCCAGCCGCGAGGTGAAAATCTACTACATCACGCAGGCCACGGTTGCGCCGCCCACGTTCGTGCTGTTCACGAACCAGGCGAAGCCGCTGCATTTCAGCTACCAGCGCTTCCTCGAAAATCGCCTGCGCGCGGCCTTTGATTTCACGGGCACGCCGATCCGCTTCAACCAGCGCCTGAAGAAGCGCGACCGCCCCGGCCACGAGAAGCCTGAATTCCCCAAGGGCGAAAAACGCGCGCCGCGGCACAGCAAGCCCAAGCGCCGCCCTGGCCGGGGCCGGGGCCGCCAACGCTAGCGGCGTTCCCGCTCCGCAGCCTAATTTTCCTGCCGCCCTTCCGAACCTTTCGGCGCGGCTAGGTCTCTAGGTCATTGACGAGCGCGCGTGGCCACTTCCAAACAAGAGGCGCAATGGGTTCTCCGGGCCCAGTGCGGCGATCGCGAGGCCCTCGAGCTGCTCCTGCGCGGCGTGCAGCCCTCGCTGCGCCGCTATTTGACGAGGCTCGTGGGCGCGTCGTCCGCCGATGACGTGCTGCAGGAAGTGCTGATCCTCGTGTCGCGCAAGCTGGGATGGCTGGATGTGCCGGAAGCGTTTCATCCCTGGGCGTACCGGGTGGCGAGCCGCGCGGCGTTTCGTCATTTGAAGAAGGAGAAGCGCTGGTCCGGGCATCTTCGCGACGAAGTCGTCCTCGACGATCTTCCGGCCGCGGAATCGGCCGTGCCGCGGGAGCTGCTCCCGGAATTGCTGCAATCCGGCGCGCTTTCGGCCGCCAGCCGCGCGGTCCTGGTGCTTCATTTTCAAGAGGAGATGTCGCTTCCTGAAATCGCCGCAATTCTGGAGATACCGCTGGGGACGGTCAAATCGCGCCTCGCTTACGGTTTGGCTGCCCTTCGCAAGAAACTCGATCCTGCAAGGAGCGTGTGATGGCAGAAGATATGGAAACAATCCTTCGCAAGTCGCTCGACGCAGTGGACCGCAGCCAGAAATGGCAAGTCGCGGGACTGGTGATTTTTCTGCTCCTTCTATTGCTCCATCTCGTCGCCTTCATGGCCGCCGTGCACGGGCACCACGACGTCCAGACTGTAAGTCCGCGCGCCATCGGCATGGGAATCTTTTCGGTGCTGCTCATGGTGGTGGCCTGCACCTTCGGAATCACCTTCTTCATTTCGCGGATGACCAAGCGGATTCTGAAGGCGATCGAGCTTTCCTCCAGGCCATAGCAGCCGGAGTTTCGGCCGGGGTCGCGAATTGTTTCGGGTGCGGGGCACTATCGTTTCGACTTCGAAGCCCTCCTCGGGGACAACACCCGAATCCAAACGACATTCGTCTCTTCCTGTCCCTTCCAGGCCTTATAGGGAAGCGCGTCCGTAAGGTGTCGATCCAAGGGCGCTGGCGACAAACAGATCGACGATGTCAAATCGCCGCCGGAACTGTATTTTCCGCGCAGACGCCAACGTCCAGGCGTTTTGAGTTCGGGGAAGAAATCCGGATCGATGGAAACCACAGCGCCATAAAAGTGCCCCGCCGGCAGCGATATCCAACGCTCCACTAACCTATTTGCAAAACTCGCTTTCGGATCGTCGATGCAGTCTGCCGCACAGGCCAACCGCTCCAGTCCTGGCTTCAGCGGGGGACCCAAGTCGAGGGAAAGCGTCAGAGGGGAATGTGAGCAAGGCTGGTAGATGTCTTTTTCGATGAAGAGTTCTGCGTTGCCGACGTTCCGAATCTCAACCCGAAGCTCAAGCGGTTGGCCAGCCTTTATGACTCTCGACTTCGCAGATATTCTGACTTCGATTTGTCGGTTGTTGCCTTGCGCGGGAAGGGGTTCCCTGATTCCGTGCGGCGCCAACATGAGGGCAAAGACCACCGGCACCAACGCCTGAGCAATTCTCATTCAAGCAATCCTTGACCCGTGATTAGACACCGACACCTGGAGAAGAGTGCCTTTCAAATCTCATGGTGGGATTCACTCAGCGAGCGGTCAGTTGCTTCGGGCCAAGCTGCTCCATCAAACGCTGCCGCATCGCGGCGGCAAGCGATGGAGGGGTTGACACGGCCCGAAATCGGCCTAGGATACAGACAAAGCCATGGCCAGCGCAGCTCAAAGAGTGCCGGAGAGCTCCGAAAGCGGCGGACTATTTCGCATCGGGGAGGTCAGCCGCCTCACGGCGACGAAGACGTTCGTCCTGCGCTTCTGGGAATCGGAATTCCCCATGCTGCAGCCGGTGAAAAGCCCGAGTGGGCATCGCCTCTACCGGCGCGAGGATATCGAGACCGTCTTCGAAATCAAGCGCCTGCTCTACGACGAAGGCTTTACAATCGCCGGCGCGCGCAAGCATCTGATGGACCAGAACGGCGGCGCCGCCGCCGAAGCCGATGAAACTGTTTCGGCTGCCCCTGCGGCTCCCGCAAAGCTCGATCGCGGATCGCGCGCACACCGCAAATTCCTGCTCGATCTGCACGAAGAGCTCCTCGCTGTCTTGACCCTTCTCGAACGCGAGTGATACGCTGATTCCCGGCCCAAACAGCCACATGCATGCGGGCTGATTGCGGTCAGTGCGGTCGGGACGTGGCGCAGCCTGGTAGCGCGCACGCTTGGGGTGCGTGAGGTCGCTGGTTCAAATCCAGTCGTCCCGACCATTAGTTCTCAGGCACCTCCGCCTGCTTCGTACATGACTTCGCTTGAGTCTCGTTTCTTCCGGCTCTTGGATAGCTTCGCCAAAAGTGAATATCGATGTTTATTGACAGAGATGTGGCTTCGTGACGAAAGAAACGAGTATGTGTTGTGCTTCCGTCCCCTTGCCACCGCCGCGAGCCCGGAGAAACAGCATATCTGCTGTTACATCGAGGTCGATGCTCGCGAGGCGATGAAATCGGCGCATGAGAAACTGTTGACCACGGAAATCATCGAGGACATGAAAAAAGCGCTCTCCGGCCTCTGGGATTCGGCACAATAGAGCTC
>Ga0335074_10012630_pt1 | contig 11845 bp, 8 predicted proteins | sample Lox_Sample_23_FD_206715 | JGI IMG/M metagenome (GOLD analysis project Ga0335074, IMG submission 206715) | Soil microbial communities from Loxahatchee National Wildlife Refuge, Florida, United States - Lox_Sample_2.3 | ecosystem: Environmental > Terrestrial > Soil > Wetlands | place: USA: Florida...
AGTCGTAACTGGATCTTGATTCTTCAGTTCTCCGCTGAAAGCCCGAACAGACTCTTTCTCTTCAGGCGACACGGACCGCGATGCATTGGATTGCTGTTCTGCATTGCGAAGAGAAACCTCGAGATCGGTAATTGTAGCGAGAAGCTGTTTCTCGGACGCCTTCATCGATTCAAGCACAGAGTCATGCTTCGAGCGCCAGTCATTGACCTCTTTCTGTAGCTGGCTAACCCTGCGTTGGTGTTCAGCGCTTGGCTCGCCGACCAAATCTTCATCAGCTGGACTTGCCGCCAAGCTGCGATCGACGACAGCACCCGTGGCATTAGGTGCTGCGTTAAGTGCAGCTTGAAGACTATCGATCTGAGAGAGAAGTTCCCGCTCCCGGAGGGCATGCTCCTCAGAGAGGATGCGAATGCGACTCTCGCTCTGCAGCACTTGATTACGCATGGTTGAGATGGTGGTAATATCCAAAGACGAAGCCGCATTCAAGCTGGTTCGCTCGCGTGTTAGGCCAGTGATGATAGTCATCTTCGCTTCCATCTCCTTTCTCAAAGATGAGACCTCACCCTCGAGTTGGCTTACACGTTCCGATCGAAGGTGAAGCTCCGTCATCGCAGAGTTCAGGTTGATTTCGAAGCTCTGGAGCTTGTCTGGTTCTTCCTCGAAGTTCTCAAGTGCCATGTTTCGTAGGGCCGCGAATGAACGGTTAGCTCTACTATCCGTGTTGGCGATGTTCTGAGCAGATTTGCGGCGGAGGAGTGCTGGGCCAGGCGAGTCGCGCCCGCTCATCTGTGCTTTTTGCACTTCAGCCTTTAGCTCCTCGACATAGTCCAAAGTGTCTTGATGTTGGTCTTGCAGCTGGGCGTAGCTCTCGGTCAACTCAACCATGTGGATTTCACGCTCTTGATTCAACATTCTGAGCCTCTCCATTTCACGGGCTAACTGTGCGTCGTGTGGTAACGGACTTGCGAGGCTTGCTGCGGTACTGCCATCCTCGTCTCCTTGAGCCGTATCAACGTCAGATGTTCCATTTGGCTTCTCGCCAAGCGAGGACAATTCAGATGACAGCGTTCGCGAGGCTCCCTGGCGTCCACCTTCGGTAGAACCGTTAATGGCGTCTTCTGCCAAGAAAGAGACTGGTCGAGAAGGATCAAGTGCATTTTCGCGATCTTCGTTGATGCGTTGGTTCATCTCCGCCATTGCCGTGAGTGCGATCTGGTACTTGCGCTGGAGTTCATCGTAGTCGTGGATCGTTGCCTCGTGCTCAACACGGAGATCAAAAAGCTCTTGAGTCATTGTATCAAGCTTGTCTGCTACGAATCGTGACTGGGCTGGGCTAGTTGGCTCCTCCACGTGTTGAACTTCAAGGTGTTTCTCGCCTGCGACCGATTCAGGAGCTTCGGGCTCCTCAGTAGCTTTCTCCTCAATCTTCTTCTTATCAACTTCATCTTCGGTGATATCGCGCACCGCAGGAGCACGCTCACTACCTTCGAGAGCTTCTTCTTCCTCCTCTTGCTCTGGTTGCTCGCGTACCGGTGAAACCTCTCTGTAGGGAGTGCTGTGATCCGATATACGCTCAGAAGCGAAAGAGTGGAATGAATTTCCACTGTCTTTCTTCGAATGGCCGTTGACCAATACCTCAGTCTCTGCTTTGGCTTGGTCTTGTCGAATATGGTCTAGCTCATAGAGAAGATTGTCAAGTTTGCCAATGCTTCGCTGCCTTTCGATGACATGCTCAAGGCGATCAATTTCGCGCTGCATGAGGTCTTGATCCTGCTCTGCTTCAGCAAGGCGTTCTTCAAGCGTCGAAATGTATTCTTCGCTGTTCGCTTCAGCCTCACGCATCTTGACAATCTCTACCTTCAAGCCGGAGATGATTGCGTTGGCTTTCTCCTCGCCGTTATTTGCAGAGGCGGTGCGAGCTTCCAGGTCTTCCAGAAGTCGTTCGGAGTTGGCTTCGCGATTTTCCATCTTCTGAAGGCGTGATTCAAGTTGTTGGCGAACAGTTTCGAGATAGGCAATCTTGGTTTCCTTTTCGAGGAGGTTGCTTTCCGTGTTTGCCAGTTCGGTCCTTGTTGTCGAATTGGTTGACTCTAAGCTCTGGATTGTAGTTTCATAATCGAGTACGACCTTTTCAACGGCTTCAGCAAACGACTTGGATCGCTTGAGACGCTCCAAGGCGCTATCGTTGAGGTCCGTGAGATCTGCCGGATCGGATGTCTCATCTCCAACTTTCGTGATCTGAGAGATCAACTTAGCATGGCGCTGGCTGAGTGCGTTATAATTTTCTTGAATATCCAAGAGCTGGTTCTGCAACTCCATCTCGCGTTCATGCTGGCGCTCGGATCGCTCAGAGCGATCTGCAGGTACACCGTTACGTCGATCTGCACGCTCAGATAGTCTAATCTGATCCCGCAGGAATGAAATTTCCGCGCGCAGGCGCTCGATAACAGCCTGCTTGTCGCTGTCATCAGAAACGGCTTGAATTTGTGGCTTGCTCTGTATCGCCCTCGCTCGCTGCGCATACTGCACCGTATTGAGAGTCTCGCTAAGATGGAACTCGACGGGATTAATGCAAGCGACCATGTAAGTAATAGCATTGCCGCCGAGAGAGTCTTGCAGAAGTCGAGTCAAGCGCGAGTCTCGGTAGGAAACGTGTGAACCTGCTTGCCGAGAAGAGAGTTGCGATATGACCTTGCCGAGACTAGCAAGACCAGCGTTGATGGAAATACCTTCCTTCGCGCGGTCGCCTTGAGCGCCAGTGTTCTTCAGTCTTTCACTGCCAGCAAGGTCGACAAAGTGAAGTTTGCTGTCAATCGTGACCCAGTTTTCTGTGCTTCCAGACATGGCTTCGATTGGCACGGATCGCCGCTTGTCTTTGATTGGAGTGGATGAACTTCGCTTCTGGATGAGATTCAAACTGAAGACAGCGTGTGATCGAGAGGAACGAGCGTTGATGGATGTGGAGTCAGTCTGTCGGATGGAGGAACCGAAGTTGAGTGCGTTGAGTAAATCTTCGATGGAGTTGATTGGGACTTGCTTCAACCCAGTGAGTAGGATCCTGCCTTTAGTATCCTCACGAATCATGACTTGCGGCCTCTCATGTACCGGGATAGTTTCATCAAGCAGAAGGTCACGAAGCTGTTCTTGATAGATCTGTAAAACTCGTTAGAGCTGCCGCGGCCACACATTCCAGATATCTTGACTTACCTCGACGTAAGTAGCCTTCATCTGCCAATTCTTGTCCACGGGTCTGTTGAAGTTTGCTATAGCTGCCATACCGTTGGTAGAGTAGCGCGCTGGTGAGCGGATGCCGGTTCGCAAAGCAGGGCCGACCAGCTTATCGAAGAGAGCAGCTGCAGCCCTTGGGACAACACCTGCAAAATTTAGCAATCGGACCGATTGACGGTTCTTCACGAAACACTTACCCATGATATTAGGGTCATTCTGCTCGTTGGGTCCGGTTGTTCCCATTGTGTAGGACTTGCCAGCGCCGGACTGGCCGTAGGCAAGAATAGAGACATTGTAACCTTGGACGAAGGAGTTGACACTGTCCTGCAAGTACTCCCAAACTCCTTCCTGGTCAATGTCTGGGCCGAAGACGCGGTCGAACACGAACAGCTTCTTGCCTTGAGCCGACTCGACGGCCAAGCTCGTCGGAGTTGTGACGGTAACGGTTGAATTTCGGAAGCGTTGCGGTACGAGATCATAGCCCGGATCCGAGGATTGCAATGGAGGTCGCACGCGAACAGCTAGATGAAGTTGTGTCAGCGAATTGATGCGGTGGCGCAAACGAAGGTGGTACAATGGGAAGAAAGTCGGACAAGCGAAAAGGAGTAAGAAATTTTTTGACACTCACCAACTTTGACGGCGGTCTTGCCATCTTCATCGGAGAATCTGCTTGCTGTGCCAAGACGAGCACCGCTCACACTCATGCGACTTGCGCTGCGGACAGGTCTGGGCTGAATCATCATGCTCATGGGTCGCTGAGGGATGGCACCTGCGGGCGAAGCTGGCGAAGCTGGCGGAGAGGCAGCCATGGCCGGCCTCGCAACAGGCGTTGAAGTGCCAGTAAGCGCGATATGACGCGGTTTGAAGGTTCTAGGAGGGTATGTTGAAGCGGTGGACGAGATCCGACAGAAAATGTTTCGAAGGAGTGGTTGTCTGGGAGTTCGCCAGCCGGGACGTGCAGAGCCGGAGCGAAATGCTAAAGGGTCGAAGGGCTAGCGACGTGACGAGAGGGCGTGACGCGAGCAATGCGTCGCGAGGAGGCCATGCAATAATGGCGATGGAATATGTCGATTGGCAATGGGATGCGGAGGAGGAAAAGGTTGTTTGTTTGTTACGTTGTGTTGTGTTGTGTTGTGTTGTGTTGTGCATGTACAGGGAGAGCGTGGCTGTTGCGCAGAATTGAGATGTAGGCAGCGGAGTGGAGGGATGCGGGTGCGTGTGAGAAAGGGCGTGAGCGTGTGTGTGTGTGTGTGTGTGTGTGTGTGTGTGAGATGTGTGAGTGCGTGGTGCGTACGGGAGAGCGGCTGCAGCTGGGAACGAGTGAAGGAGACGCGGTTGACGGGGGTTTTTTTGCGATCAGGGGCTCACCAATCTCTCGGTCCTCCGGGCCCTCCACCTGCAGCTGTGTGTCTTCTCAAATCAAGCGCCGTTTCCACTCAGGCACAACAACGGGGACTTCGTCTCGCCTCGGGCTGCATGCACACTAGCCACGCGCTAGGCGGCCTTAGCGGCGCCGTTCAGTCAGGGGGCGCCCGGCCTGGCAGACCCACGCTGTCTGTGTGTCGGCCGGACTGTCATGAAACAAAAAGTCTGAGAACGCACTGTCATTTGCCCACGCATGTTTCGCCCCAATTTTCCACTTTGGTGGCCGCTCTCTTCTCCCCTTCTACGCATTGCTTCGAGAAGGCTGGCCGACGCTGCGCTCGAGATACGCTCTACATGCTAGTAAAGCTGAACCATCGAGATCGTCCGTTCCCATCTCAGAGTCGGGCGAACTCATCAGCAGCCAGCTCCGCTTGGCCTGCCTGCTCGTTTCCATCGCCAACCCTAGTCATCACACTGTGCTCTCCGATCCTCCACCCTCCATCGCTGTCAGCTCGCTGTGATGAAGCGCGCAGCCGCCCTTGATGCATCCCGGTCCGCTCCCGTTCTTCGGTACGAAAAGGTTGATGTTGGAGGCCAAATCAAAGCACATCAAGCTAAGGGCTGGTTGAAAAAGTGCCTCACTCCACTACTCGATCTTCGGCTACGTTGCTGACGCTCTACTACGTAATGCTAAGTTCCGTGCCTCACCAACGCTAAGATAATAATTATTCCAGGAGTACATGTAATTGTGCTCTTTCTCTTCTTCTGTGAGCCGCTGAACTGCCGAGTGTCTCATGTTGAAGCGCAACCACCGGAAGGAATAACAAAACGTGCCCAACCGTCTGTCCGTACGCTCCACCAGACCACGCTCAGCTGCGTATTTGCTTGTTTCATCTCAACTCTCAGCCATCAGGATCGCTTCCATCGCCAGTGCTGAACGGTGCAAATTTTAAAACCCACGTGTGGCTCCGGCCTGGATGAAGCTACTCTTCCATGTGCAGCCATTCAACGTATCCACTACTCCGTAACGTCATTAAAAGCTCTGCAGCTAACCAAAGTCTGTCGTCGACCTACTATAGACCTCCTGATGATAAAAGGGACGCAAGTAAATATATGGCGCTATTTCAGGGCTCAGCGAGCAATGTTCAGATTGCGACACTTCACATTTTCTTCTGTCTAATTTCCCGGCACCTTTCTCCTTTCGAACTAACAGATCAACCGTTCATGTGGCTGAGCCGGAGCCGGAAATGGCTGCTTAACAGAGTCACTTTGCGCCTTTCTAGCACCATCACGGCAAAGTCAGAGTCTAACGTCTCAAAACCCAAAGGTCTTGATCTCGTATTCGAGCCTACCATGCTTCCCAATTTGGGAATTCATACTGACGCAACTATCCTTGGGCCGCATTGCTATCTGTCATAACCTCGGGCTGCTTGCAACTTTTAGCTTTAGTGCATCTGTATCAGCATCTATATTGTGCAAACCTTCAAAAAGAGACTCATCGTTAGACGTACCTCCGAGTTGATTGTCCTTCCGTCGGCATTCGTATCTTTAGCTCATTACTCGACCCTGTCTCCGCACTCTCGCATACTGCAGGAGTAGCCCATTGATACCTGTTTCCACGTTGGAAGCTTAAATGCACCACGTTTAATATCATGTCCTGTTAATGCTTGTTTATCGTTTGAACCATAGTTTGTTTGATATAGGTATGCTCGCACCTTTCTTCCCTAAACAAAGTGCCCATGTGTGCTTTGCTGCCAATGGATTCAAGAGCTTGTACCAACATTCAAAAGTTTCATAACAGCGACTCACGATGCACAGATTAGGCCTTATCTACTTATTTTGGGACCTGCAATTCATATAATTAGAATAATTGTAGAACACCACGTAGAATTAATCTAGCAGTTGGCAATGGCCGAGGCGTCTTCCATCACCCACCCATTTCTTCCACATGAAAAGTCGTACAGAAGCTGCGCTCATTTTTAGGACCAAAGTACTCGTCTACGCACGACAAGGTGATTGGGCGACCGGCTTTAATGTGCTTCTCCGCGATTGCTTGTATTCGTTCTATGCATTTGCTAGTGTAGGAAACCATCATCCGTGTTGTTCATAAGGTATATTTATAGTCTGTAGTTATCAACATGCGGTTCCCGATCATGCCTAGGTAAGATAGTCGAGCGCACTTTCTTCACAACGCTTATGCCAGCATTCTCTGCACCGGGCTGAAATGAATTCATAACTCTATGCCCTCCAGGTTTCATTCATCATACGAATTCTCTTGCAGCCCGTCATAGGCAGAGGGGCTACTCTTCCTTCTCCAAAACCGTGGCATCCGCAATATTCGCCCCGATTTTCTACCTAGCAAAGCATCATCGCGCTTCCGTCGCCACCACTTCGTTAGCCTTTCGCTCGCAGAATAAAACATGTCAGTAATGAGCGGAGCCCAAGCCAGCGGCGCGCCAATTTGGCCAATGCTCCATTGATTGTCGCCGGTGGTGCCGTGCCACATGATGTCCATGCCGGTGCGCTCGCGGAAGAGCTGCCACGTCTGCACGCCAACCAATCCAAGCGTGGCCAGCGACAGCATCAAGAGGAAGACGGCCAGTGCCTTCCGCGCAATCGGCCTTCTCTTCGGCTCGGCGTTCCACTGCGCTTGGAATTCGCCTCGCCCACCCCACAGCAGCTGGCGCAGCAGCAACCACACCGCAACAACTACCGCGCCACTCAGAATGGAGGTCAGTATCTCCACGTAGCCCTCGCGGCGCGAGAGGTAGGGAGCCGCGTTCTGCCACCTCAAGTCTTCGTTCACGGAGAAGTCGCGACACGCCTGAATCACGTTGAGGCCGTGGAGCGTCACAACCACATACAGGGATGCCGTGGAGCTCAGCGCGATGATTATGGTCAGGCCCAGCGCGAATAGGCGCGGTCGTTTGATTGGCTCGTAGCAGGACACCGTGTTGACGAGGAGGCTGAAAAACGTGCAGGCCACGTTGTAAATCATCATTATAGAGTCGTAGACGCCCGTGGTTTCGTGGTTAAATTCGTAGATTGTCGTGGCCAGCGTGAGTGTAAAGGTGAAGAGCAGGGACGAGTAGAGACAAGTTTGGTGGTGCGGCTCAAGCCATGCTGAGATTGGGTTTGGCTTATGTGACGGCCTGAAGATGGTGATGAATGTTGTATCGATGAACAAAAAGACGAAGAAGAGCAAGCTGAAGGCGATCTGAATGCATGTCGCAATGATAACCTGGCAAGTTCACATTGGCACTCCATACAAAGATATCAGGGGGTAGAGCGTTATGCTCGAGGAAGTGAAGAGCCCACTTACGCCGATACCAGTCAAGTCTAAGTCTCCAATCCCATATACTATTTGACAGATATTTGGACATTGTGTGACTGTGCTGTATAGCTCATTATAAGGCTGGGAATCAAGGCTTCGAATCGTGGATGTGTTAAACAGTGTACAATCCATTTACGGAGTTCTCTGCTGCCTGTAGAATATGGAAAGCACAGCGATTCCAAGCTCCTAACACGCAAATATCCTCAGATAGTATGGTGAGCGTTAAAAGAAGACGGAGGAAGTTATGATCGATACCTTAGGTAGGTAGATATTGTCTCTCGAGGCTCCCTAGCCGCTGGAGGCTGTGAACAAGCCTCCTGCGTGAAAAGGAGGCGCTGTCACACCCCTTCTTGGTGGAGGCTGAGCAAAAAACAATACCAACTTACGTTCCAGAAATTATCTTCCATTATATTTCCCACCACTATTCACCACACACGATGATGACCCTTCAATTTGTCATGGTGCGAAGTGCAGCTTGTAACGGCATAGAAGGTGCGAGTAGCTGGAGCAGCTTAAGGTAGTCAGCTTGTGGTACAGTTTATTAACCACAAGCATGCTCGATCTGCAGGTAGAACAACATCTCAAAACACACCTTTAGATAGCTCACAATCGACCGCCGGTGCTATCCATAACACGGCTTGATACGATATTGGTCACGTGTTGAAGCCGTATTCCCTTGCTTCCACAATGGTGTAATTAAACCTTATTCATATCAGACTACATAGACCTCACCTCGAACCTTGTAGCTAGATTCTCGTTCATAGCGAATCCTACCGCTATTCTTCACCAAGCTACCGATCATTGGCTATCCGTTGTGGGGTTTTATTGAACTCGCCTGCGCATATGGCTACGATAGTGTTTTGGCCTGAACGGGTGCTTGATTGAACGGCGATAGCCTTACTCCTAAAGCGCAACGTTGTGTACCTTAGGTAGATGTTGCCGTCAGGCTGAGCACATGCTTGGCTGGAGGTTTTGGTAGCGGCATGAGAAGCACTGGGCGCGAATCGAGCGACAGGACGACTTTGTGTAGATTTCAGGTGGGAAGGCCCTCGAATATTAAGGAAATATAAATTTGAGTGTTGTCGACCTTGAATTTGCATAGCCATACCTTTCCAGATCCAACGCCGACGCCGATCATCTTTCCCGAGACAGCCAAACAAGACGGCCGATACTCTGAGGGTAGCCACACTAAGTTCTCTGAATTATATGCTATCCACGCTCCGTCTGAGCTTAAAGCACCGCCTTGAAATCGAGGAATTTGGGGATCCGTTACACTCGGTGTCATATTTGAAGCTAATAATGCATCAATATCAATTTTAGTGTGAAGATATGAGCAAGTGACATCGACTGATATGTTGGAGAGTACCTTGCCAATATTGAGCGTCCGCAAGCACTCGCCACTGTTTGCATCCCAGATCTTGACCGTCCGGTCGAACGACACCGACGCGAGCCATGTCGAGTCGTGTGAGAAGGCGACCGACGAGACGTCACCGGTATGGCCCTCGAGCGTCTGCAGGCACTCCCCACTGCTTACATCCCAGATCTTGACCGTGTTGTCGTGCGATGCCGACGCGAGCCGTGTCGAGTCGTGTGAGAAGGCAACCGAGTGGAGGGCACCCGTATGGCCCTTGAGCGTCCGCAGGCACTCACCACTGCTTATATTCCAGATCTTGACCGTTTTGTCGAACGACGCCGACGCGAGCCGTGTCGAGTCGTGTGAGAAGGCGACCGACTGGACCCAACTGGTATGGCCCTCGAGCAGCCGCAGGCACTCGCCACTGCTTGCATCCCAGATCCTGACCGTGTTGTCCAATGACGCTGACGCAAGCCGTGTCGAGTCGTGTGAGAAGGCGACCGAGTAGACCTTACTAGTATGCCCCTCGAGCGTCCGCAGGCACTCGCCACTGCTTGCATCCCAGATCTTGACCATCCGGTCGAACGACGCCGACGCAAGCCGTGTCGAGTCGTGTGAGAAGGCGACCGACGAGACCGCACCGGTATGCCCCTCGAGCATCCGCAGGCACTTGCCACTGCTTGCATCCCAGATTTTGACCATCTTGTCGAGCGACGCCGACGTGAGCCGTGTCGAGTCGTGTGAGAAGGCGACCGACTCGACCGCACTGGTATGCCCCTCGAGCGTCCGCAAGCACTCGCCACTGCTTGCATCCCAGATCTTGACCGTCTTGTCGTCCGACGCCGACGCGAGCCGTGTCGAGTCGTGTGAGAAGGCGACCGACTGGACCGCACTAGTGTGGTCCTTGAGCGTCCGCAGGCACTCGCCACTGCTTGCATCCCAGATCTTGACCGTATTGTCGTGCGATGCCGACGCGAGCCGTGTCGAGTCGTGTGAGAAGGCGACCGAGCGGAGGGCACCCGTATGGCCCTTGAGCGTCCGCAGGCACTCACCACTGCTTGCATCCCAGATCTTGACCGTCCAGTCGGACGACGCCGACGCGAGCCGTGTCGAGTTGTGTGAGAAGGCGACCGAAAAGACCATACTCGTATGGCCCTCGAGCGTCTGCAGGCACGCGCTCCAGTCTTCTTGAACCTCGGGTAATATTTGCATACATCCAGGTATTCTGCTCTCAAACTGCTTCCTCACTATGCTCTTCGCTGGTGCAAAAATAAGCGCGCTGTAGTATGTTTGCAAGGGAGCCTGCTCGATCGCTGGCCGGCCGTAGAGGGTGAATCTCTTCATGTCGTAAATAAACGCGTATAGTCGGGGGCAGTCGCATGTCTAGATGATAGGTCAATCGCATATTCGCGTGCTAGAAGCAGACTTACAAGAGTAATAGACTCCAAAGAACTTATTGCCAGAATCCCTTCAGATATCCTCCGCATCCAGCTTAGCGCCTCAAGCCAATAGAGGAAATGCGTCTGTAGGAACTGATGGAGTTGATCGTGGTCATAAAGCTGAATACCGCTCTTCTGAAGATGCTCGACCCAGTAGAGACAAGCATACTGAACCTCCAGAGGAAGATATTGCTCCACTCGACTACTCTCCACCTCGGTTATAAGCACACCTGAAGCGCCCAGCCCACAAATATCTTGCTTGAGAAAGGTCGACATAAGCTGTATACAGCTCTCGGCTAATGCTTGATGCGCTTGCTTTTCGTCCACCCGGAAGTTCGAATCTCTGCACCTCTCCTTGTTAAGGAGGAAGTCGCGGAATGATGGATGATGCAGACGGAGTGGGTAGGTATTGGCTGTTGGAATATCCAGAATAGCATGGAGATCGTCAAGCGTCTGGTTGACCTCCTGTCCTGTGAGATGGATTAGCCTGCTCAAAGAGCTGACTGAGAGAGGTGACGACAAAACGACAATATTTCCAAGAACTTTCCTAAGCCTGTGAAGCAGTTCCTCTCGTTCACAATCATCATATCCATGGCTGACAGAATTGTTGAGGATAGTAATGTAGATTTCATTGAGGTGTCTTTCCGGCGCGGTAAGAGATGTCCCACTCTGGAGGATCAGAGACAATCGTCTCTCAGCGAACTGTCTGCCTTCAGAGATAAAGCGACATGCAGTTGCAGCCCAGATGAACAAGCCACTAGCTTTCTTGACTAAACGCGTGATAACCTGTTCGCCCGGCCAGCCAGCATCTAGACAGCATTCTTGCCTGATGATGCTAAGATTATATTCCAGGAAGATAGATATGTCATGGTCCACAATCGAGGGTGATATACTGTGAAGTATAAAGTCCTTATGTTCAGTATCAGGTATCTGGCAGAACCCATGTCGAATCGGAATATCTGGTCTGCTTGTCAGAAAGACTCGTAGCCGGACTGCCTTCAACAACCGAGCTTCCGCCAAGAGATGCAGAATGACCCGGATGTTGCTGTCATCGTCACACTCATCTAGCGCATCAATGACAACAGCGTACGACGAACAGGAATCTTCGCTTAGCTTTGATAGCGG
>Ga0335074_10012631_pt1 | contig 11844 bp, 8 predicted proteins | sample Lox_Sample_23_FD_206715 | JGI IMG/M metagenome (GOLD analysis project Ga0335074, IMG submission 206715) | Soil microbial communities from Loxahatchee National Wildlife Refuge, Florida, United States - Lox_Sample_2.3 | ecosystem: Environmental > Terrestrial > Soil > Wetlands | place: USA: Florida...
ATGCTGGTGACCTGCTCGATGTGCTGCTTGGAGCCGGCCTGACCGACGACGAGATCGCGGCCGAGGTGGCGACGTTCATGCTGGCCGGGCATGAGACCACCGCGAACACGCTGTCCTGGTCGCTGGCATTGCTGTCGGCGTTCCCGGCCGCCCGCGCCCGGCTGGAGGAGGAGGTCGGCTCAGTGCTCGGCGGCCACGTACCGGTGGCGTCCGACGCGGCCCGGCTGCCGTGGACAACGGCGGTGGTGAACGAGGCGTTGCGGCTGTACCCGCCGGCCTGGACGGTAGAGCGCACCGCGCTCGCCGACGACATTGTCGCCGGAGCCCCGGTGCCGGCCGGCAGCAGGGTGACGATCGGCACCTACCTGGTGCACCACAACCCCGCGTACTGGCCCGATCCGGCCGGCTTCGACCCTGCCCGCTTCCTGCCTCCGCCGCCCCCCGCCTCCGCGCCGCCCCCCGCCTCCGCGCTGCCCTCCGCCTCCGCCTCCGCCTTCGCGCCGCCCCCCGCCTCCGCGCCGGCGTTGGTCGATCGGCCTCGGTACGCGTTCATACCGTTCGGCGGCGGTCGCCGGGCGTGCGTCGGCCAGTCGTTCGCCGAACTTGAGGCCGTCCTCGTGCTCGCCTCGATAGCCCAGCGCTACCGGCTGGAACTGACCGCACGCGGCATGCCCCGGCCGATCGCCAACGTAACGCTGCGCCCCGGCCAAGGCCTCCCCATGCGCCTCATCCGCCGTGGCTAACGCGACCGCCGCCCTTGACCGCCCCCTCCGCGTCTGGACGCGGGCATGGCTCGTGTGACGGAAGCGTCGGACGGGGACGCGAGCCCATCTCCAGCCCGGTGAGCGGCCAGAACGGGACATAATGCCCGCACGGTCAGCGATTCCAGTTATCGTGTGCAGTTGTACCCCCTATTGGGGGTATAACTGCACACGCTAATTCGATTAACTGCTTCAGGCAGTGAGATGACGAAATGCATCCTCCGGGCGACCAGGGTAAGCGACCGCTCTCCCTGTAAAGTGGGCCAGGACCATCTAGCGTGCGGAATTGCCCTCGTGAGACGGGTGCGGCCTGTGCTGACCTGGGTGGCGCCGCGGGAAATAGAGATAACGTGGAAGTCTGCCGCTTCGTGGAAGTCTGGCATACGTATACGACGGGTAGACTTCCACGATGCGGTAAAACTCCACGTTAAATCGGGGACCAGAGCCGTTATTCGAGGGAGCGCGGGGCCAGGAGGCCGCGCTATGGCGACAGGTGCCGCTTATGTCAGATTCCGGCGCGGCGAGCGGAGAGACCGCGGCGAGCGGACGACGCGGCAGCGAGCAGGGGAGGCGGGGCGAGCAGAAGGCGGGGGCGCCGCGGTCAGCGGATCTTGCGGTAGCGGGTCATGGGGCCGAGCAGGCCGGGGACTTCGTCGAATGGGGTCAGGCCGATCCGCTTGATGACCGCGGCCGACGCGGTGTTGCCGTTGTCGACCTCGGCGAGCACTTGAGGCAAGCCGAGCGTGCGGAGCGCGTAGTCGACCACCGCGCCCGCCGCCTCCGTCGCGTAGCCCTTGCCCCACATGCCTGGCGCCAGACTGTAGACGATCTCCGGTCCCAGGTCGTCTAGCAGCCGCAGCCCGATCGTCCCAGCCAGCACGCCGCCGCCGTCGGGCAGCGTGCCGCCAGCCAGCGCGCCGCCGCCGCCGCGGGGCAGCGCGCCGCGGGGCAGCGCACCGCCGCCGGGCAGCGTGCCGCAGCCGCCGCCGCGGGCGAGCGTCTGGATCACCCAGAACCCGTACCCGGCGGACGCGAAGTCGCGGTTGCTTTCCGCGATCACGGCGCTGACCTCGTCGGTTGACATGACCGCATCGTCGAACAGGAACCGGCGCACGTCCGGCTGGGTCCAGTGAACCACGAGCGCGGTAAGGTCTAGCGCCGTGACGGGGCGCAGCATAAGGCGTTCCGTCCGCAGCACGTGGTCCATGATCAGCTAGGCTAGGCGACGCCAATGACCGGCAGCATCCGGATTTCATCTCCGAACGCGACGTTCCAGCAGTGGCAGGCGCTGCTCGGCAACCGGCACAAGCGGCAGCGGGCGGGCGAGTTCCTGGTCCAAGGCGTCCGGCCGATCACGCTCGCCGTACGGCATGGCTGGCCGCTCCGCGCGCTGGTCTATGACGCCGGCCGGCCGCTCTCGCGCTGGGCGCGAGACACCCTGGACCAGACCCGCGCCCAGCATGTGGCCATGACCACGGAGCTGATCGCCGAGCTGGGCGACAAGCCAGGCGATCCGCCGGAACTGGTGGCCGTCGCGGAGATACCGCCCGACGACTTCGGGCGAATCCAAAAGAGCGGCACATTCCTCGGTCTGGCCTTCGATCGCCCGAACAGTCCGGGCAACATCGGCACGCTGATCCGGTCGGCGGACGCGTTCGGCGCCGGGTGCCTCATAGTCACCGGGCACAGCGCCGATCCCTACGACCCGAAGTCCGTCCGGGCCAGCACCGGCTCCCTCTTCGCCCTCCCCGTGATCCGCGCGGAAGCCGCGCGCACTGTCCTGGCCTGGGCTGAAGACACGGTGAGCATCGTCGGCACCGACGAGGACGGCACCGCGGACATCGCGGGTCATGACCTCACCCGGCCCACCCTGCTCGTCGTCGGCAACGAGACGACCGGCCTGAGCGCCGCCTGGCGGGAGAGCTGCGACGCGCTGCTGAGAATCCCCATCACGGGCACGGCCAGTTCACTCAACGCGGCGAGCGCGGGAACGATAGCTCTCTACGAGGCCGCCCGTCAGCGCGGGGCCGTCGGCCAGCGCGGGGCCGTCGGCCAGCGCGGGGCCGCCGGCCAGCGCGGGCACGGGTCGGCCCCGTTCACGTTAGTTTCCAGCAACCTTCCCCAAAACCGGCGGGGCGGGTGTTTATGCTGTTCGTTGCTGTTTTAGCGCGGTGCTCCGAGGGGACCCAGCAGACATGGCCGTGATCCGCACTTTTCCCACCGGGGAGACACTGCGCAGGTTCCGGTTCCGGCCAGTCGACGTCATTGTCGGCGCCGGGGTCTTCCTGCTCATTTACGCTGTCGTCCGGGTCGGGGCCAGTGCCCGCGTGCCGATCCCGCCGAGCCAGGCCGCGTTCGACACCTCGCCGTCGGAGCTGCCGTACTACGCCGCCCGCAGCCTCCTGCGCATGTTCATCGCGCTGTTCTTCTCGTATGCGTTCAGCCTCGGCTACGCGTACCTGGCCGCGCGGAGCAGGCGGGCGCGGCTGATCATGATCCCGGCTCTGGACATCTTGCAGTCCGTGCCCGTGCTGGGTTTCCTGTCGATCACCGTCACGTTCTTCCTTGCCCTGTTCCCCGGGTCCGAGCTCGGCCTGGAGGCGGCGTCGATCTTCGCTGTCTTCACGTCGCAGGCCTGGAACATCACGTTTTCCTTCTATCACTCGCTGGTCAGCCAGTCCCACGACCTGGACGAGGCCAGCCGGCTGATGGGGCTGTCCCGGTGGAAGCGGTTCTGGACGATCGACGTGCCGGGCGGCGCGATCGGGCTGGTGTGGAACGGCATGATGAGCTTCGGCGGCAGCTGGTTCTTCCTTACCGCATCCGAGCTGATCACCGTCAACGGGACGAACCACACCCTGCCCGGCGTGGGCTCCTACGTGGGCGTGGCCGAACAGCAGGGCAACCTGGAACACGTCGTGCTCGGCATCATCACAATGATCATCATGATCCTGGCGGTGAACTTCGTGTTCTGGCGCCCGCTGGTGGCGTACGCGGAGCGGTTCCGGCAGGAGCTGACCGAGAGCGACCTGAAGCCGCGCTCGATGTTCCTGGACCTGCTGCGCAGGACCAGCTGGCCGGCCATAGCCGGACGCGGACGGCATGCGCTGGCCGTGCCGGTGAACCGGGTGATGGGCGCGGTGACCGGCACCGACGACAAGAGCCTGGTCAGGCACCCGACCCGGCGCCGCGCCGGGGACGCCGTGTTCGGCGTCGTCGTGGTCGCCGCCATCGGGTACGGCATCTACGACATGCTCGCCTACATCGCGGCCGGCCAGGGCGGCCTGGGGGTCATCGTCACCGCGCTCGGCGACGGCGGGCTGACGCTGATCAGGGTCGCCGTGGTGGTGGCGGTCTCGTCGGTGATCTGGGTGCCGGTCGGCGTGTGGATCGGGTTCAACCCGAAGGTCGCCCAGTACATGCAGCCGGTGGTGCAGGTGCTGGCGAGCTTCCCCGCGAACTTCATCTTCCCGTTCGCCATCGTCTTCTTCCTGGACACCGGGATCAGCCTGAACTACGGGAGCGTCTTGCTGATGATGCTCGGCACCCAGTGGTACGTGCTGTTCAACGTGATCGCAGGAGCCAGCGCTGTTCCTTCTGACCTGCGGGAAGCCATGGATAACCTGGGCGTGCACGGCTGGAAACGGTGGCAGCGGATGATCATCCCGGCCATCTTTCCCGCCTATGTCACAGGGGCGATCACGGCCGCGGGAGGCGCGTGGAACGCCACCATCGTGGCCGAGATCATCACCTACCACGGGCACACCTATGTGGCCAAGGGCCTGGGCAGCTTCATCGCCCAGGCATCGAGCGCCAGTCCCACGGATATGCACGAGGTCATCGCGGGCATCCTGGTCATGGCGATATACGTCACCGGCTTGAACGCGCTGCTGTGGCGGCGCATGTACAACATCGCCGAGCGGAAGTTCGCACTCTCATGACCGAGGCACTGATCAGCGTCAAGGATGTCAGCAAGTCCTTTTCCGGGCCGGACGGCAAGCCTGTCCCAGTGCTGGACGGCATCTCGCTGGACGTCGAGGAAGGCGAGTTCGTCGCCCTGCTCGGCCGCAGCGGCTCAGGGAAGTCCACGCTGCTGCGCTGCATCGCCGGCCTGATCCCCCCGACCGACGGCGAGGTGCTGTTCCGCGGCAAACAGCTGACCGGCACCAACCACGAGACCACGATGGTGTTCCAGACGTTCGCGCTGCTGCCGTGGCTCACCGTCCAGGAGAACGTCGAGCTGGGCCTGGAGGCACGCGGAGTCGAGCCCGCCCAGCGGGCCGAACGCGCGGTCCGCGCGATCGACCTGGTCGGCTTGGACGGCTACGAGTCCGCGTACCCCAAGGAGCTGTCCGGCGGCATGCGGCAGCGGGTCGGCTTCGCCCGCGCCCTGGTCGTGGAGCCCGCGGCGTTGCTGATGGACGAGCCGTTCAGCGCACTGGACGTGCTCACATCCGAGAACCTGCGCGGCGAGCTGCTGGAGATCTGGGAGGGGCAGCGCTTTCCGACCAAGACGATGGTGATGGTCACGCATAACATCGAGGAGGCGGTGCTGCTCGCCGACCGCATCCTCATCCTCGGCACGAACCCCGGCCGGATCAGGTACGACATGCCTAACCCGCTGGCCAGGCCCAGGCAGCGGCGCACCCCGGACTTCGACGCGCTGGTCGACGAGATCTACCGGATGATGACCCACCGGGAGGCCCAGGCGGCCACGCCGTCTCCTGTTGAGCATCGCGGCCCTGGCTCGCTGAGCAAGTCCCCGCTGCCGCAGGCCACCGTGGACGGGCTGTCCGGCCTGGCCGAGATCCTGCTCGGCCGTCACGACGGCGCCGCCGACCTGGCCGACCTGGCCGATGGACTCGGCCTGTCGGTGGACGACCTGCTGCCGTTGGTCGACGCGCTGGTCATGCTCGGCTTTGCCGATGTGAGCGGCGACCGGCTCGAGCTGTCCAGCGCCGGGCGGGTGTTCGCGGGTGCGAGCATCCAGAACAGCAAGGAGATCTTCGCGCGGGCCGCGCTCGAGCACGCGCCCCTGGTCCGTAGCATCTTCCGGGCGCTGCGCGACAGCCTGGACGGGACCTTGCCCGTCGGTTTCTTCACCGACATCCTGCGCGCCAGCATGGGCGAAGAGGAAGCCGGCCGCCAGCTCGGCCTGGCAGTGAACTGGGGACGGTACGCGGAGCTCTACGCCTACGACGCCGACACCGAGCAGATCACCCGCGAGGAAAACGGCATCGGCGCCACGATCAGCGACGTGACCGATCCGGTCAAGCACGGCGCGCTGCACCTGTACCTGGGTGCCGCGCCCGGATCCGGCAAGACGTTCACGATGCTGCGCGAGGGCCGGGCCCGCAGGGAACGCGGTGAGGACGTCGTGGTCGGGTTCGTGCGGGCACACGGCCGGCCGCGCACCGAGGAGGCAATAGGCGGCCTTGAGGTGATTCCCTCCACGGATGACGACGCGATGGACACGGAAGCCGTGCTCAAGCGGCACCCCGCCGTAGCGCTCGTCGACGACTTCCGCCGCAACGCCGCCGATATCTCCAGGCTGCGCGGCGCCGGCATCGACGTTATCAGCACGGTAGACGTCACCGACCTGGACCGGGCCGCCGGCATCGTCGCGGCGGCGACCGGCGGCCAGCTCACGAACGGCGTGTCCGACGCGGAACTCGCCGAGGCCGACGACATCAGGTTCGTCGACAATTCCCCCGAGGCCCTGCGCAAGCGCATGGGGCACGGCAACATCTACCCGGCGGACCAGGCGGCAGCCGCGCTCACCGGCCTGTTCAGCGTGGACACCCTGGCCAGGCTGCGCGAGGTTGGCCTGCAGGTAGTGACCGAGACCATCACCGGCCCCGACACGGCCGCCATCCGCGAGCCGCCCGGGGTGCTGGTGGCCGTGCTTGCCGGGGACCAAGCCACCCAGCTGGTAAGGCGCGGCGTCCGGCTGGCCAGGCCGAGCGGCGCGACATGCACGGTGCTCGTCTCGGCAGAGGATGCCGCCGAGGTCAAGGCCATGGCCCGGGAGGCCGGCGCGGAGGTGATCGTGCGGTCCGGCTCGGACTCCGCGGCCACGATCGTGCAGACCGCCCACGAGACCGGAGCCAGGCATCTGGTGCTGGCCGGGACGTCGGCGCGGCTGCTCAACCGGTGGCGGCCCTGCCTGGAAGAGCGGCTGGCCGACCGGCTTCCCGACGTGCACCTGCATATCGTGGGAAGCGGCCCTGCCGACGGTCAGCCGACCGAGGAACCGTCGCCCAAGGCGCCACCGCACTCACGCGCGAGCGTGCGCATATACCTCGACTACGCTCCCGGCTGCGGCAGCACCACCGCGATGCTCGAAGAGGCGGGGCGCCGCCGGTCGCGTGGAGCGGACGTGGTCGTCGCCGCGGTGGACACCCGTGGCAGGGAAGCGGTGAACGCCGCCCTGGAGGGACTGGAGCTAATCGGCGACGGGACCGTGCTCGACATCGAGGCGGTGCTGCGTCGCCATCCAGAGGTCGTCTGCGTCGATGACCTGGCCGGCGCCAGCACCGACGGGCGGAACCGGATCACCGGGGCGCGACGGCTCGCCGAGGCGGGCATCAGCGTGATCGCGACCGCCACCATCGGCGGTACGGACTCCGAGGCCGTCCTCGCGCTGGCCGACGAACTGGAACTGGTCGACGTGCCGCCGTCCGCGCTCGCCGACCGGGCACAGCGCGGCGAGATCGCCTCGTCCGGGCTGTCGCTGGAAGAGCTGACCGCTCAGCGCGAGCAGGCGTTCGCGATCGTGGCCGAGCACGCCGACCGGCAGCTCGCCGCCTACAGGCAACGAGGCGGGTCCGGTTCGGACGCGTACCTGCCGGACGCCGATGCCCGGCCGGTGATCTTGACCTGCGCGATACCCCTGGCCGACCGTGAGCCGCTCATCCGCCGTGCTTCCGCGCTGGCCGCGAAGGTGGCGGGCGATTTCCTGGTGGTGGTCGTGACCGCGGAGCCGTCAGCCGATGCGCGGGTGGACGCCTACCGGGCGCTCACCGCGCAGCTGGGCGGCGAGTTCACGGTCCTGCACGGAGCCCCGGCCGACGCGCTCGCCGGGTTCGCGCGTCAGCGCGGCGTGACCGAGATGCTGCTCGCCCGCGACGTAGACGGGGACTCGCACCGCTTCCCGTTGCTGCGCGAACTTGTGCACACCATTGCCGGGACCGAGATCCACCTGCTCCCTGCCCGCTGGTCGCGCTGAAATCCAGGCCGGGGCGCCGCAAACCCCGGGGGTGCCGCAAACCCCGGGGCGCCGCAAGTCCCGCTCAGCGCAGGCCGGCGGCGGCCAGCACGAGCGGCGCGATATCGCGCTGGCTGGTAACGGGCTTGCCGGCGGCACCGTCCACTGCGGCCCAGGCGGTGAGCACCTCGGGCTCGCGGCCACCGTGCCCGCCCCCGTCCACGTGCCCGTGGTCGGTCACCACCACGATCGTCCACGCCTCAGCAGCGGGTCGGGACCGCACCGCCGCGACCAGCCGTCCGACCCTCTCGTCGGCCGCGCGCACCGCCGCGTGGTAAGCCGCGTCCACGCCGCCCACGTGCCCGTAGATGTCAACGGCGCCCAGGTAAACGAAGGACACCCGCGGCCCGTCAGCGGCGATAACCGCGCAGGCCAGCGCGGTGATCGCCTCGTCGGCCGCGTCCCAGGACGAAATATCCGAGTCGTCGGCACGGACGAACTCCCGCCGCGTCACCTCCGCGAACAGCGGCCCGCCGTGCTCGGCGAGAGCCAGCGGCGGCCACCCGCTGACCGCGAGCAGCGTGGACAGCCCGCCCCGCGTCGCCACCGTGAGGAAGTCCGGATACTCAGCGAGCCGGTGGCCGGTCAAGTCATTGGCCACAACATTGTGCAACGCCATCGGCACCCCGGTGGCGATCGTCGCCCAGCAGGGCCCGGACCAGCTGTGCGTCCCCTCGTCGATCATGACCGCGGTGAGCACGCCCAGGGAACGGACCGCGGCAGCGGCGCCGAGGGCGTCATACCGGGTGCCGTCCACCCCCACGACAAGCACATGACCGGTCACACGTCACCCCGTTTAGTTATGAGAAACAGCCGTTGCTTCGCCGTCCGCCGAGCTCAGCGCACCGTTCACCCACGACGCCGCGTCCGACAGCAGCCATCCGATCACGGGCGCCACCCCACCGGCAAGAGCCGCACGCCTGGCGGCGCCGGCGCGGTCACCTCCGAAGGCAGTAACCGGATGATCGCGTGTATTCTTACCCCCTCCCAGGGGTGTAAGCACACGCGCTGACCGGGATCTACCGCCGGGCGCCGTCATAGGCACTCCGCGAGCCCACATGTTCTATCGAGGCAGCACTGGAGGTAAACGTGCGGGTCGTCGTTATCCGTCATCACGACGTGGATTCGGCCGGCTTCATCGGCCAGGCCTTCGAGGCGCGCGGCGCGTCGCTGAGCACGCACCTGTTTCCCGGTGAGGGTGATCTGCCGATGCTCGACGGCGTTGATCACGTGATCGTGCTGGGTTCGATCTCCTCGGTCAACGATTCGCATCCGTGGATCGCCGTGGAGTTGGACTGGCTCCGCGAGGCGGATCGGCGCGGCGTGCCGATCCTCGGCATCTGCTTCGGGGCACAGGCGCTCTGCCTGGCCACCGGCGGTCAGGTAGAGCAGGCTCCGCACAAAGAGATCGGCTGGACGACAGTCCCGCTCGTTGACCCGGCATGGGAGGAGCTTGTCCCGGCCGGGCCATGGCTGGAGTTCCACAATGACCTCTGCCTGCCCTCGGCGGCGACCACGGTGCTGGCGCGCAACGAGGTGTGTGTCCAGGCGTTCAGCGTAGGCAGGCACCTCGGCGTGCAGTTCCACCCCGAGGTGGACGGTGCCCAGCTCAAGCAGTGGCTGGATAACGGCAGCGGCGCCGATGCGATCGCGCGCGGGATAGATCCCGGCGAACTGGTGGCCGAGACGGTCAGGGAGGAACCGGCCGCCCGCGCCCGCGCTGATCAACTAGTCGCGTCCGCCCTCATCATCGCCAGGGCGGCAAGCTGAACCACCCGGCCCGCGTCCACTGAATTGCCGACAAAATTTTTTGTCTTGACATCTGATGTTGTCGGTGCGACGGTTGTCACATGCTGGACGTGGCAGTGATCGACGACCCGGCGGCAGCCGAAGTATGCATGGACCCGATGCGGGCCAGGTTGCTTGCCGAGCTAGCCGAGCCCGGCTCAGCCACGATGCTGGCCGGGCGGGTCGGACTCGCTCGGCAGAAGGTCAACTATCACCTACGGGAACTGGAACGGCACGGCCTGATCGAGCTGGTCGAGGAGCGGAAGAAGGGCAACGTCACCGAGCGCGTGCTGCGCGCGACCGCGCTCTCTTACGTGATCTCGCCGGCCGTGCTGGCCGCCGTCCAGCCCGACCCGGCCCGCTCACCGGACCGGTTGTCCGCCCGCTGGCTGCTCGCACTAGGCGCGAAGCTTGTGCGGGACGTCGGCACGCTGATCGGCGGCGCTGCTAAGGCCGGCCAGCCACTGGCGACCTTCGGCCTGGACGCGCAGGTGCGGTTCGCCAGCGCGGCCGACCGCGCCGCCTTCGCAGAGGAACTCACCAGCACGATTGCGGCGCTGGTCGGCCGCTACCACGACGAGCACGCGCCCGGCGGTCGCGACCACCGGGTCGTTCTGGCCATTCACCCGAGCCTCAAGACCGACGACCCCAGACCCGAAGGAAAAACCTGACATGACGACGCACGAGTTCGAGATCCGCGACGAGATCGCCCTGGCCGCCACCCCCGAGCAGGTGTGGGACGCCATCGCCACCGGTCCCGGACTCGACTCCTGGTTCATGGGGCACAGCACGATCGAACCAAGGGAGGGCGGCACGAACCGGCTGGAGATGCCCGGCTATGTCCAGGAGTCGATGATCACCGCGTGGGAGCCGGGCCGGCACCTGGCGTTCCGTGGTGACAGCCCGGACGGCACGTTCATGGCCTTCGAGTTCCTGATCGAGGGGCGCGACGGCGGCAGCTCTGTGCTGCGCGCCGTGCACAACGGCTTGCTCTGCGACGACTGGGAGGCGCAGTACGACGGGCTCAAGGTGGGCGACCCGATGCATCTGCGCAAGCTGGCCACCTACCTGGCGCACTTCCCCGGCCGCACGTCGGCGTTCAATCTGTTCCTGGTCGGCCCGGCCGTCGCGGATGACGCCAAGGTCTGGTCGACGTTCGCCGGCGCTCTGTCCGTCGGTGAAATCACCGAGGGCGCGCGTGTGCGGCTCGACCTGCCCGGACTTCCCGAGAAGGCAGGAATCATCGACTTCCTGAGCGCACCGCATGTCGTCGGCGTGCACACGCCGGACGGCATCCTGATGCTGATCAAGGGCTACATGCACTTGCTCGTCGTGGAGTACCACAGCTTTTCCGACGATGAGGACGAGAAGGAGATCGAGACCGCGTACCAGTCGTGGCTGAGCACCGCCTTCGTGTGACGCACGTTTTGAGTGGCCATCGCCGGACGCGCGCGTTCCGCGGAAACGTCCGGGCAATTGCGCGGACGTTCCAGCGGGAACGTCTGGCGCAATTGCGATGGTCCCCGCGGCGCCCATGGGTCCGGCCCACTTCGCTTCGCCGATCGCGAGCAGGGTGCGCTGACCTGCAAGCGTCGTTACCGGATACGCAGCGCCGTTACCGGATACGCAGCGCCGTTACCGGATACGCAGCGCCGTTACCGGATGCCACGACATCGATCTGGTGGGCGGGCAGCAGCGCACGAAGGGCAGATCCTCACGTAGTAAACGACTCTGATGCACTTTATATGGACGGTTTGCGTTCGGTGGCTGCCACCCGGTGTGAGGTGGGTGCGGCTCGTGCTGTCCCAGGTGGCGCGGCGTGAAAATAACGTGGAGGATTACCGCTTCGTGCCCGTCTGTCATACGTATACGACGGTTAAACTTCCACGTTGCGGCAGAACTCCACGTTAAATGGCTCTGATGCACTTCATGGGACGGTTTGCGTTCGGCGGCGGCGCGACCCGGTGCGGCTCGTGCTGGCCCAGGGTGGCGCAGCGTGAAAACAACGTGGAACTTTACCGCTTCGTG
>Ga0335074_10012632_pt1 | contig 11843 bp, 10 predicted proteins | sample Lox_Sample_23_FD_206715 | JGI IMG/M metagenome (GOLD analysis project Ga0335074, IMG submission 206715) | Soil microbial communities from Loxahatchee National Wildlife Refuge, Florida, United States - Lox_Sample_2.3 | ecosystem: Environmental > Terrestrial > Soil > Wetlands | place: USA...
TTTTCTTGTTGCCAGCGCCGTAGTCGTGGATGGCGGGCCTGCGCCCGCCATGACGGCCGTAGGCAGTGTCGCCTTACTTCCCGACTTCACAGTAACAGCCGATGAAGATGACTAACCGACCTTGGGCGAAACCAGTTGGAGCGCGCCGTGTCGTCCAGGTGTCCGCTCCCCACCCAAAGCGGCCACTCCAAGGAAACCCACTTCGCGGGCGAACGCGGCAGGCGGATGGTCCGACGGTGCTAAGGTGTTTCTGTCGCAACCGGTCACAATATCTGCGCCGAGGCACTGGTTGACCATCGGCAGCTCCGGCGCGGAGCTGCGCCGGCAGTTCCCTCCCACCGCAATTTTTTCTGACAAAATCAGTTATCACTATTGACCGGCGCCGCCCAATGCCCTATGTTGTCCTCCGATTTCGTCCACCACCGAAGAAAGGCAGCTCCAGCGACCGTACCGCCATGATGAACCAGAGCAATCCACTCACCACCAAGGCAGAAGCTTGCTCCCCCGATCCCGATCGGGCCGGCACCGCCGTGCCTGCCAACATCGCGGCATTGCTCTATGTCGTCACGACGCTTCTCGAATACGCCCGCCACCTCGTCGCCACCATCGAGCGACGCGCCACCATGCCCGGCTTCTCGCTCTTCGTGGCGCTCTTCGGCACGGCGAAACTCCCCGTCATCCTCGCCCATCTTCACCGCGGCATCCTGCGCGCCACCGCGCTGGAAACCATGTTGCTGCAGCGCGCCGCCACCGGCCGTGACGTCAAAGTGCCGCCGCCGCGCGTTCGCACCCCGTCTGGCGCAGACGCCAAAGACCACGCGGCAGACCAGCCGATCGATCCCCAGATCGCAGGCCTCGCCGCCGAGCGCGCCAAATACGACGCCCCGATCGATCCCGCCCATCTTCCCACGCCAGAGCAAATCGCGGCCGAAGTGCGCAACCGCCCGTTCGGCCGCACGATCGCCGAAATCTGCCGCGACCTCGGCATTGTCCCGGGCCTGTGCACGCGCGCGTTCTGGGACGCGATTATGGAGGCGATCGTCTGCTACGACGGCAGCGCGATGACGGTCTTCCAGCAGATCCAGCGCCGGTCAGAGCATTTCGAGCAGATGCTGGAGACCGACCCGGATCTACAACAAATGGATCAGGCCGCGACTTTGTTTCCGGACAAGACTCTCGGATTCAAACTCGGTGAGCCGCCGCTCGATCCGTTCCGCGATGACCCGATGCCGTCCGTGCAACGCCAGGACGTTCCGCTACCAAAAGACATCGCGCCGCCCGAGGCCACAGGCCCCCCGCTGCCCGAGGCAATGAAGCTCGCCGCCTGAAATTCATCACGAATATCGCAGACCGATGCACGGGGCCGGACGACGGCCGGCCCCGCCATCGTGATTCGTGCCGTCCGAACACGCGCCGCCTTTGGCGTGGCCAGCTTCAATGGACGCCTACTCGGCGATGATGCGCTGGATGTGATGCTGACACTGGCGACAAACACGCCACTGGTCGATGGACTTGTTCCGGACCGCGGGCGCATGCGTAAGGATTTTCCGTATTATGGAGCGCCGTATACGGCGGCGGAGCAAGTCGGCGTGAGGCCGATGCCGCGGCCGGTCAAGACATAGACGGGAGCGGCGTTTGAGCGTCTTGTTGGGCGGCTCGTCCTTGCCAGCGCTGGGCTGTCGAGGCCGCGCACGTGCAGCAACCTTTCCACGCCCCGAACGCCAATGAAACTCGCAATCCCTGACCTGATCTCCAACTCCTATTTCCCCGCGCTCGGGGCGGCGGAACTCGGCTTCTTCGAACGCGAGGGCCTGTCCGTTTCCGCCGAACTGATCTTCCCCGTCGACCGCGCCTATGCCGCGTTGCGCGACGGTGCGGTCGACTTCGTCGGCGGCGCCGCCCATGGCGCGCTTGCCACCTTCCCCGCCTGGCGCGGCGTGCGTCTTCTCGGTGCCCTGGCGCAGGGCATGTACTGGTTCCTGGTGATGCGCGCCGACCTCGCCATCCCCCGCGGCGACCTGACCAAACTGAACGGAAGAAAAATCGGCGCCGCGCCCTGGGTCGAGATGGGTCTGCGCCGCTTGCTCCTGGCGGCCGGCCTGGACCCGGTGCGCGACCAGATCGAGATCGCTCCGGTGCCCGGCGCGACCGGCGCCAGCGTCAATTTCGGCCTCACCGCCGCCGAGGCGCTGGCCGCCGGCCGCATCGACGGCTTCTGGGCCAACGGCATGGCAACCGAGATCGCGGTGACCTCCGGCGTCGGCAGCATCGTGCTGGATGTTCGCCGCGGCGACGGCCCGGCAGGCTGCTTCGACTACACCATGCCGGTGCTGGCCACGACCGCCGCGCTGGTGGACAGCGCGCCGGACACCGCGGCGGCCGCGGTGCGGGCGCTGGTCGCGACGCAGCGCGCGCTGCAACAGGACGTGCGGCTTGCCACCGAGGTGGGCCGCAAGCGTTTTCCCCCGCGCGAGGCGGCGCTGATCTCCGGCATCGTCCGCCGCGACCTGCCCTTCTACGACGCAACAATCACCCCTGCATCGATCGCCGCCATCAACGCCTTCGCCCGCGATGTCGGCGTGCTAACGGACGATGTGCCGTACGAAAAGATTGTCGCGTGTGAATTCCAATATGCGTGGCGATAGCCAGGACGGAAGCGCGAAACCCATGTCACCGACGACCTGCCGCAATATGAGCGGTTTGCCGGCCGCTAAGGGTTTGAGGCGAAACAAGTGCTCCAATTGGCGCAGCGATCGTGCGTACCGTGTCATGGCCGGCGCAGGCCGGCCATCCACGACTTACCATGATAGACGCTGCAAAGACGTGGTGGTGCGCCTGCGCGCACCATGACACGTGAGAGCCGGTGCACCCGTTACGCCGTGCTTCGCCGTTCCGTCCAGGCGGTCATGCAACAAGGCGCGTGACCGGCACGCGCCCTGCTACGACTCAATTGGCGGCAATCTGCCGATCGACCTTGCCAACGATGTAGGCGACGCCTTCCGGCCCAACCTTCGTCGCATGCTCGCAATCACCGGGGATTTCGCAAGACCCGCCTGCGCAGAACGTTTCCGGCTTGCCGTCCCGGATCACCGTAATCTCGCCGCTCAGCACCATGATGCGCACGTCGAACCCGTGCGCATGGAGATCTTCGGTGAAGTTGGGCTTCTGGCCGCCATGAATCACCTCGAACCCCTCGCGCCGCAGATCGCTTTCGAACGCCTCGCGCGAGAGCGCCCCGCCGTTGCGGCGGCGGCCCGACAGGTAGGCGACGCCCTCGGGACCGACTTGCTCGGTATGCATGCAGCCGGAGGGCACTTCGCAGCATTGTCCGGCGCGGAAGATCTCCGGGGTATTGTCGCGTGTGATGGTGATTTCGCCTCCCAGCACCAACAGCCGGGCGTCGAAGTCGTGGCAGTGGTTGGCCACAGTCATGTGCGGCCGCAGGCTGGCGTAAACCGGGCGGAAGCCGTCGCGCCGCAGGTCCGCCGCGAATTCGTGCTGATCCATATGACGATCTCCCGAGTACGTGCCCATGCGATCCGCGATCGGACCGGGCAAGGTGGTTTGAGGTATCGAAGGCACTGCAACGGCCAGGGCCGGTACTCCGCCCGCCCTGCATGCTCCGCTTACGCATGACAACGGATTTTTTCGAGAGTGGCAATGAGGGCCAGTGCCCCTGTCATCAGGCGCGGGACGGATTTCCTGTCGTGAGAAGGCACCGACAGTACTAAATTGTCGCAACGCTCGTTCTACGATTCGACGCAGACGCCCGGCGTTGTTGCCGACCGGTCAGGCGCTGGCAGCTCGTGCAAACCCGCCCAGGTGACGCACCACAATCTCCGCCAACCGCACGCACCCCGCCTGATCCAACGCGTCAAACCGCGCCAACTCCGGGCTGTCGAGATCCAGCACGCCCAGCAACCGATCCCCCGCCAGCAGCGGCACCACCAGCTCCGACCGCGATGCCGTGTCGCACGCGATATGCCCGGGGAACGCAGCCACATCCGGCACCAGCACCGGCTGCCGCTGCAGCGCCGCCGTCCCGCACACGCCCTGTCCTGAAAGGATTCGGACACAGGCCGGACGGCCTTGGAACGGCCCCAGCACCAATTGCTCGCCGCGCAGGAAATAGAAGCCGGCCCAGTTCAGCGACGGCAATGCGTGAAAAATTGCCGCCGCGGCATTGGCCGCGTTGGCGACGGCGTCGGTCTCGCCCGTTAGCAGAGCGTCCAGCTCGCGTGCCAGATCATCGTAGAGTGCCCGCTTGTCCATCGGGCGCGGGGCCGTCCACGGTGTTGCGCGTTCCGCATCGTGCATCACCCCTGTCTCCTTACCGCCGCGCTTCCGCCCGACCCTCACGCGCCTGCTGCGCGCATCGCCGCATCCGCTGCCGGCAGCAGCCGCGCAAACCGCGCCGCCCAGGCCGCCTGGCCCGACGCATCGGCAATCAGGTCCTGGCGGATTTCAATCTCGACGTGCGGCAGGCCGCGTTTTTCGCCATGCACCGGCACGGTGTAATCGCTGGTATCGGTGATGGCATAGGGCGCGTTCTCGCCCACCACGACGTCGCCCTCGGCACGCAGCAGCGCCAGCAACGCCGACGCCAGCCGCACATCGCGATTGAACAACACACCCACCTGCACTTCACGCGATTCGCCTTTGAACACCGGGGTAAAACTGTGCATCGCCGCCAGCACCGTGCGCCGCCCCGCCGCCGCACGCGCATCCAGCAGTGCCGCGATGCGCGCGTGGTATGGGGCGAAGATCTCGCGCACCCGCGTTTCCCGCTCGGCATGCGAGATCCCGACATTGCCGGGGATTGGCGTCAGCTCGCTGATTTCGGGAATGGACGTTGGCACCGATGGGTCGCGGTTGCAGTCGATCACCAGCCGCGAATAGGCCTGCAGTATCGCCGGCGCGTCCAGCGCCGCGGACAGATGCTCCGTCACGCCGGCTATCCCGATATCCCACGCGATGTGGCGGTCCAGTTCGCTCTCCGCCACGCCCAGACCGCCAAGCCGCGCCGGGATCAGCCGCCCGGCATGGTCCGCGGTCAGCACGACGTCGGAAATTCCGTTCTCCCGCAGAACGCGCACCGGTGCTGGTTCACCCGCCGCCAACAGAGCTTGCTCGACCGCCATGCCATGCTCTCCAGATCAGGGAGAACCGGATGGCGCACGCGGGTTGCCCTGTCCAGGCCAGGCGCCAGGCCAGGGGCCGGGCCAGGGGCCGGGTCAGTGTCCAGGCCAGGGTTACGGCGATGGCCCGCTCCGCGGATCATCGGGATCCAGCGCACGCAGCACGAACGCCCCCATCTCGGGCGCAAAGCGGTTCCACAGCGCGCGCAGTTCGGCAATCGGCTGGTCATGCCAGTCCACGCGCAGATCGACCAACGGGAAGCTCTCGGTATCGACCACGAGCAGATGCGCGCTGCGGACGGGGGTCAGTTCGCCGCCGGCGGCAAGACCTTCCTCCAGCGCACACATCAGACGCTCGGCGAGAGGTGTGGTGGGCTTGTTCTGGAAACGCCACAGCATCGCCGCCGGCACGCGGGCGTTCGCCAGGATGTTGCCGATAGCGCAGGCATTGTCACCGGCGGCCTCGCTCATCTCCGGCCTGGTGCGCGCGCCGGAGAACGCAGCCGACCGGCCGGCAGAGTCCACCGCCGCGATCTGCCGCCAATGGGCGTGGGGCGTGGAGGCAACCAGCGCATCCACCGTCTGCTGTGCGGAGCACCCGGATGCGAGCAAAGCCAGCCCACGCTGGCCCAAGCGAGGATCGGTGCGATGCTGCGTCAGCACAGCGCCTGTGCCCGCTGCGCAATGGACCACCCTGGCCCCCACCGCGATATTAGAGGTGGCAGTGGCGGCGCCGAACTGGCCGGTGGTTGGGCAGCGGGCGGCGATAGAAAAGGTCATATTGTCAGCATGTCACGACATATTCTGGTTCCGCAATCGGCAAAAATACAAATCTCGCAAAATAATACATCTTTGCCAACCGCGGGCATCGTCCAACTCCTGGTGTCGGTCGTGCTGCTTTCGAGCGCCTGGCCATTGACCCGGCTGGCCCTCGACCAGGGCGCCACGCCGCTATGGTTCGCCGAGGGCCGGGCCGTAATGTCGATGGCGGTCGCGGCCTTGATGGCGATGGCAAGCGGCCGTCTGCGGCTGCCCGGGCGTGCCGACGTGGCGGCCGTTGCCGCGATCGGCGCGTTGCAGCTCGCCGGCTACTTCGCGTTCGCGCATGTGGCGCTGGAATGGGTGCCTGCCGGACGCACCGCGATCCTCGCCAACACCACCACGATCTGGATCGTGCCGCTGTCGCTGATCTTCCTGCAGGAGCAAATCCCGGCGCGCCGCTGGGTGGCGGCGGGCATTGGCCTGGGTGGTGTGGTGGTGCTGATGAACCCATGGTCGATCGACTGGACCTCCCCGCCCGTCCTGATCGGCCACGCCTTCTTGCTCGCTGCGAGCCTGTCCTGGGCCATCGCTATCATCGTGGTGCGCGCGGCGCGGCCCTCCCTGTCAATGTTCGAGCTGATGCCCTGGTGCTTCCTGCTTGCCTCACTGCTGCTGGCGCCGCTGGTGCTGGCGGACGCGCCACACGGCACGCTGGGCACGCGGCCGGCCTGTTGGCTGGCGCTGGCCTATATCGGCTGTCTTGCCGGCCCGGTCGGGACCTGGTGCGTGGTGGAAGCAACCGCGAAGCTGCCCACCATGGTGTCCTCGATCGGTTTCCTGACGACACCGGCGGTCAGCCTGTTGCTGGCGAACCTGCTGCTGGGTGAGCCATTGACTCTGGATCTGCTGGCCGGCTCGGCCCTGATCATCGGCAGCGTGGCAATCGCCGCACTGCCGGGCGGCGCGTTCCGGGCGGTGCCGGTGCCCGCCTGGCGAGGGAGGCTGCAATGATCCTCAATACGATCGAAGCCGGCGAGGGACCGCCGGTTGCCCTGCTGCACGGCTTGTTCGGCAGCGCGCGCAATTTGGGCGTGGTGCAGCGGGCGCTGGCCGCGCGACATCGCGTGCTGGCGCTGGATATGCGGAATCACGGCGCCAGCCCGCACGCGCCGGCGATGGACTACGCCGCGATCGCCGCGGACGTGTTGGAGACGCTGGACCAGCGTTCTGCGCTGCCGGCCGTGCTGATCGGACACTCGATGGGCGGCAAGGCGGCGATGATGGCGGCGCTGCAGCAGCCGGAGTTGGTGACGCGCCTGGTGGCCGCGGACATCGCCCCGGTGGCGTACCAGCACGGCAACGCCCGCATCGCAGACGCGATGCTGAGCCTGAAGCTGAGGCCCGGCCTTACGCGCGCGGCGGCCGAGGCGGCTCTGGCGGACGCCGTGCCGGAAGCGGGCGTGCGGGCATTTCTGGTGCAAAATCTGGCACCCGGCGCGCATCCCACCTGGCGAATCGGGCTGCGGGAGATCGCCGCCACCATGCCGGCGATCGAAGGGTGGCAGACGCCAGCTGGCGCGGCCTATCAGGGACCGGCCTTGTTCGTCTCGGGTGCGGAGTCCGACTATGTGCGGGCCGAAGATCGGCCGGCGATCCGGATATTGTTCCCTGCGGCTCGTTTCGTGACGCTCAAGCATGCCGGACATTGGCTGCATGCGGACAACCCGGACGGGTTCATCTCGGTGCTGGCGGCCTTCCTGGCGGCATCTGCCTGACCGGGCGCGTGTGCTGCTTGACGCGGCGCGGCGTACCGCGCATTTCCCGCCGAGCCAGACGGCCGGGCGGCCGCTGCTCTCGTACGAGCGCAGAGGAAAGTCCGGGCTCCACGGGAATACGGTGCCGGCCAACCGCCGGCGGGGGCGACCCCAGGGACAGTGCCACAGAAAACAAACCGCCCGCGCAAGGCACCTTCGGGCGCCCCGCGGGCAAGGGCGAAACGGTGCGGCAAGAGCGCACCGCGCCCCTGGTAACAGGGGCGGCAGGGTAAACCCCACCGGGAGCAAGACCGAATAGGGACGGCAGCATCCGCAGGGATGCGGGGGCATTCCCGCCTCGCCGTCCGGGTTGGTCGCGTGAGGCGCGCCGCGAGGCGCGTCCCAGAGGAATGGCCGTCCCGCGCGCCCAAGGGAAACCACGGGAGGCGCGGACAGAACCCGGCTTACAGGCCGTCTGGCACTACTGATGCGGTCCCGCCGGGCCGCTTGCCCGCGACGGCTATACCGTCATCGTGTCACCACCAGGCAAGCCCGCGAGAGCAAGTGGTGCGCCTGATCTGGTGCGCCTGTTATGCGGCGATTGCGCAGGCATTCCGGCACAGGCACTTTTCGGGCCTGCGCTTATGCACCGGCGCCCTTCCCCGCCGGTTCGCAGTGTCATCGCGAAGGGTCCAATGCGCGATCATGTCCGCCAGGCCGCCATTCTCTGGTGCACGACATGCCGAAAACCGGCTTCGGCCGTCGCCGTACTGTTTGCGATGATCAGCGTTTGGATGACGCCCGCGGCGAACGCCGCTACCCCGGCGGCGTGCGACGTGCCGGGCGCCGTCGCGCATGCGCTGCCGGCGGTGGTCAACATCCTTGCCCTCCGAGGCACGCTCGAGGATCACGAGCCGGTCGGCGTCGACTTTTTCGTCGGCACCGGCGTCATCATCGACCCTGGCGGCATCATCGTCACCAACCAGCATGTCATCCAGGATGCCGGGATGGTCCGGGTGACGTTCCCGGACAAGACGCAAGTACCGGCCTATCCTTTGGCCTCCTCTACACTGATTGATATTGCGTTGTTGAAGGTCGATGTTCAAAAGCCGCTGCCGGCGTTGTCATTTGCCGATAGTGATAAGCTCAGGATCGGCCAGCCGGTGATCGCGGTGGGCAACCCGATCGGGGTTGGAACGTCGGTCAGCACCGGTAGTGTCAGTGCGGTGAACCGCGACCTTATGCGCTCGCCGTTCGATGACTACATCCAGACCGATGCTTCCATCAATCCAGGCAATTCCGGCGGCCCGCTGCTGGATTGCGACGGCCATATCGTCGGTATCAACACCGCCTTGCTGTCGAACAGCGAAACCCTTGGCTCGATCGGGATTGGCTTTGCGTTGCCGGCGAACGACGTGAAGTTTGTCACCGGCCGGTTGCTGCTGCCTGGCGCGGCGCCCAATTGGATCGGGCTGCACCTTCAGGACCTGAACGCAGGCCTGGCCATCGTGTTCAAGCAGCCAGTCGTTTCCGGCGCAGTTGTCACCGTCGTGGACCCGGACAGTCCGGCAGCGCGGGCATCGCTCGTTCCCGGCGATATCGTGACGGGCATCTCCGGCGAGAACCTGCCGGATGCGCGTGCCATTCAGCGCGCGATCATCAAGGTCGATCCGGGCACGCCGCTCATTCTATCGGTCTGGCATCATGGCCAGCGAAGAGACATCGCGGTTCGCGGCGAGCCTTGGCCGAATTTCAATAAGCTGCCAAGCGGCGTGGTGCCCCGTGAGCCGGATATCGCCAAGGTGTTGAGCTACGGTGTGGGGGTGCACGTCGTCTCCATTACCGAGCCCGACCGGCGACGGTTCGAATTGGGAAATCTGCGGGGGTTGTTGATCGACCGTGTTGACCCGCATACGCAAGCGGCAGATGTCGGGTTGCAGCAGGGCGATGTCATCCTGCAGATTGGCGACCAGCCGGCCACTTCGCCCGACCAGGTTATGGCGGCGTTGGCCTACGGCAAGCCGGACCCCGACGCGCTGGTCGCCGTGCTGGTGCATATGAAGACCGGCACTCGATGGCTCGGCCTGTGGCTAGGGCAGCCGACTTCACGAGAGTTCATGAATCGCGGCTTCGCGCCGGAACTCAATTCGGGCACGCAGAAGGCGGGTGGGCAACAGTGATCCGAGCGGGCGCGCGCAACCCGGCAGAGGGGTGCGGCAAAGAACGACAGGGTGCAAGCCTGGTTTTTGCTGCAAAATTCTCGAGGTTTGCAATTCCACGCGAAGGTGGCACCGGTTCGCAGAAGCGCCCTCATCGTCATACGAAAGATCTTTCACCATCAGCAACGCGAACGTGTGGGAAAGCCGGCGCAGAGTGACAAAGGCTGATCCTCGGCATGCCGCACCTGTCCAGCTACTGACGACAGACCAACGGAACTTGCCGTAGCCGACCGTGCCGGCGGCTGGCCCATCCGCGTTCATTTGCGTCCATCTGCGGTTCCAATTTCTTTCTTCGCAGCCAACCGCACGGTATGTGCGGCAGGATTCGATGACCGGCGACGCTAACAGGCCGCCAACGAGCGCAAGCCTGTCTCACGCCGCGACGTTAAGACCTGGTTAGCAACATCGTTGTTATGATGGAACCACGATTGAACCCGCAGGCTGCGGCCAAGCCGTCACCGCTGGTTCAACGTCGCCACGCTGGCAGGGCACCGCTGTGTCGGTTTGCGGCGCGGCGTTCCGCCGAGCATTTTGGAGCGGACGATTGCACACGATCCACAATGCAAGAGTCCAATTGCTTGCCACTGCCCTGACCAATCTCGGCGTCAGCGCGATCATCGCGGGGATCGTCGCCCCAATGGTGAATGGCAGGGTTGACGACGTGCCCCACATCGGCGCATGGCTCGCGTCCGGCGCTGACCTCATCACCATGGCACAGGTCGTCCTGGGAAGGCTTCGCGTATGGCCGCTGAGACCTATTGGTTGGTCGCCCCGATCACCTTCATCGGCCTCTCAGGGTTAGGCTGGCTCGTGCTCTGGCTAACACGGCCGCGTGGACGGGGCGACCAGCACCAGACTGGGGGGGCCGGCCGCCATCCATAACGCCCGGCTCTTCCCGGCGCGGTACTGACCGGGACGCACCCAAGGCTCGTTCCGGCCGCACCTCCCCAATTGACGCCCCGCCCCGAATCCTGCCAGCAAGCGCCTCGTGTCCTACCGGCAGAAGCACCTCCTCGCGATCGAAGGCCTCCACCCGCCCGAGATCGGGCACTTGCTCGATCTCGCCGAGAGCTACGTGCTGCTGAACCGCAAGGGCCAGACCCAGCGCGACGTCCTCCGCGGCCAGACCCTCATCAACCTCTTTTTCGAGGACTCCACCCGCACCCGCACCAGCTTCGAGCTCGCCGGCAAGCGCCTCGGCGCCGACGTGATCAACATGTCGGTCTCCACCTCCTCGGTGAACAAGGGCGAGACCCTGCTGGACACCGCCGCCACCCTGAACGCGATGAACTGCGACCTGCTGGTGGTGCGCCACGCCGAGTCCGGCGCGCCCAACCTGCTCGCACAGAAGGTCGATGCCGCGGTGATCAACGCCGGCGACGGCACCCACGAGCACCCCACCCAGGCCTTGCTCGACGCCCTGACCATCCGCCGCCGCAAAGGCCGGCTGGAGGGCCTGACCGTCGCGATCTGCGGCGACGTCCTGCACTCCCGCGTGGCGCGGTCCAACATCCACTTGCTCAGCACGATGGGTAGCCGCGTGCGCGTGATCGGCCCGCCCACCCTGATGCCTGCCGAAATAACGGCGCTCGGCGTGGACGTCTTCCACGACATGCGCACCGGGCTCGACGGCGCCGACATCGTGATGATGCTGCGGCTGCAGCGTGAGCGCATGCAGGGCGGCCTGGTCCCCAGCGCCCGCGAGTTCTTCCGCTTCTTCGGCCTGGACGAGGAAAAACTGGCCTACGCCAAACCCGACGCGCTGGTGATGCATCCCGGCCCGATGAACCGCGGCGTCGAGATCGACAGCGCCGTCGCCGACGATCCGGACCGCAGCGTGATCAAAGAGCAAGTGGAGATGGGGGTCGCGGTGCGAATGGCGGTGCTGGACATCCTGGCGCGGCGGCACGGACGCAATGATTGAGGGGCGGAGCACTCCCCCTCCCCCTGTGGGAGGGGGCCGGGGGGAG
>Ga0335074_10012633_pt1 | contig 11842 bp, 7 predicted proteins | sample Lox_Sample_23_FD_206715 | JGI IMG/M metagenome (GOLD analysis project Ga0335074, IMG submission 206715) | Soil microbial communities from Loxahatchee National Wildlife Refuge, Florida, United States - Lox_Sample_2.3 | ecosystem: Environmental > Terrestrial > Soil > Wetlands | place: USA: Florida...
GCCGAAGCCGTAGCCGTCGGCCATCAGGCGCTGCACGGCGATGCCCGGCAGCTGCTTCAGCGCGCCCAGGTCCTCGAAGGTGTCGGTGAACGCACCGAAGCCGCCGTTCTCGAGGAAGGCGCGCAGGCCCAGCTCGATCGCCGCGGCGTCGCGCAGCGCATAAGCGCGTTCTCCGCCGTTGCGCAGCTCGGGGACGACGTCGTAGAGCTCCTCGTACTCGGTCACCAGGGCCTTGGCCGCGGCGTCGGTGACCTCGCCGACGGCAGCGGCCAGATCGTTCACTGCCCACGTGTTCACCTGCACGCCCAGCCGGTTCTCGGCCTCGGTCTTGTCGCCTTCGGTGACGGCCACGAAGCGCATGTTGTCGCCGAAGCGGGCGACCTTGAGCGTCGTCGCGGCGTGCCAGCCGGCGGCGGCGCGCGCCCAGGTGCCGACCGACGCCGTCACCCGCGGGTTCGTCGCATGACCGACGACGGTTTTGCGCGGAACCTGGAGCCGGGTCTGGATGTAGCCGAACTCGCGGTCGCCGTGGGCGGCCTGGTTGAGGTTCATGAAGTCGAAGTCGATGTCGCCGTAGGGCAGCTCGGTGTTGGCCTGCGTGTGCAGGTGCAGCAGCGGCTTGCCCAGCACCTTCAGCCCGGCGATCCACATCTTCGCCGGGCTGAACGTGTGCATCCAGGCGATCACGCCGATGACGCGGTCATCGGTCGTCGCGTCCAGCATCGCCCTCCGGATCGACTCAGTGTCGGTCAGCACAGGCCGCCACACGATGCGCACAGGCACGTCGCTGGCGGCGTCGAGGGTCGCCGCGACCTGCTGCGACTGCGCCGCGACCTTCCGCAGCGTCTCCTCGCCGTAGAGCGCCTGGCTTCCGGTGAGGAACCACAGCTCGAAAGCGTCGTAGTCGGTGAAGGGCTTGGTCATGACGGTGCTCCCTCGGTTCCTCGCCGTAACTGGTCCGCTTGCTCGGACATGGGGCCTCCTTGCGGGCTATGCCAGTTGTGTGGTCGAGCCTCGGATGACGAGCCGGCATCCCACCGACTCCGCGCCTGCGTGCCCGTCGCCGTGTATGGCGGCGAACAGCCGGCGGGCAGCCAGCCGGCCAAGTTCTTCGAGTTGCATGTCGATGCTCGTGATCTCGGGCCGCGAACCCTGGGTCACGACGCTCCAGTTGTCGAAGCCGATGACGGCGACGTCCTGCGGCACGCGCCGTCCGGCCTCGCGCAAGGCCTCGATCGCGCCTCGTGCGATCTGGTCGTTGCCCGCGATGATCGCATCGATGTCCGGCGCCTGCTCCAGCAGCGTCCGCACGGCGCCGCGGCCCCAGGATTCGTTCCAGGAGCCGAACATGACCCGGCCGCCGGCGAGCTCAAGCCCGGCGCCGGCGAGCGCACCGACCACTCCGGCCGCGCGGTCCTGGGCGGCGGAGAACTCATATTCGCCAGTGACGTGGGCGATGCGGCGCCTGCCGATCGCGAGCATGTGCTCGGCGGCCAGACGGCTGCCCTGCTGGTTGTCGCTGACCACGGAGATGTCGTCTGGATCCTCTGAGGGCGCGTAGGCGTAGACCACCGGAACGGGAAGATCGCGTCCCATTGACGGCCGCTCGTTGGTGTCCGAGCCGACCACGATGAGGCCATCCACACGGCGCGAGAGCAGCGCCTGCAGGTGATGCTGCTCGCGGATCGCATCGCGGCGGGCGTCGCAGAGGAACACCGACGTCTGCCCGGCGCCGAACGCGTCCTCGGCTCCCATCATGACCGGGATCGAGAAGCGGCCCTCCAGGTCCGTCGTCAGCAGGCCGACCGTGCCGCTGCGCCCTTCGAGCAGCCCCCTCGCGAGCACGTTCGGGCGGAAGGACAGCTTCTCCGCGGCCGCGAGCACGCGGTCGCGGGTCTCGATGCGTACCTCGTCGCGGCCATTCAGCGCGCGGGACGCGGTAGCGATCGAGACGCCGGCCAACTGCGCGACCTGGCTGAGCGTCGCGGCCTTACGAGCTTGCAACGCCCCTCGTCCGCCAATCTCCTGCGCTGGAATTCAGCCACATGATGTTTCAGTGATTTTCTGAAAATCCTAGGACGACGTCACCCTTGACGCAAGAAGTACCACGTAGCTACGCTACGGAAAGCTTTCCGGTAATTTACGGTTTGCGAGGAGGGGAATGAGCGCAGAGGCTGTGGCGAGGTTTACGGCCGCCACTGTCGCACCGGGGCGGGGTGCGCTCGTGCCACTCGGCCTGGACTGCGTGCGGATCACCGGCGGCTTCTGGGGTGAGCGGCAAACGGTCAATGCCCATACGACGCTGAAGCACTGCCTCGGCTGGATGGAGCGTCTCGGCTGGATCGCGAACTTCGATGCCGCCGCCGCGGGCGAGGGCGGAGAACGGGCTGGCCGCTCGTTCTCTGATTCGGAGATCTACAAGCTCCTCGAGGCGCTGGCGTGGGAGACCGCACGAAGCGACGACGCCTGGGCCGAAAGCACCTTCGCCGACGTCGCGCGGCGGGTGATCGCCGCGCAGCTTCCCGATGGCTACCTGCACACGAAGTTCGGCGGGCCCGGGCAGCCGCCACGGTACTCCGACCTTGAATGGGGTCACGAGCTCTACTGCGCCGGGCACCTCATCCAGGCAGCCGTGGCCCGCGCGCGGACCGCTGGCCCGGATGACTTCGTCGCCGCGGCTGTGCGCCTGGCCGACCACATCTGCGGCGTGTTCGGCCCGGACGGCATGCAGGCGGTCTGCGGGCATCCGGTGATCGAGCCTGCGCTGGTGGAGCTGTACCGGGTCACCGGCGAGCGCCGGTATCTGGAGCAGGCGGCGCTGTTCGTGCAGCGCCGGGGTCACGGCACCCTCAAGGCCGGCGAAGTGACCTCCGCCTACTTCCTCGACGACATGCCTGTCCGCGACGCCGATGTACTGCGGGGGCACGCCGTGCGCGCTCTTTACCTCTCAGCGGGCGCCGTTGACGTCGCTGTCGAAAGCGCAGACAGCGGGCTCCTCGCCGCCCTGGGGACGCAGTGGCGCAACACCGTGAGCCGGCGGACCTACCTGACCGGGGGCATGGGGTCGCGGCACGAAGGCGAGTCCTTCGGGGATGACTACGAGCTGCCGTCCGACCGCGCCTACTGCGAAACCTGCGCTGCGGTCGGGTCGGTCATGTTCAGCTGGCGGATGCTGCTGGCCGGGGGCGACGAGGCCTGCGCCGATCTCATTGAGCGGACCCTCTACAACGTCATCGCGACCAGCCCGAGCCAGGAAGGCAGCGAGTTCTTCTACGTCAACCCGCTGCAGCGCAACACCCCGGGCAAACCGAGCGCCCCCGACGTCCCAAGCCCCCGTGCCGCCTCAAGCCAGCGCGCCCCGTGGTTCGAGGTCTCCTGCTGCCCCACGAACGTGGCCCGCACGCTCGCCAGCCTGGCTGCCTACATGGCCACGGCCGACGCCTCGGGATTGCAGATCCACCAGTACGCGCCGTCGGCCATCGCCGCCGTGCTGCCCGACGGCCGCGCCGTCGCCGTGCACGTCGAGACCGGCTACCCGGCCGCCGGGACCATAGCCGTGACCGTTGAAGAGAGCCCAGGCACGCCCTGGACGCTGAGCCTGCGCGTGCCCGGCTGGGCCCGCAACGGGGCGACGATCGAGTCCGGCGGCACGCGTGAAGCCGTTTCCGGGCGGCTGGCTCAGGTCACCCGGGTGTTCCGCCCCGGTGACCGGGTCGTCCTTGGCCTGCCGCTGGCGCCCCGCCTGACATTTCCCGATCCGAGGGCCGACGATCTGCGGGGCACAGCCGCTGTGGAAGCCGGCCCGGTCGTCTACTGCCTCGAGTCAGTTGACCAGCCGGACGTCCCGCTTCTCGACGTTCGTCTCGAGGCACCTGCGGCGCCGGTGTACGACCCAGCTGCGGGCGGCGGGCGAGTCCGCGCGCGGGGCTACATCGCCGGGCGCCGCGCCGAACCCTCGCCCGCCTGGCCGTATCCATCGACCCCGCCGGAAAGATCGCTCACCGAGCGGGAACTCGTCTTTATCCCGTATCACGACTGGGCCCAGCGCGGGCCGTCGACAATGCGCGTCTTTGTGCCTCTCGCAGCCCCCGCTGAGCCGCCCCCGCCCGCCGAGGCGCACTGATCGTCACCGTCCACCCACAGCCAGCCGGGCCAGCACCCAGCACCCGGGGCAAGGAGACCCGAAATGAGAAGACGCAGACTCCTGCACCTTTGCATCGCCGTCATCGTCGCGACCGCCCTGGCCACGGCGTGCGGCAGTTCCAACTCCAGCAGCGGCTCGTCGTCAGGCAAACTGTCCGGGACCATCACCGTCGGCTTCGCCGGCGGCGGCGTTGTCAACACCTACATGGCTGTGATCATCAAGCACGCTGAGAAGCTGCTCCCCGGGGTCACGATCAAGCAGGTTGTCTACCCGACCTATGACGACCAGCTCAATGAGCTGCCCACCGAGTTCGCGGCGGGCACAGCGCCGGACATCGAACTGTGGGACAACTCCGCGCCCATCGCCGAGTTCGCAACGCAGGGCGCGATCGCCCCGATGAACTCGCTGATCGGCGCCACCTCAGTCAACTTGTCGGTGTTCCCGGCGGCTCTCGTCAACGGCTGGAAGATCAACGGCCAGCTCTACGGCGTGCCGTCCTACCTGCAGAACTCGGCCTACGTCTACAACCACAACGTGCTCAACGCAGCGGGCATTACCACCTACCCGACCGACATCGCCCAGGTCGGCACGGACGCCCAGCAGGTCAAGGCGAGGACGGGCAAGCCCGGCATCGTGATCCTGGAGAACCTGTTCCACCTGACCCAGTACATGATCGCGTTCGGCGGCGGCTACCACGGCGGCAAGACCATCGACTCGGCCCAGAACGAGGAGGGCCTCAACTTCCTGCTCAAGCTGTTCGACCAGGGCGCCGCGGCATCATCGGAGCAGCTCGGTGCGACCTGGGACGGCGTCGCGATCGGTGACAACCAGGCGGCCATGGCGGACGGCGGTCCCTGGTACATCGGCTACATGTCGACCTCGGCGCCGAAGGTGTCGTACTCCCTCGAGCCAATCCCCAGCGTCAGTCCAAACTCTCCCGTGGTCACGACCTACGGTGGCGCGTTCAGCATCTCCGACAAGTCGAAGCTGAAGAACGTCGACATGGCCGCGATCGCGGCGATGACCGACGCCTACTCGCAGAGCGAGATCATCACCACCAACCTCGGCTTCGTCCCTGCCTCGACGAAGTACGTCGGCCAGTACCGGGCGGCAACCCCCGAGTACGCGCCGTTCACCGACACCGTGCTGGCCAAGGGTGCGTCGCTGGACTACCCGGTAAACACGACGGCCTTCGGCAACGCCCTCGTGACCGGATTCCAGCAGCTGGTCGCCTCGCACGCGACCTCGTCCGACGCCCTTCTCACGCAACTGCAGCAGCAGTACGGGAGCTAACCAGACAGCAGCACCCTCCAGGTGGGGGCTCGCATCCCGAGTGCGAGCCCCCACCGTCTCCATCGCGACGATCGGGACCGTGTTGACCGCCACCACATCGACGAACGAGCAGCCTCCACCGGCGCGCCGAAGGCTGCGGCGCTTCTTCGGCGGCGACAACCCAGCCGCCTGGCTGATGCTGGCCCCAGCGATTGCGCTGCTCGTCTGGTGGTACGCGATCCCGATCGTCGACTCCATCGCGCTGAGCTTCCAGCACGTGGCCCAGTTCGACTTCAGCCAGCGCAGCTTCGCCGGGCTGCAGAACTACCAGCAGCTGATCAGCGATCCCGCCTTCCGTAAGTCCCTTGAGATCACGGCGACGTTCGTCGTCGGCGTGGTCCCGGCGCAGACAGTCGTCGCCCTCGTGATCGCGGCGATGCTGCACAACATCTCCCGGGCCAAGGGAGCCTTCCGCACCGCGTACTTCGTGCCCTACATGACCTCGACGATCGCGATCACGACGATCTTCATGCAGCTGTTCGTCAAGGGCGGTGTCGCGGCTACCGCGTTGTCGGTCGTGGGCATCCCCAACGAGACCTGGTACGCCAGCACGCACCTGGCCTTGTGGTTCCTTGTCATCGTCTACGTGTACATGTTCGTCGGTCTCTACATCGTGATCTTCACCGGCGGCATGGAGACCATCCCGCAGGACCTCTACGAGGCGGCGAGCATCGACGGAGCCGGGCCACTGCGGCAGTTCTTGTCGGTGACCATCCCCGGGGTGCGGCCGTTCCTGGTCTTCGTCCTGGTCACCGGCATCATCCAGGCGATACAGGTCTTCGACCAGGCCTACGTCATCGCGGGCGGCACCGTGCTCGGCAGTCCGGCCGGAGCCACGTCGACGATCGTCATCTTCATCTACCAGCAGGCCTTCCGGCTGCTTGACCTCGGGTATGCCAGCGCGGCCACTGTGTTCCTGCTGGCCTGCGTGATCGTGCTCGGCGCCCTCGGCTGGCGCTTGGCGCCGAGAGGTGACTGAGAGATGATCACTCCGCTGGCCCGGCGCCGCGCGGTGCGCGGCATCCAGTACACGATCCTGATCATCTTCGCCCTGATCATGGCGGCGCCGCTGATCTTCGTGCTCTACGCGTCCTTCCTCGCGCCGCCTGACTATCTCCGCATCGTCCCCCCTGACCAGTTCACGCTGCAGAACTACCGGTACGTCTTCTCGCACGCGCCGATCGGCCGCTGGTACCTCAACACCGCCATCGTCACCGGCTGTGTCGTGCTCGGCGCGGTGATCGTCAACACGCTCGGCAGCTGGGCGCTGGCCCGCTTCCAGTTCAAGGGCAAGCGGGTGGTGTTCCTGACCATCATCCTGATCCTGCTGGTCCCGCTTCAGGCGTACCTGATCCCGCTGTACCTGCAGGTCGTCAACCTGAACTGGCTGAACACCTACTGGGCGCTGATCGTGCCGTTCATGGTCAACCCGCTGCTGATCTTCCTGATGCGGCAGTATTTCAGCAGGCTGCCGAAGGAACTCGAAGAAGCGGCAGCGATCGACGGCGCGAACAGATTCAAGATCTTCTGGCGCGTCGGCGTCCCGCTGACCGTCACCGGCATCGCCACGCAGGCGATCCTGATCGGAACGTGGACCTGGAACGCGTTCCTCATCCCGGTGACCTTCGTCAACGACCCGAACCTCTTCGTCCTGACGCTCGGGCTCAACAGCCTGCAGGCGCAGAACTACACCCTGCCCACCGTCCAGATGGCCGGCGTCGTGCTGCTGACGCTGCCGATCGTCGCGATGTTCCTGATCTTCCAGCGCTTTATCGTGCCCAGCTTCGCCACGACCGGGCTCAAGGGCTAGCGTGACCGGCCCCGCGCTGGACGTCCTGGCTGGTGCCGAGGGGCAGGGCGTCGCCTTCACCCTGACCGGCGAGAGATTCTCCGCGCCGCTCCCGGTGATCGTGACCGTCGGGCCGGGCGGCGCGCGGCGGGAGTTGCGTTCTGCATACTCCGCTATTGACCGCTCGGGCGGCGGGCTCACCGGCACGGTCACCGTGGAGCCGGCCGCTGGGGTCAGGCTCACCGTCACCGACTCCTGGTCGCGCACGGATTACGGAGTCGAGCTGGCCCGGTCAGCGGGTGTCGTGGGCGCGGCGTCGGCATCGTTCAGTACGTCCGTCGCTTTCAGCACGGCCCGCAGCGGGGGCTGGAGCGACGTGGAACCGTTCGCTCCGGGCGTGGCCTACGGCAACGCGGAGCCGGTGGCGCCGCTGGCGCTTGCCGGTGCGCCAGTGCGGCGTTCCGGTGTCGGGACCGTGCTCATCCGCGAGGACCGGCTCACCGCCCCGGTCTTCGCGCTCCGCTACCCGGACGGCGGCTGGATCGGCGTTCTCGACCCGGCCCCTGACGGGGCCACGGTGGCCGCCGACGGCCTTGTGGCGGACGGCGGCGAGTCAGTCTGCGACGAACGGATGCGCTTCCTGTCGCTGGGCGGCCGGCCGCTGCCGGGCGCCGGCCTCGAACTGCTGGCCTGCTTCCCCGGGAGCGAGGGGGAGTACACCTACAGCAGCGGAGGGCTCCCGCTCAAGCAGGTGCACGCGTGGCGGCACCGGTCTCACCCGTTGCGCGACGGGCTGGTGCAGCGGTACCGGGTCGGCTTCGCCGCGGGCTCGGCGCAGACCTTTTCAATATTCCGTAACGATGTCTGGCGGCTGGCCTGGTCGCTGCTGCGGCCCGCCGTCGCGCCCGCCGATATGAACGCCGTCACCAGCCGCTCGGCTGAGGTGCTCGCGAGCCAGGTCGTGGAGCGTTCTGGGATCAGCGGCGTGCGGCTGGAAAGCGACGCCGTCGTCAGTGAGCGCACGGACGAGGACAACTCGGCAGTGATGGGCTTCGTCGGCGCCAACACCGACGCCGCGTATGCGCTGCTGCGCGCAGGCGACTCGGTCGGCGGGGCCGAGGGCCGCCGGTATCGCGTGCTGGCCGAGGCCATCCTGGACAGCTTCGCCCGCCTGCCGATGAACCCCCCGGCCGGCGAAGGTTTCGACATGGACACCGGTGAGCTGACTACATACCGGCGGTTCCGGGACAAGCCGGCGGTCTACGCCCGGTCCCTGGCCGAGGGTGGCCTGGCCACGCTGCAGGCCGCCGGCTGGGAGCAGCGGCGGCACGGGGCGCAGCGGCCGCGCTGGCTGGACTGGGTGGCCGGCATCGGTGACTGGCTGGCCGGGCAGCAGCAGCCCGGTGGCGCGCTGCCGCGAGCGTGGGAGGCCGGGACCGGAGCCGTGCTCGACCCCTCGGCCACCGCTACATATGTAGTTGTGCCGTTCCTTCTCGCGCTGCACCGGTTGCGGCCGGCCGCTGGTTACGGCGATGCCGCGCTGCGCGCGGCCGAGCACTCCTGGTCCGGCGGCGGCGCCCGGGGAGTCTTCGCCGGTGCCACCCTCGACAACCCCGATGTCGTGGACAAGGAAGCGGCGATCTTCTCCGCCGAGGCCTACCTGGCGGCGTTCGACGCCACCGGCGAGTGGCGCTGGCTCGACCGGGCGATCGAGGCGGCGCGGGCCGCGGAGACCTGGATCTACATCTGGAACGTGCCGATGCCTGTCGACGCCGACGACCGGTTGCTGCACTGGAAGCGCGGAGTGCCAACTGTCGGGCATCAGCTGATCTCGACGGGCGTGTCGATGACCGACGGGTTCCTCGCCGCGAACGCCGCCGTGTTCGCACGGCTGTTCATGCAGACCGGCGACCGGCACTGGCTCGATCTCGCCCGCATGGTGGTGCACGGGACAACGGCCATGCTCGCGCTGGACGGGCGCGTCTTCGACCTGCGCGGTCCCGGATGGCAGCAGGAGCACTGGTCGTTCTCGCCCCGGCGTGGCTTCGGGCTGAACCGGCGCTGGCTGCCGTGGGTGCCCGTCGCTCACCTGCGCGGGGTCCACCGCATCGAGGACCTTGGCCCCGCCGTCGCGCAGCTTGTGCTCTCGTGGGACGGGACGCCGTAACAACGCCACTGGACGCTTACGGCGTCAGGTAACCCTGGCCGTCTGGGGTGGCGAGTTCGGCGCGGACCTGGTCGGCCTCGGGTGCGCCACATTCGGTGTAGCGGGCGAGGGCCTCCAGCCAGTGGCGGCGGGCCTGGCCCGGGTTGCCGCTGGCTGAATATGCGCGAGCGAGACCGGAGTGGGCGCGGCCAAGGCCGTTGAGCGCCTCGGCTTCACCGCTTCGGTCGCCGATCTTGTCGAACAGATCAAGAGCCTGCTGGTGGTGCTCGGCGGCCTGCTGGTAGCGGCGCTGAAGACCGTCAACCGTGCCCAGGTTGTTCAGCGTGCGTGCTTCACCGGTTTGGTCACCGGCCTGGCGATAGCGCGGCAGCGCCTGGCGAAAGTAGCCGCTGGCTTGCTGCGGGCGGGCTTGCAGCAACTCGACAGTTCCCAGGTTGTGCAAGGCCCGGGCCTGGCCTCGCTGGTCGCCTATCTCGCGGAAAACAGCAAGCGCCTGCTGGTGGTGGCCGGTGGATTGCCGGTAGTGACCCATCCGCGCATTGATGGTGCCGAGGTTGGTCAGCGCGTCCGCTTCATCGGCGCTGTAGCCGGCGCGACGCGCGGCCGGCGGTGGCGTTCGGCCGGGAAAACGGTGTCCATCGCAACGGCGGCGTGTGCAGGTAGTGGTCGAACAGGCGGGTCAGCGCGGCCCGCCGCTCCTCCTCGCCGTCTGCGGCGGCCTGTTCGGCCGCGTAGGCGCGCAACAGGTCATGCAGGCCGTACCGGCCTGGCCCGGCAGGCTGGATCAGGTGCACACGGGTCAGCTGGTCAAGCAGCTTGCGCGCCTGACTCGCCCCGGAAAGGGTGAGCGCGGCGGCGGCGCAGGAGTCAAGGTCGGGACCGGGGTGCAGGGCCGCCAGCCGGAACATGCGGGCAGCAGCTGGGTCAAGGTGCTGGTATGACCAGGAGAACACGGCGCGCACGGCGGTGCGCGGGTCGCCGTCGGCCTCGAGCACGTCCAGTCGCTGCCCCTGATCAGCCAGCTCACCGGCTAGATCGGTGAGAGACGTGGCCGGACGGGCAGCGGCTAGCTCCGCCGCGACCCGCAGAGCCAGCGGCAGCCGCGAGCACCGGCTGGCCAGCGCCGCGGCAGCCTCGGGGTCAGCATCCACCCGCGCGCCAATCAGCGTCCGCAGCAACCCGACAGCATCCTTCTGGGGCAAGAGGTCCAGGTCGATGCGCTGGGCCCCGTCCCGGGCCACCAGACCGGCGAGGGAATCACGGCTGGTCACGAAGACTGCGCACCGCGGGCTGCCCGGCAGCAAGGGCCGGACTTGCTCAACATCGCCGGCGTTGTCCAGCACCACCAGCATCCGCCTGCCAGCGAGCAAGCTGCGGTAGTGGGCGGCCCGGTCGCTTTCCTCGAGCGGCATGTCCTGGCCCGGCACCCCGAGGGCGTGCAGGAAACCAGCCAGCGCGTCAGCGGCCGTCATCGGCTGACCGGGGTCATAGCCGCGCAGGTTCACAAACAGCTGCCCGTCCGGGAACTGCCTGGCGGCCTGGTGGGCCCAGTGCACTGCCAGCGCGGTCTTGCCCACCCCCGCGGTTCCTGAGACCGTGAAGATCGTCGCCGTCGTCCCTTCCTCCCCATCGGCCGCGCCCGTGAGCCGCCGGCCGATGTCGGCGAGTTCGGCGGCCCGGCCTGTGAACGCGGGCACGTCGGAAGGCAGTTGCCGGGGGACGGGCCGGGGATGAGGCTCCGTGTCCACCCCTGCCTCCGGAACGGCGGCGGCCGCCGTTGCCTTTGGGGCGCCGCGATCCTGGCCAAGCGCGGCACGGTGCGCAGCCGTAAGTTCCGGGCCCGGTTCCACGCCCAGTTCGTCGATGAGCACCTGGCGGGCCCGGATGTAGTGACCGAGAGCCTCAGCCCGGCCGCCGCTGGCTGACAGGGCCAGGATCAGCCGTGCGTGCAGCCCTTCATGCAGGGGCTCTTCGGCCAGCAGGCCGCGCAGCCAGGGCAGCGCCCGGGCCGGCTGATCTTCGGCGACCGCCAGGTCCGCGGCGGCGCAGACGGCGGCGATCCGCCGGCCAGCGGCCGCGACTGCCGCCGGGTGGGTGCGCAACCGGTCACCACAGTCGGCCAGCACCGGGCCCCGCCACAACCCCAGCGCCTGGTCGTACTGGTCCAGTGCGGCACTCGGTTGCCGGCCGAGCGCGACCGCGAGGCAATGGTCGAAGCAGGTGAGGTCGACCTGCTCAGCGCCGAGTTCCAGCCGGTACCCGTCATGCACCCGGACCACGACCTCCGGCGCCCCTCGCGGCGCCCGGCCGGGTTCCAGCGCCGCCCGCAATTGCCCGACGCAGACGTGCAGCGCGCTGGCGGCCGTGCGCGGTGGGTGGTCGTCCCACAGCAGGTCGATGAGCTCGTCCC
>Ga0335074_10012635_pt1 | contig 11841 bp, 14 predicted proteins | sample Lox_Sample_23_FD_206715 | JGI IMG/M metagenome (GOLD analysis project Ga0335074, IMG submission 206715) | Soil microbial communities from Loxahatchee National Wildlife Refuge, Florida, United States - Lox_Sample_2.3 | ecosystem: Environmental > Terrestrial > Soil > Wetlands | place: USA...
GCTGCCCATCTTGCTGGAGTTATGGGAGGATATCGGGACGATGGAGATGACAAACATATGACAATGGAGTGATATCAGTCATGAGGAATTCGTTGTAATGAATTATGACTTTACGTGGATTTTTGTGATGCAATGGGCTTAGCGGACTTGGTGGCTTATTGTATATAGGGAATATGGCGTTTCGAGGGGAGGACCTAGGGTCTCTCAAGCTTAATAATGTTTACAGAGGAATTCAGATTAAAGCCAATGCAATCGTAACTCATAATATATTTACCATGACCTGAAATGCTCGCAAATTCACTGTGAGCTCTATAGACTTATTTTTTTCTCAAGCCTCACAACCCCGCATACGTAGATCTCACCCTCAAACAACAATCAAATACCTCTCCAACAACCACCTCACCCTCTCCCCCGGCAACGCCTCAATCCAATCCCCGCTCGTCGTCTTCCTCCCCTGCGGGCCCGCCCCCGCCCCAGCATTCGCAACCAAGCTATTCAGCACCGCCTCCTCGACGGCCTCGCTCGCAGCCCGAAAGACCGCATCCACACACTCGTTCTTCATCACCTCGAGCATGTTCGTCTCCACCATGCCCTGCGCCATGCCAGCTCTCAAGTCCCTGTACTGCTCAAAGGTCGACGAATCGCGCCCGTGGGAGGGCAGCTTGTTCGCTGTGGAGACGGCCAGGAAGATGTCGCCGGAGTGGTTGCGGGCTGTGCCGTGGGCGCCGACTTGTGCGAGGCCGATGCTGGCGCGTTGCGCGAGGCGGGTTAGTTGGTGTGGGAGCATGGGGCAGTTGGTGCTACGTTAGGTTATTAATTCGCTCGCTGGCTTTGGTAGGGAAGGGGGGGTTTTGAGGGGGACTTGCATGATTATGATTACGATGCTGCCATCGCTGACACGGCCTCCGTCGGGCTTTGTTCCCTCCTTTTCGGGTGATTTGTCTGCGGTTTTGGCGGCTTCTTCGTCTTCTTTAAGGAGGAGTTTGCCGATGGGGATGCCGCCGATGCACATGTCTTTTTTGTGGCCGTAGTTGCTTTGGCAGAGGACGCCTACTGTGTATTTTGCCTTCACGGACCCCTTCTCAGCGTCTTCTTTTCCGTCCGTGTCAGCTTCGCCATTGACGACTCTGGAGCTGGTCCCGGTTCCGCCTAGGAATTCATGACAGGTCATCCCCGCGCCACCACCGTGCTGGCCTTCGAGGACTGTTGCTTGTCCGCCGTTTATGGCGATGCCTAGGGCATAACGCACGTGAGACTCGAAGAGGGTTGATGAATAGATGTCGTTTAGCCACCAGTCTGCGGTCTCGCCGACTACGGGTGTGCCGTAGTCGCGGCCCACCTGGAGAAGCGATTTGTTTTGAGACTTGGCTAGCTCGAGCATGTAGTTCCATATGCCTTGATAGACTGTACCGAGAGAAGTGGAGTTGGTGAGTGCAATGGGCTGTGCGGACTGTCATTATATGCATATTCATGGGCCTGAAATGTGCATGGGAGTCTTTTAAAAAAAAAATTAAACATAATGATATGATTCGCATGAAACACAGAAAGATCGATTCAACATTGAGAACGATGATATAGCGACATCATCCACCGATAATGATCAGTGAAAGCAAAGGACCATACTAGAAAACCAAGATGGCGTATTAGGACGAACAGTATTGATATAACCCCAATCTTTGATCTGGTAAGACCCTGTAACTTCTCCATTGCCATTGAGAGTATGCATGCCGGCATAGCACGGAATTTGGACATCAGCCGGGGCACGGGGCAGGATGACGGTCACGCCTGAGCGAACTTTGTCTCCATCGACTTTTGTCGCTTGCCCAATGTATACACCTGTCATATTAGTATTAGTATATGCTATTAGAATTGTAATGAGAGAGGATATACCTGGGACGTCAAGGATTGAGTTCTTTGGGCCGGTTGGCAATTGGCCCGGCGAGTATCCCAAGTCTCTTATGCGGAGTTGTGTGTGGGATAATGACACCATGGTTTGTGGCTTTGTGAGTTTAGATGTTCTAAAATTGGGAATGATTGATTTTTACTTCATTGTCCTGGAAGACAAATTTATCGCTTTGCGCTCGAACCCATCTGGGACGACTCTTAAAAAATGATGCTTATCGTGAACCCCACAGCGGGGATCATTGCATCCCTGCAGCTTTTGCTGGGCCAATCAGAAAAGCCCACCAGGAGAAGCAGAGATCCAATCATCACCACTGTATTGTCCAATCGAGATCTACCCAAGTTATGAAGCTCCATTCCCCTCGATCACAATTGCTTTTGGTGTATTTGCTCCAATCACGCATTTCAGAGGTGATTTAAACACTGTACATTGATCTGCGATGCACTTGATAATTGAAGATCAATTTCGTTCCCTGGTTTCATAATACATCTCTCAAGACAAACTTCTTAATCCAACAGCCTTATAATCTACTTATGTTAATTTGGTTTTCTTTCAAGCTGTCGTTATCCTGGTCATGACCATCAAAGCATGACTATATTCCACTCTGTACACGAATATGTCCAATTTGGCTTCTAGGGTTAGTAAATACGTCATCCAAAATGATTTCACAAGGTCAGATTGGGCCTAGAATACGCCGTTCATGTCCTAGGGGAAAGAACGCCAGGACCTTAGTCCTCGTTGGTTGAAATATGTCAGAAAGTACGTCGTAGTGTCTTACAGAGTTGGATGGATAAAGTGTTATATTGACTTTAGAAATAGAGAATATCTCCCGTGAAATGTGAAATCGATTCTAAAAAATTTGAAAATTCTGTGTCACCAATCTAATGAATCACCTGAACATCAGTTCTGTTCACAAGTATATCGCACTTATTTGTTTCCATAACAATATCGAAATACTGGGCACTGGTTTTCCATCTCCGTCTACGCTCACCGAGAAAAATCTACCTAACCAAATCGAGAAGGTTTTCATTGCTACAGGGGGCAATTCTGGCCTAGGTTTCGAGCTCGTCTGAATTCTATACTGCAAAGGCGCCAGAGTCTACATGGCCAGCCGCTCACACACCAAAGCTTAAGACGCCACCAAAATTATCCAATCAACCCTCTCAGCTGCTCCTAACCAAACAAAATACCTCCATCTCGACCTAGACGACCTAAGCGCCATAAAATCATCGGCAGCTGAGTTTTCAACTTAAGAAGAAAACCTCGATACCCTCTAGAATAACGCCGGCGTCGGAGGCTCCAAGGCCATCCGAAACAGCTAGGAACGAATTATTAAGACCCGTTCCTAATCTTGATCCCAAAACTGCAAATGGCCGTAAAAACCAGCCCCTAGGAATTCAGTCCGCATCGTCTAGACCGACTCTTTCATCTTAGACAGCAGGTCCCAAAAGGCAGCATCGAAATTTTCTGAACTAGCTAAACCTGTTTCTAGACCGCTACACTTATACTCCATTTCCAAAGCAGGGAATTGGCTTATAGCCATTGAGTTTGCGAGAAGATGCGGGAAAGATGGCATTATCGGCGTGGTGCAAAACCCTGGAAACCTGGACACGAAGATCTGGGACGAGGCGGGCAGGTTTTAGGAGTGGTGTGAGGAGCAAACTTCGGTGTATGCTTGAGGGGCGCATTCTAGATCTGGTTGCGTCCTGTTTCCTAAACCTTATTGCATCCAAAGGTTCTATTGAAAGAGAGTAATCAATGAGAAGATTTGCTATATTATAGAAAGCCTGACAAATTCCTACTTTTCCCTTGTTTCTGAGAATAATTGTGCATAATTTCACGCTGCTTCCGTCTATTATGCTTCTCGTTTGATCTTGCGTAATCAGAGCTTTGCTTTCTCCACAATTTGAACAGTATTGCTCCCCACCCTGTTGTAGGGGCAAGCTTGTTCAATCCATATATAATCACTGGAATGAGAAACTTGCTATAATCAATGTCAATTGACATTTTGACCATTCGAATGGAAGATGGAATGTCTACAAATCAGCCGACTCAACTTCTGTTTTTAAGGTCAGGTTGAAAATTTTGAAAAAAAAAGCAGGTCTTAGCAAAGATTGATTGCTATTGTATTGTTGTATTGTTATGAAATTCAATATTGAAACCTAATATCTGCTTGTGACTGACATTGATACAAAAGGCATCGGATTCAGTGCCATTTGCAATATTTGTCTTGCGATTTTCTCAATAGCCACCTTTGGCGTTCATTTGCAGATCTTCATCAGGCTTGCAATACCATCTTTCGGAAACAGGAGTTTTAAATCGTATAGGCAATTAATCTTTTCGTGTCAGTCTTGATCTTCGCCGCATCTTTTGTCAGACGGAGGAATTACGAAAAGCCTACTACAGATACTGTATAGACAAATCCCAATGCTTATACTTAGAGGTAGGAAGAACAAAAATAGTTCTGCATGAGTGACACCTAAAAGGGCCCAAAAGATTATAATGGCCAGGGTATAAATATACCAGCGGTACAAGGAGATTTTCTGCAGCCGTGTCGCAAACCAAGCAATTGTCGAGGTCGAGTAGATGGCAGAGAAGAGAAGATACAGCGCAATAATAAAGCTACGCTCAGCAAGACGGCATGATCTAATAATCTGCTCCGGAATTACTGATATTGACGCTGAAATAATCTGTTCAAATAAACATATCAGCAAAAGCTCATCTTTTAGAGAGGGGCTTGGAATTTTACCCATCTCACTGGACCACTTGGCTTTTCGAACCCTGTTGTTTGGCTGAGCCACAGAAATGATATGCTCACTGAAACTGCGGCCAAGAAGTTTGTGGCGGCAATGATCTTGAGACGCCTTTCCATGAAAAGGGTGGGCACACAGATTTTGCATTGTTCCCTAGAAAGGGCCGTCTTGCACCTATCAAGGGCGACTTCGATTCTTTGTAGCAATTTTGGCCAAATATATCCCACATGTTCCCTGCCGCTTTTGTGCATTGTCTTTATATGATATTGTAGATCATGCAAGCAAGTAAAAGGTTTAGCTATGCAATTCGGTACTATGCAAGGATGATGCTTTCGGGCGTCACTGTTGAGCATTAGAGACAGTCACTCGAAGGATGGATCTCTTCACCTTAGGATCTCTGATACGACACTGAACTGATCCAGTTTTGCCTCTAACGACGATAGATTGGCGCTAATTTTGCCAATCTGATCAGCTAAGGCTTCGCTTTGGCCGGTGCAGTCTCCCAATGCAGCGTAGTTGTTGCTAGAGCATGGGCGGTTACAGAAACCGTGGTCTCTCAAAACTCCATCGAGCTCTGAAAAAACCTTGTGAAGTGACTTGATCTCTTTTCGAAGTCCATCTAACACAGGTCCAGCATTTTCGAACAGCTTGCATAAGCTCGAAGTAACTTTGATGACTGATAGAATTTCACTGGGCGAGAAGACAAATGACATGGTGAGAAGTCGAGCTTTCCGTTCTCGCAAGAAACCTTAAGATGCTAATTGACTTTGAAATCTTCTTCTAGGACCGAGAATATCAGATACGATGATTGAAGCGCTAGCCGGTGATGTATGAGACTGACTACTTGCCCCACTAAGGCACTACGCTCAGTTTTAGTAAAGTTGTGAGGTATGAAAGCTATAAAATTCCATTAGAAAGTGTGCATCATAAGATGTAACTGTTCATGTCGAGGCTCGGCGACTTATTCGTGTTATGACAAGATGGGGAGGACATGAAAGTAAAAGTCGAGGCGAGCGAGAGCCTCGCAGACAGCCTACAGTGAGGCATATTATAGCTCATGCATGATGCCGTGTACAGTATAGCATGAGGCATATTTTCCTGGTGAGGTGCCATAAGCGGTGAGGATATGAGGCAGTGACGCTATGCTCGATACCGCTGTTTTGTGCGCACCACTACGGTTCGCACAGAGGCTCTTTTTCTGGCCTCCTCGTGCTTCCTGGGCTCACGACCTCAAAGCTGGTATCTGGGATCAAAACCTTTCTTAAATTCTCCCATGTCTTCCCAAGGATAATTTGCTTCCGTTGTACTTGAATTTTGATGTTTCTTTGGCCTCAACATCGATTACGAGACACCAAGAGACAGTTTGAGCTGGACAACGCAACGGAGACCATTATCAAGCACAATCCTTGATTGACAGCGTCTTTGATGTCCCTTAACCTATTTTGCATGAAATGATGTCGACAGCAATACCACCCGATTCATTTAGTCCGAATATAGGCCCCAGAGGAACCGAATCTCAAGTCCAGACAACTGCACAAATGGAAGTGCCAATGGATGAAGACGAGATCAACGATATAAGTCAGATGCGAACCAGCTCAATCTGGCAGAAGTGGATCTATTACGTCGTTTCTTGGGTTATGCTATTTTCGAGTTTTGCGGTAATAATTGCAGAAATGACTTCGAGACACGAGAATGGTTGGGGTTTGGCATTTATAGTGTGAGCTTATCTCGATCCCGTCCCTCGCATTTATCGTCCTAATACAAGCCTAGCTGCTATACATGCTGGACGCTAGCAGTATCAGTTTGTCTCTACTTAAACATCTTGAAGCCTGGCGCATTTGTAAAGTATGATTACCAATTCCTTCTCAATCTAGTCTACGCCTAAGACGCAGCTGCTAACGAATTCTTTTTTTAGACATGTCGCCTCACATTTGGTCTGCTGTGGGTTAACACTATATTTCTTTGTAGTGGCGCTGCATATCTCGTCAACAGATCTTCCAATGTATATTCCCATGAGTGTCAATACTGGCCTCCTTTTGAGCATTGGACTCCAGCAGATATCATTACCTACGAAAATGCAGATACTCAGCTACTTAGGGCTCGGATACAGTTACGGAATCATACAACAACAGCCGATCTTACCACTGGTTGGGTTAAGTCCACGGCATGACCGGATAGAGCGGCCGCATGCAGATGATTCTGTGTAGATTATACATTGTGTGCGTTGAATAGGTGTTAGTATCGCGGGAAACTAACGTAGGCTATCAAGCTTTAACTACACTTGACGTACGAAGAATGCGTCAAATTTGACGCAATGAATATTATGGTTATCAACAATGAAAATGTGCACAGTTACTACTTCGTACATTGCGTCACGAGCATCATGACTACTTCCTTGCTTCCAGAACTCAAAGGCAGAGTTCTCGCCAATCCACCTTCCAATCATCGCATATAACCAAACTTGAACAACGCCATCAGTTTGACAAAGCGCCCACTTCGTAGCTCCTTCCTTTTCACACTTGCCTCCAGGTCGCTATATCTCATTCTCGCTGATCTATTACACGTTTCAGTTCATTACTAGCCCATAGTTCCAACTCTCGTTTACGCAATCTCAACGTTCAAGGTGTCAAGTATCAAGTCTAGCCTTCTTCAACGAGAAAATCATCTTATATTTGCACTGTTACCCTTTTAGTTCCTACTGACGCTGACCTCATATAAAATGCTCATTTGCCACAACGAATGTGCTCAAATATCAATAAAATATAAGAACCAAAGATCCTTATACACCACAGGAGCTCACTAAAGCTTGTCCCTGGCCGCTCCGATGTTGATATGTCCATTGTGATGCCCACACTCGTAAATAATTAGAGTCATCAATCAGTATCCACCTGTACCGCCAAAAAAGAACCCTACAAATTTCGCGGATTAGTGTACGGAATAGGGACCTTTGGTAGAGAGACCTGGGAACGTACCGTCGAACAAATCCAGTTGGTTGCCTTCACTGAAATCATGATCCATGCCCTCCCATCCAAGACCGAATCCCAGATCCAGCCCGGCTTGGCCTTCCATTGCTGCTCCATGAAGCCCTTCCGCTCCACCAGTAGTCAAGAAATCCATGCCTTGAAGCGGAAAGTCGAGGTCACCAAAGGTATTACCGTACATCATGGAATTTGGATCTGGAGGTATGTATGGTTGGAGCTGTGCTTGCTGTTGAGGGTGCGGACTTGGCAATAAGGAAGGATCAATGGCGGAAGTATCGCTCGGAAGCGGCACTTGAGCCTGTGGAGGTGAGATGGCATAGTCACTTGGGCTATGGATCTGGTTTTGTGGTATTCCGAACGTATCGGCAGCAGAATACTCATTCTTGACGGTCCTCGTTTCATTGTTCCGCGAGGATGGGTATGATTGCTGTGTCTGCAGTTCTGGGAGCTGGTTATGGGAAACTCCACTTGAAGCCGGGAAAAGATCGTTCAGACCCATATCAAATTGTGGTTTCTGCCTATTGATTGGTTGCTGCCGTTCGTTGGAGGAAGTGGAAGCGCGGTGGTTGCGAGAAGACGGAGTCCTGGAGTTACGCGAGTTAGACATAGCAAATTGGCTGCTAGCAGGGGCGCCGAAATAGTCTAAACTCATTTCGCTATCTCCTCTCTGAGACCGTTGTGGTTTTGAATTAAACCCTTGGGTACCGGTGCTGAAGCCTGTAGTTGACATGCACATCTGGACTGTCGCCTTGGACATACGATTGAAGGCATCACGGCAAGCTTCGGCTGGTGGGCATTTCTCAATAAGGTCACTTAGGACTGACGTAGCTGCCAATATGGTGAAGTCGACCTCGTCCATAGTCTGTAGCATAGTGAGTATATACGGGCGGATGGAAGAGCAAGAAAACTCACAAGTCTACTCCTGACGACTGGCGAATGCCATATTGCGTACAAGAAAGAAATGCCTGCCATAAAGAGGTGATGCGTTGCAAGGAATGTGTAGTTGACAAGATGTACCCTGTGCAACTGCCTATAGAGCCTCAAAACTCTTTGTCCCGCTTCTGCCACTTTTAGAAAGACTCTGTCTTCATCTTCCCTTAATTCAACAGTGTGAGCAGAAGGGCTCTCCACCTCCTCAGATGTGTTATATTCGCCCTCAAACATGGGCGGCGTACTTAGACTTTGCCTGTATAACATGATGATTGCTTGCCAATAATTGAGCTCCAAAAATTCTGTCGAAAACTGCACGCCCGTCTCCCGCTTTGTAGGAGCCGATTCCTTCCATTGCCATAGACGCCTGTCAATATCAATTCGCCAAGATCGGAAGGAATCAAATTTAGCCAAAAATGGAGATGGTAATTGAGTATGCATATATGGATTTCGCTGATTAGCTCCTCCAGCCCGTACTTGCTGTGCTTGTTGGAATTGCAGAACTTGAAGGATCTCAGACTGGAGAAGGCGAAGTCGAAAATAGTGGTACGCCACGTGCTTGTATGTTGGCTCGTTCAGTCCAGCAACTGGTTCCAAAAAGCCTCCAGGTGTGATGTACTTGTCCTCAAGCAAAGAAGGAAACTCAGTAGTGACGACTTGGTCTGTGATTCCGAAGGGTCGACCAACACAGGTGCTCACTAATCGATCGAAGGAATACGTACACCACCATAATCGCCTTCGGAGATCTCGAATCCATTCTCTCCTACCTCGTTCTTTCGCACTACTTTCTCGTCGTTGCTTGTCGATGTCTGTATCACCTGATGTCATGTCCTCAGTCGAGCTCTCTTCCAGGCCAATGTCAATATCCTTTCCGTCCTCATAATGAAGACCGAGGTCAACAGCTAAGCGCACAGCAACGCCAATAATGTACCATAAGCCTGGCGCGACAGGTCTTAGCAAGGCGAATCCCGCCAAAAGAAGCACAGCTTGTAGTTCTTCTAGACCACCTCCAAATCCATCAGGGCGGTCAGCCACAGAGGGTGAAGATAGACAAGACTCCAAATGCACGATTGCAGATGCGTGGTACTCTTCAGGCTGGCATTGCTGACTAGAACTCCTCCCACGCTTTGGTTTCGGAGGATCAACTTTCTCCTCCGAGCCCGGCTCGCCGAGAAATATGCCTCCTCCAATTGCAAAGACTATGTTCAGCATGTAAAGTTCTCTCGGCGTTCTCACACGATCCTTTTCGGCATATGCCTCCTCGAACATTTTCATAAATGTCGGACGATGCAGGATAGGTACTTGTGGATTCGCATGCTCAAAGTAAAAGTTAACAAGACGGAGTCCGAGCTCTCGGTCCGGAAATGGTGCCTGCTTAATGGTGGGTTTAGTATGGAGGCCAAAGAAGGAATCCCTCATCGAAGTGCCTCCTGCTCCTGTTCCGACTGCTTTGGTTGATATTGGCTTGCTTGGTCGGATTCCGCCTTTCTCTGAGTTAGATGTGGAAACCGAGCTCTTGACTGCAGCAAAAACAACACGTGCAAACGAGATGCCTGTTGTGGAACCTAAGGATCTTGAATCCGAGGCGCCTTGGACGGAGATACTGGAGACGAGGTTGTTCAACTTTTCCGTGTCATCCTTCTTCTTCTGCCATGATTCTTCCCGTTGGCTCTGAACTCTCTGCAGTGTCGAGCCAGTGGATTCTTGACCATTGTATGACGGTGCCTCATCACTTGGCGATTGGGTGGTGTTGGGATCTGCTCCTGGCCTTGAACCATGATCGAGTACCTCGGCTGGGGCGAACGGTATATTGTTGTCTTCAAGCAAATTTTCGAGATAAATGATTCGGGATTCGAGATAGAAAACATAGCTAATGGTGTATTTAGATCATGGTCCACCAGCGGAGAGTGTGTTCGGCCGGAACAAACTTACCTCCTAGGGATCTCTCTCTTTGTTATAGGATCATATCCAACACATTTAACACTGGCTTTCTCGCAAGATGCACAGCTCGGAAGCCTCTGATCACACCTGTTCTTCCTCAGTCTACAGCGATTGCATGCGCTGACGTTCCTGAAACTGGAGCTCTGGCCAGCCTTTCCGCCAGCACCACCCTCCTGGAGAGGATCTCGGGGAGGTGAGGGGCCCGTTGATGACAAAGGCTCATGGCTGAACTGAGACACGGGAGATTTGCCATCTGGCGGTGATTGTCGCGCCCGCTTCGAGGGGTATCCGCCAGTCGACGAGGCTGGCGACCGAGGGTTCATGGCTCGATATGGGTGTGTATATTTGAGCCGCGCGCGATTCCAGCCATGGTATGGTTACCAGATGACACTTGCACAACGCATGCACGAACTTTGCCGGAGAAATGGAAGAGATGGGAAGCGGTCACGCAGGCCCCGGTACATTCTGTAAAAAGCAAAAGTCGAGGTCCGAGAAGCGCGTCGTTGTCCCACGATCGATCGGTCACGCTGAGGCATATCTGATAAGAGCTTCAGCCAATCACAGTCTGCTCGTCTAATGTAGCAAGTCTATGATTTTGAGTAGTCTCCGAAGCCTCACAACTTCATGATAAGAGCTATTGATACGAATCCTAATGGAAAAGTCCGGATAATGCTCTTGCTTTGTCTAATTGAAGTCGGCAATGTATAAGATACAGAGATATTTGTACTATTCATGCCGCTCTTCCCTGGGTGAATATCCTTGGCAGAAGGGGAAGGTCTTCATTACTCACAATATGCTCGGCCTCACTTTATTCAATTGCCTTTTCTCAATCTGGCAAAATAGTTGCAAGGCTATGAGACCTCATATCGGAATGTGTGTCGTAGAAATAATTTTCCAATCGATAAGTCAAGTCCATTTCACTACTCGGTATCTGCTCAAGACTTGAGCTCTCACTATTTCCATCACATCCAGATTCACAAGAGCATGTATATCAAGGGTACAAGATGTTGAGAAAATCGTTTAATATTTCCGATTGGTTTGCCATTTAAAAGTGAAAGTCTTACTACGGAGATTTTTCTTAATGTCATTCCGCTTCTGGTCGTCACGCGACACGTTCCTATTTGCCACGTAGAGACTTTGGCAAAGCTTTTGTTCAGCAAGCTGGAATGATGATCTAAGGATGCCCCTTGCACTTTCTTCAGCAATGAAGTGTAAGCTCGGGAGCCCAGAGAAAATGTAATGTCTATATTGGTCGACTCTTCTGGAGCTTGGCGACATTTAGGCAACATCCGGCCGAGTAATGAACACATTACAATAAAATGAGGAATTTTCT
>Ga0335074_10012636_pt1 | contig 11841 bp, 11 predicted proteins | sample Lox_Sample_23_FD_206715 | JGI IMG/M metagenome (GOLD analysis project Ga0335074, IMG submission 206715) | Soil microbial communities from Loxahatchee National Wildlife Refuge, Florida, United States - Lox_Sample_2.3 | ecosystem: Environmental > Terrestrial > Soil > Wetlands | place: USA...
CCCAACAAAGCCACCGGCAACATCTCCTTAAGAGTCAAAGATCGCCTCACGGCGACCTTTGCGCAACAGCCCCCAACACGGGGGTTCTGAAGTACCGCTACCGGGATTCGAACCCGGGTTTCCGCCGTGAGAGGGCGGCGTCCTAGTCCCCTAGACGATAGCGGCGCAGGAGGCCACGCCAGCGTAGCGAACGCGCCCACGAACCCGGCCCGAGGCACCGCGCTGGCCGTGGCCCCGCGGTGCGGATGAACGCCGCCGTGGAGCGCAGATGCTACTTTCAGCCTCCCGCGGCTGTGGCGGAATTGGTAGACGCGCAGGCTTCAGGTGCCTGTGTTCTTAGGGACGTGGAGGTTCGAGTCCTCTCAGCCGCATCGCCCTGGCCAGGCGCCCGACGTAGTTGGCCGCGCCCGCCAGACCGCGCGCCCGCCAGACCCCGCGCCCGCCAGACCCCTTACAGCGAGTCGACGTTCCAATGCTCGATCACGCGCTGCGCGCGCTCGTAGCCAAGCTTCGAGAGCCTGGCCGGCGACAGGGCGAGCCGGCCGCCTCCCTCTGGCCCGAGCCCGATCCACCGGGCGGCCAGGACCCGCAGGAGGTGCCCGTGGGCAAATGCGATCGTGTCCCGTTCGTCCAGCAGCCCGATCACCCGGTCGGCCCGGGCCGCGACCTGGGCCGGGGACTCCCCGCCCGGGCACCCGTCACGCCAGAGCAGCCAACCTGGCCACTCCCGCCAGATCTCGGGGGTGGTGAGTCCCTCGTAGTCGCCGTAGTCCCACTCGCGCAGGTCCTCGTAGATCTCGACTCCCTCCCCCCCGAAGCCGGCCAGCTCGCACGTCTCGAGGGCTCGGCGCAGCGGGCTGCACAGGACGCGGGCGAAGTCCTTGCGATCGAGGACGCGGGCCAACCCCTGTGCCCGCCGACGCCCGGCGGGCACGAGCGGAAGATCGGTTCTACTCGTGTGACGCCCTGACTCGCTCCACTCGGTGGCGCCGTGGCGGACGACCACGAGCGTCCCGGTCGTCGGCTTCTCCGCCGGTCCCGATCCCGACTGCGTCCCCTGCGCGATCGCCATCAGTTGTCGGAAGCGGTGTACGCCTCAGCCCGAACCTGCTCGCCGGCCTCTTCCGCGCCGAAGCCGGTATTGCCGTGCACGTCGCGCACGTGCTCGACCAGACGCCGAACCAGCGCTTCGTCATCGTGTCCGGTCAGCGGCTCTCCACACGTGTTGCATTCGATGGTGCGCATCGACATCTCTTCACCTCATCCTTCGGCCGGGAAAACGAGACCCTCGCCGCCCGTCCGCTCGATCTCCGCCACCTTGGCCAGCCGGCGCACGTGGCGCTCCTCGCCGCTGAAGGTGGCGCCCAGAAAAGCAACGGCGATCTCGGCCGCCACCGCGGGCCCGATGACGCGCCCGCCCATGCACAGAACGTTGACCTGATCGTGCTCGACGCACTGGTGCGCCGTGTAGTGGTCGTGGACCGTGGCGGCGCGGATCCCCCGGATCTTGCACGCGGCCACCGACACCCCCGCGCCCGATCCGCAGACGATGATCCCGCGCTCCGCCTGCCCCGAGACGACCGCTTCGCCCACCGCCAGCGCCTTGTCGGGGTAGTCGATCGGCGTGGGGTTGTCGGTCCCGAGGTCGAGCACGTCGTGCCCGGCGGCCTGGACCGTCGTGATCACGACCTCGCGCAGCGGGTAACCGGCGTGGTCAAAGCCGCAGGCGACGATCATCGGACCGCCTCCGCTCCGGCAGCCGAAGCCGATCCGGCCTCTCCAGACGCGCCCGCCGTAAGCTCGTGGTCGGCCAGCAGCGCCGCCCCCAGCACGCCGGCGCGCACGCCGTGGCGAGCCAGGCGAATCGTCGCGTTGCCCCGCAGACCGGGGATCACATAGCCGAGAGCCGCCTCACGAGCCGGAACGAGCAGCAGGTCGCCCGCCGCCGCCGCGCCGCCGCCGATGACCACCTCCTCGGGGTCGAAGGTGTTGATCACGTTGGCGATCCCGATCCCGATCGCGCACGCCCACCGGTGCACCGCAGCACTGGCGGACAAGTCGCCGGCGCGAGCCGCCAGAACGGCGTCCACTCCGGTCACCCGCCCGTCCGCCCGTCCGGCCGCTACCCGCCCCAGCGCCGACTCAGGCTCCGACGCCGCGACCGCGGCCGCGAGGTGGTCCAGCGCATGCCCGGCCGCGACCGACTCGAGCGAGCCGGGCTGGGGAAAGCGCTCAGCCGGCGCATGCAGCTCTCCGGCGGCGTCGAGCGCGGCCACCAGCGTGTGGCCCAGCTCTCCGGCCCCGCCGGTCGATCCCCGGAAGATGCGCCCGCCGAGCACGATCCCGCCGCCGACGCCGGTCCCGATCGTGAGCATCACCAGGTTGCGCGCCACGAGCTGAAGCTGCTCGTCGTAGGCCTCGGCCAGCGCGGCGACGGTGGCGTCGTTGTCGACGAACACGGGCACGCCAAGCGCGTCGCCCAGCACGCTGCGCAGCGGCACGTCGGCCAGCGGGATGTTGACCGACGAGACGACGCGGCCCGTCGCAAACCGGACCACCGACGGCACGCCGATTCCGACGCCGTTCAGGCGGCCGCCCCCGGACGCCTCGCCCACCAGCGCCACGAGCTGTTCGAGCAGGGCCTCTGAGCTGGACAGCTCGGTCGGATGCACGACCGACTCCATCAGCGTTCCGTCGCGCAGCGTCGCCGCCGCGACCTTCGTCCCCCCCAGGTCGATTCCGACGACTGCCCTCACAGCCCGGCAGCCGCGTCGTGGTCGAGCAGGACGGTGAGCGACTGGGCGAACTCGACCAGCATCGAGGCGGGCACCTCGGGACTCGGCCTGGCCCCAGGACCGAAGGCCTTCACCACGGCGTCCACCTTGCTCGCTCCGGTTGCCATCAGGATCACGCGCTCGGTCTCCGCCAACACGGGCAGGGTGAAGGAGATCCTCGGCACAAACGGCTCGTGACCGGCCACCGGCACCCCGACCACGGTCCGCGAGCGCTCAGACAGCGTCGCCTGGCCGGGAAACAGGGACAGCGTGTGTGCGTCGGGCCCGAGACCAAGCACGACCAAAGAGAACGGCGGCGCACCCGCCTCCTGCAACTCCCGCTCGTAGTCCAGAGCGCCAGCCTCGGGCCCGAGCTCGCCCTTCATCCGCCAGCAGCTGAACTGCACCCCGGCCGCCGACAGCGGGTCGAGCAATGCCGCCTTGACCATCGCGTAATTGGATCGCTCGTCGTCGGGGGGCACGCAGCGCTCATCCCCGAACCACAGCCGGGCCCCTGAGAACGCCTCCGGAGTCTTGGCCGCCAGCTCGTAGGAGGTTCGCGGCGTAGAGCCTCCCGTCAGCGCGACATGCCCGCCCCCGCGGACCGCCGAGAGGAGAGCGTCGGTGAACGCGCTGACCGGATCGTCGAGCACCTGGATGTCCGGGATCATGGGCAGAACCGCCTCGCCGCACCCAGCGCCGACGTGTAGGTGGGGTCGCGAAGCAGAGCCTGGCGGACGCCCTCCCCGAGGATCCCGTATTCGCCTCGGCTGGCCCCGAGGATCTGCCATTCGCGCTCCGGGTCATCGGCCGACAGCCGCTGACGCGCGACCAGGCCGCCGCGCCCTCGCTCCAGCGACAGCCAGAAGCCCCGGTCCTCACACCCGACGGTCACGCCGGCGATCCCGGGGACGTCCTGCCCCACGGGCTCGAGCTCGAACGAGACCTCCAAGTCGCCATCATGCCTGGCCATCCCCTGGAGTCTGCCGGATGTGCCCTCGAGCGGCTCGGGGCTCCAGTCCAGGCACGAGCTCAGCCAGCCGGCCAGCAGCAGTGCCGACCCGATCGAGCTCGCGTGGTGGCGGACCTCGACCTCGTCCAGGCACCCGAGCAGCTCGCGCCGGGCCGGCCTGTCGAAGCTGGCCGCCAGACGCTCGCGCCACGGCGTCGTCCGCAGCCACGCCAAGTCGACCACGTAGGCCCGCTCCAGCAGATCCGCGGCCTGGGCCAGCCCGTCGGCAGGTCCCTCGACGTCGTCGAGGTCGTCGGTATCGAGCAGGACCACGTCGACTCGCCCGAGCATCGCATCGAACACCTCCCGGTGGCCATGGGGCGACCACAGAAGCGTCGGCAGATCGGAGACCAGGATCGGATCGATGATCGTGTCCAGGCGAGTCACCTGGTCGGGACCGAGGTCGATCTCGACTTGCTCGAGCAGGACGCCTAGGCCGCCGACCTCGGGATCGTCACCGCTGATCACGGCGACGGCGTCGAGCGTGGTGCGTCCGTCCTGCACCGCGCACAAGATCGTCCGGGAGGCGTGGTAGCGCCCCACCCGCTCCAGGCGGTTGGCTACCTCGCCCTTCCAGTCGCGGTCACAGACCACGACCAGGTTGAGGACCCGCGCCGGTATGAACGCATCGTTCTGGGCGTGGCGGTCGTGCAGCATCTCGCGCAGCGCCGACTCGATCCGCTCGGGCGTGGTGTCCTGCTCGGTCCAGCGGTCCTGGCTCATGCTCGAGTCGGAGCCGGCGTCACGGTCATGGGCGGTTCAGAGCCGGCGCCACTTGCGGCCCTCGTCGAGCAGTGCATTGGCCTCGACCGGGCCGGCCGACCCCGGTTCGTACTGCGGGATCTCGCTGCTCGTATCCTCGGCCCAGGCGTTGAGGATCGGGTCGACGATCGCCCACAGCGCCTCGACCTCATCGTTGCGCGTGAACAGGGTCGCGTCGCCGCGCATCGCGTCGAGAATCAGACGCTCGTAAGCCTCGGGAGACTGGGACAGGAACGCCGTGCCGTAGTGGAACTCCATGTTGACGGGGCGGATCCGCATCTTCGTGCCCGGGATCTTCGCCCCCAGCGAGACGGTCACGCCCTCGTCGGGCTGGACGGTGAGGATGATCTGGTTGGGCTGGACGCCGACCGACCCGGTGCTCTGGAAGGCCAGGTGCGGGACCGGCTTGAGGGTGACGGCGATCTCGGTCACCTTGCGCGCGAGGCGCTTGCCCGTGCGCAGGTAGAAGGGCACGCCGGCCCACCGCCAGTTGGACACCTGCAACCGCAGCGCCGCGTAGGTCTCGGTCCGGGAGTCCGGGGCCACACCCTTCTCCTCCCGGTAGCCCGGCAGCAACCGGCCGCCAACCACCCCCGGCCCGTACTGAGCCCGGACGGCCATCTTCGGGACGTCCTCGAGCGACGGCGGCACGATCGCCTCCAGTACCTTCAGCTTCTCGTCGCGTAGGCGATTGGCCTCGAAGGCGATCGGAGGCTCCATGGTCAGCAGCGCGAGCAGCTGGAGCATGTGGTTCTGCACCAGGTCGCGCAGGGCGCCCGCGCCCTCGTAGTAACTGGCCCGGCCGCCGATCCCGATGTCCTCGGCGGCGGTGATCTGCACGTAGTCGATGTAGTTGCGGTTCCACACCGGCTCGAAGAGCGCGTTGGCGAAGCGCAGCGCCATCAGGTTCTGGACCGTCTCCTTGCCCAGGTAGTGGTCGATCCGGAAGACCTGCGACTCGTCGAGGTACTCGAGGACCTCGTCGTTGAGCCGGACGGCCGAGGCGAGGTTGTAACCAAACGGCTTCTCGATCACCACGCGGACATCGGCGCCCGGGGCCTGGTTGAGGCCGCTTTTGCCGAGTTGCTGGGTGACGACCGGGTAGAACTCGGGGGCGGTCGACAGGTAGAAGACGCGGTTGAGCGGTTCGCCGTGAACCTGGTCGAGGGCCGTCAGCGTCTCCGAGATGCGGCGGAATACCTCCTCGTCGTCAAACGACCCCCGCACGTAGTGGAAGCTCGCCAGCAGGCCCTTGAGCACGTCGGGATCGGGCCGGCGGCGAGAGAAGCGCTCGATCGCCTCCCGCGCCTGCTCCCGGTACTCCTCGTCGCCCAGGTCTCCCCGCGCGATCCCGATCAGCTCGAACTGCTCGGGCAGCGCTCCTTCATGGGCCAGGTTGTAGATGGCGGGCAGGAGCTTGCGCTGGGCCAGGTCGCCCGTACCCCCGAAGATGATCAGCGCCGTCGAGCGCACCGGTAGCCGCTCGAGCCCCTCGACGAGCGGGTTCTCAGTTTCTTCGAGGCGCGGTTGCGACTCGCCTGAGACGGCGTGCGAAGTGCTCAGTGGCATCTCGTCCCGCCGCTTACCCGAAGTGCCACGACCACTAGCCCTTCCCGCACCGGTCCGCCGCCGCCTTGCCCGCCCGCGTGACGCGGTCCGCAGTCAGCCCGAAGTGCTCGTACAGCTCCCCAGCCGGGCCCGAGGCACCGAAGCTCTCCATCCCGATCGCTTCACCGAGATCCCCCACCCAGCGCTGCCATCCGATCGGGCTCGCCGCCTCCAGCGAGACCCGCGCGCGGATCTCCGGCGGCAGCACGTAGTGCTGGTACTCGAGCTCCTGCTCGGCGAAGTGATCCATGCAGGGCATGCTGACCACGCGGGTGGACCAGCCGCCTTCCTCGAGCTGGTCAGCGGCCGCGACGCAGATGTGCACCTCGCTCCCGGTGCCGATCAGGATCACCTCGGGTGGGTCCGGCGCGTTGAAGGAGTCGCGCAGGATGTAGGCGCCGCGCTCGATCGCGTCATCCGGGATCTGGTCGGGATTCCAAGTTGGAACGCCCTGGCGGCAGAACACGAGCGCACACGGATGGTCCGGGCTGGAGATGGCATGGCGCCAGGCGAGCGCGGTCTCATTGGCTCCGGCCGGCCGGATGACCGACAGATTCGGGACGGCGCGCAGCGCGATCAGCTGCTCGATCGGCTGGTGCGTCGGCCCGTCCTCGCCCAGCCCGATCGAGTCGTGGGTGAAGACGAAGATCGAGGGCAGCCGCATCAGAGCCGCCAGGCGGATTGAGCCCCGCATGTAGTCGCTGAAGGTCAGGAAGGTCGATCCGTAGGCGCGCAGGTAGTGGAGGTTGAGCCCGTTGACGATCGCGCCCATGGCGTGCTCGCGGATGCCGAAGTGGAAGTTGCGCCCGCCGTCCTCGCCGTTCTCGACGTCATCGGCGTCGTCGATCCGGGTGAGCGTGGAGGGGGCCAGGTCCGCCGACCCGCCCACCAGCTCCGGCACCTTTGCGGCCGCCCACTGGAGCACATCATGCGAGGACTTGCGCGTCGCGGTCATCGAGTTCGAGGCCGGAAAGCGCGGCAGGTCCTCGTCCCAGCCATCCGGCAGGCGCCCCTCGATCAAACGGTCCAACTCGGCCGCGGCGTCGGGGTGCTCGGCGCGGTAGGCGCTGAAGCGCTCCTCCCACTCGGCCTGCTGACGAGCGCCCCGCTCGACGCACTGGCGGAAGTGTTGCAGGGCCTCCTCCGGCACGAAAAACGGCTCCTCGCTGGGCCAATTCATGGCGCGCTTGGTCTCGAGGATCTCCTCCTCACCGAGTGGGCTCCCGTGGGCGGCGGCGGTGTCCTGCTTGTGCGGGCTGCCCTGCGCTATGTGGGTGCGAACGATGATCAGGCTCGGCCGGTCGGTCACCGCTTTGGCGTTGTCCAGCGCCCGCTCGAGGTTGTCCAGAGCGATCTCCTCGTGGAGGTTCTGAACGTGCCAGCCGTAGGCTTCGTAGCGGGCCGCCCGGTCCTCGGTGAAGGCAAGCTCGGTCGGGCCCTCGATCGAGATGTGGTTGTCGTCGTAGAAGGCGATCAGCCGGCCGAGGCCGAGGTGCCCGGCCAGGCTGCTCGCCTCGCTGGAGATGCCCTCCTCGAGGTCCCCGTCCGAGGCGATCACATACGTGTGATGGTCGACGATCTCGTGACCGGGCCGGTTGAACCGGACGGCCAGCATCCGTTCGGCCAGCGCGAACCCGACGGCGTTCGAGATGCCCTGCCCGAGCGGGCCGGTGGTCACTTCCACCCCGGGCACCTCCCCGAACTCGGGATGCCCGGGCGTCTTGGACCCCAGCTGGCGGAACTGCTTCAGGTCATCAAGGGTCAGGTCATAGCCGCTCAGGTACAGGCACGAATAGAGCAACATCGAAGCGTGGCCGCAGGACAGAACGAACCGGTCCCGGTCCGGCCAGCGGGTGTCGCGCGGGTTGTGGCGCATCGTGCGCGTGAACAGCACGTAGGCGACCGGCGCGAGGCCCATCGGCGTCCCTGGGTGCCCGGACATCGCCTTCTGAACGGCATCCATCGAGAGGGTGCGGATCGTATCCACGCACAGATCGTCAAGGGTCACGTCGCGCAGCATAAACAGCTTTATAGGCCGCGCTTAACGCGCGGCCCGTGGTTTCGTCTTGCTCCTCTCCGGCCGCGGCGAGCGGCCTTACCCGAACAGGACACCATAGCGCTCGTACTCCTCGGCGGGCACGCGGCGAACTTCGGCTACGGCCTGCGCCAGCGGAACCAGCTCGATCTGGGTGGCGTGCAGCGCCGTCATCATCCCCCACTGGCGCTCGTGGGCGGCGTCGATCGCGGCCAGCCCGAGCCGCGTCGCGAGCACCCGGTCGAACGCAGTCGGGGTACCGCCCCGCTGCACGTGGCCGAGGACCGTGGCGCGCGTCTCGTAGCCGGTGCGCTTTTCGATTTCCCTCTCGAGCTGCTGGCCGATTCCGCCCAGCCGTGGATGCCCGAACTCGTCGGTCCCGTCGCCGGAGAGAGTCATCGTCGTCCCCTCCCTGGGCACCGCGCCCTCGGCGGCGACGACGATCGAGAAGTAGCGCCCGCGGGCGTGGCGGCGGGTGATCAGCCGGCAGACCTCGTCGATGTCGAAGGGGATCTCAGGGATCAGGATCACATCGGCCCCTCCGGCCAGCCCGGAGTGCAGCGCGATCCAACCTGCGTTGCGACCCATGACCTCGACGACCAAGATCCGGTTGTGGCTCTCAGCGGTGGTGTGGAGGCGATCGATCGCGTCGGTCGCCACTTGCATCGCCGTGTCGAAGCCGAACGTCTGGTCGGTGGCGCCGAGGTCGTTGTCGATCGTCTTGGGCACCCCGATCACGCTCACCCCGTCCCGGTGCAGGCGGTTCGCGGCGCCGAGCGTGTCCTCGCCTCCGATCGCGATGAGTCCGTCGAGGCCGTGCCGGGCCAGGGTCTGCTTGACGGCGTCCGGGCCGTCCACGCGCTTGTAGACGTTGGTGCGCGAGCTGCCCAGGATCGTCCCGCCGCGGGGCAGGATGCCGCGGGTTGACTCGATCGTGAGCGGCTCGTAGAGATCATCCAGCGGACCGCGCCAGCCATCCCGAAAGCCGATCACCTCGTCGCCGTAGACGTCGATGGCCTTGCGCACGACGGCGCGGATGACGGCATTGAGGCCGGGACAGTCGCCTCCGCCGGTGAGGACTCCGATCCGCATGGTGGGGCGCATCCTATGCGCCCCGCGGGCGCTGCCCCGGGGCGGCGATCCCGGCTAGGCTCACTTACGACGCATGAGTCGCTTTCGCCCATCGCGCGTAACCGTCGCCGCTCTGGGATTGGCGGGCGCCGGGGCTCTGACCGCCCGCCATCTGAGGCGCTTGGCCGCCGATCCCGAGTTCGCCCGGCTGCGCTCGCCACTTCGCGGACGTGACCTGGTGGTGCGCTCCGCCGACGGCACCGAGCTGCACGCCGAGGTGTTCGGCAGTGACACCGGCCCGACCGTCGTGCTGGTTCCCGGTTGGACCGAGTGGCTCAGCGCGTTCGATTACGTGACGCGGTACCTCGTCGATCGCGGCTTTCGCGTGGTGGCCTACGACCTGCGGGGCCAGGGCGCCAGCGCCCAGTCCCCCGGCAACGACTACCGGATGGAGCGCTACGGCGAGGACCTGGAAGCCGTCCTGGAGGCGAGCGGTGCCGAGGCGAGCCGAACGATCGTGGCCGGTCACTCTCTCGGCGCCATGTCGATCGCGGCCTGGGCGCTTGACCACGACGTTCGCGTACGGGTGGCTGGGGCGGCGCTGATCAACACCGGGCTGGACGGCTTGATCTCCAACACGAAGCTGCTGCCGGCCGTGCTTCCGGCCGTCGTCCACCGGCCGCTGGCCACCCACAGCTTCCTCGGCAACCCGCTGCCCCTCCCCCCCTTCTCGACTCCGGTCAGCCACGGCCTGGTCCGCCTCATCGCCTTCGGGCCCGACGCCTCTGCCGCCCACGTGGCGTTCTACGAGCGGATGCTGATGAGCTGCCCGCCCCAGGTGCGAGCCGCCGCCGGCGTGGCCATGGCCGACATGGACCTCCTGCATGCCACCAAGCGCCTGACGGTTCCCACGCTGGTCGTGGCCGGCGCCGACGATCGGCTGACCCCGCCGAGCCATTCCCAGCGCATCGCAAACTCGCTGCCCGACCTCACCCGTCTCATCGTGCTGCCGCGCACCGGTCACATGAGCCCGCTCGAGCGGCCCGTCGAGGTCAGCGACGCGTTGATCGAGCTTTGGGAGCGGGCGGCCGGCCCGGCGCCCCCGCTCGCCGCCGTCAGCTGAGGTTGGCGACGAGGACCGGCCCGGCCGTGGGAACCTTGGTGCCTCCGCTGGGCTCCGGCGTGACCAGCACCGCCGTGACCCCGTGCAGATCGCCGGGTACGTCCACATCGGCCTGTCCAGACCGGTTGACGTCGAACAGCGCCGCGGTCGGCGCCGGCGTCCGATCGCCCCGCTTCACCCATACCTCGTAGATGTGGTCGGGCGGCGGCGCCGGCATGCCCGTGACAACCAGCTCACCGCGTTGGCCGGTCAGCTTCAAGGCCGCGCTTCCGTGGTGCCACGTGATGGCCGCGGTGATCACCCGCGTGCTGGAACCGCCGGCGACGAGCACAATCACCACCACCGCGGCCGCGATCCCGACCGCGGCCGCGGCCGCCAGGCCGCCGACCATTCTCCGCGGGCGTGACCAGGCCAGACTGGGCGGGAAGCGGCCGGCTGCGGGCGATCGGCGCTGCCCATCGGCCCGGACTTCGGCCATCACCCGCTTGCGCAACGTGGCCGGCGGCTCGAGTTGGGGCACCATCGCGGGCAGCGCCGCCACCGCCCCCTCCAGGTTCTCGACCTCCGCCTGGCAGGCGGCGCACGTTCTCAGATGCCGGCCGAACGCCTGGGCCTCCGGCTCATCCATCGCCCCGAGCACGTACGCGGCAGCGTCCGCCTGGCAGTCGAGTTCAGCGCTCATCGTGGACCTCTACTTCGTCATAGCACGGATCCGACCGGATCGGCAAGGCTCGGTGGCTCCCGCAGGCAGAGAGCGAAAGCGAATATCATCGGCCTACCACGGGGAGTGGCGCAGTCTGGTAGCGCACCCGGCTGGGGGCCGGGCGGTCGCAGGTTCAAATCCTGTCTCCCCGACTAGGAAGTAGCTGCAAAAGATGGGTGTTTTGCGGGAGCTAGATGCGCCGGCGACGCCGCTGAGGGGGCCAAAAGGGGGCTAAACCTTTGACTGACTGGGGCGCGGAGGCGGTGGTGGGTGAGGCGCTCGAGGAGCGCGGGCAGCCGGCGGCCGACCGCCAGCGGGTTGCGCATGCGGTGTGGCGCGCGCCGGTGGTGGATCCTGGTTGCGGCGGTGACGGCCGAGCCCGCCCCGAGCTGTACCGCCGCGACGGCCGCGTTGTTTGCGTAGTTGGGATCGGGGGTCACCAGCGACGCCGCGGCGGCCGCGAACGGCACGAGCGCCTTGGCGTGCGCGGCGACCTTGAAGGTGACCGTGTAGATCTGGCTCTGGCCCGGCGGGATCGCCGGCGCCAGCCAGAAGATCACCGACCCCAGGAGGGTGCCGCCGCCAGTGCTCGTCACGGTGAGCAGGTTGCCCGGCGGCAGGACGATCGCGCTCAGCACTTGCTCGGCGGTGGCGGGCCCGAGGTTCTTGACCGTCAGGACCTCCTGGAAGGAGTTGCCGTCGGCGGCCGCCGGGGGGCCGGAGAGGGTGAGCTGCACGTCGGCCTGGTCGGGC
>Ga0335074_10012637_pt1 | contig 11841 bp, 9 predicted proteins | sample Lox_Sample_23_FD_206715 | JGI IMG/M metagenome (GOLD analysis project Ga0335074, IMG submission 206715) | Soil microbial communities from Loxahatchee National Wildlife Refuge, Florida, United States - Lox_Sample_2.3 | ecosystem: Environmental > Terrestrial > Soil > Wetlands | place: USA: Florida...
GCGCGGTGACGAAATTGACGCTGGCCCACGGCTTGCGGCCGCGGCGATTGAACGCGTCGGACGAAGCGGCCAACCGCGTTGCCAGATCGGGCTGCTTGCCCTCGTCGCCCTTCCAGAACGCGCGCACCGTATCGCGGAACTTGTCATTCCATTCTGCCCAGCCGGGCGGGAAGCCGCCGACCTGGTAACCGCCCGGACCGATGTCCCATGGTTCCGCAATCAATTTGACCGAAGACAGCACGGGATCTTGCAGGCAACTATCCAGGAACCCGCCGCCCTCGTCGAACCCGTACCACTCACGGGCAAGGATGGTGCCGAGGTCGAAGCGGAACCCATCGACATGCATCTCGGTGACCCAGTACCGCAGCGAATCGGTGACCATCTGCAGCACGCGTGGATGCGACAGGTTGAGCGTGTTGCCGGTGCCGGTATCGTTAACGTAGTACCGCGGCTGCTCCGACAGCAGCCGATAATAGCTGGCATTGTCGATGCCGCGGAACGACAGCGTGGGGCCCCGTTCGTTACCCTCGGCGGTGTGGTTATAAACGACGTCGAGGATCACCTCGAGCCCGGCGTCATGCAGCCGCGCGACCATCTCCTTGAATTCGGAGAACACGAAAGTGGGAATCGCGGAGTAGCGGTGGTCGGGAGCGAAGAAACCGATGGTATTGTAGCCCCAGTAGTTGGTGAGGTCCTTCTCCTCCAGATAACGGTCGGTCACGAAGGCGTGCACCGGCAGCAGCTCGACCGACGTCACGCCGAGTGAACGGATGTAATCCACCACGTCTTTCTGGCCCAGCCCCGCATAAGTGCCGCGCAAGCGCTCGGGCACGGCCGGGTGGCGCTTAGTAAACCCTTTCGTGTGCAGCTCGTAAACGATCGTGCGTTCCCAGGGAATCTCAGGCGTGCGCACGCGGCCCCAAGTGAAGGCGGGGTCAATCACGCGGCATTTCGGCACGAACGGGGCGCTGTCGCGCTCATCGAAAGTCAGGTCATCACCCTCGGCCCCGATGGTGTAGCCGAAGCAGGCGTCGTCCCAGCGAAGCTGTCCGACGTGTGCCTTGGCGTACGGGTCGAGCACCAGCTTGTTGGGATTGAACCGGTGCCCCAACTCCGGCTCGTAGGTGCCATGCACGCGGTAGGCATAGATCGTGCCGGGTCGGGTGTCCGGCAGATAGCCGTGGAACACTTCGTTGGTGTATTCGGGCAGTTCGATGCGCTCGAGCTCGGTTTCGCCGCCATCGTCGAACAGGCAAAGCTCGACCTTGCTGGCGTTGGCGGAGAACAACGAAAAATTGACCCCCAGCCCGTCCCAGGTGGCGCCTCGTGGGTTCGGCGACCCTTCGGCGATGCGAGACTTGAGAATAGCGGGCGGCATAACGTCTCCCGGGTTCAAGCTGCGGCGCAGGTACGCCACCGGGTGCCATGATTGCCTGCGGTGTGCCGCGTCATCCAGACAACAATTCATGAGGGACGTCGAGCGGCCGCGATCGATGGCAGGAAAGCGGAAGTTGTGCGACATTGCCCTGCGTTTCCGCACGGGACGTTGACGGGCAGCGGCGGTGGGAGCCATAAAGTCATGACCAACACAATCGGACCAAATCGTGCCAGGCAGATGCTTGCGCGCGACGAGTTGGTGCTGTGCATGGGGGTGAACCAGATGCGCACGCCAAACATCGCGCTGATCGCTGCTGCGTGCGGGTTCGACGCGATTTATATCGACCTGGAGCACAATCCGACTTCATTGGAAACCGCCGCCTCGATCTGTGTCGCGGCGCTCGGCGCGGGCGTGACGCCGATCGCGCGGGTGAGTTCACATGAGCCGCACGATGCAACGCGGATTCTGGACTGCGGCGCCCAGGGGGTGATGGTGCCGCACGTCACCTCGGCAGCCGAGGCACACGCGATCGTCGAGGCCTGCCGCTTTGCTCCAATTGGGCACCGCTCGGCGGCCGGGACGGTTCCGGCGCTGGGCTATGCGGCGCTGAAGCAGGGCGAGATCAACCGCTTGCTGAACGAGCACACGCTGTTGATCGCCATGCTGGAGACGCCCGGCGCGATCGAGCAGGCGGAGGCGATCGCTGCCGTGCCGGGGATCGACATGCTGCATATCGGCTCGACCGACCTCAGCACGGAGATGGGGATTCCGGGCGAGTACAAACACGAACGGATGCGGGCGGCGTATGAGGCGACAGCACGCGCCGCGCGCTCGCACGGCAAGTCGTTCGGCGTTGGCGGCGTGCGCGAGGACCTGGAGTTCCAGTCCTGGCTGCTGAAGCTTGGGATGCGCTACCTGACCGGCGGGTCGGATGTGGGCTACATCCTGAGCGCCGGACGGCGTGATGTGGCGCAGCTTCGCCAAGCGGCTGCGAGGTAGCGTCCTGGGCGGCACCCTCACCTGGTTCGCTTCGCGAACCGACCTCTCCGGCAGAGCGAGAGAGGTGTAAGGGGCGGAACCGACGTCTCCAGCAGAGCGGAAGAGGTGTAGGGGCGGAACCGACCTCTTCCGCGGAGCGGGAGAGGTGTTGGTTTGTGTTATGCGGGTTCGACGAAGCGGTCGAGTACGCGCTTGTCGCCGGCCCGGTCGAAGGCGACGTCGAGCCGGTCGTCCTCGGCGGCAGTCACGGTGCCGTAGCCGAATTTCTGATGAAACACGCGGCTGCCGACCGGAATGGCTTCTTGCCGGGCGGGGCGGGACGGTTGCTCCCATGCCTCCACCACCCGCGTCCGCCGCGCGACGAGCGGGAACTGGCCGGTGAACACGGTGGGCGCAGTCAACCGTACCTCACGCGCAAGCGTCGCCGATCCGGTGCGCTCGATCTCGGCATCCGGCAGCTCGTCGATGAAGCGGCTTGGGATGCTGGTCTGCCAGTTCGCGTAAATTCGGCGGTTTGCCGCATGGCTGACAATGGCGCGGCGGCGCGCTCGGGTCAGCCCGACGTAAGCAAGCCGCCGCTCTTCCTCCAGGGCCTTCAGACCGGACTCGTCCAACGCACGCTGGTTCGGGAACAGACCTTCCTCCCAGCCGGGCAGGAAGACGGTGTCGAACTCCAGCCCCTTGGCGCCGTGCAGGGTCATCAGCGAGACGCGGTCGCCCTCGGCATTCTCCTCGTTCTCCATCACCAGGGAGACGTGATCCAGAAAGCCGGCCAGCGTTTCGAAATCGGCGAGCGCGCGGACCAGCTCCTTGAGGTTCTCGAGCCGGCCCGGTGCCTCAGGCGACTTGTCCTTCTGCCACATGTCCGTATAGCCGCTCTCGTCGAGCACGGTCGCGGCGGTGACCACAGGGCCGTCGCGGTCCAGCATCTGCCGCCAGCGGGCGAAGCCGCGCAGCAGCTCGTCAACCGACGACTTCAGCTTGCCCTTCAGCGCGCCGTCGGCGATGAGCTTCGCGGCCGCATCCAGCAGCGGGATGCCGTCCGCGCGCGCTGTCTCGTGCATGGTCCGCAGCGCTGCTTCGCCGACGCCACGACGAGGGACATTGACGATCCGCTCGAAAGCCAGATCGTCGGCCGGCTGCACGACGATCCGAAGATACGCGATCGCATCGCGGATCTCCTGGCGCTCGTAGAAACGCAGTCCGCCGATCACCCGGTAGGGGACGCCAAGAACGATCAGCCGCTCCTCGAAGGCGCGGGTCTGGAATCCGGCGCGCACCAGCACCGCCATCTCTGCCAGCGAATTGCCGTCGCGCCGCAGCGCCTCGATGCGTTCGCCGACCATGCGGGCTTCCTCGTCGGAATCCCACAGCGCGATGACGCTGACCTTCTCGCCATTGGCGGCATCGTTGCGGCCGGGGCGCAGGGTCTTGCCGAGCCGGCCCTCGTTGTGGGCGATCAGCCCCGAGGCGGCGGCAAGAATGGGCTCGGTCGAGCGATAGTTCGCCTCCAGCCGGACGATCTTCGCGCCGGGGAAATCCTTTTCGAAACGCAGGATGTTCTCGACCTCGGCGCCGCGCCAGGAATAGATCGACTGGTCGTCGTCGCCGACGCAGCAGATGTTGCGATGCGACTGTGCCAGCAACCGCAGCCAGAGATATTGCACCAGGTTGGTGTCCTGGTACTCGTCGACGAGGATGTAGCGGAAGGCTCGGTGGTATTGCGCGAGCACGTCCGGCTGGGCGCGCATGATCTCCGTCATGTGCAGCAGCAGGTCGCCGAAATCGGCGACGTTCAACGAAGCGAGCCGGGCCTGGTAGGCGGCGTAGACGTGGCGGGCCCGACGGTTGGCGAAATCGGTGTCTTCCGCGGGCGTGATCCGGGCTGGGGTCAGCCCGCGATCCTTCCATCGCTGGATCAGCCCCATCATGGCGGGAGGCGCCCACCGCTTGGCGTCTATGCGCTCGGCCTCCATCACCTGCTTGAGCAATCGAAGCTGGTCGTCGGCATCGAGAATGGTGAACGACGGTGACAGTCCGACGTATTCGGCATGGCGGCGCAGCATGCGGGCGCAGAGGGCGTGGAAGGTCCCGAGCCAGAGGCCCTCGGCCGGGCGGCCGATGATGGCGCTGACCCGCTCGCGCATCTCGCGTGCGGCTTTGTTGGTGAAGGTCACCGCCAGCACCTGGCCCGGCCAGGCGCGGCCGGTGACCAGGATGTGCGCGAACCGGGTGGTCAGGACGCGGGTTTTGCCGGTGCCGGCGCCCGCCAGCACCAGCAGGGGGCCGTCGAGCGTTTCTACTGCCTCGCGTTGCTCGGCGTTCAGCCGTGCCAGGTAGTCGGTCATTCAGGTGGGGTCGGATGGGACCGGTCGCACGCCGAGTATATGGGCAATCGCGTAGGTCAATTCCGGCCGGTTCAGGGTATAGAAATGGAACTCGTCCACCCCGTTGGCCTGCAGCAGCCGCACCTGCTCGGCGGTGACGATTGCCGCCACCATGCGGCGGATCTCGGGGTCCTGGTCGGTTCCCTCGAACATCCGGCCCAGCCAGTCCGGCACGTCGGTGCCGTTCATGGCGGCCATGCGCCGGAGACCCGCCATGTTGGTGACCGGCATGATGCCGGGCACGATCGGGGCGGTGATACCGGCGGCGAGACAGCGGTCGAGGAAGCGCAGGAAGACCGAGGTGTCGAAGAAGAAATTGGTGATCGCGCGGGTCGCCCCGGCGTCGAGCTTGCGCTTGAGGTTATCGAGATCGGCCTCCGGGCTGAGTGCCCGCGGATGGGTTTCCGGATAGGCGGCCACCGAGATCTCGAACTCGGCGACCCGCCGCAGCCCGGCGACAAGGTCCTCGGCGTAGCGATAGCCCTGCGGATGCGGCTCATAGACGCCGGTGTCGGCCGGCGGGTCGCCGCGCAGCGCCACAATGTGCCGAACGCCGGCATCCCAGTACTGGTGAGCAACCTCGTCCACCTCGGCCCGGCTTGCCCCGACGCAGGTCAGGTGTGCGGCCGGGATCAGGGCCGTCTCCTGGATGATTCGGGCCACGGTGGCATGGGTCCGTGCCCGCGTGCTGCCGCCGGCGCCATAGGTGACGGAGACAAACCGGGGCCGCAGCGGCTCAAGCCGGCGGATGCAGACCCAAAGCTGGGTTTCCAATGCCTCGGTCTTGGGTGGGAAGAACTCGAAGGAGAGCAGCGGTGGCTCGGGACGGGACAGCGGCGCGGGCAGGCCCTCGACGCGTTTGCCAGTGAGCCACCGCTCCAGGGTGGGGCGATGCCGGGCAGGCTCGTGGGTCATCGGTTCGCTTTCACCGCGCGGGGCGGCCCAGGAGATACATTGCGGACGATTCGTGACATGCTACAACCGCTTCACGGAAAGCTTAACCCTCTCGTGTTCCAATCTGCGGGCAATCCTGCCAAGGAGAGGCGGCCATTGCCGTGCGGGGTGGTCGCCGCCTGACTGATCCGCCGTTGTCATTCGAGGAGCATGATGCGCGCCGTGCCCCCTTTCCACCTTCTGGTGGCCGCGCTTAGCCTTGTCGCCATGATCGCGGGGTGCGCGACGCGGCCGCCTGCCTCCGACACCGTCGCGGTGCAGGAGTACCAAGCGGCCAACGACCCGCTGGAGCCGACCAACCGGTTCCTGTATAAGGTGAACAATTATCTCGACGCCTACGTGCTGCGTCCGGCCGCGGTTGCCTATAAGGACGTCCTGCCTGACGGGGTGCGCAACGCGATCCACAACGGGCTGAACAACCTCGCCACCCCGGTGAAGCTCGGCAACGACATGCTGGAGGGCGAACCGCGGCTGGCCGGCAACTCGTTCATGCGGTTCGTGATCAATACCACGGCAGGCGGTCTGGGTCTGTTCGATCCGGCGACCGGCTGGGGATACCCTGACCACGACAACGATTATGGACTGGTGTTTGCGATCTGGGGGGTGCCGGAGGGACCGTTCCTGTTCCTGCCGCTGCTGGGCCCCAGCAACCCGCGCGACGCCGCTGGCCGGGCCGTGCAGATTTACGGCGACCCGATTGGCCGGTTCGGCCAGGGCGCGGTGGTCACCGGCCTCGATTGGGGTCGTTGGGGGTTGACTGTCATCGATGCCCGTTCCCAGGTGCTCGGCCAGCTCTCTTCGATCAAGCGGACGGCGCTGGATCCCTATGCGACGTTCCGCAGCCTCTATCGCCAGCACCGTGAGGCGCAGATCAACGATATCCGCAATTTCCACGAACATACGATCCCGGCCTGGTATCCTCAGCCGCCGGCCACGTCCGCCACCCCCGAATGACCACAAGCGAGTCGAACCCAATGCAGCCACGCCGATTCTTTCTGAGCACCGTCCCTGTCGCGCTGATCGCCGCGACCGCGCTGACGCCGCCCGCCACAGCACAGACCGCGAGCCAAGCCGATGCATTCGTCCGCGGGACCGGGACGGCAATGGTCCGGGTAGTGAATAGCGAGGCGCCCGATCAAGACAAATCGCAGGAGATGGCTCGCATCATCGATCAGCGCGTCGCTGTGAACGAGATCGCCAGGTTTTGTCTGGGTCCGTTCTGGCGGACGGCGAGCCAGGCGCAGCAAAAGGAGTATCTGGGCCTGTTCCATCGCGTGTTGGTGTTCAACATCGATTCAAAGATGGGCGAATACCGGGGGGTTAGTTTTACGATCACCCATACCGCGCCGGGGCAGGGCGGACAGGTGGTCGGCACGGTCATCAAACGGCCGAACCAGCCGCCCGCCAACGTGGATTGGGTGGTGCAGGACGTCGATGGCTCGCCCAAGATAGTGGATGTGGTCGCCGAGGGGACATCGCTCAAGATCACCCAGCGCAGCGACTATTCGTCTTTCATCATTCACAACAACCAGAACATCCAGGCGTTGCTCGACGCGATGAAGCGACAGCTCAGCGGTTAGCGCCCCGCTGGTGTGAGTTGGCCTTGCGCCGGAAAGACGCGCGTGAAGCGTCGATCCAATATCCCGACTAATCCGCCCGTGCGGGGCGCGTGCTTTCATAGAGAACCATCTGGTTCCCGTCTTGGAGGAACGTTTCGCACTCGGCCATGCCGATGCCACCGAGCACCGTGCGGGAGGCGATATTGCTCTCCCGCGCCACCGCGACGACGCGGGCGAGGCCGGCTCGCTCGTGGCCGAATTGCAGGGCGGCGCCGGCTGCCTCGCGGGCCAGGCCACGGCCTCGTGCATGCGGCCAGAACGCGAAGCGCAACGCGATGCCGCGGCCATCGGGGCGCTGCATAAAGCCGGCGATGCCCTGGAAGGCAGCGGTCCCGGCGTCGCTGACCGCCCACATTCCGCAGCCGTTGGCGGACCAGAAGGCGACGTCCTCGGCGAGTTCCTCGGCGGCCCGTACCGGCGAGCGGACGCCGCCCAGCATCACGGCGAAGACCCGAGGATCGGCTTTGAGCGCCTGAAGGTCCGGGAGGTCCGTCCAGGCGACAGGGGTCAGCACCAGCCGCGCGGTGCGGATGGTCCAGGACGGGCTCACCCGCCCGTGGTCAGGCGGCCCGTCGTCGTAACGCCCTGAGAGCGGCCTCCGGCTCCCGGGCGATGATGGTCATCAGGGCGATGGTGCTTGGGTCCATGGCGACACGGTGCTGCTCCCAGTTGCGCAACGTGGCGACCGGGATATGCAGTGCGTTCGCGAACTCGGTCTGCGACATGCCGAGGCGGCGGCGGATGTACCAGGGCGAGATGATGTCTTCGTCCCGGATCTCTTCGTCTGGGTCCTGGCCGTCTTCAATCATGTGACGACGGATGTCTTCTTCCGTCGTTGCCTCGATCGCAGCGCGGTCGATTTTCGGGCGACGGGCCTTGATCTGCTCGAGCGTCATTCTCGTGATTGCCATTCAAGCCGCTCCTTTCGATTGGCACCCCGGACGGAGATGATGCGATAGGACTGCCCGCGACGCGTATAGATGACCTGGAGCACCACATCCTCGACCGCACCGATTGCCCTCGTCCGCTCTTCGCCGTAGTCCCGTCGTGCGTCTGGTCGCTCCAGCGTGTCACCTGCGAAAATTCGCGCGGCGACGTCGGACCCAGTGCGACGCTCCCGTTCGTTGCGGCTGTGCTTCGGCTCATCCGACTCGATATACGCTAGCAGCGTAGCTGGTGCAATCTCCTACCGCGCCAGGGGTCGGTACTTGATTCGATGGGGCTCGGTCGCGTCGGCACCGAGGCGGCGGCGCTTGTCTTCTTCATAGTCCTGGAAATTGCCCTCGAACCACTCGACGTGGCTGTCGCCCTCGAAGGCCAGGATGTGCGTCGCCAGCCGGTCGAGGAACCAGCGGTCGTGGCTGATGATGACCGCACAGCCGGCAAACTCGGCGAGCGCGGTTTCCAGCGCGCGGAGCGTATCGACGTCCAGGTCGTTGGTCGGCTCGTCGAGCAGGATGACGTTGTGCTCGGCCTTCAGCATCTTCGCCAGGTGCACCCGGTTGCGCTCGCCACCCGAGAGGATGCCAACCTTCTTCTGCTGATCGGGCCCCTTGAAGTTGAACGCCCCCACATAGGCGCGGGAAGGCACCGCGCGCTTGCCGAGATAGATCACGTCCTCGCCGTTGCTGATCTCCTCCCAGACCGTCTTGTCGCCATGAAGACTGTCGCGGGACTGATCGACATAACCCAGCCGCACCGTCTCGCCGATGCGCAAGCTGCCACCGTCCGGTCGATCCTGGCCAATGATCATGCGGAACAGCGTGGTCTTGCCGGCGCCGTTCGGGCCGATCACGCCGACGATGCCGCCGGGCGGCAATTTGAAGTCCAGCCCGTCGATCAGCAACTGATCGCCGAATCCTTTGCGCAGGTTCTCCGCCTCGATCACCACATTGCCGAGCCGCGGGCCGGGCGGGATGACGATCTCGGCCACTCCGGCCGCCTTCTCTTGCGAGGCGGCCAACATGTCCTCGTAGCGCTGGATGCGCGCGCGACTCTTCGCCTGGCGCGCTCGCGGCGAGGACGCGATCCACTCCTGCTCGGAGGCGAGCGCGCGTTGGCGGGCGCTTTCCTCTTTCTCTTCCTGGGCGAGACGCTTGCGTTTCTGATCCAGCCAGGACGAGTAGTTGCCTTCGTACGGGTAGCCGCGGCCGCGCTCGATCTCCAGGATCCAGCCGGTGACGTTGTCGAGGAAGTAGCGGTCGTGGGTGACCAGCATCACCGTGCCGGCATATTCGCGCAACGTCCGCTCGAGCCAGGCGACGCTCTCGGCGTCCAGATGGTTGGTCGGCTCGTCGAGCAGCAGCAGCTCGGGCTTGGCCAGCAGAAGGCGGCAGAGCGCGACGCGCCGCCTCTCGCCGCCGGACAGGGTGGCGACGCTGGCTTCTGCGGGGGGGCAGCGGAGCGCATCGAGGGCGATCTCGACCTGGCGGTCGAGCTCCCAGCCGTCGCCGGCATCGATCTTGGCCTGGAGGTCGGCCTGTTCAGCGAGGAGATCATTCATCTCATCGTCGCTCATCGGCTCGGCGAATTTCATGGAGATTTCGTTGAACCGGACGAGCGCCGCCTTCACGTCGGCGAAGGCTTCCTCGACGTTCTCGCCTACCGTCTTGTCGGGGTCGAGCTGGGGTTCCTGCGGCAGGTAGCCGACGCGCACACCATCGGCGGCCCAAGCTTCGCCACCGAACTCGGTCTCGATGCCGGCCATGATCTTGAGCAAGGTGGACTTGCCGGCACCGTTGATGCCGAGCACGCCGATCTTGGCGCCCGGCAGGAAGGCGAGGGTGATGCCTTTGAACACCTCCCGCCCGCCTGGGAAGCTCTTGGTCAGGTCTTTCATCACATAGGCGTACTGGTAGCTCGGCATACCGCGGGGCTCTCCTGGCCTTGGAAGGGGGATTTTTGGGGGATGGGTTGTAGGTGGCGACGGCGGGGCGGACAACCAAGTGGCGGGATGCGTCCTCGTCATCGCCGGCGAAGGCAGCTTGCTCCTTACGTCATGGCCGGGCTTGTCCTGGCTATGCCACGTCTTCTCCCGATCTCCGCGTGAAAAGACGTGGATGGCCGGCCTTCGCCGGCCATGACGGGGGTCGTATGCTGGCATCGTGGCAGCGCAGTCGATAAATCCGGACGGCGATCTGTTTGGGCCACCTCCAAGCGAGGCGGCGCCGCAGACTGGCCCGCGTCCGCTGGCCGACCGCCTGCGCCCGCGCACGCTGTATGAGGTGGTGGGCCAGGACCACCTTGTCGGTCGGGACGGGGCGATCACACGCATGGTGGAGCGCGGCTCGCTGGCCTCGCTGATCCTGTGGGGACCGCCGGGCAGCGGCAAGACTACCGTCGCCCGCCTGCTCGCGGCCGGTGCCGGGCTGCATTTCGTGCAGCTTTCGGCGGTGTTCTCCGGCGTCGCCGACCTCAAGCGCACCTTCGAGGAGGCCGCACGCCGGCGCCGGACAGGGGAGGGGACGCTGCTGTTCGTCGATGAGATCCACCGTTTCAATCGTGCGCAGCAGGACGGCTTCCTGCCGGTGGTTGAGGATGGAACGATCACCCTGATCGGCGCCACCACGGAGAATCCATCTTTCGCGTTGAACGGTGCGCTGTTGTCCCGCTGCCAGGTTCTAGTGCTGCGCCGGTTGGACGACGCGGCGTTGGAGAAGCTGCTGGAACGGGCCGAGGCCGATCTGGGGCGCGCGCTGCCGCTGACGGCCGATGCTCGGGCGACGTTGCGTGCCATGGCTGATGGGGACGGGCGCTATCTGCTCAACATGACCGAGCAGCTCGCTGCGTTGCCGACCGAGACGGCGCCGCTCGATCCGGCGGCATTGACGGAGCTGCTCGCCCGTCGGGCGGCGCTGTACGACAAGGACCGGGAGGAGCACTACAACCTGATCTCCGCGCTGCATAAATCGCTGCGCGGTTCCGATCCGGATGCAGCGCTGTACTGGTTTGCCCGCATGCTGGTCGGCGGCGAGGACCCCCGCTACATCGCCCGCCGGCTGGTCCGTTTCGCCGCCGAGGATGTCGGCATGGCCGATCCGGCGGCGCTGGGACAGGCATTGGCGGCCTGGGAGACTTATGAGCGCCTCGGTAGTCCCGAGGGCGAGCTGGCGATCGCACAGGCGGTCGTCTATCTCGGCACTGCACCGAAATCGAATGCGGTGTATGAGGCCTATTCGGCCGCCCGGGCCGCCGCCAAATCGACCGGGAGCCTGATGCCGCCCGCGCACATCCTGAATGCGTCGACCGGGTTGATGAAGGATCTCGGCTACGGCGCCGGATACGCATACGACCATGAGGCGGAAGATGCGTTCTCGGGGCAGAACTATTTTCCGGACGGCATGCGCCGGCAGGATTTCTATCGGCCGCGGGATCGGGGATTCGAGCGGGAGATCGCCAAGCGCCTCGCCTGGTGGGCCAAGCTGCGCGCGGAACGAAGTTAGGCACCGAGGGGCGGGCCAGCCCGGAGGAAGGGCTGGCCCAATCCCCTACCGCCGAGTAATAG
>Ga0335074_10012638_pt1 | contig 11841 bp, 7 predicted proteins | sample Lox_Sample_23_FD_206715 | JGI IMG/M metagenome (GOLD analysis project Ga0335074, IMG submission 206715) | Soil microbial communities from Loxahatchee National Wildlife Refuge, Florida, United States - Lox_Sample_2.3 | ecosystem: Environmental > Terrestrial > Soil > Wetlands | place: USA: Florida...
CCCTAGTACTGATATACTCAGGCATGGTCGGACTCCCCGTCGAGCAAGGGCTCTACCATCCCCGTAACGAACACGACGCCTGCGGCATCGGCTTCGTGGTCAACATTCAAGGCGCGCAATCGCACGACATCATCGAAAAAGGGCTGCAGGTTCTCATCAACCTCAAGCATCGCGGCGCGTGCGGATGCGACCCCGAGACCGGCGACGGCGCCGGGGTTCTGATTCAAATCCCGGACAAATTCTTCGTTCGCGAATGCGCGAAGCTCGGCTTCACGCTGCCGCCCGCGGGTGAATACGGCGTGGGCATGGTGTTCCTGCCCGTTGAGCCGTCGCATCGCTTGCAGGCGGAAGGAATTCTGGAGCGGATCGCGCGCGAAGAGGGCTTGAGCGTGCTCGGCTGGCGCGATACGCCGGTGGAAGTGGACGCGATCGGCCGCATTGCGCGCGCATCGCAGCCCTATATCGAGCAGATTTTCATTGCCAGTCCAACGGGCATGCCGCAGGACGAACTCGAGCGCAAGCTGTACGTGGTTCGCAAACGCGCCGAGGCCGAAATCGCGGCGTCCGATCTGCCGGGAAAGCAGTTTTTCTACCTCCCCTCGCTTTCTTCGCGCACCATCGTGTACAAGGGCCTGCTGCTGGCCGACCAGATCGCCCAGTTTTACACCGATCTGAGCGATCCCGACACCATGAGCGCGCTGTGCCTGGTGCACCAGCGCTTCTCCACCAACACATTTCCGTCCTGGCAGCTCGCGCATCCGTATCGCTACCTGTGCCATAACGGCGAGATCAACACCATTCGCGGCAACGTCAATTGGATGCATGCCCGCGAGAAAGTGCTCTCGTCCGAGTTGTTCGGCGAAGACCTAAAGAAAGCCCGTCCGGTGATCGCGCCCGGCGGCAGCGATTCGGCATCCATCGACAACGCGGTGGAATTGTTTACTCTGGCTGGCCGCGACCTGGCGCACGTAATGACCATGCTGATTCCCGAAGCCTGGGATGCCGACAGCACCATGCGCCCGGAAAAGCGGGCGTTCTACGAATTTCACGCGTCGCTTACCGAGCCTTGGGATGGCCCGGCGGCGATCGCTTTCACGGACGGCCGTTCCATTGGCGCCACGCTCGATCGCAACGGCCTGCGCCCGGGGCGTTATGTAGTTACGAACGATGGCCTGTTGATCCTGGGATCCGAGGTCGGGGTGCTTCCCGTTAAGTCCGAGGACGTGAAGTTCAAGGGGCGTTTGCAGCCGGGCAAGATGCTGCTAGTCGATACCGTGGAAGGCCGTATCATTCCGGACGAAGAGCTGAAGGAGCGCCTGTGGAGCCGCCAGCCCTACGGCGAATGGCTGAAGGCCAACCAGATCACGCTTGACAATCTGCCGGATCCGCCGCGCGTCTATGAATCGGAGCTTGCGAGCATCGTGATGCGCCAGCGCGCGTTCGGTTATACGGACGAAGATCTGCGCGTGCTGATGCTGCCCATGGCCGAAAACGGCGAAGAACCCATCGGCTCCATGGGCACCGACACGCCGCTGGCCTGTCTCTCGGATAAACCTCAGCCGCTGTTCAATTATTTCAAGCAGCTTTTTGCGCAGGTGACCAACCCGGCCATCGATCCGATCCGCGAGGAGCTGGTGATGTCGCTCACCAGCTACATCGGTCACGAGCGCAACGTGCTGGAGGAAACTCCGCAGCATTGCCATCTTTTGAAGCTGCCGCATCCCATCCTGACCAATCGCGATCTGGAGAAGCTGCGCCGCGTTTCCACCAGCGACTTGCTGGCCACCACGCTGCCCATGCTGTTCCGCGTGGCGGGCGGTGAAAAGGAGCTGGAGCGCGCGCTGGATGGCGTGTGCCGGCGTGCGTCGCTCGCGGTGAAATCCGGCTACAGCCTGTTGATCCTTACCGATCGCGGCATGGACGAAGAATACGGGCCGATCCCGAGCCTGCTCACGCTCTCAGCCGTGCACCATCATCTGATCCGCGAAGGCACGCGCACCGGAGTGGCGCTGGTGATCGAATCGGGCGAACCGCGCGAGGTGATGCATTTCTGCCTGCTGATCGGCTTCGGCGCGAGCGCCGTGAACCCGTATCTGGCTATCGAGACGCTGGAGGATCAGGCCGCGCGCGGGCATCTGCCGGCCGGAATGACGTTTGAAACGGCCTTGAAGAACTACAAGAAGGCCATCAACAAAGGACTGCTCAAAGTCTTTTCGAAGATGGGCATCTCGACGCTGCAAAGTTATCGCGGGGCGCAATGCTTTGAAGCTATCGGTCTCAACAAAACGCTGGTGGAGCGCTACTTCACCGGCACGGCCTCGCGCATCGAGGGCGTCGGCTTGGACGTGCTGGCGCGCGAAGCCCGGCTGAAACACGATTTCGCGATGCAGGGGCTCTCCGAAGCCGACACCGAGCTCGACGTGGGCGGCAGCTATCAATACCGCGTGCGCGGCGAGTATCACCTGCTGAACCCGTCGACGGTCAGCAAACTGCAGCATGCCGTGCGTCAGGAAAGCTTCCAGACGTTTCAGGAATATAGTTCGCTGATCGACAGCAAGAGCCGGGAGCTGTGCACGCTGCGCGGCCTGATGGATTTGAAGCTGGCCGACCAGCCGATTCCGATCGAAAATGTGGAGCCGGCCCAGGAAATCGTCAAGCGCTTCGCTACAGGCGCGATGTCGTTCGGGTCCATCAGTAAAGAGGCGCACGAAACCTTGGCCATCGCGATGAACCGCATCGGAGGGCGCTCGAACACCGGCGAGGGCGGGGAAGACGAGGCGCGTTTTGAGCGTGACCCTAACGGCGACTGGCGGCGCAGCGCGATCAAGCAGGTGGCTTCGGCGCGCTTCGGCGTGACGGCGCATTACCTGGTGAACGCCGAGGAACTGCAGATCAAGATCGCGCAGGGGGCGAAGCCCGGCGAGGGCGGCCAGTTGCCCGGTCATAAAGTGGACGAGGTGATCGCGCGTGTGCGGCACTCCATCCCCGGGGTGGGCCTGATCTCGCCGCCGCCGCATCACGATATTTATTCCATCGAAGACCTGGCCCAGCTCATTTACGATCTGAAGAACGTGAACCCGCTGGCGCGTATTTCGGTGAAGCTGGTGGCCGAGGTCGGCGTGGGCACCGTGGCAGCGGGCGTGGCCAAGGCGCATGCCGATGTGGTGCTCATCAGCGGGCACGACGGCGGAACGGGGGCGTCGCCGCTTACTTCGCTCAAACACGCCGGCATTCCCTGGGAGCTCGGGCTGGCCGAAACGCAACAGGTGCTGGTGCTGAACGATCTGCGCAGCCGCGTGCGGGTCCAGACCGACGGGAAATTGCAAACCGGCCGCGACGTGACCATCGCCGCGCTGCTGGGAGCCGAAGAATTCGGATTCTCCACTTCACCGCTGGTATCGATGGGTTGCATCATGATGCGCAAGTGCCATCTGAACACCTGCCCGGTCGGCATTGCGACGCAGGACCCGGCGCTGCGCGCCAAATTCCGCGGTACGCCCGAGAACGTCATCAACTTTTTCTTCTTCATCGCCGAAGAAGTGCGGCAATGGATGGCGAAGCTGGGCTTCCGCACCATGGACGAGATGATCGGCCGCGTGGATCGCATCGAAATGCGCCGAGCGTTGGACCACTGGAAGGCGCGCGGGCTCGATTTTTCGACCATCCTCTATAATCCGCAAGTGCCGCGCCGCGTCGGCCGCCGCTGCCTGATCGCGCAGGATCATGGTTTGACAGAAGCGCTGGATCATCAGTTGATCGAGCTGGCGAAGCCCGCGCTCGAAGATCGCAGCCGTGTTGAGGCGAGCCTTCCGATCCGCAACGTCCACCGCACAGTGGGCGCAATGCTGAGCGGCGAGATCGCGCGGCGGTACGGTTCGGCGGGCCTTCCCGAGGACACGATTCGCTTTCAATTCTCCGGATCGGCCGGCCAGAGTTTCGGCGCGTTCCTCGCCAAGGGTGTGACGCTGACGCTCGAAGGCGACGCCAACGATTATGTCGGCAAAGGGCTCTCAGGCGGAAAATTGGTGGTCCATCCGCCGCGCGAGTCCACGTTCCTGCCCGAACAGAACATGCTGGTGGGCAACGTGGTGCTCTACGGCGCCACGTCGGGCGAGGCTTTCTTCAACGGAATGGCGGGCGAGCGCTTCGCGGTGCGCAACTCGGGCGCGACCGCGGTGGTGGAATCGGTCGGCGATCACGGCTGCGAATACATGACCAAAGGTTTGGTGGTCGTGCTCGGCCACGCCGGCCGCAATTTCGCCGCGGGTATGACCGGCGGAATCGCGTTCGTTCTGGATGAATCGAGCGAGTTCTCGCGCGTCCATTGCAATCGGGCCAGCGTCGACTTGGAACCGGTGGTCGATCCGGCCGACATGCAGGCGCTCGAGAATCTGATCGAGCGGCACGTCGCAGCCACCGGCAGCCCGCGCGGGAAGTGGATTCTCGAGAACTGGGGCGAGATGCTGCCCAAATTCGTCAAGGTGTTCCCGCACGAATTTAAACGCGTGCTCGGAATCCCGAGGTATCAGCCTGCCAAGGCCGAAACCGCGCATCCGGTGATGCAGGCGCAGGGCGCGCTGTTGAAGCAAGAGGCCGCGCATGGGTAAAGCCACCGGATTCGTCGAGTACGCGCGCGAAACGCCGCAGCGCCGCGATCCGGCGGATCGCATCAACGACTGGTTCGAGGTCTATCAGGATTTTTCAGAGGACAAAGTTCGCACCCAGGGCGCGCGCTGCATGGACTGCGGCGTTCCGTTTTGCCATACCGGCTGCCCGCTGAACAACATCATTCCCGATTGGAACGATCTGGTCTATCGCGACCGCTGGCGGGTCGCCATCCGCGTCCTGCATTCGACCAACAATTTCCCCGAGTTCACGGGCCGCATCTGTCCCGCGCCGTGCGAAGCGGCGTGCGTTCTCGGGATCAACGAGCCCCCGGTGGCGATCAAGGTGATCGAGAAGACCATCATCGAGCACGCCTTCCGCGAGGGCTGGATCCAGCCTGAGCCGCCCGCGCAGCGCACCGGCAAACGAGTGGCGATCGTCGGATCGGGCCCCGCGGGACTGGCTGCGGCGCAGCAGCTCAATCGCGCCGGGCACTCGGTGACGGTGTTTGAGAAAGCCGATCGCATCGGCGGCCTGCTGCGTTACGGCATCCCCGAATTCAAGATGGAGAAGTGGGTGCTTGACCGGCGGCTGGATCAGATGATGGCCGAGGGCGTTGAATTTCGCAGCGGTGTCCACGTGGGCGTGGACATCACGGCGGACGCGCTCGAAGAGCAGTTCGACGCGATACTGCTGGCGGGCGGCGCCGAGCAGCCTCGCGATCTCCCGGTCCCCGGCAGAGAACTGGAGGGCATCCATTTCGCCATGGAGTTTCTCCCGCAGCAGAACAAGCGCTGCGCGGGCGATGAGGTTGCCCGCCAGATTCTCGCCACCGGCCGGCACGTGGTGATCATCGGCGGCGGCGATACGGGCGCCGATTGCCTGGGCACCTCGCACCGGCAGAAGGCCGCATCCGTGCGGCAGTTCGAGATCATGCCGATGCCGCCGAGCGATCGCGCGCCCCAGACTCCCTGGCCGCTCTGGCCGCTGCAATTGCGCGTCGAAAGCTCGCACGAAGAAGGCGGCGTGCGCGAGTGGAGCATGGCCACCACATCGTTCTCGGGCGACGAGCAGGGGCGCGTCCGGAAATTGCATGGCATTCGTGTGGGTCCCGCGCCTAAGTTTGAGCCGATTCCCGGCTCGGAATTCACACTCGATGCCGATCTCGTCCTGCTCGCCATGGGATTCACCGGCCCGGTGAAGAACGGGCTGCTGGAACAACTCGGCGTCTCACTCGATGCGCGCGGCAATGTCGCCACCGACGCCCACTATGCGACCAATGTCTCAGGCGTCTTCGCCGCGGGCGACTTGCGCCGCGGGCAATCGCTGGTGGTGTGGGCCATCGCCGAAGGCCGCAAAGCCGCTGAAGGCGTGCATCGATATTTGATGAGCGCGGAAAGCGTCGCTGCCGGCCACGCTTAGGCGTTTAGCCTCCGGCGTTAGTGTCCGCCCAGGCCCAGAAAAGCGATCCCCACCAAAATCAACCCGACTCCCGCGAGCTTCGTCTTGGTGATCATTTCGTTAAAGAACAGACGCGACCAGGCCAGCGTGCACACATACCCGACTGAAACCAGCGGAAACAGCACCGACAGCTCGCCATTGGACATGCCCTTGACGAACAAAACCGAGGAGGCCATATAAGTGGCGATACCCGCCCCGAGACGCCAGTTGAACGCGATGCTGGTCCAGCGGCGGTTCACCTGGTGCGCGCCCGACTTCAGGAAAATGGCGCCCACCGAGCCGATCAGCGATCCCACCAGCACCAGCGCCATCGAGGAAAACGGAGTGGTCATTTCGAGCCGTCTCCGCTCGCGGCCCCGCCGCTCCAGCCGAGCAGCCCTACGCCGCACATGATCACGATCAGCCCGGTGATTTTGAGCGGGTTCATGGTCTCATGGAAGGCGAACACGGCAGTGATGGTCACCCAAACGTAGCCCAGCGCGATCAGCGGATAAAGAATGGAGAGCTCGCCGTGCCGCAGAGCATATATGAACATCACCGTAAATACGGCGTACAAGCAATATCCGGCAAACAATTGCGGAATAGTAAAAATCCCGATGGTGGTAGCGAGCAGCCCGGCGTGCGAAAGGCGATTGGCGCCCAGCTTGATCAGATACTGCCCGACGGCCACCAGCAGCGTGCACGCCAGCACGATGAAAATGGCGAGCCGCCGCTTCGACGGATCGGCTACGTGCACCTCAGGTTCGGATGTAGCAGGTATCAAAACTCCTCCAACAGCACTCATGATAACAATCGGCTGGAAGTAGAATGGAATTTATGGGTGCTTCCGCCGCGGCCGCCGATTCCCCGGCGGCGGTGTCGGCTGTGGACCGCTTTTTCGAGCTTTCGCTCCTGGGCCTGCTGGCCAGCGGCTTCCTGGCCGTGGCGGGTTCCGGGTATCTGGATGTCCCGACCATCGTCCTCACCGCGGCCGCGCTGGTGGCGCGCGCTCTCATGGTGGCCGGACTGTTCCGTTTCGACCCGCCGCCCACGTCCGTCACCATCGTCACGCTGGCTTACTTCATTTTCTTCCCCATCGATTATTTCCTGATTTCACGATTTTTCATTCCGTCCGCCATCCATCTGGTCTTTTTCGTTGCGGTGGTCAAGATCCTGACCGGCCGCACGGACCGCGATTACCTCATTCTCAAAGTCATTGCGCTGCTCGAACTGCTGGCGGCGTGCCTGGTCTCGGCCAGCTTCAACTTTTTCGTCTTTCTGCTGCTCTTCCTGGTGCTGGGAGTGGCGACGTTCGCATCGAGCGAAATTCGCCAGGCGCGCAAGCGTGGCTTTTCGCCCACCCGGACTCCCGACGCCGGCGTAAGCACCCGGTTGATCGCCGTGGTTCTTACAGTTTCGCTCGCCATTCTCGTCATTACCGCCGGACTGTTCTTTTTCCTGCCGCGCACCGCGCGCGCCGCTTTCCAGCATCTGGTCTCGCATCGCTACCACCTGGTGGGCTTCTCCAACCACGTGACGCTGGGCGAAATCGGCGAAGTGAAGCAGGAGAGCGTGGTGGTAATGCACGTGAAGATGGATCGGCCGGAGGATCGCGGGCTAAGCCTGAAGTGGCGCGGCGCCGCTCTCACCGAATTCAACGGACGCGCCTGGTCCAACCCCTTTGTGCCCGGACAGATTCTGCAGCCCGATGGAGCGAAGCTGCTCAGCCTGAACGACCACGCGCAGCGCCGCCGCGGCCGCTACATCTCCTATGCCGTTTATCTGAACGATCTGGCGCAGGACGCGCTGTTCTTCGCCGGAACGCCCGAGTACCTGCGCATCGATGCCTTCGTGGTCCGCCGGCCATTCGGAAACTACAGCGTGCAGTTCAGCGATGCGCACACGGTGTCTTACCAGGTCTTCAGTTTTCTCGAATCGCCGGGCGAGGCCGAAGACCCGCGCCCCGTGGATCCGCTGCCCGCGCGCGATCGCCTGGCCAGCCTGCAATTGCCCCGGCGGCTCGATCCGCGCATCCCGGAGCTCGCGCACGCGATCGTGGGCACGGAATCCTCGCCGGCCGCCGAGGCGCGCCGGCTCGAGAAATATTTGCGCACCACCTACGGCTACACCCTGGAGCTCCCCAAAACCGAACCCGAGGATCCACTGGCGTTCTTTCTGTTCCACCGCAAGAAAGGCCACTGCGAATACTTCGCTTCCTCCATGGCCGTGATGCTGCGCGTGCTCGACATTCCGTCGCGCGTGGTCACCGGATTTCAGAGCGGTGTCTACAATCCCATCAGCGGCTCGCAATTGATTCGCAGCTCGGACGCGCACAGTTGGGTGGAGGCCTGGCTCCCCGGGCGCGGCTGGACTACCTTCGACCCCACGCCGCCCGATCCCGACGCGGGGCACTTCTCGCCCTGGACCCGGCTGAGCTTTTACGCCGACGCCGTCGACGTCTTCTGGCAGGACTGGGTTTTGAACTACAACCTGGAGCGGCAGCTCCAACTCGCGTCGCGCGTGGGCGAATCCAGCCGGCGCATCGGATTCAACTGGTCCGACGGCCCGCGCTGGAACCAGCGCTACTGGTCCCAGATCGGCGATTTTTGCCTGACCCTGATCGGCCTTGTGGCCCTGGCGTTCCTGATCAAGTTCTTGCGTCGCGACGGTTGGCGCTGGTGGAATCTGCGGCGCCGCATGCTCAAGGTACAGCGCGGCGAAGCGCATCCCTCCGACGCCACGCTGCTGTATGGACGAATGTTGAAAGCCCTGCGGCGGCGCGGCATTGAAAAACCCGCCTGGCTGACGCCGTGCGAGTTCGCGCGAGTGTTGCAGGAGCCGGAAATTTCGCTGCTGGTGGAGGATTTTACCGCCGCGTACAACGAGCTGCGTTTCGGCGGAAACTCCGAAGCCGCGGGCCGCGCCTTCTCATTGCTCGAGCGATTGGAAGCCTCGTCTTAGTGCGGACCGAGCGGAATGTCGAGTACGAGAGGCGCGGGCGCCGGTTGCGCCAGCGAGCGGGTGTTGTTCGGTACGCCGCCTGCCAAGCCCCCTACCACGCCATCTAACGCGGGCGCCGGCGACGGCACAACCACCAGCCGCAATCGCCCAGCCTGGGCGACCTTGATCGGCCTCCTGGGAACTTGAATGGTGCGATTGGGGACCACCGCTTCTGCCGTCTCACTGGCCGGATACACGCGCGTCGAGTTTCCGGATTCATCCACCTGGTACAGGGCCAGGTAACCGCCGACCTCCGGCGTCACCTCCACGCGGATGTTCTGGCCACCAGGCCCGCTTCGAACCAGCGAGTATTTCACCAGCGGGCCTTGATACAGCGGTGCGTTGACCAGCGTGCCGGTTGCGAATTGTTCGCGAATCGCGGTAGGGATCGGCGCTCGGTCGGTCGCGGATGCCAGGGCAGGCGCGAAGGCGGGTCGTACGCGCACAGCCTTTTCATTGGGGGGCGCGGCAAGAGCTGGCGCCGGCGTCGGGCGAATGGCCGGGCGGGCTCTGCTCACTTGCTGTTTTTTCTCGATCTGTGGCGAGCTCAGAGCGGGTGGCGCCACCGGTTGCACCTCGGTTTGCGGCGCCGGAGCCGGTTCGCGTGACGCCTCCTGGATCGCCGGAACTACGTGCCCGGTAGGCTGATACATCACCGCGATTACCACCAACGCGACCGCCGCCGGAGCCAGCACACCAAAAATCCAGCGTCGCGACCAGAAGCCCGGACGCCGCCTTTCGAGCCCCCGGCGCATGGCCGCGCGCGCCGCCGGATCGTCGATCAATTCGCGCAGCGCATCCTCGGTCTGCAGGGCATTGAAGAGATCCTGATCATCCAGCGCTGCTTCGAACAGAACCCTGCGCTCGTCCTCCGTGAGCGTGTTGGCTGCGTAGCCTCCCAGCAGTTTGCGGATCTCGTCTTGCGTCATTTTTTTTCCAGACTCCGCATGTTCTCGACCAGCTGCTGGCGGCAGCGAAAATCCCAGGTGTAAATGGTATTGATGGAGCTCGCTCCCAAAACGTTCTGAATCTCGGCGAAGCTTTTGCCCTCCAGCTTCAGCGCCAGCAGCTTCCTGCAGCGCTCGCCCAGCATCGCCACGGCCTCCGCCACATGCTCCCGCGCCTCCTGCTGCAGGATCGCCGTGAGCGCATCGGTGCGGCCGTCCGTCATCTGCAGTTTGTCGATCGACACCTTGGTGAACTCCCCGCGCCGGCGCGCTTTCCTGCGATATCCCAGCATCAAATAGCGGACAATTTTGAGCGAGAGCGGAAGGAGATCTTCCAGGCGATCCAGGTGGCCGTACTTCTGATCCAGCAGCATCAGCACATCCTGCGCCAGATCCTCGGCTGCGTCCCTCTGAATTCGAGATGCCGCGAACGCCACGATCCTTTCGCGCAGCTTCCGCAGGATCTCCTCGCGCGAGCCAGGAACCTGCGAAACGCCCTCGGCTGAAGTGGACGCCATGAAATCGGATTCCGTCCAAAGGATACTGCTTCGCGGCAGCTACTGACAAACCACGCCGCTGACAAACCGCGGGCCCCGCGTGCGTGCTACACTCGGACTTCCGTTGGTCTGAAATCCTGTGGTTTCCCGGCGTGTCTTGCTCAAAGGCGCCGCGCTTGCTGTCGCCGCGCCAATGATTCAACGAGGGCGATTCTGCCTTTTCGCTGATACCGAGCCTGCGTATTCCGCCGCCACGCTCGACCTCGTCCAGCGCACCACCGTCATCGACATGCTGGGCCTGCTGACCCTGAATTATTCCAAGCTTTCGAGCTGGGAAACACAGCCCGCCCGCTTCGCGCCGCAGGATTTCGAGCGGCTGCGAGCGTCGGGAATCACCGTCTTTCATCCCGCGGTCGGCTTCACCGGAGCCGATTCCTACCAATGCTCCCTGCGCGATATCAACGGCTGGAATGAGTTCATCGCCGCGCATCCGGACCAGTTTGTTCGGGTGGATTGCCCCTCTGATCTCGCGGCCTGCAAAACCAGCGGCCGCCTCGGCATCGTGATCGGCCAGCAGAATTCGCTGCATTTTCGCACCGTCTCCGATGTCGATTGCTTCTACAATCTCGGCCAGCGCGTTTCGCAGCTCACCTATGACGACAACCAGCTGGGCGGCGGTTCCACCGATCCGCGCGACGTAGGGCTCACCGCGTTCGGCGCCGAGATCGTCGGCCGGATGAACGCGCTCGGCATGGCCATCGACGTGTCGCATTGCAGCGACCGCACTACGCTTGATGCAATCAACACCTCGCGCAAGCCCGTTCTCGTAACGCATTCCAATTGCCGCGCGATCGCGGACGCGCCCCGCTGCAAAACCGACGACGCCATCCGCTTGCTCGCGTCCAAAGGCGGCGTGATCGGAATCACCATGGTTCGCGGCTTTGTCCAGGCCTCCGGGCCCGCCACCATCGAGGACGTTCTCGACCACATCGATCATGTAGTGAACCTGGTGGGCGTGGAGCACGCCGGCATCGGCAGCGACGTCGACCTCGATGGCCGCGACGCGCACATCCATCCCAAGAAGCGCTTCGATTTGGACGGCATCGACTACTCGCGGAAGATTTTTGATCTCACCGAGGGCCTCGTTCGCCGTAAATATTCCGCCGGCGACATCCAATTGATCCTGGGTGGCAATTTCCAGCGCGCCTTGGCCGCCATCTGGACGCCCGAACCCTCGCCCGCAACCGCCTGAAACCGAATCCGGCTCACGCCGGCACAGGGTCAGTTTGAAACTGACTTTCACGGTTCCACGCGCTTCAAAATTACCGGTTTCGCCCTGGTAGTCCGCTTCG
>Ga0335074_10012641_pt1 | contig 11840 bp, 9 predicted proteins | sample Lox_Sample_23_FD_206715 | JGI IMG/M metagenome (GOLD analysis project Ga0335074, IMG submission 206715) | Soil microbial communities from Loxahatchee National Wildlife Refuge, Florida, United States - Lox_Sample_2.3 | ecosystem: Environmental > Terrestrial > Soil > Wetlands | place: USA: Florida...
GCTCGGATGGGTCTAGCTCGGGTCGTCGCCGGGTTCGCGGTCGTCGGCGGGGTCGGCAGGACCGGGGATGTCGGGAAGGTCTGGCGTATCGGACGCGGAGGGCTGATCACGTTCGGTGCCTGAGCCAGTGCCTGAGCCGGCGCCTGAGTCGGTGCCTGAGCCGGCGGCCGCGTCTGGGGCCGCGTCTGGGGCTGTGTCCGTGCCTGAGCCGGAAGCGGGCTCAAGGCCGGAAATGTCGAGTTCCGGGGTGCCGTGCACGAAAGCGTCAGGGTGGTCGAGGTCGTCGGCGGTGGGGACCAGGTCGGGATGACTCCAGATCTGATCGCGGCCGGCGATGCCGCGGGCTTCGGTGAGGCCGGCCCAGATTGCCGCGGCCTCGCGAAGACGGCGGGGGCGGAGTTCGAGACCGACAAGGGTGGCGAAGGTCCGCTCGGCGGGGCCACCGGTGGCACGGCGGCGCCTGATGGCCTCGGCGAGGGCTCCTGCCTGGGGCAGCCGGTCCTTCGCGGCATCGGCGACCACAGTCGCGACCCAGCCTTCTACGAGGGCGAGCAGCGTCTCGAGCCGGGAAAGGGCGGCCTTCTGCTCCTCGGTGTCGGCCGGGGCGAACAGTGCCGAGCCTGACAGTACCTCGTTCAGCGCCTCTGGGTTGGCCGGGTCGATCTGCGGCAGGGCGTCGCGCATCGCCTCGGCATCGACCTTGATCCCCCTGGCATAGTCCTCGACCGCGGCGAGCAGCCGCGCGCGCAGCCAGGGTACGTGGCTGAAGAGGCGGTGATGGGCCGCCTCCCTGAGCGCGACGAAAAGCCTGACTTCGTCGAGATCTACCGACAAGCCCGCACCGAAGGCGGCCACGCCTGCGGGCAGCAGTGCCGCCGTGCCTTCCGGACCGATAGGCAGGCCGATATCGCTTGAGCTGATGATTTCCTCGGCGAGGGCACCGACGGCGGCACCGGCCTGCCCGCCGATCATCATGCCGCCGACCCTGCGCATCATTTCCGACAACCCGCCGAAACCACCTGGACCGCCGCCAGAGAACATCGAGAACATCGAGGCCATCTCGGGCGGCAAGTCAGCGAGTTCGTCCTGCCCGATCGAGACCAGGCCGCTCATCGTGTCCACCGCTCGGTCGGCGACCGGCCCGCAGAGCTTGATCCACACGGGCATTGTCTCTTCGACCCACTCGGAGCGGCTCCAGGCGGTCGCGGTCCTGACACCGCTCGGCAGCGTCGTCGCGTCTTCCAGCCAGAGGTCAGCCAGCCTGATCGCCTCCGCAACGGCGGCCTTCTCCTTCGCGAGCACGCTCGGATCGCCCTTGGCGGAGATCGCTTGCCTCGCGGCGTTCTTCGCCAGGTCCCAGTTGATCGCGCCGCCCTGGTAGGTCATCATGTCTGCGAACTGGCGCAGTGCGTCGGCGAACTGCTGCGGGTCGCCGAACGGATTGCCCTGGCCGAACGGGCCGCTCACGCCGCCCGCCGAGCCGCCAGAAGAGCCGCCCTGGCCAGAACCACCCGCCCCGGAAGCTGGATCGCGATCGTCACCGGGATCTCCCGGCAGGCCGAAGCCGAAGGGAGGCTCATTCATTGTCGCGGCCTCTCAGGCAGGATGGAGGTATCACACTGGCCAAGCTATCCCAGGAGCACCACACGGTGAGCAACCGAGTAGCCAAGGTTCGCCAAGGGCGCAGCGGAGCAACGAGAAACAGGCCCGCGGTCGCCGTGACCGGGGCCGCCCACGACCTTGGTCTGGCTCTGACCGCGCGGCTGGCGCAATCAGAGCGGTTCAGCCGCGTCATCGCGATCGATGATCAGAGGGGCGACCTGACCGGAGTGGTCTGGCGGATAGCCGATGTGCGGGATCCCATGCTGGCCGGGCGCCTGACCGGGATCGATGTGATCGTGCACACCGATCTTGACCTCGCGGCCGGTTCTGATCAGAAGGCCAGGCGCGCTTACAACGTGCGGGGTGCCCAGACCGTCCTCACCGCGGCCGCCGCGGGCGGCGTAAGCCGGGTCATCCTCGTGACCAGCGCGATGGTTTACGGTGCGAATCCCGACAATCCCGTACCTCTCGCGGAGACCGCGCCGCTCAATGCCGACCCTGACGGCAGCGTCGTCGGTGACTTCATGGAAATCGAACAGCTCGCCGAACGATCGCCGAGGGCCTACCCTGGCACGGCCGTTACCGTGGTGCGCCCGGCCGCGCTCGTGGGCGAAGGCATCGACACGCTTATTACCAGGCATTTCGAGGCGCCGAGGCTGCTGACGGTAAAGGGCTGCGCACCTAGCTGGCAGTTCTGCCATGTCACCGACCTGCTGTCGGCCATCGAGCTGGCCGCTGCCGGCGACGTCACGGGTGCGTTCGCGGTCGGCTGCGACGGCTGGCTCGACCAGGGCGAGGTAGAGGAGCTTTCCGGGCTGCGCAGGATCGAGTTGCCAGCGGGGGTGACCTTCGCGACCGCGCAGCGGCTCTACCGCGCGGGAATCACGCCGGCACCGGTCGCCGACCTGCACTACGTCGTTTATCCGTGGGTGGTGGACTGCGAGACCTTGCGCCAGGCGGGCTGGCAGCCCACGGTCACCAATACCGAGGCCCTTGCCGCGCTGCTCGAACTGCGCGCTGGGCACCACGCGGTCGCCGGACGCAGGCTGGCAAGGAAGGATGCCGCGATCACGGCGGCAGGTGCCACCGTCGCCGTAATCGGCACCGCCGCGATCGTCAGGCAGGTGCGCAAGCGAGGTCGCGAGGGCTGACCGTCCCCCGTGCACTTGCGGAGGGGTACCTTGGCCGGGTGAACGCGAAGACCGACGTGATCAGGCTGGCCGAGGTGCGGAGTACTCCCCTTTCTGTCGACGAGGTTCGAGAAGCGGTGGCCGACCCGGCCGCCGGCGGCATCGCGCTCTTCGCCGGCGCAGTCCGCGACCATGATCACGGCAAGGAAGTAACCGCGCTTTCATACTCAGCGCACCCGGCTGCCGCTGACGAACTCAGGCAGGTAGCTGCCCGCATCGCGGAGCGGTTCGACATCAGGGCCGTTGCCGCTGTGCACCGCACAGGCGACCTCCAGATCGGCGACCTCGCCGTGGTCGTGGCGGTCAGCAGCGGTCACAGGGCCACGGCATTCGACGCCTGCCGCGCCTTGATCGACGAACTGAAGCAAACGGTGCCGATCTGGAAGCACCAGCGGTTCGCTGGCGGCGCCAGCGAGTGGGTCAACAGCGCGTAGCCTTGCCCCCATGTCACGTCGCGCAGTCACCTTGCTGATCGCGAGCGTCGGAGTCATCGGCGCGCTGCTCGCCGCGGCGCTGCTGCCAGTGCCTTATGTGTCGCTGATGCCAGGTCCCACGTTCAACACACTCGGCACGCAGAGTGGCTCACAGGGCGGCAAGGACGCGGCTCCGATCATTCAGATCTCGGGCCGTCGGACTTACCCGACCGACGGCCATCTCAATATGGTCACGGTTTCCTACATCGGCGGTCCCGGTTACCGGCCGCCCTTCAATGTTTTCGCCGCGCTCCAGGCCTGGCTGAGCCCGCACAACGCGGTCGTGCCGCAGCAGGAGCTTTTCCCGCCAGGTCAGACGCAGCAGCAGGTGTCGCGGCAGGACACGGAGGAAATGGCCAACTCGCAGCAGGCCGCGACCGCGGCGGCCCTGTGCCAGCTCGGCATCAAGTTCACCACCGACGACACGATCGTCAGCACGATCAAGGGACTGCCTGCCCACGGCGTGCTGCACGCGGGCGACGTGATCGAGGCTGTCAACGGTACCCAGGTGGGCTGCAAGGCCAGCGCGGCGTCGCTGATCGAAGCAAAGCCCGCCGGTCACAAGGTCACGCTGACGATCAGCCACGCTGGCAAGCTCAGCAAGGTCACGCTGACGACCAGGAGCTCAGGCGGCGAGCCGGTGATCGGCGTGCGAGTCGTCGAGTCCTGGGTGTTCCCCTTCAAGGTAAAGATCACGCTCAGCAACGTCGGCGGCCCGAGCGCGGGGATGATGTTCGCGCTAGGCATCATCGACAAGCTCACGCCGATGAACCTGACCAACGGCAAGTTCATCGCCGGTACTGGCGAAATCGAGGCTGACGGCACTGTCGACCCGATCGGCGGCATACAGCAGAAGATGGCCGCCGCCAGGGCCGCGGGCGCGACCGTGTTCCTGACCCCTGCCGCTAACTGCCCTGACACCGCGGGCGCGGTCCCGGCCGGCCTGCGGCTGGTCAAGGTGAGCACGCTGAGCGGAGCGATCGCTGCGCTCCAGGCGATCAAGGCCGGCCGGTCGGTGCCCGGCTGCTAGCCGGTAGGTTTCCTTCAGGCACAAGAAAGACCGAATTTTTCCGAAGGGGAACGCCTGTGGCTTTTCGAGTTCCCGGCCCTCAGCATGGAGGCGGCGGACGCCAGGCGACTGTGCCGCGCTGGCCGAGGTACGTTATTCCGACGGTCATCATCATCGTGGCCGCGGGCGTCCTGATCTCGGTCATCGCCGGGATCTGGACCGACTTCCTCTGGTTCTCCTCTGTTCACCAGACGCGGGTGTTCGACACGACCTACGGCACGAAGTGGCTGCTGTTCGTGATTACCGCGATCTTGATGATGACGATCATCGGCGCCAACCTGGTTCTCGCCTACCGGCTGCGGCCGAAGGATCCGCCCTCTGGCCCTGAGCATCAGGGTGTCGAGGCCTACCGGCAGGCCATCGATCCCCACCGGCGGGGCGCCATGATCGTGTTGCTCGGTCTCATCGGGCTGATCTCAGGGCTCACCGCGGCCAGCAACTGGCAGACCTGGCTGCTCTTCATTAACCGGGTTCCCTTCGGTGTCAAGGATCCCCAGTTCCACCTGGACATCTCGTTCTTCATCAACGTCTACCCGTTCATCAGGATGGCGCTTTCCTTCCTCTTCGCCGCCATCATCTTGTCGATCGTGCTAGCGACCGCGGTGCATGTGCTCTACGGCGGCTTGCGCCTCGCCAGGCACACTCAGCCGACTCAGGGCGCCCGCGCTCACCTGTTCGTCCTCATCGGCATCTTCGTCGCGCTGAAGGCCGTCGCGTACTGGGTTGACAGGTACGGCATCGACTTCAGCCAGCGTGGCATCGTGCGGACCGGCGCCTCCTACACCGACGTTCACGCCGTGCTGCCCGCCAAGACCGTGCTCGCCGTGATCGCGCTGATCTGCGCCGCCCTGTTCCTCGCCGGAGCGGTCAGGCGCGGCTCGCTGCTTCCGGCGATGGGCTTCGGCCTGCTCGTGCTGTCAGCCGTGCTGATCGGCGGCGTCTACCCTTTCGTGATACAGCAGTTCGTGGTCAAGCCGAACCAGGCCGTGAAGGAACACCCCTACATCGCCAGGTATATCGCCGGTACCAGGGCGGCGTATGCGGTCTCCGGCGCTAAGGTCATCCCCTATCCAGCCACGTCTCTTGACAAGCCGGCCGAACTGGCCGCGTCGGCGGCTGGGCTGCCTGACGTCCGGCTCGTCGATCCAGATGTCATCTCGGCCGCGTTCCAGCAGCTACAGCAGGTCAAGAGCTATTACCAGTTCCCAGGGGTGCTGGCGATGGACAGGTACGTCGTTGGTTCCAACCTCGTGCCGCAGGACATGGTCGTCGGGGTCAGGGACATGAGCGGGCCGCCGGCCGGGCAAAGCAACTGGATCAACTCTCACCTGATCTACACTCACGGGTACGGTTTCGTGGCCGCCTCATCGGCCGGCGCCGAGCCGGACGGTAACCCGGCGTTCACAGAAAACAACCTGCCGCCTACCGGCGAGCTCGGCAAGTTCCAGCCAAGAATCTACTTCGGCAACGAGGGAACGAACTATGTCATCGCCGACACCCGCCAGCCGGAGCTTGACTATCCGACCGAGAACGACGGCGGCCAGCAGAACAACCACTACCAGGGCGGCGGCGGGGTCTCGATCGGATCGTTCGGCCGCCGTCTGCTTTACGCGATCAAGTTCCGCGAGATCGACATCTTGCTTTCAAGCGCGCTCGACAGCAAATCGAAGATGCTTTACGTCAGGAATCCGCTCGCACGCGTCGAGAAGGTCGCGCCGTTCCTGACCCTGGACGGCGACCCGTACCCGGTGGTCGAGGACGGCCAGGTCCTGTGGGTCGTGGACGGTTACACCGCGACCGACAATTACCCTTACTCCGACCGGATCAACCTGGCCCAGGCGACCTCGAACAGTTACAGCCCTGGCGGCCTCGCGGCCGGGCCGAATAGCGGCGAGGTCAACTACCTGCGCAACACCGTGAAGGCCACGGTCAACGCCTACACGGGCGCTGTGCACCTTTACCAGTGGGGTCCGTCGAACCCGCTGCTCACCGCCTGGATGAAGGCCTTTCCCGGTCTCATACAGCCGCGCAGCACGATACCGGCACTGCTGATGCCGCACCTGCGCTACCCGGAGGTGCTGTTCGACGCGCAACGCGAGATCCTCACCGAGTTCCACGTGCTGCAGCCGTCGTCGTTCTACGTCGGGCAGAACTTCTGGGCGATTCCCGATGACCCGACGGCGCCTGAAGACTTCTCAGTGCCGCAGCCGCCCTATTACTTCACCCTGGACATGCCGGGGACGAGCACGCCGGAGTTCTCGCTCTCCACCTTGTTCACCCAGCGCGGCCGGGCTAATCTGGCGGCTTTCATGGCCGTGAACAGCAATCCGCTCAGCCCTGGCTACGGCCAGCTCAAGATCCTGCAGCTACCGCAGGACGCCGCGGTGTTCGGCCCGCAGCAGATACAAAGCAACTTCGAGCACTTCGCGCCAGCGTCAGAACAACTCAGCCTGCTCAGGCAGCACGGATCCAAGGTCACTCTCGGGAACCTGATCACCGTGCCGCTAGGCGGCAGCCTCCTGTCGGTCGAGCCGGTGTACGTCTCGGCATCTGCTTCGACCAATAGCGGCAGCTATCCGCAGCTCACGAAGGTATTCACGTACTACGACGGCCAGGTCGGCTTCGCCAGCACGCTATCCGCCGCGCTCGCCCAGGCGTTCGGCAGCGCCGCCCCGCCGGGAAGCAGCCCGAGCCCGACCAGTCCTGGCCAGGTCAGCGCCGTCGTGCTCGGCTACCTCGCCCAGGCGCAGAAGTTCTACACCCAGGCGGAAGCGGCGCTGCATGACAACCCGCCGAACTTCACGCTTTACGGGCAGGACATCGCCAAGATGAAGAACGCTCTCGACCAGGCTCAGCAAGCGGCGAAAGGCACCAGCAGCCATAAGGCATCAAGCCAGCCGAGCCCGTCTCCGACGGCATCACCGTGAGGGCGGTCAGGTGGCGTCCTGCCGCGCCAGGCACGGAAACCGGCATACGTCGCGCTTGCCGTGCCCCGTCGCGCCCGCTGAGGGCGTAGGCTCGGATGCAGCGGGGACATCCGGAGGGCGGGGGTTCCCGAACGTTATGCCTGGGAGAGGAGCCTGACGCGCAGTGGGCCCCCGTGTGCTCGTGGACGCGACCGGCGTGCCCGCTGACCGTGGTGCGCTCGGCCGCTACGTAGACGGTCTTGTCGGTGCGCTTTCCGCGGAGGGCGCCGACCTGGCGATAGCTTGTCAGCGCGCCGACGAGGAGCGCTACACCAGGATGCTGCCAGGCGCCAGGATCGTGCCAGGACCGCCCGCGATCGCACACCGCCCTGCCAGGCTCGCCTGGGAGCAAAGCGGCCTTCCGCTCGTCGCGACTCAGGTGGGCGCCGACGTCATCCACTCACCGCATTACTCCATGCCGCTGCGTCCTGGTATCCCGACCGTCGTGACCACCCACGACCTGACGTTCTTCACCGCGCCTGATACGCACACCCCAGTCGCCGCGACCTTCTACAAGGCCGCGATCCGCACCTCAACCTGGCGGGCGACCAGGCTGATCGTGCCGTCGAAGGCCACGAGGGACGAGCTTGTGCGGGTGCTCGAGGCTGACTCGACGAAGATCGACGTGGCCTATCACGGGGTGGATCACAACCTGTTCCGCCGCCCTGACGCGGTGCAACTCGACCGGGTGCAGGGCCGCCTAGGATTGCACGGCCGCCCGTACGTCGCTTACCTGGGCAGCCTCGCTCCGCGCAAGAACGTGCCCGCGCTGATCGTCGGCTGGGCACAGGCCGTCGCTGACCTGGCAGAGCCGCCCGCGCTTGTGCTGGCCGGAGGCACCGGCTGGAGCGACGAGGTCGACGACGCGGTCGCCGCCGTACCCGCGCACCTGCGGCTGGTTCGGCCCGGCTACCTGCACTTCGCCGACTTGCCGGGGTTTTTTGGCGGCGCACTGGTAGTTGCTTTTCCGAGCACTGGCGAAGGGTTCGGCTTGCCTGTGCTCGAAGCGATGGCGTGCGGGGCTCCTGTGCTCACCACGCACAGGACCTCGCTTCCCGAGGTTGGCGGCGACGCGGTCGCCTATACAGAACCGGACGCCGGCAGCATCAAGACGGCGCTCCGTGCCCTGATCGACGATGCGGCCCAGCGGGAAGCGCTTGGCCGGGCCGGGTACGCGCGATCGCAGGAATTCACCTGGGCGGTCTCGGCGCATGCCCACCTAGCCTGCTATGAGCGCGCCGCGGCGGCCGGGCAAGGGTAGTCTCGCTGCTCATGTCGACCGTTGAAAACCAGACCGGAGAGCTTGAAGCGATACTCCTGGTCGGCGGGCAGGGGACCAGGCTCCGCCCGCTGACCATCGGGATGCCCAAGCCGTTGCTGCCCACGGCTGGCGTGCCGTTCCTCGCGCACCAGCTAGCGCGCGCGGCGGAAGCCGGGATCGGCCGGATCGTGATGGCCACCGCCTACCGTGCCGAGATGTTCGCCGAGGTCTTCGGCGACGGCGCCAGGTTCGGCCTCGAAATCGTGTACGTACATGAGCCCGAGCCGCTCGGTACCGGCGGCGGTATCAGGAACGCGGCGGCGAGCCTGCGCAGCGGGCCCGACGAGCCGGTGGTCGTGCTCAACGGCGACATCCTTAGCGGGCACGACCTGTCCGCGCAGCTTGACCTGCACCGCAAGGCCGACGCAGCGGTGACGCTGCACCTCGTCGAGGTACCCGATCCTGCCAGGTTCGGCTGCGTGCCTACCGACTTCGACGGGCGGGTCACGGCGTTCCTCGAGAAGACGCCGAACCCGGTCACCAATCAGATCAACGCCGGCTGCTACGTATTCACCAGGCGGTACATCGATGCGATGCCCGCCGGGCGAGTGCTTTCCGTTGAGCGGGACACGTTCCCCGGACTGATCAAGGCGGGCGAGACCGTCATGGGATACGTGGAGTCCGCTTACTGGCTTGATGTCGGGACGCCCGAGGCCTACGTGCGCGGGTCTTGCGACCTGGTGCTCGGCGAGCTTTCCTCGCCGGCGGTGCCCGGTGCTTGCGGTTCTTTCCTGCTGCTGCCAGGAGCGTCCGCGGACTCATCGGCCGTACTGTCCGGCGGGACCGTGATCGGAGCCGGCAGCTCCGTAGGGGCCGGCGCTGTCGTTGACGGGTCGGTCGTGTTCGACGGGGTCACGATCGAGCGTGGCGCTCAGGTGAGGGCCAGCGTGATCGGCTCTGGCGCCCGAGTGGGCGGAGGCGCCGTGCTTGACGGCGTGGTGATCGGCACAGGGGCCGAGGTCGCGGGCGGCAACGAGCTCAGGTACGGGCTGAGGGTATGGCCTGGCGTGCGCCTTGAGGAGACGTCGGTCAGGTTCTCGACCGATGCCTGACGCGGACCTTCGATGACGGCGGCAGTGCCGCTTGCGACCGAGCGGCGCTGGTCGGCCCCTTGCGTGGTCGAAGTCCTTTCGGCGTTGTCCGTGCACCGTCGCGGGTACGGAGATCCCGCGTTCGCGATCGATGACTCAGGTGCCATCTGGCGGGCCTGCCATACGCCTGAGGGAGCGGGCACGCTGCGGGTGGCGTGGCGGGCGGCGGCCGAGCTCGGCACGGTGGTCGCCGGGACGGCCTGGGGTCCTGGTGCCGGGTGGCTGCTCGAGGCGCTGCCTGGCATGGTCGGGGGCGAGGACAGGCCGGAAGAGTTCGTGCCTTCGCATCCGGTCCTCATCGAGATGGCGCGGCGGCGGGCAGGTTTCCGCATCGGCCGCACGGGGCTGGTGTTCGAGTCGCTCGTGCCCGCGGTACTCGAGCAGAAGGTGGTCGGGAAGGAAGCGTCGCGGGCCTACCGGACGCTGCTGCGATGGTACGGGGAACCCGCGCCAGGTCCGGCTCCTGCCGGGATGCGGGTGCCGCCTCCGGCCTCTGCGTGGGCCAGCATTCCTTCCTGGGACTGGCACAGGGCAGGGGTCGAGGGAGTGCGGGCGCGGACCATTGCCGAGGCTGCCTCCGTCGCCGGGCGGCTCGAGGAGATCGCGTTCTTGCCTGCCGCGGCCGCTGACCTGCGGCTGCGGTCACTGCCTGGGATCGGGGCATGGACGTCGGCCGAGGTCAGGCAGCGGGCGTGCGGTGATCCTGACGCGGTCTCCGTGGGCGACTACCACTTGCCAGGGCAGGTGGGATGGGCGCTGCTCGGCAGGGAGGTCGACGACGCGGGGATGCTCGAGCTGCTCGCGCCTTATGCGGGGCAGCGGCACAGGGCCAGCATTCTCGCGATCTCCGCGGGCGCCGGGCCGCCACGTCGGGGCCCTCGTAATGCCGCGCGGGATTACCGGTCCATATGAACGCCCGGGTCAGGGATCTCGGGCTGGCGCCTGGCCGGCTTCCGCCAGGGGTGCTGAACGCTCTGACCGACGTTCCCTGCGTCCGGGTTGGTCACGTGACACTCGTTTCCGGTGACAGCATCCGAACCGGCGTGACCGCGATCGTGCCCGATGCGGTGGACCGTGCTAGTGGTTCGCTGGCTGCCGGACTGTTCGTCGGTAACGGGTACGGGAAGCTTGTCGGCTCGACCCAGCTCGCCGAGCTCGGCGTGATCGAGACGCCGATCGTGCTCACCGGGACACTCTCGGTGTTCCGAGCCGCCGATGCGCTGGTCACTTACATGATGCGGCGTCCTGGGAACTCGGGGCTGCTGTCGGTGAACCCGGTCGCCGGCGAGACCAACGACGGGTTCCTTTCCGACATCAGGGCCAGGCCGGTGACCGAGGAACACGTGCTGACCGCGCTATCGTCGGCCGTCGGCGGACCGTTGCCACAGGGGTGCGTGGGCGCGGGGACCGGTACGGCGGCGCTCGGGTTCAAGGGCGGCATCGGCACTTCGTCGCGGATCGTTGCTGGTCCTGGCGCCTCGGCCGGCGTCGTCGGCGTACTTGTGCAGTCGAATTTCTCGGGAACCCTGGCGGTAAGGGGGATCCCGATCGAGCCGCCGGCTGCCTCGTCGTCCGCGGCGCCGGGGTCGGCTGTGCCGGGGTCGGCTGTGCCGGGCGACTCGTGCATGATCATCGTCGCGGTCGACCGGGCGCTCGACTCCCGGCAACTCACCAGGGTCGCCAAGCGGGCCGTGTTCGCGATGGGCCTTGTCGGCTCAGACTTCGCGCCGCACAGCGGCGACTACGCGATCGCGTTCGCGACCGGCGAAGGGGCGCCCGTCAGCGACTCTTTGCTCGGGCCGCTTTTCTCGGCGACGGCTGAGGCCGTCGCCGAGGCCCTGCTTGACTCCCTGTTTCTCGCGACCACCACGGTCGGCTATCAAGGCCACGTGAAGCACGCCGTCCGAGCCGATCTTGTTGTCCGGGCCTGCCGTGAGGCCGGCGTCGCCTGAGTTCTGGTTGCCCAGACCCCTGCCGGGGCCGCGCGACGTGCCATCGTGGGGGTCTTTCCCTTACGTCGCGGCGACGTAAGGGTTCGTGCGGGCCTGTGTCCGGCGTGGGGGGGTGCGGAGATGCGTGGTGGTCGCTTGGTTCGGCCATTTGGTCGGCCGGGGCTGGATCAGGCGAC
>Ga0335074_10012643_pt1 | contig 11839 bp, 8 predicted proteins | sample Lox_Sample_23_FD_206715 | JGI IMG/M metagenome (GOLD analysis project Ga0335074, IMG submission 206715) | Soil microbial communities from Loxahatchee National Wildlife Refuge, Florida, United States - Lox_Sample_2.3 | ecosystem: Environmental > Terrestrial > Soil > Wetlands | place: USA: Florida...
TCAGCCGGGACGAGATCAAGGAAGGGATGGTGCACGCCGGGCCGAGAATCCGCCGCGCCGGGCGCACGTGGACGCTTCGGCTGCGTATGACCCGACCCAGCAGCTGGGCCACGAGACGTTCGACCGGGTCGGTCTCGAGGCTCCTTCGCTCGAGGTCGACACGGCCGACGGGTACCGTCCTGGGTTCGACGAGATCCTCACGTTCGTGAACGGCCAGGGCTAAGGGCCAGGTACGGCGCACCCGGCAGCCTAAGGTATCAAACGCCAGGCCGTTGTCGGGGTTCGACAGCAGGATGGCCGCGACCACGCCGGCCGCGGTCGGCGTGGGACGCGCGGAGGCGGCCGTCCTCCCGGCCTCGTCCGGCTGCGGCGTTATCGCCAGGCCCTGCCATCACGCTGCCTCCCCACCAGGATGAAGGGAGCGTAACGCCGTTACCGGCCGCTGGCTATCCCGCGGCGTAGACGGGTACTTGGCGGCTTTCTCAACATGCTCTAACGTCTGTGGCACAGAGATGTTCGAGATTTGGGGGGCGGTTGCCAATGCCCGAACGGCAGGTTGGACCCTATCGCCTCGAGCATCTGCTGGGTTCTGGCGGAATGGGGGACGTTTATCAGGCGTACGACACGATCCGTGGCCGGTACGTCGCCCTCAAGCTCCTGCCCCAAGCGTTCTCTCATGACCCGGAGTACCTTAAGCGGTTCCAGCGCGAATCGTTCGTCGCCGCGCGACTGCGGGACCCGCACGTCATCCCCATTCATGATTTCGGCGAGATCGATGGCCAGCTCTTTATCGACATGCGCTTGGTGGACGGGGCCGACATCGGCGTGCTGCTCGCTACGAAGGGCCGGATGGCGCCGCAGCGGGCCGTGTACCTTGTCAGTCAGGTCGCCGAGGCCCTGGATGCCGCGCACGCTGACCACCTCGTCCACCGCGACATCAAGCCTTCGAACATCCTGGTCACCCCGAACGACTTCGTGTATGTGGTCGACTTCGGTATAGCCCGGTCGAGCGACGGCGGGCAGACACCGCTGACCATCACCGGCCTGACGATCGGAACGCTGCAGTACATGGCCCCGGAGCGGTTCGCTGGGCAGGAGGTTGACGGGCGCGCCGATGTCTACTCCCTGGCTTGCGTGCTGCACGAGTGCCTGACCGGCGCACCACCCTTCGGCGGCAAGGAGCTGCCCGCGCTGATCGCGGCCCAGCTCTACTCCGTTCCTCCGCAGGCCAGCAGCCTCGTCGAGGGCGTATCGCCCGCATTGGACGCCGTGATTGCCCGCGGCATGGCCAAAGACCCGAAGGACCGCTTTGCGACCGCCGGCCTGCTGGCCGCGATGGCCCGCGAAGCCTTGCTGGCCGTGGCACCGACTCCATCGATGACGGAGCTGCATCATTCAGGGCCGGCTCCCATGTGGCAGGCTGCGGCCGCCGTCGCGGCTCGGCCAGCTGTGGAGGAGCCAACGGGCCCCGTAGCGGAGCCAGCAGGCGACCGCTCCGCAGCGGGCCTTCAGGGCGCGACGCAAACGTCGATGGCGGACCGCAGTGACCAGATGACCCGCCTGCGACCGCCTGACCTGCCGCAGCAGGGCCAGGGCATAGGTCTGCTCGAACCAGCCGACGGCCCTCGCCTGCCGCCTGGCGCGGCGCCGGGCGGGCCCGCGCGCGGGCCTGCGTGGCGCCGCCTCAGCGTGCTGATTCCGGCCGTGGCCGTGGCGCTGGCCGTTCCGATCGTGGTCGTCCTCGTAGCTTCCGGTAAGCCGAGCGCTTCGCAGAACACAGGCAATACGACCAGTACCGGCACCACGGGGGCCAGCAGCGTGCCCACCCTTGCCGTTCCCGCGATCGCGGAAACGATACAGGTCGGGCATTCCCCTAACTACATCCAGGTGGCGCCGAACGGACAGTTCGCCTACATCGCCAATCCAGGTGCAGGCGCGATCACCGTGCTCAACACGGCCAATGACCAGGTGTCCGGGACCATCCCGATCCCCCAGGGGCCGCCGCAGGCCGTCTCGTTCTCCCCTGACGGCCGGACCGCCTACGTCAGCGTCTACAACACAAGAGGCTCGGTGCATCTCATCGCGTTCGTCGACACCGCCACCCGCACCGTGACGGGCACCGTGCAAGTGAACAACCACGAACCGGGCCCCCCCGCGGCGAGCCCGAACGGGGTGGACCTTTACGTGCCGAACCACAACATGGCGATGGGCGGCCCTGGCGACAACGTCATCGACGTGATCAACACGCAGAGCAAGCTGCTGGTCGACAGCATCTCCGTCCCGGCGAACCCGCACTGGGTCGCGTTCAGCAAGAACGGGCAGTTGATTTACGCTACGAACCACATGTCCGCCAAGCTCACGGTCCTCAATCCCAGCACGAACACGATCGTCAAGGTGATCACGGTGGGCGAGACCCCGCACAGTGAGGCCCTCTCGCCCGACGGCAGCCACCTGGCGATCACGAGCTACTCCGGTAACGAGGTCTTCTTGTTCAACACCGTGACCGACCAGGTCGTCGCCACGATCCCGGTCGGGAGGGAGCCGCTGGACATCGCATACTCGCCCGATGGGCGCTACCTCTTCGCGGTAAACAACCTCTCCAACACGGTCACGGTGATCGACACCGCGGATAACGTCGTCATCGCCAACCTCCCGACCGGAAAAGGTCCCACGAGCATCTCGGTGCTGCCCAACGGGCACCAGGCGTACGTCACCGACGAGGACGACGGCACCATCGAAGTCCTGAACATTCCGCAGTAAGGGCCCGTGCGGGCCCGGTCGCGGATGAGGGGAGGGCGGCAGTGACTGCGCCCGCCATCGGTCGGGAACGGCTCGGGGCCACGGCCTGGCCCGGTACGGACGCGCGCCGGGTGCTGCACCTGGTCCTGGCGGCCATCTGGTTGCTCGATGGCGTGCTGCAGTACCAGTCGTTCATGTACACCGACGCGTTCGGGCAGATGACCGGGGGGACCGCGGCGGGAAATCCCGGTGTCATCGCCCGACCGATCAGCTGGAACGCGGCTCTCGTGGAGCACCACCTGATCCTGCTGAACACGGTCTTCGCCACCCTTCAGCTGCTGCTGGCCCGGAGCATGCTGATCCTGGGTCTCGTGGTGGCCGCGTTCATCTGGGTGTTCGGCGAGGCGTTCGGCCAGATCCTGGCCGGCGGCGGTACCGACCCGAACTCCGGCCCGCTGCTGGCCCTCCTGGCCCTGGTTTACTGGCCGCTCGCATGAGCATCCCCGCCTGGATCCAGGAGATCTTCGCGGCGGTCATGCTCCTGGCCGCCGAGATGAGCGCCGGGCAGCTGGTGGTAGCGCGCGCCTGGACCCGCCGCGGCGGCGCCGACGCCGACCTCGCCGTGGCCCAGCTGCTGATGGGGATCGCCATGGCGGGCATATTGCTGCCCGGCCTGAGCACCCTGCCGAACGCCGCCTGGGAGGCGGTCTTCGGCGTCATGACGGCCTGGTTCGTCTGGTGCCTGTGGCGGGAGAGCCGGGGGCGCGGTGCCGCCGCGGTGGCCGGGGGTCATTATGCGCCGTACCTGGTGTACAGCGCGGCGATGGTCTACCTGTTCGCCGCTCTGATGGGCCCGTCCGCGGAGGGCTCAGGCATGTCCATGCCCGTGCCGGGCGGGATGTCCGGGATGGCGGGCGGGTCGTCCGGCGGCCTGACGACCCTGCATACATCGACGCTGGCCCTGATCTTCGCGCTGCTGCTGATCGCGTTCACCGTCCATGACCTGGACCGGCGGGCGGCCGGCTCTGCCGCCTATACCGCGGAGCGCCTGCTGGTTTCCCCGGCCGTGGTGAAGGGGGGCCGGGTGGCGACGGGCGTCACCATGGCCTTCATCCTGATCACCATGATCTGAAGTCGCCGCGAACGCGGGCGGGCGCGGGAGGGCCGGGGTGGGGTCGGTAACGTATGGTGCGTGACGGATGCGGTTCGGGGTCGGCCGTCGCCGCTGGGGGCGACGGTGCGCGACGGCGGGATCAACTTCGCGGTGGCGTCCGGGGTGGCGCAGGCCGTGGAGGTCTGCCTGTTCGACGCGGACGGAACGGAGACCCGCATCCGGCTGCCCGATTACGACGACGGGGTCTGGCACGGGTTCGTCCCGGGGACCGGGTACGGGCAGGCGTACGGGTACCGCGTGCACGGACCGTGGGATCCGGGGCACGGGGTGCGCTGCAACCCGGCCAAGCTCCTGCTCGATCCGTACGCGCGGGCGGTGCGCGGGCAGGTCACGTTCGGGCCCGAGGTGTACGACTACGACGCCGCTGACGGGGACGCGCCGAGCTCGCTCGATTCGGCGGGGCGCGTGCCGCTCAGCCTGGTGGTCGACGGGGCGTTCGACTGGGGGGACGACGCGCCGCCCCGGCGCGACTACGCGGACACGATCTTCTACGAGGTGCACGTCAAGGGCTTCACCATGCGGCATCCGGGGGTGCCCGCCGAACTGCGCGGCAGCTACGCCGGGCTGGGCCACGAGGCCGCCCTCGAGCACCTGACCAGCCTCGGGGTGACCGCGGTGGAATTGCTGCCGGTGCACCAGTACGTGCCGGACAACTTCCTGCGGCAGCGGGGGCTGACCAACTACTGGGGCTATCAGAGCATCGGGTACTTCGCGCCGCACCTCGCGTACTCCGCGGCGGCCCGGTCTGGGCCAGCAGGGTCGGGGCAGGCCGGGGCCCAGGTCGCCGAGTTCAAGGCGATGGTGCGGGCGCTGCACCGGGCCGGGCTCGAGGTCATCCTCGACGTGGTGTTCAACCACACCGCCGAGGGCGGCCAGTCCGGGCCCACGCTGTGCTTCCGCGGGCTGGACAACGCGGCGTACTACCGGCTCGACCCGGCCGACCCGGGCCGCTACTACGACACGACCGGGACCGGGAACACTCTGGACGCCGGGAGCCCGGTCGCGCTGCGGCTGATCATGGATTCGCTGCGGTACTGGCTGACCGAGATGCGCGTCGACGGGTTCAGGTTCGACCTCGCGGCCGCGCTGGCCCGCCAGGACGGCGGGTTCAGCAGCGCCTCGGCGTTCTTCGACCTGGTCGCGCAGGATCCGGTGGTGTCGCAGGCCAAGCTCGTCGCCGAGCCGTGGGACGTCGGGCAGCTGGACAGCTACGACCTGGGGCGGTTCCCGACGCTGTGGCGCGAGTGGAACGGCAAGTACCGGGACACCATGCGCGACTTCTGGCGCAGCCAGAAGATCGGCGGCCTCGGCGAGTTCGCCACCCGGTTCGCCGGCTCGTCCGACCTGTACGGGCGGAACCGGCGCCGGCCTACCGCGTCGGTGAACCTGCTCACGGTGCACGACGGGTTCACGCTGCGGGACCTGGTCTCCTACGACACCAAGCACAACGAGGGCAACGGGGAAGGCAACCGGGACGGTACCGACGACAACCGCTCGTGGAACTGCGGGGCCGAGGGCCCGACGCCGGACCCGGAGGTGCTGGCCCTGCGGGCCAGGCAGTCGCGCGCGATGCTGACCACGCTGCTGCTGTCGTTCGGCGTGCCGCTGCTACTGGGCGGCGACGAGCTCGGCCGCACGCAGGGCGGCAACAACAACGCGTACTGCCAGGACAACGAGATCTCCTGGTTCGACTGGTCCGCGGTCGATGCGGACCTGCTCGAGTTCACCAGGCGGCTGCTGGCGTTCCGGCGGGCCCACCCGGTGTTCCGCCGCCGCCGGTTCCTGTCCGGCGCCGAGGCCTCCGAGCTGGGCTGGTACACCCCGGCCGGGACGGAGATGACGGAGGCGGACTGGGCCGATCCCAACGCGCTTGCGCTCGGCATCTACCTGGACGGGTCGGACGACCCCGACCAGGGCCCCGACGGGCGCCCGCTGGTCGACGACGACTTCCTCGTCCTGGTGAACGCGTGGTGGGAACCGATCGGGTTCTCCATCCCGGTGACCCGGGTGGGCACGCAGTGGCAGCAGGAGATCGACAGCTACGAGCCTGGGGCGGCCAGCGGGCCGCCGCAGCGGGCCGGCGCCCAGGTCACGGTCGGTCCTCGCTCAGTGTGCGTACTGCGGGGCTCGGCTGCGAACGTGCCGCCCCCGCCCGTACCTGGGACTCCAGCTGGCTGACGGTGACGGAATGCGGCGTCGCGGACGGATGCGGCCTGGCGAGCGAGCGGGCCGGCGCGGCCCACGCCATCATGACGAAGGCCGCCACAACGATCGCCAGCCCGGTCGCCCCGGTGAGCCACGTTTTCGTGGCACGCTCCGCACTAACGACGGCAGTCATGTCTGCGCCCCGATTTCCCCGTAAACCATCCCCGTACCCTTCCTACGATAGGGACGGGGTAGGACATTTCCGATGGTGCTAGCCCCCGGATCCGGCAGGGGGGGTTAGCCCCCTCATTCGATGCGGAAGGCGGACCGAGCCGATGACGTCAGCGATTCCGGCGATCGACCTCGAGGCAGCCAGCGCGGGCGACCGGGCTCAGCTTGACGCGATCCGCGCGGGGAGCGAGGACCTGGGCGCCATCCAGGTCGTGAACCATGGCGTGCCACGGGACCTGATCGACGACCTGAACCGGCGGATGGCCCGGCTGCTCGCGCTGCCGCGCGAACAGAAGGCCAGGCTGGCCAGCCCGCACCCCTACCGCGGCTGGCGGCAGTGGCCCGACGACTTCGGGCACCTCGAACTCGAGCGGTTCAACGTGGCCCAGTTCGACCGGATACCGGACGCGAGAGCGGCGGGGGTGCCCGAGCAGTACCTCGGCCTGTACGCGCACGCCAACGCCTGGCCGGAGGACGATCCGGGGCTCCGGGAAACGGCGTTCGGGTATATGGAGGCGTGCCGGGGCCTGGCCGGGCGCATGCTCGGGCTGTACGCGCGGGCGCAGGGCCTGCCGGAGGACACATTCGGCCTGGGGCGCGTGCCGCACTACCGGCTGACCGTCAACGACTACCCGACCTGGACGTACCCGGAGGAGGACGAGGCCGGGGACAAGCTGCTGCTCCTGGAGCACGCGGACGACTCGGCGGTCACGATCCTGGCGCAGCAGGGCGAGTACGAGGGGCTGCAGGTCCAGGGGCCCGATGGGGACTGGAACCGCGTGCCGCTCACCCCGGGCGCGCTGCAGGTCTTCTCCGGGCACCTGCTCGCCCGGTGGACCGGCGGGCGGCTGCGCCCGGGCAAGCACCGGGTCCTGGCGGGCGGCGCCGTGACCCGGCGGTCGACGGCGGTGTTCGTCTACCCCGCGCTGGAGACGGTGGTCGAGCCGCTCGAGCCGTTCGTCGCGGGGACAGGATTTCCGCCGGTCCTGGTGTGGGACCACGTCAAGGACCGGGTCGCGGGCTACCTGGCGGAGTACGGCCGCCCGGAGCAGGTCGCGGCCTGGCGCGACGGGACCCCGTACGTCGCGGAGCTGGCCGAGGACTCGGCCGGCCGCTAACCCGCGAGCCAAAGGGCGCCGGCGCCGACTGGACTGAGTAGCGACGAAAGAGCGACGAGAGGAAGGAGGCGCCAGTGAAGGCGCCCGGCGGCGAGCGGGAAAGCAGAGTGGGCGGAAAACTGTGAGAATAAGCGATTGCGGTGAGTAATTTGCTATTCTCGTGTTCTGCGCGCTACAGCCGGTGACCTGTGGATTAGCTGTTAATAATCCGGTGGACAAACGCCATTACGTGCGGATAACTGCCGGATTTCTGTGGATAGCGTGTGGATTTAAAAAAGAACAAAAATAATCGGGGAAAGCTCTTGCGCGGCACTCGCCGAGGCGGGTAGAAATGCTTTCACCGCAAGAAACGGGCACCACCCCGGGGCAACTCGGGGGACGTGCGGGAGGCCGGGAAACCGGTATCCCGAACGGGTGCCTGGCCCTGGCGGGTGGATCCGGAGCGTCGTGAGAGGCCAGGCAACTGGCCGATCTGACGCGAGCATCGGGGAGGCCAGGCAACTGGCCGATCTGATGCCAGCATCAGGGAAGTCGGGCGACTGGCCGATCTGGTGTGGCGGAACCTGGCGAGGCCCCCTCCATCTCATACATGGGGGGGGCCTTGTTTCATTCTGCCCGACAGCGCCGTTTTTGCCACGAGCGACACGCGGGAATTCGCTAGCCTGCCATCCGCGCGTAACCGCCGCGCCGGTGAATGGCCGTACTGCGCGGCGGCCGGGTCGCGGCTGCTAGCGGTCACGGCCACGATCGCGCCGAACACGATGAGCGGGACGCCCAGGACGTGCCGGCCCCACGGCACGCCGGGGAACGGCGGGAGCAGCTGGATGATCCCCAGCCCGGCCACCACCAGGGGCGAGCGCCGTCCGGCTCCAGGCCAGGAAGGTCCGCTCGTTCGCGAAGGTGAACCGGGGATCGGGCTCGGAGCCGTCCTCCAGGGAGGAATCAGGTGAGTCTGTCATCGCAGGAGAAATCTTTCCAAAAAAGCGTTGGCGGCGGCAGGGCGACGTCCTCATATCAGAGGGAGCCGGTCAGGGGACCGCAACCGAGGGGCGTGCCGGGGTCAGGTCACCAGGGAACAACCAGATCCCGGCATGCCCCGCCCTGGTTCGCGGTCAGCCTGCCGCGGCGGCGCGGACGGCGGCGAACGCCGCGGCGATCTGGTCCAGGGACCAGTGCGCGTTCAGGCCGCTGGGATTCGGCAGGACCCACAGCCGCGCATCGCCCAGCCGGTCCGGCTGCGGACCGGTGCCGGCCTTCGGCTGGCCGAACGCCGTACGGTAGGCGGTCACGCCGGCGATCGCCACGACGCGCGGCCGGTGGCTGCGGGTCAGGGCGGCCAGGTGCTCGCGGCCGGCGCGGAGCTCGGCGTCGTCCAGTTCGGCGGCCTGCGCGGTGGCGCGCGCGACCAGGTTGGTGATGCCGAGGCCCAGGGCACGGAGCAGGTCCTGCTCGCAGGGGGAAAACAGGCGCGGGGTAAAGCCGGACAGGTGCAGGGCGGGCCAGAACCTGTTCCCCGGCCTGGCGAAGTGCCAGCCGGTCGCGGCGGAGTACAGGCCGGGGTTGATCCCGCAGAAGAGCACGGCGAAGTCCGCTCCCGGCTCGGGCAGCACGTCCGGGATCGTGCGGCTCCTGGCCGCCTCCAGGTCCAGCGGCGCCGGGCGCGAGCGAGTCGTCATCGTCCTAGCATGCCCTGGCGGCTACCCCTGCCCGGCACTCCACCGCCGCATCTGCTCGGAGAAGGGTTCGGGTGGCCGGGCGGCGGGGCGCGGCCGGCCGCTGGCCCAGGCTGGCCTCGCCGGTGATGGCGGCCTGGCCGGCGTGGCGGGGAAGTCGTGGCCCGGTACCAGGATGCCTGAGGGGTTTACCCCGGAGCCGGCAAGGTCGACCTGACCGTCCCGGGCTCAAGGGCCTGGCGCGGAAGGCTCGGAACCGTGTGCGATCCGATCCGGGTCAGCGCCTCCGCCCGGCGCGCCTCCATCGGCATCGCCAGCAGGTACCCCTGGCCGAACTGGCAGCCCATCGAGATCAGCAGGTCCCGCTGGGGCTCGCTTTCGATGCCCTCGGCGATGACCTTCAGCTGGAGCGTCCGCGCGATCTGGACGATGCCCTCGGCGAGCGCCAGGCGCTGCGCGGAGATGGCGATCCCGTCCACGAAGGACTTGTCTATCTTCAGCACGTCGATCGGCAGCTCCCGCAGGTAGCTCAGAGAGGAGTATCCGGTGCCGAAGTCGTCGATCGCCAGCCGCACGCCGATGGCCTTCAGCTCCACCAGGTCGGATTGGACCCGCTCGTCCCGGCGCAGCAGGACGCTCTCGGTCAGCTCAAGCATGAGCGCACCCGGTTCGAGACCCGACGTGTCAAGGACCCGGCGCACGCCGTCGACGAAGCCGGGGGCGCTGAACTGGCGGGCCGACACGTTCACGCTGACGTACGGCCTGCGAGGGGAAAGGGCGCCTTCCGGGTTACCGCCATGGCCATTGGGTACCACGCCGCGGGCCGGCGGCCCGCGGCGCGGATCGCGGCGCCAGCGCGCGATGTCGGCCGCGGCCCGGCCCAGGACCCAGGAGCCGAGCGGCACGATCTGGCCGGTCTCTTCGGCTAGGGCGATGAACTGGTTGGGCTGCATCATCCCCCACTGCGGGTGCGGCCACCGGATCAGGGCCTCGAACCCGGCGAGTTCCCCGGTGGTGAGCATCACGATCGGCTGGTAGGCCAGCGTGAACGCGGAGGTGGCCACGGCCTCCTCCAGCGCCGCCTGCAGCTCGCGCCGCTTGATCAGCCCGGCGCTCAGCACGGGCTGGTAGCGGCGCCACTGCCGCTTGCCCGCCGCCTTCGCGGCGTAGAGGGCGAGGTCGGCGTGCCGGAGCAGTTCATCGGTGTCGGCGCTGTCCTGGGTCGTGGCCACCCCCACGGTGACCGTGGCGAGCACGGCGCCGGAGGCGAGCGCGAAGGGCTCGCTGAAGACCCGGACCAAGCGGTCGGCCGCCGCCTCGACCGCGCTGGCGTCCGCGACATTGCCGATGAGCAGCGCGAACTCGTCGCCGCCCAGCCGCGCTGCCGTGTCGGCCTCGCGGATCAGGCCGGAGAGCCGCTCCGCGGTGGCCACCAGCAGCTCGTCGCCCACGCTGTGGCCCATCGTGTCGTTCACGACCTTGAAGTCGTCCACGTCGACGAACAGCACGCCGGCGGTCAGGCCGTCCCGCCTGGCCGCGGCGACCTGCTGGGAGATGCGGTCCTGGAACAGCAGCCGGTTGGGCAGGCCGGTCAGCGCGTCGTGGAAGGCCTGGTGCTTGAGCTCGGATTCGAGCTTGCGCTGCTCGGTCACGTCACGCAGGGTGAGGACAAGGCCGGCGACGGTCGGGTCGTTACGCAGATCGCTGCACCTCAGCTGGACCTGGACGGCCACGCCATCGCGGCGGGTGATCTGCCGGTCCACGTAGCGGGAGCCGAGGCCCGCGCCGGCCCGCAGGTTCAGCAGCGTGCGGACCAGGTCGTCATGTTCCCCGTCCGCGACGAGGTCCCAGAGGTACGCGCCCTCCACGGTGATGTCACCGAAGATGCTCGCGGCCGAGGGAGTCGCGTAGCTGACCCTGCCGTCGTCGCCGACCATCAAGATGACGTCCGAAGTGTCGTGGACCAGGGTTCGGAAGTACGCCTCGTTTTCCCGGCGGATCACCTCGTCACGGAGGGATACCCGCTCCACCGCGAGGGCCACCTGGTACGCGAGGATCTCCAGCGTCGCAAACAGGTCCGCCAGCACGCGCTGCCTGTGGAAGACCGCAAGTACCCCGACGAGCCGATCGCCCGACGGCCTGTCCTTGACCGCGAGCGGGCAGAGCAGCATCCAGTCGCTGCCGGGGACGAGGGCCCCGGCCTGCGCGGGCAGGCTTGTCACCGGCGCGAGGAGCGGCGCGCAGTCGGTCACGAGGGGCAGCAGCCACGTCTCGGTCAGCTCCCCGAGCCGGCGCGTCAGCGCCGGGTCTGCCGAAGCCTGCGTGAGCGTGCGGAACGTTCCGTCGGTCCGTACCGCGAGCAGCACGTCACCGCCCGCAGTGGCCGGGCCGAGCAGGGCGTCGGTCGCGGACCTGACCGCGGCCGCGACCTGGCCCGCGCTAGTCGCCGCCACCAGGGACACCCCGGCCTGGCGCACCACCCGCTCCCGGCCAAGCGCGCGGCGGTGCGAGGCGGCCACGTCCGACAGCCGCCAGAGCACGAGCAAGTAGAGGGCCGCGGAGAACACCGCGATCACGCTCAGGTCGCTCCCGCGGAACCGGAACGACTCGGCGAACAGCACGGCCGGGGCGATCAGCGAGGCGAGCATGAGCACGATCAGCCTGACCGGCGAGACCTCCGCCCGCAGCCGGGTGACCGGCTGGGCGAGCCCGGTCATCGCCGGGTGCAACGCGGCGGCGCCGACCGCGCCGTAGAAGAC
>Ga0335074_10012646_pt1 | contig 11838 bp, 5 predicted proteins | sample Lox_Sample_23_FD_206715 | JGI IMG/M metagenome (GOLD analysis project Ga0335074, IMG submission 206715) | Soil microbial communities from Loxahatchee National Wildlife Refuge, Florida, United States - Lox_Sample_2.3 | ecosystem: Environmental > Terrestrial > Soil > Wetlands | place: USA: Florida...
CCGCCGCCACCACAACCCAGGTCACCGCGTCGATCCGCGTCGTCGGCGGCCTGCTCCCCGCCGACATGATCACCCGCATCATGACCGGCAAGGACGTCTCCGCGTCCACGCCCGCCGACTACCACGTCATCGGCGTCCGTTCTGTCAAGGACGCCGCCGAACGGCACTGGGACTACCTCAAGGGCGCCTGGCGCGTCCTGCGCGACGCGGTCGGCCACGGCAGCGACCCGCGCGGCCTCGCCACCGAGAACTGGCTGCTCCCGCTCTTCGACGAGCACGGCTACGGCCGCCTCACCCGCTTGCACGCCGGCATCACCGCCGACGACGGCACCAAGGTCTTCCCGGTCAGCTACGCCTGGCAGCACCTGCCCATCCACCTCGTCCCCTGGGGACAGAAGCTCGACGAGCGGCCCGCCGCCGGGGAACTACCCCCCGCAGTCGATGGTGCAGGACTGCCTGAACCGGACCGCCGGCCACCTGTGGGGGATCATCTCGAACGGTTCCGTGCTCCGCCTGCTGCGCGACACCACCTCGCTCACCGGGTCGGCGTACCTGGAAGTCGACCTCGCAGCCATGTTCGACGGGGAGCTGTTCGAGGACTTCGTCCTGCTCTACCGCCTCCTGCACGTCTCCCGCTTCGAGGTCGCCGACGGCGCGCCTGTCTCAACCTGCCGCATGGAACGCTGGCGAACCGAGGCGATCGAGGCCGGAACCCGCGCCCTCGACCAGCTCCGCGACGGCGTCAAGGACGCGATAATCGCGCTCGGCACCGGCTTCCTCAAGCACCCGGCCAACGGCGCCTTCCGCGAGGACTTCGACAAGGACCAGGCCAAGCGCGCCCTGCTCCGCCTCGTGTACCGACTGCTCTTCTGGTTCGTCGCCGAAGACCGCGACGCCCTGCACGCGCCAGGCACCGATGACAAGACCCGGCAGCGGTACGCGGCCTATTTCTCCGCCCGCCGCCTCCGCGATGCCTCGCTGCGCGGCGTCGGCACCGCCCACGGTGACCTGTGGCAGGCAGCCAGCCTTGTCCTCGACAAGCTCGGCGACGAAGGCGGCCTCCCGCACCTCGGCCTGCCCGGACTTGGCGGCATCTACGACGACACCCCCGCTGACGAGGTACTCGCCGACCTTGAGCTGTCCAACGAGCAGCTGCTCACCGCCGTGAAGTCACTGTCCCGGGTCCGCGACAAGTCAACCAACCGATGGCGGCGCATCGACTACCGCAACCTCGGGGCGGAGGAACTCGGCGCGATCTACGAGTCCCTTCTTGAACTCGTCCCCGACCGAGACGGGCCGTACACGTTCGTGCTGCGCGACGCGGCCGGCAACGAACGCAAGTCGACAGGCTCCTACTACACGCCGACGTCCCTCATCGACTGCCTGCTCGACTCAACGCTAGATCCCGTGCTCGATGAGGCGACCAAGCAAGCCGAGATCGCCGCGACCGCTGTGGGGACGGACGCATCAGCAGCGGTCGCCGAGGCTCTGCTGAACATCACAGTCTGCGACCCGGCGTGCGGCTCAGGGCACTTCCTCGTCGCAGCGGCCCGCCGTATCGCCAAGCGCGTCGCCGCCGTCCGAGAACACAACCCCGAACCCACGGTGGATTCGCTCCGCACGGCTCTCCGCGATGTCATCGCCCGCTGCATCTATGGCGTGGACCTCAACCCCATGGCCGTCGAACTGGCCAAGGTCTCCCTCTGGCTAGAAGCGCTGGACCCAGGCAAGCCGCTGTCGTTCTTGGACGCCCACGTCAAATGCGGCAACGCGCTGATCGGCGCGACCCCATGCCTTATTGACAAGGGCATCCCAGACGTGGCGTTCAAGGCAGTAGAGGGCGACGACGAGAACTGGGCGCGCACCCTCCGTCTGGCAAACGAGAAGGAACGCACCGGCCAGGGCAGCCTGTTCGACATCGAAGACATTGTCGATTACAGCAACACAGAGCTGGCAGCAAGCCTCATCAGGATCGCCGCCGCTCCGTCCGGTTCGCTGCACCAGGTCCACCAGCAGGCCGCCGCCTACCGCGACTGGACCGAGTCCGCCAAGCGCCAGCGTCAGCTAATGATCGCCAATTCTTGGTGCGCCGCGTTCATGTGGCACAAGACCAAGGACGCGCTCCCAGCAATCACCTACAACGTGTTCAAGACGCTGAAGAAGGAAGACAACACGCTGCTGTCCGCCGCCGTCGCCGACGAGGTCAACCGACTGGCAGGGGAGTACAGCTTCTTCCACTGGCACCTGGAGTTCCCCAACATCTTCCGAGTGGGCAGCGAAGAAGCGGGCATCGACGACGAGACCGGCTGGGCGGGTGGCTTCACGGTCCTGCTGGGCAACCCTCCGTGGGACAAACTCGACTTCAAAGATCAGGAATACTTCAGCGCGGTTGATCCATCCATTGCAGCGCTCACTGGCCAGAAACGGCGTACTCGGATAGCTGAATGGGAACGAGAGCACCCTGAGGATGGTTTGTTGTACCGTGCCGCCCGGCGTCGCGCAAAAGCAGCCTTCGGTTTCGCGAGCAACTCGGGTTCATTTCCGCTGTGCGCTAAGGGTGTTACCGTCAAAGGTGTCAACTCGCTACAAGTGGATCAACTGTTCGCTGAACACTTCGTGACACTTACCGCGCATAAGGGGCGCGCTGGTTGTATCATCCCGACGGCTATCGCGACGGGAGCTGGCAGCCAGTATTTGTTCTCGGCGCTCAGCAGGCGCGGCGGGGTCGGGTCTCTATATGACTTCGAAAACCGCAGGCCATATTTCCTGAGAGTGGATTCTAGATACAGATTCTGCCTGCTCGCGATGACAGGGAAGGCGTCGTCGGAACCTATGGCAAGATATGCCTTCTTTCTAGAGGACAGCATTGAACTCGAAGACCCTAACAGATCCTTCGCTCTTAGCTCCAAGGATCTGGCACTCATCAACCCAAACACCGGGACTCTGCCGACGTTCCACAGCCACCGCGACGCTGACCTTACTCTCGGGATCTACTATCGAGTCCCGGTGCTCTGGAACGAGGGAAAGCGGGACGGGAACCCATGGGGGCTTACCTTTAAGCGCCTCTTTGACATGACCGACGACTCGGATTTGTTCCGAACCCGTGAGGCGTTGGACCGCGAGGGCTGGCGGCTAGACGGCAACATATTCACTCGCGATGGCAAGACTATGCTCCCGCTGTACGAGGCGAAGATGGTTGACTTTTTCAACCATCGCGCGGCCGACGTGATCAAGAGTGAGACTGCGCTCAACCGGCAATACCAGCCACGCTACCTCTCCACACAGGAGCTTGAAGACCCGGGAAGGTGTGCAATCCCCCTGTCCTGGATAGCGAATGATGGACGAATTCCCTCTGTCCGCAACGGCAAGAATGTCACGGTTCCGGGAGTATCCGAGCGTCTCGCTGAAGTGATATGGGACAAGGAATGGCTTTGTGGTTGGTGTGACATCACATCCGCCACCAACGAGCGGACCTCTATCCCCGCGTTTCTGCCGCGTGCGGCGGTAGGGAACACGATGACGCTGATGTTTTCCCGTGCCGCGCCTCCGCTGGTCGCATCGCTCGTGGCGACCCAGAGTTCGCTGGTCTTCGACTTCGTCGCGCGTCAGAAGATCGGCAGTACTCACATGCAGCCGTTCATGTGGAAGCAGTTGCCTGTGCCCACGCCCGCGATGCTCGAACCTCACTTGGGCTTCATCGTCCCGCGCGTCCTCGAACTCGCCTACACCGCCTACGACATGACCCCCCTCGCGCGTGACCTGGGCGACCTGGGTGAGCCGTTCCGTTGGAATGAGGATCGCCGTGCCAGGCTCCGGGCTGAGCTAGACGCGTTCTTCTTCCGCATCTATGAAGTTGACGATCGGGACGACGTTGACTTCATCCTGGAGACGTTCCAGACCGAGACCGGTGGCCTGAAGCACAACGAGATCAGAGATCACGGCGAGTACCGCACCAAGCGCCTGGTCCTAGCCGAATACGACCGCATGGCCGCGGCCGATGCCGCAGGCGTTCCGTATGAGTCCCCACTCACGCCGCCGCCAGGTCAGGGCTCGCGTCACCCGGCGAGGGGAGACGCGAGAACCTAGTCGGGGGGCGGCGGTGTCCGAACTCGCCGGAAAGAAGCCATTGATTAGCAACGTGGGGAATGTCAGAGTTACCGCAGGTCCAGTCCAGGAGCGTGACCACGTCAGCGGGTGCGGGCAAGCAAGGCTAGCCGGAATCTAGCCGGGTTCCATTAGGGCGTGGGTCCCAGATCGGGCTGTCCTTAATCGGCAGGGTCATGGGGCAGGACGTACTCTTCGGTGAGCTTGGCCAGGTGCATCTGCAGGGGTAGGGCGAGCGTGTCGCGGTAGTCGGGTGCGCGGCGGAGCTGGTGCACGAGGGCGGCCCACAGTTCCGGGTCGGATGCCGTCGTGGCCTTGGTCCCGGGTGCCGGGTTGCAGGCGGCGACGGTGAGTTCGACGATGCCGGGGTTTGAGGCGTTCTTGCCGGTGTCGATCACGGTCTCGCCCTTCTGGTTCTCTCTGGTGGCGAACTTGGATGCGTCGACGGCGGCGTTCTTCGCCGTGCTGGCCTTGGCTGCCGTGCTCAGGAACGTGCGCAGGTTGCTTCCGCCGTCAGGGCTGACCCACAGACCGGCGGCGATGCCGTAGCGGTCGGCCGGGTCGGCGTCGTCGTCTTGGACGGGCTTGTCGGGGGCGGGGGTGTACCCGTACCACTGAGGTGTCTCGTTCATGGAGTGGTCGCGGACCCGTACGTGGCGCAGGCCGTCGCCGTACAGGCCGATCCCCTGCGCCGCGCTGGCGCCGAACTGGAGGCTGTCGCGGAGCAGGTTCCTGTTGACCAGGAACGGCCAGAGGCCGCGGCTGTTCTGGGCGTGGGTCATGAGGAGTACCTGCTCGCGGCGGAGGCTGTAGAGCAGGGGCTTGATGAACTGGGCGGTGATCGCGCGCTGCTCCTCGGAGTCCGGGTACCAGGGGCGTTTGCTCTTTCCCGGTTCCTCGTTGCCGTCTGGCTCCGCTTCTTCCTCGCCCGGGACGTCGGCGTGCCTGGTCAGGCGCAGGAGCATGGTCCGGTACGGGATCCATTCGCCGTTGTCCGGGTCCCAGCCGGTGATGGCCCCGGACGGGCTGGTGCGCACAGCGACCGGGGTCATGCGGCGCTGGCCAGTGGGGCCGTCAGCACGGCGCTTGACCAGCCACAAGGCAACCACGTTCAGGTCGGCGGGAAGGCCGTCGAGGCTGTGCTCGGGGATGGTGCTCAAGCCGAGCTGGCGGAATCCGTCGGTCCAGGACTGCAGAGAGCGGTGCTCGATGCTGGTGCGGGTGGCTGTCTTCCGCTTGCCGCTTGGCATGTTGATGAACTGGGTCAGGCGGCCGGCGTCGGCGCAGCCGAGCCGCAGGGCGAACTTGGGGTCGGTGAGAGGAGCGAAGTCATCCGGGTGGTCGATCTCGATGAGTGTCAGGTCAGCCTGGCGGCCGGTGGCGGTGAGATGGCCAGATGCCTGGTGGCGGCGCTGGCCGATCGCCTTGTGCAGGTGCTTCTTCTTCGGCTTCGGGCCGGGGAAGGCCAGGGGCGCGGCGAGGTCGCCGGCTTCCTCCAGACGCAGGTGGATCGTCAGCTCGCTGGTCCGCCAGGTGCGCGGGCCGGGGTCGTTGGCGTCGGGCTCGTGTAGGCCGAGTGCCTCGGTCAGCTGGGCGATGAGGCCGTCGCGCGTGCGGGTGTCCTGCCACAGCACCTCGGCGTGCAGCGGCGTGCCTTCCAGGATGCGGGCCAGGCCTTCCCGGCGGGCTTGCTGCTCCCGCCGGGTGATCTGGGCTTTCTTCTCGTCTTTTTCTTCGGGTGTCTTGCCGGTCGGCTTCTTCGGGAGGTTGCGCGGCGCGACCGGGTACGTGCTGGGGCGGTGGTCGGGGATGCGGTGCAGGAACGGCTCGAAGGCCGGGGCGATCCATTCCGAGAGCGGTGCCCGGTCGCGCGGCATCAGCCCGGCTCCGACGCCGTGAGTGCCCATGAGCGTGCTGTAGACAATGCCGGCCGTGACGCCGCCTGCGCCGTCGAGCCAGGTCGCGGGAGCGGCCTGGAGGACTGCCGGGCCGGGGAACTGCTGGGCGAACATGAGCTGCCTGAGCATGCCCTCGGGGCCGCCGCGGGTCCACTCGTAGGTGCCCGGGTCCTCGCCGTTGCGCAGCTGGCTGACCGCGAAGCGCCCCGTGCCGGGGCCGCCTTGCAGCCACGGCGTTTCAGTCAGCAGGTACGTCGAGACGCTGCGCCGGTAGCCGATCTTGACCGGCCCGCTGGTGCACCAACGGCGGATGCCGGTCCGGACGTGGAGGCGGAAGTCGCCCGTGAACGGGACGGTGTGCACGGTCAGGGAGATGACCAGGGAGAACTTCCAGGTGCCGTCCTCGTCGTGATGGTCGCGCGGGGGCCAGGAGATGAGCTCGGCGCCCGCGGGTGGCGGGCGCGATGCGGAAGTTCAGCCGCGCGTCCTCGAAGGCGTAGGGACCGAGGCCGAGTGCGCGCCTTGCCAGCTCGTCCGGGAGCAGCTGGTACAGGCGCCCGTCGGGTTCCGCCGTGCCGTCGGCGTTCAGGCTGCGGGCGAGGAGGTCCACGGGCTCGCGATCCCAGCTGAGCTCACTGAAGTCGAGTTCCGACACGAGCGTGGCAGTAGCAGCCTGGATCTCGGCCTTCTTATCGGGGTCGGTCTCCTCGCGGTGCATGTCGTAGACCCACGCGAGGATCATCTGCCGCAGCAGCGGGACCGGGAAGCGGTCGCGGGCGTAGATCCAGGGGCTGGCATCGTTCTCGGTCGCCCCGCGCGCCACGGACACCAGGTCCGGGGCGACCGCCCTGATCACCTCGTTCAGCCGCCCGATCGGGACCCGCTGGTAGCGGTCGGGGTCGCGCTTGTGGAGCCTGTAGTGCTCCAGGAAGAGCTTGCGCCAGCGGGCCGGGAACGCCAGACCGAACCAGTCCTGGGTGAACGCGCCCGCGTCGCGGTCGGGCTGGTAGGCGGTGAGCCGGATGGACTCGAAGGTGGTCACGAGGTCTCCAGGTGCGTGATCGCAGCGGGGTCTGCTTCGAGGGCGGGGAAAAGCCGGGACAGGGCGGCATAGAGCGGCTTGTAGAGAGTCGTGACGAGCACGCGGTCCAGGACCGGGACCGGGCTGCCGCTGGCGGGCGGTTCGCTGCCGTCATGGTCGCCGCAGTACGGGGCCAGCACGTGCAGCATGCTAACGAGCAGGCTGGTCTCGGCCGTGTCGCCGGACAGGCCCCGGGCCTGCCGCTCCGCGAAGGGCGAGTCCACGAACACGACGCGGGCGGGCACGCCGCCGCGCACGAGCCTGCCGATGACCTGCCAGATGACCACGAGCTGGTCCCAGGTGAACGAGGCCTTCTCTTCCCGGCCGAGCCGGGAATAAGCCATCGGCTGGTTCAGGAGGTGGCGCCACTTCGCGCGGGCCTGTGGCGGAACTCCTTGCCGGCGGCGTCGAGGGTATCCTCGTCGCGGACCAGTTCGCTGAAGCTGCCGTCTCTCAGCATCCGGGCGGCCCAGTCGTTCACGGCCTGGATGGCCAGGCCGATGTCGTCTGGCCGGGGGTGAGGGCGGGCGAGGAAGAACACCGAGCCGATCGCCGCCGTGCCCTCGTCGTTGAGGATGTTGTGGCCGCGCTCGACGGCAAGGAGCGGGGCGACGAGGACTTCCGCGCCGGTCTCGGCGAAGGTCGCGACGTCACCGCGGCGGAGCGCCCTGGGGCCGCCCCGGGCGGCGGCGGGCGCGTGGGCTGCCTGGCGCCACAGGTGGTCTTGCTCGGCGTCGTCGGAGACGAGCCGGCAGACCCGCTCGGCCCAGCGTTCGATGGTCTCCAGGTAGTCCGCTGCCCGGCGGGCCTCGTCGTAGCTGCCGGTGAGCAGGAGCAGCCGCCTGCGGCTGTCGTCGCCGATGGCCGCGAGCTCCACCTGCATCGGGCTGGCCGATCCGTCAGGGCACGGCCGGGCGAGCTGGCTGAGCATCTGCTCCAGTACGAGCGGGCGCAGGTGGGGTTTGGCGCCGGAGAGCTTCAGCGGCTTGCCTGCGGCGTCTTTGAGGAAGCAGGTGGTGAACGTCGTCCGGTCGATGGCGTCGAGTTCATCCTGCGGGGGGCCGAGGATCGCGCCGACCTCGGTGAGCACGTGGTACCGGGTGGAGGTTCCCGCCCAGCTGGTGCCTGACATCAGCACGACGTGCGGGGCGGGCAGGCCGTCGGCGGCGGTCAGGCCCGGCAGCCCGAGGAGCAGCTCACGCCCGGACCCGGCGCACCGGAAGAACCGCAGTTCCCCGCTTTGCGGCTCGCGGGAGCTGGAGTCGGGCTGGAACTGGAACCCGAGGATGTTGCCCATGGGTGATTCCGGGACCAGCGGCCTGTAGTCCTCGGGCGGGCGCCGGGACAGCGCGTTGGATGTCCCGACGAGGTTCAGCGCCGCCTCCACCCGCGGCCACATGTCCGTCATAATGTCCAGGCGCGTGTGCAAGACGGACAGCAGGAGGGTGAACTCGAACTGCCGGCACTGCTCCCCGAGCTTCCGCTTGGCGTCCTCCCGGGCCTTCTTGGTGGCATGCGCGGCGAGTGCCGGATCCTGCTGCCCGGACAGGGCGAGCAGCTGCTCGCGGACGAGCTGGCGGACGTTCGTGGTTCCGGTGGCGTGCAGCAGGTGGCGGGTGAGCTGGATGAGGGCCGTGGCCTCGGCGCTGTGCTTGTCGGTGTCCCCGAGCGGGTCATCGCGGAACTCGTCGAGGATCTTGATGACCAGTGCCCTCTGCCCACTGTCCTCGCCGGGGCCTGGTGACAGTTCCGTGCTGTCGCCGGGTGACTGGCCTGCGGGCTCGTCGTGCCGGGGGTCGTCCCATTCGGGGCCTGGCTGGTCGAGGACGTCGGCCGCGTCCGGCTGCCCAGGGCTTTCCTCCGGGCCGAACCACTCGTTGATGAGCTTCTGCTGCAGCGTCCAGGCGCTGAAGTAGTCGGCCTCCACCCAGCGGCGGATATCGGGCCGCATGAGCAGGATCTCGTAGATGCGGTCCGTCGCGCTGGTGACCGAGTTGACCGCTGCGGTCCACCGGCGCACGTCGCCGTCCGAGAGCTGGGTCCGGCCGCTGCGCGACAGTTCCTCGATCTTGCGGACGTGGACCTCGTCGAGCCACGAGTTGGGTGCCTTCCCGGCCAGGGTGGTGGCGGGGGCGAACATGATGTCCAGCTGCATCTGGACCCGGTCGGCCTCGTCCACCACGATCAGGTCGCTGCGGCGGCAGGCCAGCTCCAGGTAGCGCAGCCGCTCGGGGTTCTGCTGGGACGGCACGGCGGTATGGATGAGGCTCGCCGGGGTCGCGACCCAGATGTCGGCCGAGACCAGCTCCCTTGCCCCGTAGTGGCGCGGGCACTGGTGCCACAGCGGGCAGCTGTGCCGCTTGCTGCGGGGCCTGTCGTCTCCTTCTTCCTCGTCATCGGGCGGCGGGGCGAGCGCCGACAGCCGGCGTTCCTGGTCCTTGCGGCGGGCAGGGTACAGGCTCGCGCACGGGGCGTCGGTGAAGCGCAGCGGGTCCGCGGCCTCCACGCCGCGCAGCGCGTCGAGCGGGCACGCCGTGCTCAGGTAGTCGAAGGCGGGAGAGTCGTGGGCGAGCAGCGATGCATTCCCGCGGGCAGCCAGCCGCCGGTGCATCCGCTGGACATGCCGCTCGCGGGTGGAGGCCCCGAGCACGGGGGCGGCGGTGAAGCCGAGCGAGGTGAACAGCGCGACCAGGTGGAGCGCCTCGGCGACATCGGAGACGACGAGGGTGGAGCGCAGGCCGTGCTGGGCAGCCCACACCGCGAGCACGTCACGGAGCGTGCTCTTGCCTGCCCCCACCATGCCGACGATGTGCAGCATCTGGTCGATCGACAGGACATCGGAACCGGTGAAGTCTGACCTTCCGGTATCGCGGACGGACAGCCCCACGCGATTGAACCGGTACGCCCACCGTCCCGGCGGCTCGTTGCGGGCGGCGAGCTCTGCGTCCATCCAGGCCGCAGTGTCGGCCAGCTCGTCCCAGCGGACGCGCAGCGGCTTCCCGCCCCCGGCCAGCGGGGTGCCGAGCTCGTGATCGGCACCGGGCAGCGCGGGCAGGGCCTCGGGAAGCTCGACACTGGTCCACAGCAGCTCGGCTCCGTTGCGCGCCGGCCGCTCCCGGAAGCGGTACAGCCCCGGAGCAGCGACAGGAGTCCCCTGCATGACGAAGGGCGGCGGCGCAGTCAGCGCGGCGGCGTAGGCATCCCAGCGCCGCGCGGCGATGGCCGGGCGCCGCCGCCGCGCGGCATCACCGGGGCCGTCCAGCACGTACCCGCGCAGCCTCTCCTCCACCTGGGTGTAGCGGTCCAGCGCGAGGGTCCAGCTCCGCGGGCGGCGCAGCGGCCAGAGCAGGTGCCGGGCGACCTGCAGCATCCGCTCCTGCTCCGGCGTGGTGACGGCATCGATGGCGCGGGCGAAGGGATAGCCTCCCAGCAGCGTCCATCCGGCCTCGGCGGGATGCCCGGGGATGAGCTGCTCCATCAGGTAGAGGCCCAGCTCGGCCTCGCACAGGCGGGATGCCGCGAGGCGGGGCTTGGGGCCGTCCAGATGTGGCTCCAGCTCGTCGGCGAGTTCTGCCTGCCAGGTGCTGCGGTCACGCATTGTCGTCCTCCGTGCTCTCATGGTCCGCGCGCTGGCCGCCGTGCTCCGCGAGGGCATCGCGGACTGCTGCGGTGAACTGCCGTTCGCTCATGACCGTCACCTTCGGCCTGGCTGTCTTGCGCAGGTTCTTGGCCACGATGTCCAGGTAGCCGGGCCGGCGGCTCAGGCGGTGGTCGGGGACGACGATGAAGGCCCTGTCGTGTCGCGGGTCTTCAGGTAGCGGCCTGATCTGGCGGCCGAGCAGGGCGGGGCTGGCCCAGTCCTTCACGTCGACAGCCCACTCCTGGCCGCCGGGCAGCGGGACGTGCAAGTCGTAGGCGTCGTACTCGGGCCACATCTGGGGCCGGAGCCGCAGGCTGCGGAGCTTCCTCTCCAGCCGCAGTTCGGCTCTTCCGGGGGCGGTGACGAACAGGCGCAGGGGGCGGGTCAGTGTGAGGACCCCGCCGCCGTCGTCCTCGTGGTAGGTCTTGCCGACCGGCGCGGGGCCGGTGCGGCGGCAGCGGTCGTTCTCACACCACCAGCCGTCGTCGCGGGTGGGAACCAGCAGGGTCTTGCAGCGGCCGCACGAGTAGAGCACGCCGTCGCGCGCCCAGCCGGCCGGCGCGGGCAGGTAGATGTGCGGAAGGAGGTCCGCGACCGGGAGGAAGGCCGGCTCGAGTCCCGTCGCGGCGGCTTCCTCGCGGGTGAGCACCGGATGCTCGATCAGCAGCCGGCGGAAGGCCGCGTACGCCTCTGGCATGCGGGCGGCCCGGCACTGCTCGATGGCCGTGAAGACCATCTCGCGCTCGACCTGCTCGGCGGCCGAGTCACGGCGGCTGATCGCCCACTCGTAGCACAGCTGCGTCGGCTCTAGGCCGTGCGGGTCGATCAGGTACTCACTCGGGGCCGCCAGGTCCTCGGGGAGGTCCAGCGGCCAGTCGACGACCGGGATCTCCCGGCACCAGACGAGCAGGTCCGGGACGCCGCGTGGCGGCTCGGCCCCGCGCAGCAGGCAGGCGAGCACGGTGCGGTCCAGGGCGCGCTGGGCCTCGGCCGGGTACGGCAGCGTGAACGTGCCCGGGTTGGGCACGTCGCTCAGGTCGAGGACCGCGGTGGCCACGGTGCGCAGGAGCGTCATCCCGTTGTGCGGCACCAGGGGCAGCGTTTGCTCAGGCATC
>Ga0335074_10012647_pt1 | contig 11837 bp, 8 predicted proteins | sample Lox_Sample_23_FD_206715 | JGI IMG/M metagenome (GOLD analysis project Ga0335074, IMG submission 206715) | Soil microbial communities from Loxahatchee National Wildlife Refuge, Florida, United States - Lox_Sample_2.3 | ecosystem: Environmental > Terrestrial > Soil > Wetlands | place: USA: Florida...
GGTATAAGTCTGCAACGAAGTTTCGGCTCCGCTTCCGGTGTTCGAGACCAGATCGCTGGGCGTGACACCGTTCAACTGGAGCGTTGTCGCGCCGGTGTTCTCGGCGGAAACCACCAGGTAGTCCGTAGAGCCTGCCGTGAGGACCGTGGCGGTGACGCCCGCGCCGGCGTTATTGATGGCCTGGGCAAGACCGCTGATGTTGTTCTGGCCCGATGCGGTGAGGTTCAATTGGTAGGTGTTGGAGCCGATGACCAGATTCACCAGACCGCTCGAGTTGATGGACTGAGTGGCCGAGTAGCCGGATAACGAGGTTTCCGACGCAGCCGACGCGAGCGAGGTGATATCGGAGATGGTATAGGTGGCCGGCCCGGTGGCTCCCGTATTGACCACCGATACGACGCTGGGATCCGAACTCGAAGCGGCCAGGCCCTGCGTGGCGGCGAGCGTACCGAGGTTGGTGACGTCGGTGCCCAGCGCGCTTACCGCCGGCTCGATATTGCCCAGCGCCTCTTCTTCGGCGGTGACGTTCGCTTCCTGGTTTTGCAGGCTTTCGACCGGAAGATCGGCGATTTGGACGGCGCGCTGGATGATGCTCTGGAAATCGCTCGAATAGGTGCTGACGCCGGTGAAGTAAAGCGGGGTGCTGAGGCTGGAAGCGCTGGAGGCGTTCGAGGCGCTGTTGCTGCTGCCCGACGGCGACGTACTGGTGGTGCCCATACTGCTTAATTATCGTCTAGAACAGAGGGTTTCGTGAACTTTTTCCGAGCGCAATTCGCAAATTCGCGCCGCGACGTGTTCTATTTCCTGCGATTTCATCTGGGAATACAGCGGTAAGCTGAGAACGGTTTCGGCGCAAGCTTCGGCGACGGGGAAATCACCGCGCTTATATCGCGCGTCGGCGTACGCAGTCATAAGGTGAATCGGCAAGGGGTAATGGACCGCCGTCTGAATGCCCGACTCGCGGAGTTCCCGCTGCAGCCCGTCGCGATCGGCTGTGCGGATGGTGTAGAGGCAATATACGTGACGCGATTCGGCGCTGGCTTGCGGGCGGATGACGCTTGCGCGCTCAAGCAAACGATCGTACTCTGCAGCAGCGGCGCGGCGAGCGGCGATCCATGGTTCGAGATGCCGCAGCTTCACGCGCAGAATCGCGGCTTGCAGCGACGGGAGGCGATAATTGAACCCTTTGAGACGCGGGCGATAGCGCTGCTCCTCGCCCCAGCTTCGCAGCAATGCGGCCTGACGGGCATACTCCGGATTGTTGGTGACCAGCATGCCGCCCTCGCCGGCCGCGCCGAGGTTCTTGGTGGGATAAAAACTGAAGCACCCGATGTCGCCCAGGCTGCCCGCGCGGCGGCCGCGCTGTTCGGCGCCATGGGCTTGAGCCGCGTCCTCGATCACCAGAAGCTGGTGACGCCGGGCGATGTCGAGGATTGCGTCCATGCCGGCGCATTGTCCGTAGAGGTGCACCGGCAGGATGGCGCGGGTACGCGGGGTGATGGCGGCTTCGATCCTGGCGGGGTCCATATTGAAGGTGGCGGGATCGATATCAACGTAGACCGGGATGGCGCCCACGTACCCGATGGTGGCGACGGTGGCATAAAAGGTGAACGGAACCGTGATCACCTCGTCGCCGGGTCCGATGCCCGAGGCGAGCAGCGCCAGATGAAGCGCGCTGGTTCCTGAATTGGCGGACACACCGTGGCGGACACCGCAATAGCTTGCGAATTCTTCTTCGAGGGCAGCCACTTCGGGGCCGCCCACGTACTGGCCGCTTGCGAGCACACGCGTGACGGCCGCATCGAGCTCCGGTTTGAGCTCGCGATACTCGGCGGCGAGGTCCAGCAGGGGAATCATGCGAATTCCTCCCCAGCGTATCACGCACGTGTTTGGGCGCAGTGCGAGCGCGTTTCCGATAGACTGAGATTGGAGGAATGGGTGAGTGGTTGAAACCGGCGGTCTTGAAAACCGTTAGCGGGGTAACTCGCTCGGGGGTTCGAATCCCTCTTCCTCCGCCATCCACAAATTGTCCGGCCCGGGACTGGCAGTGTCGCCGCCTCGTGTGTGGGAGCAACGACACCGCCATCGTTGACGCGGGTCTTCTAGTGATGCGGGCCGGGACCACCGGGACCGGGACCGAAGCCTCCGCCGAATCCGCCACCCGAGATCACGACCGTCTGGCTCCCGATGGTGAGCGAGGTCGCGTTCACCACCTCAAGCGCGCCGTTGGAAGTGCAAGCGCTGGCGCTAGGCGGCGCGTTGCCGGTGACCGACACCGTGGCGCCGGCCGTCAACAGCGAGGTGAGCGTGGAACTGGCCTGCGGGCCGGTGGAAACGAAAATAGCTGACGACGCGCCGCCGGCGGTGAACAGGAAACCATCGATCGCGCCGCCCGGTCCGTAATTGAGTTGCTTGACGGTGCCGGAGGTCGGGCCGTAGGCCGCAGCGGTGGACGTCGAGCTGGGCGCCGTGTACGTGGCGTTCGTGGTGTTGTTGGTAAAACTAGTCACTTGCACCGTTTCAAAACCGGACGTGGCTGCGACCTCGTTGCCGCTGTACGTCACCGCGTTCCCCACCGCGCCCAGGCTGCTAATTCCGCCGCAAAGGTTGTGACCAAATTCGAGCAGCGTAGTTGTACCCACCAGGAATCCATCCACCGCTCCGTTCGGCCCGTAATTCAGTTGAGTGATGGTGCCGGTTACCCCGGTGACCGTGGTGGATGTGGTGGACGTGCCGCCGGCTCCGTAAGTCTGCCCGTTGAGTAAGCTGCCGGCGCCGAGTCCGAGGACGGCGAATGCTCCGGCAATCCATAAGCGTTGCATATTCTTCTAAGCTCCTTTGATGTTTTCGGGACCGCCGGCGGCACGCGGGAAACCGTCCGGCGTCCTTGGTGCATTCGACGCGCAGCGGTGCGCCGGGATCAATCGTTTCTTTGGTCGCAATTCATCGTGCCAGCGAATCAATTCACGCCTGGCCCGCGCATTGAAAGGCCCGCAGCGTATCGCGAGCGTGCCGGCTGACAAACTGGGCGAACCGGTCGACAGCCTCCGACGCGCCTTTCGAGCGGGTCGCCAGCCGATATTCGGCGTAGAGGGATTGTTTCGGCAGGCGGACGAATGAGATGCATTCATCCCTGCAGTAGGCCTGCATGAAGGACGGCAAAAATGTGACCCCCAGTCCCTGGCGGGCAAATTCCAGGCATTCGCAAAACGTGCTGACGTGATGGACCACGTTGGGGCGGTAGCCGCGCGCAGAGCATGCAGCCATCACAAACGCGTGCAGCGCGGGATCGCTATCCTGGCCCAGCCACACCACGGGCTCATTCGCGAGACGATCGAAGCTCGTTAGCTCGCCCTGCGCGAGCGGATGCCGCGTCTGGGTGACCAACTTGAACGGCTCGCGAAACAAGGCCGTGGAACTGAGATCGCCATCGGCGACAAGAGCCGCGAAAAACGCGGCGTGCAGCTCGCCGCTCAGCAGTTGTTCGTGCAAGCTTCCCGTATCGGTGCTGAAGAAACGAAGCTCGTCCGCAAACAGACCACTGCCATTCGCGGAGGAAATGAGCGAGGAAAGCCAGCGCACGTTGAACGACGCCGGATAACCGATTCGAAGCGGGCCGATTGCGTCCGGCACCTGCGCCCGCACCAGACTGAGCGCGCGTTCGCTTTCCTCCGCCAAGCGACGCGCCTCGTTCACAAAGACACGGCCCGCCTCGGTCAGCTCGACGTTGCGCGTGCTGCGCTTGAACAACCGGACGCCCAGCTCGCGCTCCAGGCTTTTCAGCGTGCCGCTCAGCGCCGGCTGGGAGACGTGCAGTCGAGCCGCCGCACGGCCGAAGTGCAAATCCTCGGCCAAAATTACAACCACTCGAAGAATCCGTTCGTTGAAAATCATGGGTCGGAAATTCTCACGCACTCAGGGTGTCGCTATACGGGAGGACGGAGGGATGGTTTTGAAAGACGGGTTAAGTTTTGTTAAATGCTCGCGCGGCTAAGGTGAAAAGCGATAGCCGACGCCGCGAATGGTGTAAATGTGGCGCGGGCGCTCGGGATGGTCCTCAAGTTTTTGCCGCAGCCACGCGACGTGAACATCTATGGTGCGGGAGGAGACGCCGGGTTGATACTGCCAGACGCGCTCGAGCAAATCGTTGCGTGAAACGACGGTACCCGGGCGCTCCACCAGGTAGCGCAGCAGGTCGAGCTCCTTGCCGGCCAGCGTGACCGTCTTGCCGCGCTTCAAAACGTCGCCTTTCTCGAAATCGATTTGCACGTTTCCGAACTGGAAGCGCCCGAGGCGCGTGTTCGGTGTGACGCGCCGCAACAGCGCTTCAATGCGCGCCAGCAGCTCAGCGGGTTCGAAAGGCTTGACGAGATAATCGTCGGCGCCGGATTTCAGCCCATTCACGCGGTCCGCAAGCTGGGTGCGAGCCGTGAGCATCAGGATGGCGGCGCGATTGCCGCCCTCGCGCATGGCGCGGCATACCTCGAAGCCGTCCGCGCCCGGCAGCATCACGTCGAGAATCACGACATCGTAAGACTCGGCCGAGGTCTTCTCCAAGGCCGACGGTCCGGTGGCGGCGGAGTCCACCTGGTAGCCCTCGGCGATGAGCAAGTCGGTCAGGGTGACCACCAGGCCAGGCTCGTCCTCAACCAGGAGTATGCGCATAGGATCCATCGGGGATGGCCGGGAGCCGAACAACAAATTCGGCGCCCTCGAATACTCCGCTTCGGACCTCGATGTTTCCGCTATGAGCTTCCACCACCCGCTTCACCAGGCTGAGGCCGAGTCCGGCGCCGTGCACCTGGTTGCGAACGGCCGCGCGGCCGCGGAAAAACGGCTGGAAAATCTGATCGCGCTCCTCGTCGGGAATTCCCGGACCGTGGTCGAGGACGCGAATCTCAACAGTGTTCGACTGCTCATCTTTCGATGTAGTGGCGATCACGCCGATCCATTTCTCGCTCGCCGAGCCGTATTTTAGTGCGTTGCCGATGAGGTTCTGGACGGCCTGCTTGAGCGCCAAATGATCCCCCAGCACCGGGGGCAGCGATGGATCCACTTCCTCATGCAACACGCAGCCCGCTTCATCGATCATCGGTTGCAGCGAGCGGGCGGCTTCAGAAATCACTTGCGAGACCGATACCGGCTCGCGTTCGCGCAGGGCGAGCCCGGCGCCCGCGCTCGCGAATTGCAGGACCTGCTCCACCAGCTCTTTGAGACGCGCGCTTTCCTGTTGGATGATAACCCCGTAGCGTTCCACCTGTTTGGGCTGGCTGGCAACGGCGCCGCGCAGGTTGTGAGCGGCGGTGTGAATCACCGTCAACGGGGTTCGCAGTTCGTGCGAGACGTTCGCGACAAATTCGACCTGCAATTCGGCGAGGCGCTGCGCGCGGCGGGTGTAGCGAACCAGAGCCGCAACTGTCGCTAATATCAGCAGGAGAATTCCGGAAGTGATCAAGATATTCAGACGGCGCGCGCGCGATACCACGGCTTCGAGCGACCCGGCACGATTGCGGACCAACAACGTCCAACGGCCGCGCGGTCCAGGCGGGGGCCCCGGGGGACGCAAATCAGGCAGGCCATCGGGAGACTGAGGCGGACCGCCCGGCTGGGATCCCAAAGATACATCCAGGATCCCGATGGATGCGTCGGCGTCCCGCAACAGATCGGGTCCCCATAGACGCGCGCCGGGCCGGCCCACCACTTCAATTTCGTAAGGCAACACGCCGTCGATTGCGAGGTGCCGCTGCATTGCTTGGGGCAGAAGAACGTCGCGCAGGTAAGGAACATTCAATTCGAAAATGATCCAGGCTTCTTCGCGCGGACCGAACTCGCCGGGACGACGCAAGCCCCAAAGGGGCGCTTCCAGTAGTGGGATGTCCGAACTCAGCGCCCGGCCGCGCGGAGGCGGCCCAGGCCGGAGCCGCTGTTCCATTTGTTCGCGCAGCGCCAGCCAATCCCGGGGCCATTCGGCCGACTCGAAATGCCCGGTCGCGAAATTGAGCTTCCGCAAGGTGAGACCATCACTGCTTTTTTCGGCGAGCGCAATGGTTCGAAACAACGATCGATCGGTGTTCCCGGCCTGGGGGCTCTGAAAGCGCCTGCTTACCTCGGCCTCCGCCGCCGGACCATCGGCCACAGGATCGCGCGGAATCCATGGCCGGCAAGCGTCCGCGATTTGCCGGTTGAAATCCCGGCTCAAATCCCGAAGGTTCGATTCCAGGCCGGCGCGCAGCCGCTCGCGTGCCGCGACGCTCACTTCGCCGATCCAGCGGTACTGCAGCGCTCCGAGTGCGAGGCAGGAAATGACCAGCGCCAGGATTAAGGCCCAGGAAAATAGGGATTGGCGCGTGTTCTTTTCCATAGCCTGCTTTCAGAATAGCGGACGGGCGCGCGGCCGATGCCGTTACTTTGAGGTTTCGCCGTTGCTGGAGAAGGCGAGCAGCACATTGCCCGGCACGCCGTTGCGCACGCCGACATAGCCGGACGGGACGAACAACATTCCGCCGGCTACCACGGGCCCGGCCGAGCCCATGGATCCGCCTTTGGCCGCCACTCCGTTCACCGTCGGAAAATCGCGCAGCGTGTCGAACTGCCAGACAACCCTTCCGTCCGATGCGGACAAGGCGCGCAGGACGCCGTCCCATCCGCCCGAAAAGATGACACCGGGCAGCGCGGTGAGCGGGCCGTCCTGGCCGGGATGTTTTGCGCGGCCTTCGACGGGCGCAAGCGGGGTGAACCATTTTCGCTCGCCGTTTTGAATGTCGAGCGCGCCGATGCCGCCGGTACCCAAGCCGAAGTAAGCGGTCTGGTCGTCAGCCGCGCCGCCCCAAACGATCCGGCCGCCGAATTCCTTGGTGTTGTTCACCAGCGCGGTGCGCCACACTACTGCGCCCTTATGGTCGGGATCGTAGGCCCACACGTTTCCGCTTTTCTGGCCAGCGACCAGCAAAGTCTTGCCGCCGGGAAGATCGCGCAGAATCGGCGGCGAGCCGAAATCATGGTCCGGGCCGAAATCCTTGGGGCAGTTTTCAAGCGGCTTCGGTTGGAGGCAGCCTACCACCCAGGCATCGTTTTCAGTGGCTTCGACCGACCAGCGGATTTTGCCCGAGTCGAGATCGAGCGCCAGGATGGCATCGGTGGTGCCGGGGGCGGGAGTGGTGTAGGCGTCGCCGGTGCCGATGTAGAGCGCGCGGCGTTTGGGATCGATGGTGGGGGAGCTCCAGACGCCTCCGCCCGCGGGCGCCCAGCGGCTGACGCCGTTCGAGTTCTTGCCGACAACTTTCGGCGCCTCCGCAATCGTGTACGTTTTCCAGATCTGCCGGCCGGTGGCAGCGTCGAGCGCGACCACGCTGCCTCGGAAGCTGCAACAGGCATATTGCGGATTCGAGCTGGTGCCCTCTTCCGAAGACGCGACCGGAACGTACACCCGGCCTTCAAAAATCTGCGGAGCGCCGGTGATGCGGGCGGCGGGATGATCCTCGACGCGAATTTTCCAGATCAGCGTCCCTTTCCGCGCGTCCAGCGCGTAGGCGTTCGCCTTCAGGTCCCCGAAGTACGCCGTGGAGACGGAATTGACCCGTGCAATCGTGATAGCCGAGCGTACGCCTGCGTCGGCCTGGAACGTCCAATGGACGCAGCCGGTGGCAGCATCGAGCGAATAGACCGTGCCGGTATCGGCGCTGAAGAAGACTCGTCCGCCCACCACCACGGGCTCGCCAAAAACCTGTTTCGCGCCCGCGAGTCCGAAAGCCCACTTGAGTTTGAGCATCGAAACCTGGGCCGGCGCCAAGCGGGCCGCGTTGGCGGGCTGAAAGCGCGAATTGGATAAGTCAATGCCCCAGCCGTTCCACGCTGGCGCTGAAGCGTCGAAGGCCGCATTGCCCGGGCATTCCTGCGCGTTCAAACCTCCCGAGCTTGCCAGCAACGCCAGTGCGCCAAACGCAACAAGCCGAATAGCCATTGAGGTCCAGTCTATCCGAAAATTGCTTTATGCAAACAGCGTGCTCGCAGTGCGGATCGGCGATGATCTGCGAGCCTGAGGGGAAGTGCTGGTGCGCCGAGCTTCCGCATCTTCCGTACGTCCGCGATTCGAAAGCAGGGTGCGTGTGCCGCGAGTGTCTGATAAAGCGCTTCGGCCCGCACTTGAACTTGTGGAAGCAGCGGCTGGGCCGAGTGCCCGATTGGGTGTGGGAGTGCACCGAGCTCGAGACGCTGGTGCTGGCCGATAACGATCTCGCCGAGGTATCCGATCGAATTGGCTGCCTCACGAAGCTGCGCACCCTCGATCTGGGACACAACCAGCTAGCGGATGTTCCCGATAGCTTGGGTGGTCTCACGAGCCTGATCGATTTTCTTTATCTCCACGACAACCAGCTGACGTCGCTTCCGCAGTCGTTAGCTGGGCTCTCCCGTTTGCGCTACCTGAACATCAGCGAAAACGGATTGGATGCCTTGCCCGATTGCGTTTGCGCGATGGCCGGCCTGGTGGAACTGCGAGCAACTGATAACCAGCTTGCCTCGATTCCAAATTCCATCGGCTGTCTGCTACGCTTGCGAGAACTGCACCTGAGGAACAACCAGCTCACGTCTTTGCCGGAATCGATTGGATCGCTCGAAAACCTGCGGCAGATCGATCTGCGAGGTAATCCGTTGAAGAAGCTTCCGGGGTCTCTCGCCTGTCTGCCACGGCTTGAAAAACTCGACCTGCGCTGGGTCGACATTCCACCCTGCGAATGGTTTGGGGATCTTGAAGCGCGCGGCTGCCTGGTTTATCGCTGATGAAACGCGTGACTCGCAGAATGCTTTTGCAAGGCGCCCTGGGCTCTTCGCTCTTCGCGCAAGGCATGGCGACTCGCAACCTGCGCCCGCAGCAGCGCGCCGCACGTTCCGGCCTGCCGTTCGACGCTAAATTCACCGATATCGCGCGGGAGGCCAGGCTCACCGCGTCCAGCATCTACGGCCCGGTGGATGCGAAGCATCACATTCTCGAAGCGGTCGGATGCGGTATCGCTTTTTTCGATTACGATCACGATGGCTGGCTCGATCTTCTCGTACTGGGCGGCACGCGCTTCGGCGCAACGCCGGTGGGTGCGGGAAACCGGCTCTATAAGAACAATCGCGACGGAACGTTTGCTGACGTGACTGCCAAATCCGGCCTGGCGCGTCCGGGATGGGTATCGGGCGTGACCATCGGTGACTACAACAACGATGGCCTGGACGATCTTTTTCTCACCTATTACGACGCCAATGTTCTCTTCCGCAACAACGGCGACGGATCGTTCACCGACGTTACGCGCGAGGCCGGCCTGCTGCTGCCGCGGCCGCAGTGGAGCACCGGCTGCACATTCTTCGATTACGATCGCGACGGGCACCTTGATTTGTTCTTCAGCACTTATGTCGATCTCGATACCGGCGCGAAAATTCCCTCGGACTGCGAGTGGAAAGGCGTTTCGGTGCACTGCGGGCCGCGCGGGCTTCCCAAGGGCCGCTGCTATTTATTTCACAACGATGGCCGTGGGCATTTCACCGACGTGAGCAAACAGGCCGGCGTCGATCAGGCGCGCGGTTACGGCTTGACCACGATCGCCGCCGACTTTGACGACGATGGATGGCCTGATGTCTATGTCGCTTGCGACTCCACGCCCAGCTTCTACTTTCGAAATCGCCACGATGGGACGTTCGTTGAAGAAGGGCTGGAGCGCGGCGCGGCGCTGAGCGAGGATGGCGCCGAACAGGCGGGAATGGGCGTGGCCATCGGAGACTATAAACTGGATGGAACTCTCGGCATTTTGAAAACGCATTTCGCCGACGACACCAGCGTGCTCTACGAAAACAACGGCAAGAGCGAATTTACCGACGTCACGCTGAAGGCTGGTTTGGGCGTCGAGACGCGCTATGTGTGCTGGGGCGCGGGCATCGTGGATCTCGACAACGACGGCTGGCCCGATCTGTTTATCGCCGCCGGCCAGGTTTATCCGGAGCTCGAGAAAAAGGCCCGGTTGTTTCCATACAAGAATCCGCGTATCGTTTTCCGCAATCTTGGCGGGGGCCGTTTTGAGGAGTTGTTCGGCGAGGCCGGACCCGCCATCGCCGCGCCACACTCCAGCCGCGGCTGCGCATTCGGCGACTTTGATAACGACGGCGATCTCGACATCTTGATCATGAACATGAACGAGCCGCCGTCGCTCTTGCGCAACGACACTTCCGGGCGCGCGCATTGGCTGAAAGTTCAACTGGAGGCGGTTGCATCGAATCGCAGCGCCATCGGTACGCGCGTTACGGCGCGCTATGGCGGCCGCGCGCAGGTGCAGGAAGTGATGAGCCAATCGAGTTTTCTGTCGGTCAACGACAAGCGGCTGCATTTTGGACTGGGTCGCGAAACATCGGCCATTGTGGATGTCCGCTGGCCGGATGGGAAGAAACAGACTTTCGCGAATATCGCGGCGAATCACCTGGTGGTGATCCGGGAAGGCGCAGGCATTGTCGCGATGAAGCGCCCTCCGTTTATGCCATGAGCGTCCACCGGCGCAATTTCTTGAAGAGCGCTCTCGCAGTGCCCTTGCTGGGGACGGGTGGGAGCGCCCAGACCGGCGCGACACCTCCCGAGGATTTCGTCACAGAAAAATATCATGATCGGCTGGCGCCGCAATTCGTGGCATGGCGTAGCGATTTGATCGGCGGCATCGAGGCATCGCTCGCGCCGGGGTTTCGAGGGGCTTCGCCGCGGCCTGCTGAATCGCGAATCGTCCGGCCGGGTCCGGCGCTCGAAGTCCACCGTGTGAGCTTCGCGCAAGAACTTTCGCTAGGGCGCGATGCGTTTCTGGGCGAGCTGCGATCATCTTTGAGCGCGCTTTCGATGATCCACACGGCCGAATTTCAAGTCACGCGCATCGAAGCTATGGCCGATGGCGGCCTCAAGACGCGCGTGCGTTACGAGCTGGTCGGCTGGGGCGCGGGATTCCATCGCGAGCAGCGCGTGGGCTACTGGAAGCTCGAATGGGAAGCGGCCGGCCCGGATCGTTATCTGCTTCGCCGCTGGCAATCGGACGCGGAAACACGCGCGCGATCCGCCAAGCCCTGGTTTCAAGACATCGCTCCAAATGCCTTCGGAGACGCGCCCTCTTATCGGGAGCAGTTGCGGCGTGGTGTCGATGATTGGCGCACGGTCCTGGACGCGGCCTGCGGCATCGACATCTACGGCCACAACGGCGTCTCGGTCGGCGACATCGATGGCGACGGCTTCGACGATCTTTACGTCTGCCAGCCTGCCGGTCTGCCGAACCGGCTCTATCGCAATCGCGGCGATGGAACGTTCGAGGACATTACGGAACCCTCTGGCCTGGGTCTGCTCGAGAATACCGCCTGCGCGGTCATCGCCGACTTCGACAACGACGGCCGCCAGGACGTCATCGTCGTCCGCGCCTCGGGTCCGCTGCTGTTCCTGAATCAAGGCGGCGGAAAGTTTCGCTTCAAGCCGAACGCGTTTCAATTCGCCAATCCGCCGCAAGGAACTTTCACCGGCGCGGCAACAGCCGACTACGATCGCGACGGATGGCTCGACATTTACTTCTGCCTCTACAGCTACTATCAGGGCGCCGATCAATACCGCTATCCGCTTCCTTACTATGCCGCCGAAAACGGCCCGCCGAATTTCATGTTCCGTAACAATCGAGACGGAACGTTTCGGGATGTGACGGCGCAATCGGGCCTCGATCAAAACAACACGCGCTATAGTTTTTGTTGCGGCTGGGGCGATTTCAATCGTGATGGCTGGCCGGATTTATACGTGGTCAACGATTTCGGCCGCAAGAATCTCTATCGCAACAACGGCGATGGCA
>Ga0335074_10012648_pt1 | contig 11836 bp, 10 predicted proteins | sample Lox_Sample_23_FD_206715 | JGI IMG/M metagenome (GOLD analysis project Ga0335074, IMG submission 206715) | Soil microbial communities from Loxahatchee National Wildlife Refuge, Florida, United States - Lox_Sample_2.3 | ecosystem: Environmental > Terrestrial > Soil > Wetlands | place: USA...
TTCTCGCCCGTCGATGCCGCGCCGTTTTTCGCCGCTTCTTCGCCCAGGGCCACGTTGGCTGAGAACTGCAAAGCCTTCACGCCCAGAGTCATGGCGTGGCCCAGAGTCCCGAGGCCGCGCAGAATCGGGTACTTGAAAATCGGGTAGGTCTCCGAAATACGCGCAAGCGGCTTTTGTTCCGTCACGATCTCGCCGTCCGGTTTACGCACCGCGACGCAATAGCTGTGCGGGGCCCGCATCATGACGCCTTCCATGACGGCCTGTCCGCCCACCAGCGTCTCTTCGCCGCTTTCGAGCACGGGCAGCATTTGGATATGGGCGCAAAAGCGCAAATAACTTCGGATGTTCAAGCGGAGACTCCTTTACGATTATATCGCGAACGGGCGGCAGGCCCCGGCGATACAATAACCTCATGCAGGTGCTGCTGGCGGGCGACCACAAGTTCCTACTGCTGGAACTCGACCCCGACTTCATCGCCAGCATCGCCAAGCAGGCCGGGTTCGAGTATCGCATCGAGGAAAAAGAGCGGTCGATGAATCTGCACCTATCGGTGGTGGATCGCCAAGGGCCGCTGCTTCTGTTCGACGCGGCGGATCCCGGGAACCTGCGCTGGTTTTCGCGCTGCCAGTTTTATGTGGACGGCAAGAGCGGGGCGGTGCTGCAGACGCCGATGTCGCTGGCGAACCAGCGCGACCGGTCGGGCCGCGCGCTGCCCGATGCCATCCAGCTGCAAATCTCCAAAGAGCTGCCGGTATCGTTTCGCATGCCGGGCAAGCAGCCGGTGACGGAGCAGGTGGTCTACGCGGTGCTCTACAACCTGCTCAACGCGCTGCTGAACACGGGCGTGGGCGTGTGCGGCGGACCGATCGTCAAGCCCTTGGCCGGGCGGACGGAACGAACCGGGACGCGGGTTTAAGATCGCGAGGCATGCGCCATCTCATCGGGCAAAGCTGCGTTGAGTGAGCCCTGCCGGTAGCCTTCCAAATCGATGGTCACGTAGTGGAAGCCGAGCGGTTTGAAGATTTCAACGAATCTTTGGGCCATTTCGGGGGTGAGTGCGCTCGCGAGTTCGTCCTTCGCGATTTCGATGCGGACCAGCTTGCCATGGAACCGCACGCGAAACTGGCGGAAGCCGAGCAGACGGACGGCTTCTTCGCCGCGTTCGACGGTTTTGACGTTTTCGATAGTCACGGGTGTTCCGTAAGGGATGCGCGAGCTCAAACAGGCGGCCGCCGGACGGTCCCAGGTGGCGAGACCGGAGAGGCGCGAAAGCTCGCGAATTTCGGCCTTGGTGAGGCCGGCATCCACCAGCGGCGCTTCGGCCTGGTGAAGTTGGGCGGCGCGCTGCCCGGGCCGGTAGTCGCCCAGATCGTCCACATTCACGCCGTAGGCGATGTGCTGGATGCCGCGGTCGCGCGCGAGAATCGAAAGTCGCGTGAACAGCTCGTCCTTGCAGTGGAAGCAGCGATTGGGATCGTTCCTGGTGTAATCGGGATTCTCGAACTCGCGCGTCTCGATGTATTCGTGATGGAAACCGCATGCGCGCGCGAAATCTTCGGCATCGCGCTTGTGCGATTCAGGAATAGACGCCGAGTCGGCCGTGATGGCCAGCGCGTTGGCGCCCAGGACGTGGTGGGCCGCCCAGGCCAGATAGGCCGAATCCGCGCCGCCCGAATAGGCGATGATCACGCGCCGCATGGGCTTCAGGATCGCGAAGAGTTTCGATTGCTTGGCCTTCAGGATCCCCAAATCCAGTTTGGGCGCGGCCGCCAGTCTGACCAGACCCGCCATAACCTCAAGTATAGCGAGGCCGGAGAAGAAACATCGCTCTTAAAACAATTTTGAGCGGCAATGCGACTTGTGAGAGCAGCCGAGTTCTGCTTTCATAGAGAACTGGGAATCGTCACGTGAGTTCACGGCTGTGAAGTTCGAAATCGAAATCAAACTGAGACTGAACGGTAACCTGAATGAAATCCGGCGCTCGCTGCGCGATCAAGGATTCCGCGTATCGAAGAGCCGGGCGTATGAATCGAACGTTCTGCTGGATACCTCCAATCGCGCGCTGCGCAGTCATGGAAAGCTGATCCGCGTAAGGCGCGTCGGCGCGCGCAGCGTGCTTACGTACAAAGGTCCGTCGGAAGCCGGAAAATACAAGAAACGCCACGAAATCGAGATCCCGCTCAGCGACGCGTTCGGGCTGGAGCAGATCCTGAGTGAGATCGGCTATCATCCGATCTTTCGCTACGAGAAGTTTCGCACCGAATACTCCAAGGGGCCGGGCGCGGGCAAAGTGCTGCTGGACGAAACGCCGATCGGCAATTATCTGGAGATCGAGGGCAGCCCGCGCTGGATCGATCGCACGGCGAGAATGCTCGGATTTTCGGTTTCCGACTACATCACCCGCAGCTACGGTTATCTCTATCTGGCTTATTGCCGCGAACGCCGCACCCAGCCCGCCAACATGCTTTTTTCCGCCAAGGAGATGAGGCACCTGCGCAAGAACGGCGCGCATGGCTGAGCAAGAGCGCGCGGCCCTTGTTCACGAAACCCGCTTTCGCGTGCGCTACGCCGAGACCGACCAAATGGGCGTGGTGTACTACGCGAACTACCTGGTGTGGATGGAGCTGGGGCGCGCCGAGTATTGCCGCACGGCCGGTATCCGCTATCGCGACATGGAGGTCGAGGACGGCGTTCTGCTGGCCGTGGTGGAGGCGCACTGCCGTTATCTTCGGCCGGCCCATTATGACGAGGAGATTGCTGTCAGAACGCGAATTGCGAAGGCCAGCCCGCGCGGCGTCGAGTTCGAATACGAAGTTTGCGATGCAGGCACCGGGCGCGAGCTGGCTACGGGCTCAACAAAACATATCTTCCTCGGCCCGCACATGCGGCCGGTGAAGCTTCCAGAGAAGTATCTCGCGGCGTTCGGCGTTACTTCTGCTCGCCCTCGAACTTGATGGTCGACTCGCCTTCGAACTTGTGATAGTTGCGGAACTCGATGACGTTGCGCTCGCATTCGTTCGAATTGCGCCAGCAGCTTAAAGCTTCGGCGTGAACCGGGAGCAGGAATTTGTCGGGAGTGCCGAGGGTGAGGGTGTCGTAATCCACGGCCGTCTCGACGCTGACTTCGGGGAAAGCCTCGGGAATCGATCGCGCCTGCATCTCGATGCGCAGAACCTCCGCGGTCTTGTTGTCGATCCAGACCGATCCCTTGTATTCGGGCACGACGTATTGGCCCGGAATGCGGATGGTCCAATAAGAACGCACGCGCTGCACCTTGAAATCGTACACCGACGCGGCGCGATGCTCGATGGTGTCGGACTGAACGAACTTGAATTCGGCGGCGGTTTGCGGCGCGAACAGGTTGGCCAGGATCGTTCCGAATTCGCCGGTGGACCAGGCTCCGGATTCTTCGGGAGACTTCTTGGTGGGCCGCCCGTTGATCTGCACGTTGCGGTAGCTTTCGGCGTGCTCGTCGTAAACCAGCTCCGCGGAAACGATGTCGACCACGTTCCAGGTGGGCTGGCGGGTCTCGCTCACATAACGCGTGGTCTGTTCCTGGCAAACGTAATTCGGCAAGCTTTGGAGGAAATTGGCGGCCGCTTCGCGCGCCTGCTGGATCAGGACCATGTGCGGATTGCCGAGCGCGACGGGCGGACTGGAGCGTGCGGGCCGGCTGGGCGCCGGGTCGGAATCGGAGCTCGCGGGGATGGGCGCGGAGGCGCGCTCCGCGGGCTTGCCGTGTTTAAGCACCGGAGGGCCGGAATCGTCGGCGTCGGCGGTGGCGTCGGGCCGAACCAGGATGGTGGGCGGCGGGCCGGTCCTGGGCTGATCGGGATCAGCGATTGGGGCGACCTCGTCGTTCTCGTTGATGGTCTCCGCAATCTTCCGGTTAGGCATTAGGCTGACCAGGTGGAACGTGCCGTCGGCATCCATATTGGCGGTGACGTCCAGGCCATCGCCCACGGCCGGCTTCGCGTCGCTGCCGGAATAGTCAATGATGAGGAAGCGCGTGTCTTCGGCTTCCAGCTCGAAGGTGTCGCCGTTTACCTTGCGGACCACGCCGCTCACCACTTCGGTGTGGCCGGCGGGCTGCTCCTGGCGCGTCTGCCTCCGCGAACGCCCGTTCCCATTGGGCGAACCGCCATTAGGATTGCGGCCTGGGTATTGGCCTCCCGGATAGCTTCCAGGCGGATAAGTTCCCGGAGGATACTGACCAAACTGGGCAGACAGGGTAAAACTGGCGATAACGAGCAGAAACGCGGGCTTCATGCGTCCTCCCTCCGCGAAAGTTCCTATATAGACGAAATACCACGACGGACAGGTACAGTGGGAGCTGACATTCGTTCGCCTGCGGGGTCAACCCTGGACGCGCTTGGTTTTGCCCTGCCAAAACTGCTCTCGCAGGGCCATTTTGCGGATTTTCCCGGTGCCGGTTTTGGGCAGCGATTCTTCGTGGAACACGATGATTTTGGGCAGCTCGAATTTGCCCAGCCGGGTCTGCAGGAATTCGAGCAATTGATCGGATTCGAGCGCTGAGCCGGGCTTTCGCACCACGATGGCGGCTGGAACCTCGCCCCAGCGGGGGTCGGGCGCGGCAACGACAGCGCATTCGAGCACCTCGGGATGGGCGAAAATCGCCTTTTCCACCGCAATCGACGAAATATTTTCGCCGCCGCTGATGATGATCTCCTTCTTGCGATCGACGATCTGAATGAACGTATCTTTGTCCCACACCGCCATGTCGCCGGTATGAAACCAAGCACCGGTCATGACGGCGGCGGTGGCTTCGGGCTCGCGATAATAGCCGTCCATGACGTGATCGCCGCAGGTGATGATCTCGCCGATGGTTTGGGCGTCGCGCGGAACGTCGTTCATCTCGGGATCGACCACGCGCACCTGCATGCCGATCATGGGCCAGCCGGCCATGGCGCGCTTATGCCAGCGATCGGCGTCGGACGTGTAGGTGTAGCCGGGCTTGGGCAGCGCGATGGTGAGCAGGGGAGAGGTTTCGGTGAGGCCGTAGCCGACGTAAACGTCGCAATGGAACGCCGCCTCCATGCGCTCGATCAGCTCGGGCGAAGAAGCGGCGCCGCCCAGCACGATGTCGCGCAGGGTCGAAAAATGGTGGCGCGCGAGGTCGGGACAATTGAGCAGCGCGTTGGCCATGGTGGGCACCAGCGACATGTTGGTGACGCGATGCTCGTCAATCAGGCGGAAGACTGTCGCGGGATCGAAGCGCCGCACCATGATCTGCTTGGTGCCGAGCATGGTGGAGGCATGCGGCCGGCCCCAGCCGTTGGCGTGGAAGAGCGGGATGGTCTGGAGATCGATCACGGTCTCCGGCTCGCGGTACACGCCCGCCACCGCCACCGCGTGCAGGTAAAGCGTGCGATGCGCGAGCATCACGCCTTTGGGAGCGCCCGTGCTGCCGCTGGTGTAAAACAGCTCGGCAATCGCGTTTTCGTCGAAGCCGGCTAGCTCGGCGCGCTGCGGCTTGCCTTCACCGAGCAGTTCTTCGTAATCCAGATCGGCGCAAGGCGATTTTTCATCCAGCGCCACGTAACGGCGGATTTCGGGGCAAGCCTGCTTCAGCTGCTCGACCAGCGGCACGAAATCTTTTTCGAAGAGCAGCATGCGCGCGCCGGAATGATTCAGAATGTTCACCAGCTCGGGCGGCGAGAGCCGGACATTGAGCGGCATCACAATCGCGCGCCCCAGCACCACGCCATAATAGCCTTCCAGCAACTGGTGCGAATTAAAGCTGAGGTAAGCGACGCGGTCGCCCGGCTGGATGCCGTGTTTTGCGAGCGCGGAGGCCAGCCTTTCGCAGCGCTCGCCGAATTGCGAGTAAGTGAAAACGCGGTCCCCGGAAATGATGCCGATTTTTTCACCGAAAAGATCCACGGCGCGGTGGAGACACCGGATGGGTGTCAGCGGTACGAACATGGGGGAATTGTACCCGAACGGCGCGGCGGGCACCTGTTAAACTCGGATTTTCTTGCGCCTCGGGCTACACACGTCGATCTCCAAATCGCTCGAAAACGCCGCGTTCAAAGCGGCGGAAGTGGGCGCCAACACGTTCCAGATTTTCTCGGCCAGCCCGCGCATGTGGCGCGCTTCACCGCCGGCCGCGAGCGCGGTGAAACTGCTGGAGCACGCCCGGGAGCGCTATGACCTTCGGCCGCTCGTCATTCACGACAACTACCTGATCAACCTGGCGTCATGCAGCGAGGCGCTGCGATTGCAATCGACGGCGGCGTTTCGCGGCGAGATCGAGCGGGCGCTCGCCATCGGCGCCGAATATCTGGTGGCGCATCCGGGCAATTGCAAGGGCCATTCGGTGGAACAGGGCATTTATGCGGTGATCCGGTCGCTGGCGGAGGCGGCGCAGGGGCTGGATACCGCAAAGCTCACCGTGCTGCTCGAAAATACGGCGGGATCAGGCGCGGCGCTGGGCAGCCGGTTCGAAGAGCTGGGCTGGATGCGGCAGTTCGCCGCCGAGCTGACCGATTTGAAGATCGGCTTCTGCATCGATACCTGCCATTGCCTGGCGTCGGGCTACGACGTGAGCTCGGCCGCCGGCCTCAAGCAGACGGTGGCAGACATGGAGCGCACCCTGGGCATCGAAAACGTGTGCGTGATGCACGCCAACGATTCCAAGACACCCCTCGGCTCGCACGTGGACCGGCACGAGCATATCGGCGCGGGCTACATCGGCGAAGCCGGCTTTCGCCGCATTCTCAATCATCCCCAGCTGCGCACCAAGGCCTTCATTTTGGAGACGCCGTTCGACGAACCGGGCGATGAGATGCGCAACATGGACATGCTGCGCAAGCTGTGCCGCAAAGGCAAAGCAGCTAATCGGAAATAGCCAGTTCACCCGGCACGATGGGCCGCGTTCTCGGCAGCACTCCGCGCCGCGCGAGGATCCCGCAAATGGCCAGCAGCCCGGTGAAAACCACCAGCTTCAGCGCGTCGGCCGCGCGGGTGTGCGGCAGCAGCTTCCACAGAACACCGAGCACCGGCTGGGCGACGCACGACGCCCACACGGCGCCGTAGAAATATCGCCGCTCGTGTCCCTCGCCCTTGGTGGACGCTTTGACGCGCGGCAGCAGGCCCATCGCGCCGAGCGCCCAGAGCAGGATGGCGATCGGAAAATAGCCGTACTCATAGATCTGCTTGAGCCACCACTGGCCGGTCGCAACCGCGACGGCGAGCCCCGCGAAGTTCAGCACCGCGAACGTGACCACGATGCTCCAGGCGAAGGTGTAGCAAATGCGCCGGTAGAGCGGATTGGGCTTGTCTTCGACGAATCGGATGATGTAAGGGCGCGGCTCGACGCCCGGCAATTGCCCGCGCAGGGCGGCTATGCCGGTACCCAGAAGCACCAGGCCGAGCCAGACCAGCTCGCGCTCATCGAAGCCGTGCTCGAACAGCCGAAACGTCGAGGGGCCCGGCGCGATGAAAAAAACGAAAATCCAGATCGGCCAGTGGGCCAGCCGATACGCGGGTTTATTGCGGTCGCGCAGCTTGCGGCCGCTTGCAAGCTCCACTCGCACGGATCAGCGCGGACGCCTATTGTCCGGCTGGTTTCGAGGGCGTGGGCTTGGTGGCGGGCGCGGGACCCGCGGGCCTGGGCGATGCCGGCGCCGAACCGGCCCCTGCCGTGTTCTTGTCGTACAGCTCGATGATTTCCTTGGTGATGTCGATGCTGGGCGAAGCGTAGAGCACGGGCGTCTGCGGCGAGCTTACATCCACTACCATCGTGATCCCGTTATCGCGGGAGTACTTCTCGATCACCGCCAAAATCTTCTGGCCGAGCTGTTGCAGCAGCTTTTGCTGATCGGCTTCCAGATCCGCCTGCGCGTCTTCCACCTCGCGCTGCAGGCTTTTCTTTTTCGTCTCGATGCTCTTGTAAAGATCGTTCTTGGCCGAGTCGCTCAAGGTGTTGGAGCCCTTGTTGAGCTGATCTTGGAGCGAGTTAATCTCGCCCTGCTTCTGCTCCAATTCCTTCTTTTTGGGCGCGGTCTTGGCGTTCAATTCGGCGGCCGCCTTCTGGCCGTCCTTGGTGCTGATGATGGCGCCCTGAATATTGATGACCGCGAATTTGCCCTGCTGGGCGTAGGCCGTCGAAACCAGCGCCAATACCGCCACCGGCCAAAGAAATACGTTACTTTTCACTGTCGAACTCCTCGTTTTGAAAATCATTTTATTCTATCCGATCCTGCCGTGTTGAAAAGCGCAAGCGCTCGTCCCGCGCCGCCCCGGGAATTCCTCAAAATGTCCGGCCCACGGTAAAGCGGAACATGGCCGAGCGCTCGACGCTGTAAGGCAGCACCGCGCCGATGGAACTGAGGGCATTGTTGTAGGTGGCCGTATTCGGGAAATACGATTTGTCCGCGACGATGGGCGCCGTTAAAGTGCCTTCGAAGCGCGTGGGATTGTAAGCCCAGTAGACGCGGAAGGGCGCGTTCACCACTGGCATCAGAACCTGCAGCTCGAGTCCCGTGGAAGTGCGGATCTTCTGCGAGCCGGGCTGAATGAACGTCTGATTGGTGAATCCAGCTTGGGGAAATTCCGCGTTCAATTGATCGAGCCGCTCGCCATTGAGGTGCAGCTGGGAGGGGAAGAATAGCCGGTCCATGCCCGCGTCAAAGAACAGCGCCAGGGTTACCGGACCCACGATCGGAATCCGATACTCGAAATTCCCCACGATATTGGTATCGCCGCCCGGAAAGGTGACCTGGTAGGAAGGAATGGTCATTTCAAGCGGGGCGCCGGTCTTGGTCGTGCGCGGCGTCCCGTCGTTGTTGTAGACCTGGATGGTCGCGATATCGCTCGGCAGGTAGACGATCGGGCTGATGGTCCAGATCTCGAAACCGCGCACGTCGTTTTCGCCGCCCATGAAATAACGCGAGAAGGGCGGCGCTGTCCGGCCGCCGTACCCGGTGATCAAGCGCGCCGACAGGTGCAACCCGATCACGTGTCCCTTCTTCAATCCCGCATGGAAATATTTCGCGTCGAGAGCCGGCTGAATGGTGTTGACGTTGCCGCCCAGCTCGACGCCGGAGTATCCGACGGAGAAAAACAGCTCGCGCCCGGCGCTGGGATTGATGGGATTGTTGATGGTGTTGTAGGTATAGGACGGCGTGATGGTGCTGGTGCGGATGCCGCTGAGCTGGTTGGGGCCGCCGACGCCCTCGAAATCGATGTACGTGAAATAGTTGATGGCGGCGGTTGTGAGCGCCTTGACGTTGGAGATGTTGTAGCCGTAGGTCAGCCCCAGCCGGGCGAAGCTGCGTTTGAGCGGATAGGAGACGAATACCGTGCCGCCGTATCCGTTTTGCACGTAGTTCAGAAGATTCTGCGTACCGAGCGCGTTGTAGTAAGGAATCAGGTTCTCGCCGGCCAGAATGGATGCCTGCTGCGCCTGGTCGTAGTTGTAGCGCTGGATGTACAGCGTAAAGCCGGTCTGCACCGCGTGATCCAGGAAGTAGGGTTCCGTAAAGCCGAACTGCACCGAGCGCAGGCGCGTGCCGAGCTGTGAGCTGAGGCTCAAGGTTTCGCCCAACCCGAGAAAGTTGTTGGTGGAATACGACGCCCCGATGAAGCTGCCCGCGATGCCGGAAACACCTCCGTTCAACTGAATGGAGTTCTTGCCGCGCTCTTTCACTTTGAGCGTGAGGTCCACGGTGTTGGTCTTGGTGTCGCGTTTGATGTCGGCCGCATCCTCGGCTTTGAGCGGCTCAAAATAGCCCAGCTGGTTCAGCTTCAGGATGCTCAGCTCCCACAGGCGATTGTTGAAGATCTGTCCTTCGTCGATCAGCAACTGGCGCCGGATCACCTTGTCGCGCGTTGTCGTGTTGCCCGTAAAATCGATGCGCCGCACGAAGAACTGGTGACCCTCGTCCACCGACAGCGACATGTCCATCTTGCCGTCCGGCTGCGGATCGAAGGACGGCTCGGCTACGAAATCGATGAAGCCGAAATCGCCGTACAGCTTGCGCATGTTCTCCAGGCCCTTGCGCAGCTTAGCCGTGGAAAATACGTCGCCCTTGGCCATCTGGAACAGCGGCGTCATCAGGGCCTCGGGAGTTCGGAAGAATTTCACGCCGGTGAAGGTGATGTTGTTCAGGTGATACAGCTTGCCCTCTTCCAACGTGATGCTTACGTCGGCCGCCGTGCCCGGCTTGTTGGGATGGATCAGGGGAATGTGCATGCCCTGCCCGCCGGTCTTGCGCATGGTGACGTTGGAGTCCGTCACGTGCGCGGTGAAATAACCATGCTCCTGATAAAAAACCTGGACGCGGCTCTTGTCTTCTTCAAGTTTGCTGGGGTCGTAGGTTTTGGCGAACAGGTCCTCGAACAAAATCGAATGCGGAATGCCGATGGGATGCAGGTTTTTCATGGCGCGAATCACCTGGCGGTCGCTGAACACGGTGTTGCCGGTGATATCGATGTTGCCGACCTTGACCTTGGGACCCTCATTGATTTTGAACGTGATTTCGAGCGACGAGGGCGGAACGCGCCGGACCTGCGGATCCACAGTGGCCGAAAGATGCCCGTGCTCGGCCAGCAACTGAAGGATTACGTTCCGGGCGCGCTGCACCTTGTTCGGATCGTATTGCGATTCGACAACCAAACCGACCTTGCGATCCTTAAACGCGTCCAGAATATCGGACACGCTGACCGACTTGTTGCCCTCGTACTTGATGGTGCGCACCACCGGCCGCTCCACCACCACGAAGCGAATGATCCAGCCTGTTTTGCCCGGTTCGCGCTCGATGCGGATGTCGTCGAAGCGGCCGCTGTTCCACAGCGCGATGAAATCGCGGTGCAGGTTGTCTTCGCTGAACATGTCGCCCTTTTTGGTGTAGATGTAACTTTGCAAAGTGTCCTGGCGGACGCGCCGCGCGCCCCGGAACTCGATGGCTTCGACGATGTTCTCCGGCGGCTGGCCGGGCCTGGTGACAACCGACGGCTGCGTCGCCGCGGGCGGAGGCGGCGGGGGCTTGGGAGGTTCGGCCGGCGCGGTGGGGACGTTTTCGAAAGGATTGGGCGGCTTGGGCTGCTGTTGTTGTTGCTGCTGTGTTGGCTGTTGCTGCTGCGCTGAAGCACGCGGAGCTATCAAAGCGCCGAGCAGCATCACCGAGCAAACCAGAGGAGCTGGCAGGCGGCTGGGCCTGAGAAACTTCATCGAGACGCTTTCCTTTCCAAGCTGCGCAGCAAATTCATCCCTAAACAAACCACCGGTCCGGTTGTGAGAGCAACTTCATGGCCCCGTGCCGGGCGATCCGAACCGCGTCGGTTACCGTTCGGCTCGCGCCTGAAAATGGCGGTCTTGCGCACCCCGTCCAATCGAACGTCTCATTTTAGCTGATGTTTGGGGCCTTGAACCACTGTGCCGGGCGGGCTACAGCGGGCGCACCCCGCACAGGATAGAGTAAGAAGGTTCGACCAAAGGTTCGACCATGGCCTATTTCCTCGCGAAAACCGACCCGGAGACTTACTCCATCGATCAATTGGAGAAGGAAAAAAGAACCGCCTGGGATGGCGTAAACAATCCTCAGGCCGTGCGCGCCATTCGCGAAATGAAGCCCGGCGACAAGGTGTTCATTTACCACAGTGGCGGGCTTTCGGCCGTGGTGGGGCTGGCGAAAGTGGTGTCGGAATCGCGGCCCGATCCCAAGAATCCGCGCTCGGCCGTGGCGGACTTCGAATATTCGGGCCGCATCGATCCTCCGGTGACGCTGGGCGAGATCAAGCAATCGAAGCTGTTCGATGACTGGGCGCTGGTTCGCCAGGGACGCCTGTCGACCATGGCCGCACCGGAGAA
>Ga0335074_10012649_pt1 | contig 11836 bp, 12 predicted proteins | sample Lox_Sample_23_FD_206715 | JGI IMG/M metagenome (GOLD analysis project Ga0335074, IMG submission 206715) | Soil microbial communities from Loxahatchee National Wildlife Refuge, Florida, United States - Lox_Sample_2.3 | ecosystem: Environmental > Terrestrial > Soil > Wetlands | place: USA...
CGCAGCACCACCGGAATTTAGGCGGCGGCGGGCGCCGGAGGCCGGCCGAATACCCGGACGGCGAGATCGCGGGCGGTGATGCCGGCCCGGGTGGCCGGCACCAGCAGCGCGCCGGCCACCAGGCGGCCGCGCTGGGTCGGCCTGACCCGGACCCGGTGCTCGGCCTCGTACGCGCGGAACGCGGCCGGGTAGGCGTCGGGGGTCGCGGCAAGCGCCCGGGCGAGGGTGGCCGCGCCGGCGATGGCGAGGCTCGACCCGTTGCCGAACAGCGACATGCAGGACGCGGCGTCGCCAAGCAGCGCGACCCGCCCCGCGGACCAGGACGGCAGCCGGACCCGGCTGACCGAGTCGAAGTACAGGTCATCGGCGGCGCGGACCCGGTCGAGCAGGCGCGGCAGTTCCCAGCCGCCGTCGCGATAGGCGTCGAGCACGACCTGCTTGCAGGCGGCGATGTCGCGGTTGTCGAGGCCGGCGATGGCCGGACTGCGGAAGATGAAGGCCGCCATCGCGTTGCCGTTCACCGGATGCACCGAGACCGACCGCCCGGGCAGGTTGTACATCAGCACCGTGCTCGGGTCGTCGGCCGCATAGCCCAGCTGGAGCGTGGCGACGTACATGCCCAGATGGCGCACGGACCCGGCAGCGGGGCCGAACACCAGGCGGCGCACCCCCGAGTGCAGCCCGTCGGCCCCGACCACGAGGTCAAACCGGCGCGGGGCGCCCGCGGCGAAGGTAACGTTCACCCCCGCCTCGTCCTGGTGTAGCGACGCGATCGAGTCGCCGAACGCGAACTCGGCCCGGTCGCGGGCGGCGTCGTACAGGACCGCGGCGAGATTGGCCCTCGCCACCTCGAGTTCGGTGCCGTCCGCCTTCCCGACCGCGATGCGGCCGACCCGGCGTCCTGATGCGTTGACGAAGGCCATGCCGGACACGCTGGTCGCCGCCTCGCGCAGCCGCGGCAGCACGCCCATCCGCTCGGCCACCTCCATCGCCTCGCCCCGGACGTCGACCGGGTTGCCGCTCGAGCGCTGCCCCGCCGAGCGCTCGACCACGGTTGGCCGGAAGCCGTTGCGGGACAGCCAGTAGGCCAGCGTGGAGCCGGCCACGCCGGCCCCCGAAATCAGCACTGTGCGTTGTTTCATAGCGACATTCTATCCGCACTCAATGCAAATATGCAACGAGTGCTGCTAAGCATTCGATGCGGTACACTGCCGGTCATGGCCGAAAGCACCGGCTCCGGCAGCACCAGGAGCACCCTGCGCGAACGCAAGCGGGACCGAACGCGCAGGGCGCTGGTCGACGCGGCCGTCGACCTGTTCGAGCGCAACGGCTACGACGGCACCACCGTGGCCGACATCGCCGAGGCGGCCGACATCGGCACCCGCACCTTCTTCAGCTACTTCGCCAGCAAGGAAGAGCTGCTGTTCCCCGAGAGCGACACCAGGGTGGCGGCGGCGGTGGCGGCGATCGCCGGCCGGCAGCCGGGCGACCGGCCGGCCGACGTGCTGCTGCGCGCGCTCCGCGACGTCGGCGCGGCCGACGGCGAGCCGGACGACATGGTCGACCGGATCGCGGCGGTCCGGGTCGCGCTGTTCAGGACGGTGCCCGCGGTCCGCGGAAAGGCCCTGCAGGTCCAGCTCGACGCCCAGCGCGTGATCGCCGGGCACCTGCAGCGGGCGTTCCCGGCCGAGCTCGACCCGGTCAGCGCGGCCGCCCTCGTCGGCGCGTTCGTCGGCGCGGTCAGCGGGGCCCTGCAGGTGCTGCTCGACGATCCGGACGCGCCCGCCGACCCCGACGAAATCCGGCGCCAGCTCCGCCGCGCGACCGACGTCGCCCTCCGCCCCTGGCAATAGCGGCGCCCCTCACACCGCAAATTCCAATTCACTCATCTCGAACGGTCCCGGGCGACTCCCCACCGCCGCCCGCGCCCCCGCCCCGGGCCGCCGGCTGACCCCCCTCACCTACGGCCGAGTGCTGATCACCGTCTCCGCCGCTGGGCTCGGCGGCCCGCTGACCTGCTCTGGGCTCGGCGGCCCGCTGACCGGGGTCGGGCTGGCCGGCTGGCTGGCCGAGGCCGGGGCGGGTGCGCAGATGAAGGTCGCGTACGGCCGAGGGCGGCTGCCCGGCCGGGCCGGGGCCCGGGGGCACTGCCCCTCGATCCACTGCACCCGCGGGTCCGTGCCCGTCGGGGAGACCGGCAGCACAAAGAACCGCACGTAGCCGTCGTTGATGTCGGACTGCAGGGCGGCCAGCGTCGGGGCGGGCACGTTGCCGAGGTAGCCGCCGATCGGCAGCACCTCCAGGCCGCTGTAGAGGATGTAGTTCTCGGCCAGGCCGGAGGTGTCCACGCCGAACAGCGCGTCGCCCGACGGCGTCTCGCGAGCCAATCGCTGGGCGGTCGCGGCGAAGGTCGGCCCGTCCGCCGCCAGCAGCTGGTTATTGTGCGCGGTCTTGGACGACTCGAACGGGCTGTCAAACGGCCCCAGCCCCTGGGCGACCGACGCCACCGACGCCGCCGCGGGCAGCAGCAGCACCGCCGCGCCGGCGAACGCGACTGAGGTCAGGTGCCCGCGCCGGCCGGACGCGCGCAGCGCCAGCTGGGCGACGGCCGCCGTCGCCACGACCAGGGCCGCCACCGTCAGCGCGACCGGGCCGGACGCTGTCCCCGACATCAGGTACGCGCCGTAGCCGACGCAGCCGAGCACCGTCGCCGCGACGATCAGCCGGATCCGGCCCGACCAGGGCCGGGACCCGCACGCGGCCAGGCCGACCCCGCACAGCGCGGCCACCGCCGGGACCAGCGCGGCGACGTAGTACGAGTTCAGGTACGTGCCGGCGCTGAAGAAGACCGCCAGGATCAGCCACCAGCCGCCCCAGAGCACGACCGCCGCGCGCAGCGGGTCGCGCCGGTCCCGGCGGCGCCGCGAGATGAGCACGCCCAGCGCCCCGACGAGGGCGGCCGGCAGCAGCCAGCCGCCGTCGGCCGCGAACGGGCCGGACAGCAGCCGGTGCCAGCTTGCCTTGATGCCCCTGGTCTGGGCGTTGAGCAGGCTTCCGCTCTCGGCCGCGGCGACGATGATCGGCGACGGCGGCCCGGCGATCGTCGGCCAGTCCCCGGTCAGCCGCCCTAGGCCGTTGTAGTCGAAGACCTGCGTGTAGACCGAGTCGCCGGCGCTGCCGTCCACGTACGGCCGGTCGCCCGCCGGCACCAGCGAGACCGCCGTCATCCACGACAGCGAGATCACGACCGTGACCAGCCCGGCCAGCGCGACGTGGGCGCAGCGGGTGCGCAGCCGGGCCGCGGGCGCGGCCAGCAGGTAGGCGGCCGCCAGCGCGGGCAGCGCCAGCCAGGCCTGGATCATCTTCGCCTGGAAGGCCAGCCCGACCCAGACGCCGGCCATCAGCAGCGGCCGCAGCGACCCCGTCAGCAGCGCCGCCGAGGTGGCGTCGGCGGCGAGCACCAGCAGCAGGATCAGCAGCGAGTCGGACACGTTGCCGCGGCTCAGCAGCACCGTGATCGGCGTGACCGCCAGCACCACGGCGGCGGTCAGGCCGGCCGCCGGCCCGGCCAGCCGCCGGACCGCCCGGTAGAGCACCAGGATCGTGAGCACGCCCTCGACCACCTGCGGCAGCACCAGCGCCCAGATGTGAAAGCCGAACACCCGCAGCGACAGCGCCTGCAGCCACAGCGCGCCCGGCAGCTTGTCGACGGTGACGGTCCCGGCCGGATCGAACGCGCCGAAGATGAAGTCGTGCCAGCTCTCCGACATGCTCCGGGCGGCCGCCCCGTAGAACGGCTCGACGCTGGCCCCGGCCATGCCCCAGCCGTAGGCGACCGCCGCCAGGGCGGCGACCGCGAGCAGGGCGGGCCGCGCCCAGCCGGGCTGATCGGCGGGGGAGCGCCACGGCGTCAGGAGGCGGCGCCAGCCCGGTTCCCCCGCTGCAGGCGCCGGCGCCGTTTCCGGGATAACCGCCATGTCCGCGCCACACCGCACAGTATGGCGCGACGCGGGTATCAGTTACGTCTCAGTTAGGCAGTGAACCCGCTTCGGCCAGCAGCGCCTCGCGATTGGCGAGGACGAACGCCTTGAGCGAGGGCGGCCGCAGGTCGATCGCCGTCAGCTCCTCCCCGCGCAGGTCGAACCGCTCGGGATCGAAGGCACCGCGCGACGGGTCCTCGAACTCCGGCCCGTGCCTGGCCGACAGGTCCATGCTCGCCAGCCGGGTGACGAGGAAATGGTGGACGTACAGCCCGCCGTCCTCCGACCAGCTGTGCAGGAACACCTGCGACGAACCGACCGACACGGCGCCGAGCTCCTCGGCTACCTCCCGGTGCATGGCCGCCTCGATCGACGCGTCGTCGTCCTCGACGCCGCCGCCGGCCGTCGTCCAGTACGGCTCCTGCCCCGGCCTGGTCCGCCTGATCAGCATCAGGTAACCGTCTTCATCGATCGGGAGTGCCCGCGCTGACCGTCGCCTGACCACCATCGCCCGCCGTTCGACCATGCACTGAGGCTAGCCGCTGGGGGCCGCCGAGGCGATGCGGTCAGCGCCGCCCGGCCCTGGCCAGGGCGTTCTCGGCCTGCGCGGCGAGGATGCCGACGAGGTCGGCGGCCGGCGGCAGGTCGCGGATGAGCCCGATCGCCTGGCTCGCCCAGACCGGCTCGGCCGGAATCTCACCCCGGGCGATCGCCTCCCGGTACGCGCGCCGGACGTCGTCCGGGTCGGCCGCCAGCTCGGCCTCCGCGTCCCGCCACCGATCGAGGAACGGATGCCCGAGCGTGCGCCCGGTGTACTCAAGCGGCCAGCGCGAGCCCCGGGCGATGTCGAGCACGCTGCTGCGCTCCGTCTCCTCCCCGTCGCCGTCGACAATGGCCTTCTTGGCGCCGGGATCGGCCAGCGCCTCCGCCGTCGCCAGGAAGCAGCCCGAGCCCGCCGCCATTCGAGACCGCCGCCGCCAGCGCCCCGCCCGCCGATCCCCCCATCGGCGCCAGCGCGATCGGATGCGTGATCCCGAACATCTCCGTGAACGCGGTAGTCAATGCCCATGGCACCATTCTCGGTCTGCGCCCGCCCGGCGGACCGCCTAATCCGCTCAGTCCCGCGAAGCCGGGTCGGTCAGCGGCACGCCAGTAGCGCGCGACCCGGCCGGGCGACCTCGATGGCCGGAGGTACCGTGAACCGGTGAGCGACAGCACCCCGCCCTGGGCCTATCAGCAGCCGGAGATTCACCCGCACGATCCCCGCCTGACCGAACAGGCCGAGATCGAGCGAGCCCGCCTCAAAGAGCTCCTGCGGCCGTGGCTCGTGGACGGGCTCGTCGAGCACGTTGGCTCCACCTCCGTGCCCGGCCTCGCCGCCAAGCCCGTCATCGACCTGATGGCGCAGGTGGCCGACCCCGATGCCGTTGTCGATCAGGCCGGGGCGCTGCTCAGCGCCGACGGCTGGCACTACGTCCCGCCGGACCTCGACACCGGTGCTTCATGGCGCCGGTTCTTCATAAAGCCCGACCCGACCGGCCAGCGCCGCTACGCGCACCTGCACCTGATCCAGACCGGCCACCCGCGGTGGGACCAGCAGCTCGAGTTCCGCGACGCCCTCCGCCGCGACGACGAGCTGGCCGACACGTACGCGAACCTGAAGCGACGGCTGATAGCCCAGCACCCGCACGACCGGGAGGCCTACACCGAGGCCAAGGCGGAGTTCATCCTCGACGCCCTCCGCCGCAACACCCGCAAGGCCGACTAGCCAGCCTCAGAACGTGCGCGCGGTTCCCGTCACCGCCAGCCGGTCGCCGCTGCCGGAGTCACGCAGCGAGACCCGGCCGAGCCCGCCGCGGACAGCGGCCGTCGCCACCGCCGGCCCGACCCGCACCGGCTGCAGGTAGCGCAGCGCGAGCGACGACAGCGACGTGCCCGGCGCGAGCGAGAGCACGGCCTCCTCCGCCGCCAGCGCGATCAGCCCGCCGTGCACGGTCTTGGCCCCGTTCAGCCCGTCCTCGGACTTATGCAGCACCGCCACCCCCGGGGCCTGCCGCTTGCAGTCCGCCCGCTCCGCCAGCGGCATGCTCAGCAACGTCTCCTGCGGCGGGATGTCGAGCCGGGGAGCCCGCGGTGGCCGCAGCGTCGCATCCGGCGCCGCCATGAACGACGCGGCGCTGAACCCGAACGCCTCGCCGCGGGCATCGGCGAACTCCACCTCTCCCACGAACACCGAACGCCCCGCCTTCAGCACGCGGCCCGTCGCCGTCACCGTTCCCGACCCCGGCGCCGGGCGGTACAGGTGCACGTCGAGCTCCAGCGTGACCGACACCCGCCCGTCGAACGCCTGCATCGACAGCAGCCCGCAGAGCATGTCCGCCCACGAGGCCAGGATCGAGACGCGCAGGCAGTCCGTCCCCGGCACGTGCATGTAGGGGGTAACCGAAGCGGTCCCGCGCAGGACCTCGCCGTCCTGCCGGACCGCGAAGCCGAGCTCTTGCAGCAGGTGCGTACGACGAGGCATGCCAGTTCCTGGAGTAGCTGGGGACTTGCCCCCATTATCCGCCGTGAACCCGATCACGAGAGCGCCGTGACCCTGGAAGATACGCAACGATCCCGGCTGGGGCGACTCCTAGTCAACCGCCACGATGACGTCCGAGGCCTTGATCACGGCGATGACCTCGCTGCCCTCGGCCAGACCGAGCTGCTTGACCGCCTCCAGGGTGATCGAAGCCACCATCCGAACCCCGTTGGCGTCAAGTTCCACGTTGGCGATCGCCTCGCCGGCCTGGATGCCGGTAACCCGGGCCGGAATCTGATTGCGCGCACTGAGCTTCATGCTCCCAGCCTAGTCAGCCCGCCTAGGCACCGACCTCGAGGCTATTCTTAACCACATGAGCGCTGCGCCGACCCTGACGGCCGATCGGGCCTTCAACGTGTTCGGCGACCACAGCTACCGGATGGACCTTCGAGGCTGACGCGCCTATCGCGCCGCCGCGCGAACCGCGCCGCCGGCGTGCCAGGTCCTTGTCCCCTCGGGCACCGCGCGTGCCCTGCCCCGAAGGCTGTGCTCATGATCCCCCTGGTAGACCTGCATCGTCACCTCGAAGGAAGCATCCGTCCGGAGACCAGCCTCGAGCTGGCGACCCGCATCGGCCCCGATGTGCTGCCCGGCCCGTGGCGGTCGGCGCTCGTCGCGGCCGAACGCGAGGAGGGGCTGCTGCCCTACCTGGCGAAGATCGAGAACGCGACCGCCCTCGTACGGACGCTGGACGACTGGCGCCGGGTCACGACGGAGGCGATCGACGACGCCGCAAGCGACGGCCTGGCCGCGCTCGAGCTCCGCTTCTCGCCCCAGTTCATCGCGGCCACGACCGGGCTGGAGGCCGACGACGTCATCGGCACGGTCAGCGATGCGGTCGGCGAGGCGGTCGCGGGCACCGGGCTCCCGATCGAGGTCGGCCTGATCGGGATCGTCGTGCGCGACGAGGGCCCGGACTCGGCCGTGACCCAGGTCCGCCGCCTCCTGCGGCACCAGAGCGCGCTGGTCGGAGCCGATCTCGCCGGGGACGAGGCCGGCTACCCGGCCGCGCTCTTCGCCCCCGCGTTCCGCCTTGCCCGCGACGCGGGCCTCGCGGTCACGATCCACGCGGGTGAGGCGGCCGGCCCGCAGAGCGTCTGGGACGCCCTGCGCCTCGCCCCCCAGCGCATCGGCCACGGCGTCCGCAGCGCCGAGGATCCGCGGCTGCTGGCGCACCTCGCCGAAGCCGGCGTGACCCTCGAGGTCGCCATCACCAGCAACGTCCAGACCGGCGCCGCCCGCAGCCGCGCGCACCACCAGCTGGCGACGCTGATCCAGGCAGGCGTCCGGGTGGCGCTCTGCACCGACAACCCGGCCGTGAGCGACACCCGCCTGACCCGGGAGTACGAACTCGCCCGTGACCTCGTGGACTCGGCGTCGCTCGACCTCATCAGGCGGCACGCCCTGGCCGCCCGCTTCAAGACACCGTGATCACGATGACCGGAGCCAGGCCGGAGCTAGGATGGTCCAGTGATTGACGTAGCCGTCATCGGAGCAGGCGCAATTTCCTCCTTCCACCTCGACGGCTACCTGGCCTTCCCCGGCCGCTGCCGCGTCGTCGCCGTGGCCGACACCGACATCGCGCGAGCGCGGCAACGGATCGAGGAGTACCACCTCGCCGACGCCGTCGCCTTCGACAGCGTCGACGCGGTCCTCGCCAGCGCCAGGGACAGCGGCGGAACCATCGACCTCGCCTCCGTCTGCACCCCGCCCTCCACCCACGCCGAGATCGCCGCCCGGCTGCTCGAGGCCGGCGTCAGCACCCTGCTCGAGAAGCCGATGGCGCCGTCGCTGGCGGAGTGCGACGCGATCCTGGCCGCCGCCGACCACAGCGGCGCGCTGCTGTCGGTGGTCGCCCAGAACCGCTTCACCAACCCGATGATGCGCCTCAAGCAGGTCCTCGACTCCGGGCTGGCCGGACGGGTGCTGCACGCCCAGGTCGACTCGCACTGGTGGCGCGGCCTCAGCTACTACGACCTGTGGTGGCGCGGGACCTGGCAGAGCGAGGGCGGCGGCTGCACGCTCAACCACGCCGTCCACCACATCGACGCGCTGCAGTGGATGGTTGGAACGCCGGCCGCCATCCAGTCGATGATCGCCAACGTCAACCACGGCAACTCCGAGGTCGAGGACCTGTCGGTGACGATCATGCGCTTCCCCGACGGGGCGCTCGGCCAGCTCACCGCCTCGGTCGTGCACCACGGTCAGGACCAGCAGATCATCGTCCAGGCCGAGCGGGCCAAGATCGCGATGCCGTGGACGGTGTCGGCGCAGGCGGCGCAGCCCAACGGCTTCCCCGAACGCGAGCACGACACAGCCGCCGAGCGCGAGCTCAACGACTACTACCAGGCTCTCCCCGCCCTCGCCCACGAGGGCCACGCCGGCCAGATCGACGACGTGCTGACCGCGCTTGAGACGACCGACGGAACCGGCCGGGTGCTGGTCGACGGCCGCGACGGCCGGACCACGATCGAGATCATCACCGCGATCTACCAGGCCGCGATCACCGCCCGGACGGTGACGCTGCCGCTGCCCCCCGACGACCCCTTCCGCACCAGAGACGGCCTGCTGCAAGCCGCGCCGAGATTCCACCAGAAGACCGGCTCGGTCGGCGAGTTCAGCGTCAACGAGATCACCACGTGAGCCACCCGCACCGCGACGGCGCGACCTACGCGCCGGCCGCGGCCACCGCCAAACCCGTCTGCGACCCAGGCGACTTCACCGTCGCCGCCGTCGGCCTCGACCACGGCCACATCTACGGCATGTGCAACGGCCTGCTCGAGGCCGGCGCCGGGCTCCGCTGGGTCTACGACCCCGACCCGGCCAAGGTCGAGCAGTTCCGCGCCCGCTACCCGGACGTCAAGGCGGCCCGATCCGAGCAGGAAGTGCTCGACGATCCCCAGGTAAGCCTCGTCGCCGGCGCCGCGATCCCCGTCGACCGGTCCGACCTCGGCCTGCGGGTGCTCGACCACGGCAAGCACTACTTCACCGACAAGCCCCCGATGACCACCCTCGGCCAACTGGCGCAGGCGCGCGCCAAGACGGCGGCCACCGGGAAGAAGTACGCCGTCTACTACAGCGAGCGCCTGCACGTCGAGAGCGCCGTCTACGCCGGCCAGCTGATCGCCGACGGCGCCATCGGCCGGGTCATCCAGGTGCTGGGGATGGGCCCGCACCGGATGAACCGGGGCACCAGGCCCGACTGGTTCTTCGACCGGGACTCATACGGCGGCATCCTCTGCGACATCGGCAGCCACCAGCTCGAGCAGGTCCTCTTCTACGGCGGCAGCGACGACGCGACGATCACCGCGGCCCGGGTCGCCAACTACGCGCACAGGGACCACCCCGGCCTCGAGGACTTCGGCGACGTGAGCGTCGTGCTCGCCAACGGCGCGACCGGCTACTGCCGGGTCGACTGGTTCACCCCCGACGGTCTCGGCACCTGGGGCGACGGACGCACCTTCATCCTCGGCACCGAAGGGTACCTGGAGCTCCGCAAGTACACCGACGTCGCCCGCGACCCAGCGGGCGACCACGTGTACCTGGTCAACCACGACACCGAGCGCCACATCCCGGTCCACGGCAAGGTCGGCTACCCGTTCTTCGGCGCCCTCATCCGCGACTGCCTCGACGGCACCGAGCGCGCGATGACCCAATCCCACGCGTTCGCCGCCGCCGAGCTCTGCCTCCGCGCCCAGCAGCAGGCGACCCGCCTCGAGTAACTCAAAAAGATCAACACCGCTTTTATCGAACGGTCCTGGGCGACTCTAGCCAAGCAGCAGCTTCCGGTACCGGATCAGACGGGCGGCGGAGTTCCAGCCGAGCACGGCCGTGGGCGTCCCCTCCTCGCGGTACAGCGCGACGAACTTCCCGTCGGCCGGGCTGCCCTCCTCGATCGCCGCCTCGGCGTCGTCCGCCCGGTGCCCGTGCACCTGGATCTTCACGGTGTACTGGTCGCTCCAGAAGTACGGCAGCGGCGCGAACGGCTGCACGTCCCCCTTGAGCAGGTTCACCGCCGCCGCGCTGCCCTGCTCGGTCGCGTTCATCCGATGCTCGACCCGCATCCGCCGCTGGTAACGGGGGTTGACCCAGGACGCCACGTCGCCCGCTGCGTAGATGCCGGGGGCGGCCCGGCAGAACTCGTCGCACTCGACCCCGTCGCCGATCGCCAGGCCGGAGCCGTCGAGCCAGTCGGTCGCGGGCACGGCGCCGATCGCGACGACCGCGCAGTCGGCCGGGACGACGCTCCCGTCGGTCAGCGCGACCGCGGTCACCCGCTCTGCCGCCCGGACGGCGCCGGCTCTCCCGGTACCGCCGTCACCGTCCCCGATGATCCCGGTCACCCCGACGCCGAGGCGAAGGTCGACCCCGTGCTCCTGGTGCAGCCGGGCCACCTCGGCCCCGATCACGGCCCCGACCTGGCGGACCATCGGCTGCGCGAGCGGCTCGACCACCGTGACCTCGAGCCCGAGCCCGCGCGCGGCCGCCGCCACCTCCATCCCCAGGAACCCGCCGCCGACAATGACCACCCGAGGAGTGCCCGCGAAGGCCGCCCGCAGCGCCGCCGCGTCCGGGTGGTCGCGGAGCACGTGCACGCCGGCCAGCTCGTGCCCGGCCGGCAGCCGGCGCGGCCGCACCCCGGTCGCGATGATCAGCCCGTCGAAGCGGAGCGGGTACCCGTCGCTCAGGTACACCGTCCTGCCGTCGGCGTCGAGCGCGCCCGCCCGGCCGCGCACCAGCCGGACGCCGAGCCCGGCGTAGTGGGCGGCCTCGCGGAACCGGGTCCGCTCGGGATCCCAGGCCCCGGTCAGCACCTGCTTCGACAGCGGCGGCCGGTCGTACGGGAGCTCGGGCTCGTCGCACACCAGCGTCAGCGCCCCGGCGTACCCCTCCGACCGCAGCGTCTCCACCGCGGCCAGCCCGGCCGCCCCGCCGCCGACGATGAGCACGCTGTCCATGCTCATCGGCGCTCGACGTTCATCAGCGCCAGCGCCGCGTCGGCGGCGGCCAGCAGCGTCGCCCCGCGCTCCCCGTCCCCGTGGCCCCCGTCCCCGGGTCCGGCGGTTCCGCCCGCCACCTCCGCGATCAGCCGCACGTCCTTGCGCAGCAGGTGCCCGGCGTGCTCGCCGATCCGGGCCAGCGTGCCGCCCGCATCGGCCACCCGCTGCAGCGCGAAGCTGTTGCCGCTGCCGTGCGCGATCACGTCGGCCAGCCGGGGCTGGTCGACCCCGAGCGACTGGCCGAGGGCGAGCAGGCTCACCGCCACCCCGAGGTG
>Ga0335074_10012652_pt1 | contig 11834 bp, 12 predicted proteins | sample Lox_Sample_23_FD_206715 | JGI IMG/M metagenome (GOLD analysis project Ga0335074, IMG submission 206715) | Soil microbial communities from Loxahatchee National Wildlife Refuge, Florida, United States - Lox_Sample_2.3 | ecosystem: Environmental > Terrestrial > Soil > Wetlands | place: USA...
GCAGATTTTCGTATTCATCCACTTTCTCGGGAAAATATCCGGCGAAGTCGCGCACGCGATCGAAAAATCCGAGCGGCGGTTCCAGCGCAATGCCTCCCACGCGGAAATAAGAAGTCATCATGCGCTGGCCGCTGACCATTTCAAACATGCGCAGAACTTCTTCGCGCTCGCGAAAGCAGTACAGGAACACGGTCAATGCGCCGATGTCCATGGCGTGCGTGCCCAGCCACACCAGATGCGAATTGATGCGCGTCAATTCATTCAGCAGCACGCGCAGCCACTGCGCCTTCGGCGGAATCTCCAGCCCCAGCAGCTTTTCGACTGCCAGCACGTAGCACAGATTGTTGGTCATGGGGCAGAGATAATCGATGCGGTCGGTGAGCGGAACCACCTGCTGATAGAACTTCGCCTCGCAGGTCTTTTCGATTCCAGTATGCAGATAACCGATGTCCGGCATCAGTCGAACGACAGTCTCGCCATCGATTTCCAGCAGCACGCGCAGCACGCCGTGGGTCGACGGATGCTGGGGGCCCATGTTCAGGATCATCGTACGATCCTGCCCGGGCTCCAGAACCGGCGTGGGGGTCATGTGCGCCATCAGCGATAACCTTCCACCGGATAGTCTTTGCGCAGCGGATAACCTTCCCAGTCCTCCGGCATCAGAATGCGACGCAGGTAAGGATGCCCGGCGAAACGAACCCCAAACAGGTCATAGACTTCCCGCTCGAAGTAATTCGCGCCCGGCCACACGGAAGTGACCGATTCAATCACCGGGCTGACGCTTTCCAGCCGGACCTTCAGCCGCACGCGCTCTTTTTTCGGGATCGAGAGTAGGTGATAGATAACTTCAAACCGAGGTTCGCTGGGCAGCCAATCCACGCAGGTGATGTCCGAAAGAAAGTTGAAGGGACAGGGAGGATCTTCTTTCAGCAACGCACAGGCCTCGCGGATGGCGCTGCGTTCGAGGTAAATCGTCATCTCGTCGCGATCGAACTTTGCCTCCTGTACAGCCGCCGAATTCCAGGCCAGCAGCCGCGCCACCGCAGGATGATTCTTCAACTGCTCGAGATCAGTCACGGCAGGAGCCCAGGTCATCAGGCTTTCCCCCGCCCGGTCTCACCCCAGTCCAGAACGCCCTTTTTCCAGGCGTAGAAGAAGCCGACCAGAAAGATGCCGATGTATACCAGCATCTCCCAAAGGCCGAAGCGTTTCAAATCCCGCAGAATGATGGCCCAGGGATAAATGAACACGGCTTCCACGTCGAACAGAATGAACAGCATGGCAACCAGGTAAAACTTCACAGAAAAGGGCTGGCGCGAGTCGCCCTGCGGGGTCATACCGCATTCATAGGGCGAAAGTTTGGCGCGGGTGGGTTTTCGCTGGCCGATAATCCGCGACAGGACGACAATCGCCGTCGCAATTCCGCCCGCCAGCAGAATATGGATAAAAAACGGGAGGTAGCGATCGAAGTAATTGTCGGGCATAGCCAGAGATATATATAATTCGCGCCAAGCGGCGAAGGAAACATTCTAGGTTATGGGCTTGGGTGCGAAGGTGTCAAGGGAACAGCATGGGTTCCGGCCCGATCCTGCAATTTCGTAAGCGGCGATTTCGTAGTTTGCAAAGCGGGCGACTTTCAAATCATAAAATCACCCGATTACAAAATGATTTTTGGCTTCAATACCGACGTAAAACACGGCGACACGATTTATCACGTGCAGAGCGAGGCCCGCGAAGGCGAGCACCTTCTGCAGACGCAAGTTTTCGTTCGCGGACGCTGCATCGGCAAACGGGCCCGGCCATATGGCACGTCCGGTGAAAATCAGTCTGGTGATACACAAAAAGAACAGCAGTTGCGCGAGCAGCACCGGCTCGTACTCGATGCGATCCGCGAAGGCAAGCTGGATTCCATGCTCGACCGCGGCGAAGCCGAGACCCTCGCTACGGTTAAAGAGCTTGAAGTGCAGTGGCTGAATGCCGACTCGGTTCTTTCCGAGAGCCAGCTGACCATGCAATTGCGCGTCACCGAGGGCGGCAATGCGGCTCCTGGCGCTCGTCTGACATTTCGCTTTGCCCGGCCCGGCGCCGCGCCGTTTTACACGCAGGCAGTCGCCGATTCGGTTGGCTCGGCCGAGATCAAGATCGAAGTCGACGAAATGGGGCTGCCGGACGCTTCGCTCCTGGTGCAAGCCAACTATGAAGGCCGCACCGCCACGCGGAAATTCATATTGCGGAAGGCGGAATGAGTTTTGTGCGGCACGGACGCAGACTGCCCTGAGCAGCCGCAGCGGAGCCGCGCCGCAAACGTATCCAGCCGATGAAATTCCAGATTAATGGAGAACAGCGCGAGTTCGAAACGTCCGCCAACCCGTTCACCCTGGCGGCGCTGGTCGAACAACTGGGCATGAAATCTGACCGCGTGGCGGTTGAGTTGAACCGTGAAATCGTTCCCCGCGATCGCTGGGCCGAAGCGCAGTTGAGCGAAGGTGACCGCTTGGAAATAGTCCATTTCGTTGGCGGCGGCAAGCAAGTTGATCTCGCCCCGAGGGAACTCCCTTAGTCACTCCCTCTCGATCAATTCTCTAGCTGATCCACAGCCGATCGTGCCTAAAATACCGGAAATGTTTCGCTTACGGCTTCGGGATCAGGAATCGTGCCCATCTTCATGGGCTAAACATCGGATACTTCGGTAACTTCGCCCGATTACCGTGAGCGTGTTAGAAAAGGCTTCACAGGAGAGCATTCGCAGTCGGACGCACAGGGAGGAAGACATGGTCGGTGAGCTGGATATCCTGAATGAGTGGATTCCGGAGCAGATGCAGCCAGGTACCGTCTTTGTGCTGGAAAATGCCGGCGAGGTCGGCGAAAAGGAAGATCCTTATTGGGCTGTGCTTTCCTGTCCGGCCTGCGGTATGCTCGGACTCATCACCCGCAAACAGATCAGCGGACTTCTTCCGGTCATTTGCGGGTCGGAAACCTGCTCGGCGCAATTTTTCATCCGCGACAGCGAAGTCGTCGCTCGCAAACCTTTCTAGAGCGATCTTGAAATCTGTACCAATCAGAGCTCTCGCCGGAGAGCCCGCATCGAAATCTTCAAGTTAAGCCGATCGCAGCGAGACAATTGGGTCCGACGAGGCTACACGCCTTGCCGGAAGCGCCGCTGCCAGAATCGCCGTAGCCATCATGATCAGGACCGATGCCAGATAAATGAATGGGTCAGTCGCGCTGACCTCGAAGAGTAGAGACCCAATAATTCGCGCCACGCCGAGCGATCCCAACACACCGAGAGTGCACCCGATAAGCGCTAGCCTTGCGGCCGAATACAAAATCAGCTTCGCGACGCGGGTGCGCGGAGCACCCAGCGCCATTCGAATGGCAAGCTCGTGTGTGCGCAGCGAAGCAGAGAAAGCAACCACTGCGTAAATCCCGGTGAGGGCAAGCAGAAGAGCGGCTAGGGCAAACGCGGAGATTAGGCCAGTATTGAACCGTCTCGGCGCCTCCACATTTGCGATCGCGTCCGTCATGGGTTGCACTTGCTCGAGCGCGAGCAGCGGATCAATTTCGGCAACGGTCGACCGCAGAGTATGAATCATCTGCTCAGGAGGAAGCGCGGAACGGAGGGTAATGAATCCACCGGCGGAATCGGCGAGCTTTCCAGCCTTATCGGAGAAGTACAAAATATCAGCCTGTTCCATGGGCGTATACCATTGATCTCTGCTCGGCTCATCGCGCGAACTCATTTTTGTATCAGCGACAACGCCAACCACCATTGCCCACGGTAGTTTCATCGGTGGACCACCAACGTGCATACGTTTGCCGACAGCCCGCTCACCCGGCCAGCAATGTTTGGCCATGGACTCATTCACGATCACAACAGGTTGAGAATGAGAGCGATCGTCTGCGTTGAAGTAACGCCCCTCCAGTAGCGGAATACGCATGGCACGGAAGTAGTCACCGAAGATGACCGAGAATATCGCGAACTCAGGTTTCCACCTGTCGGTGGATTTTCCCTCGATCGTATATGCAGTCATTGGGTACCTGCCGGTTGCAGGTGCGGCGTTGATCATGCCTACAGCTACGATCCCTGGCTTACTCGCGAGTCGGGTCACGACTTCGCGACTAAACGCTTCGGCAGAGGAATTGGTGGGGTATTGGTTGAGAGGCAACTGATAGCCGGCCACCAGCAGGTGGTCGGCGCGGAAGCCTGGGTCGACGGCGCGCATCTTCTGGAAACTACGCAGCAGGCCAACGGATGCCGTCAGCAGTATCAGCGACACAGCGATTTCCAATACAACGAGTCCTGAACGCAACCAGGTATGACTTGACGTACCAGGGCCGGTTCGCGCTCCTTCTTTTAGTCCTTCGATCGGATCAGTTCTAAGCGCAGCGAAGGCGGGTGCAAGGCTACAAAGAGCGCCAGTCACGAGGGCGAGGAGGAGAGCAAATCCCGCAACGGTCGCGTCCATCGAAATCGAGTCGATGCGCGGCATAGAGTCAGGCAGAACACGCAAGGTGATGCGAATGGCGGCCGCAGCGAATGCTAAGCCAACCATGCCCCCGGTCACTCCGAGCAGGAGTCCTTCCAGTACGGATTGGCGAATAATAGTAGCGGCTCGCGCGCCGAGTGCAATCCGAACGGCGTACTCGCTGCGCCGCCGGATAGCCCGCACCAACAGAAGTCCAGCCACATTGGCGCAGGCAATGAGCAGGACAACCGAGACGGCCAGAAACAGCGTTCTGAGCAATGGCCGCGCGTCTGAAACCTCGTACTCGAGCAACGGAGTGACATCACCTCGGAGGTGAATCCTTGACTGAGCGGTGGGAAGATTGCGCATGATCTGCCGCGCAACGCGGTCAGCATCTTGTGCCGCCTGCGAAAAGCTCACGCCATCTTTCAGGCGAGCGATCATCTGATATCCCCAGAACCCGGCATGCTCGTCCGAAAGTTCGTCGGCAGTCAGGCTCATGGGCACCCAGAGCTGTGCCTGGTCGAGGTACCCGTCTTCTGGGGGAAAATCAAAACTGCGCGGCATCACGCCGATGATCGAGTACGCCTTGCGATTGAGGACGATCGAGTTGCCGATAACGTGAGGATCGCGGTGATAGCGACTCAGCCACAATCCGTAACTGATAACTGCGACGGGCTCGTGACCATCTTCTTCCTTTTGTGTGAACGTGCGGCCGAGGATGGGAGAAACACCCAGCGTGGGGAAAACGCCCGCGGTAAAGCGAGCGGCATTCACTTGTTCCGGAATTTCGCCGCCGGAAACCTCGTAGCTTGCATCGATGTAGCCCCCCGTGTTCGAGAAAGCTTCCAAGGCTTTCGCGTACGTTCCGATCTCGCGGGCATTGACGGAAGTGCCCGGGTTATCGCCGAGATGATCGCCTAAAATGACGAGCTGATCGGGACGGTTGAAGGGCAGCGGACGCAAAAGTATGCCTTCCACGAGGGAGAAGATCGCGGTAGTTCCACCAATCCCGAGGCCAAGGGTGAGAACAAGAGTGAGCGCGAACCAGCGCGTTTTCCACAGCTGGCGACAACAGAGGCGAAGATCCTGTGCAAGTGAGTACATGTTTGCTTCCCCTACTGCCGACTCAAAGTAGCTCACATTAAAGACGTTTATGCCCCGTTCTTCAACCCGCAAATCCCCTTCTTTCAAAGATCGGCGTCCGGCCCACCTGCTTCAGCGGCAAGGGGCAACATTGAGGAGGACGCGAACCATTAACAAAGAACTCCCAATTTCACTCAAACTTGCGCTCGGGCCTAGGATCAACATGATTCGTCCAGTGGGACCTTCTCCGCCGTCAACCTTTGAGGCGGCCGTATCGGTTTTGGAGACATAACCGGGGCTGCACCGTCTCCAGATTCCGTTTCCATGCAGCATTTTTTATACTTTTTCCCACTTCCACATGGACCCGGAATGTTGCGGCCGGAAAAGTCCTTTCTAGGGATTCGCAAGACCTGATTATGCTCCTCCTCATCCTCATGGGGTCTCATTTGTTGCAAAATCGCGCTTACGCACATGTTTCTTCGCACTACGGAATCGGCCTGGCGCTAAGGCGTGGGTGGAAAGAGTACGAGCCCCTCCGTGATCTCCTAATTACTGGGGAACCCGGAGCACACTGGATACAATGACTCAGATCGTCCAAGCCAAGCCCGGAAGGCGTCCCCAGCGGCTGCAGCTGGCGAGCGCGATCCCCATTGTCCTTCGCCGCGAGGACGGGCAGCGGGTTCCGGGGAAGTTGCAGTGCGTTTCTCTGACCGGCGGCCTGGTTCTACCGGCCTCGCTTCTGCCGCCAGGTTCAATGGTCAGGTTGATATTTGTTACCCCCAAGGGTCCGGTCACCGGGACGGCAGAGATGCTGCACCCTGTCTCCTGGACGGAACAGCCCTTCCGCTTTGCGGCAATCCCGGACTCGGATCAGCACCGGCTGAGAGCTGTGATCGAAATGGTGTACGGACACACCGGATGATCTTAGGAATTCTTCGACCCGCGCAGGTTACGGGAACATCCGGGAACACAAGACACTCTGAACGTTACCTTTGTCCGTGATACGATGTTCCACGACATTCGGCGAGCCCTCTCGGCTGCCATCCTCGCACGACGAAGTGTTTCCTGACGCAGTATGTACAAGGAATTTTTCGGTTTACGCGCGAATCCGTTTAACGTCAATCCGGACCCACGTTTTCTTTTTCTGACGCGGCACACCGAAGAAGCCCTCGCCTGCCTGACCTATGGCGTGCAAAGCCGCAAAGGCTTCGTCTTGCTCACCGGCGAAGTCGGTACTGGCAAAACCACGTTGATTAATAAGCTTCTCGAATGGCTGCGCTTGCAACAGGTCGCGACCGCGTTCGTCTTCAATTCGCGGATGAATGTCCCCAATTTCCTCGACTACATGATGGCCGACTTCGGTATTCCGTGCGAATCGCGGGCGAAGAGCCAGATTCTGCTTCGGCTCTATAACTGGCTGCTGGACCGCTACCGTGCGGGAGAGACCGCTGTCCTGATCGTGGACGAAGCGCAAAATCTTGCTGACGAAGTACTGGAAGAAATCCGCATGCTGACCAATCTCGAGACCTTTACCGAGAAGCTGTTGCAGATCGTGCTGGTCGGTCAGCCGGAACTCGAACAGAAATTGAAGCAACCGCACATGCGGCAACTGCGCCAGCGCCTGACCTTACGCGCCAAAACGTATCCTCTCACCCTCGACGAAACCAAAGCGTATGTGCAGCAGCGCCTGCGGATTGCCGGTTCCAACGGACAACCGATCTTCAGCCCTGAAGCGCTCGTGGCTGTTCACCGATACTCCACTGGCATTCCCCGCGTGATCAACCTGGTGTGTGAACATTGTCTGGTGAGCGCCTTCGTCGATCAGCAGAAGCTGGTGGGACCGGCAGTTGTCGAGGTCGTGGCCAGAGATTTCGATCTCATCAATAATCCGCCGGCGGCCTCTATGGCGAACCTCGTCCCGCAAGGCGACAAGAACCGCTTCGACCTCATCGATGCCTTAAGGTCGCTTTCCTCTCTGGCCGATCGGCTCGGAGACCAGGGGAGCAAGGCATTTCCACCAGACAGAAAATCTTACCCAGATACGGGCACGGAGTAGGCAGCCCTTCTAGCGTCTCCGCAGTGAGAAATCGCAGCTATCGGTGCGCGGCGTGAGTTGGTTGCCGGATCAAGCGAAGGAGTTCGTCGCGCATTCCAGGTCCGGAGGCGAGTAATCCGCTGAGCAGCGGATTTCGCTGATTGCAGCGTACCGGCGCATCGTCGAGCGTGGCGACGAATCCCCCCGCGCTTTCCACCAGTGCTGCACCGGCCGCAATGTCCCATTCGTGCTTTGGCGTCAAAGTGAATGTAATGTCTGCGCGTCCAGCGGCCACGAGGCCCAGTTTATAAGCGACCGATCCCATGGGCCGAACTTCAAATTCGCCACCGGCAAACTGCTGCCATTCTCCGCGCTTGATCTCGCTTCGGCTGGCCAATATCACAGCGGCTTTCAGGCTTGTCTTTTGACTTGCTCGAGCCGGTTGACCGTTATAAAGCACCCCAGAATCGATCGCTCCGATAATTGTTTCCTTTGTCGCCGGGTTGAAAATTCCTCCCGCGACCGGACGTCCATCTTCAACGAACCCGATCGAGACGCAAAACTCTGGCAGGCCGATCACGAACTCGCGCGTGCCGTCGAGAGGGTCGACGACCCAGACGCGAGACTTCGCCAAACGCGACGGATCATCCACGCTCTCTTCGGAAAGCCACCCTTCTCCCTCGCGCAACAGATTCTGCCGCAGAACTGCATCCACCGCCCGGTCGGCTTCCGTGACCGGATCATGGCCGGCTTTGTATTCGGCCTCAATTTCGCCCGGAGTGAAGCGTAAAAAGACGTCGTGCGCAGCATTCAGCGCCGACTGAATGCGTTCGAGAATGTCAGAGTAGGCAGGCAAGATCATTGATTCATGAGGATCACGAGACGCGGAATTATGCCCACAACATGCGGGCTCCCGTGATCAGAAGCAGCGTGCAAAGAATACGGCGCAGCCAGAGCATGGGCATGCGCGTGCTCAGGTGCGATCCCACGAGTGCGCCTGGGATCGAGCCAATCAGCAAACTCAAAACCAATCCTAGATCGACGTTGCCCAACTCGAAATGAAGCAAGCTCGTGACCCCCGTGAGGATGACTGCATGCACAATGTCATTCCCGACGTTCACTTTCGGACTGAAGCTGTAGAAAAGCAGCAGAAGCATCATGATGATGCTGCCTGATCCGACCGAGGTCATTCCGACCAGGAAGCCGGCCAGCAATCCAATCAGTGCCATCCCGGCAAAGCCCTTCATCGTCGGAGGACGATGCACCACGCTCTCTTCGATTCGCCGCTGAAACAACAGCAACAGGGGAATCACAATCAGGAGCAGGCCGACCGCGGTTTTGATAAAACTGTTGACGCCATCCCCATACAAGTGGCGGATGTGCATCAGCAGCCTTATGCCGCAGATCGATCCCGGAACGCTGCCCAGTGCCAGTGAAAGTACAACTTTGCGGCGAACCGTGCCGCGCTTTATGTGGAGCAGGCTGGCCGGGATTTTCGTGAAGAAGTTGAACAGCGCGTCGGAGCCAACGGCAATGATCGCCGGGATGCGCAATCCGAAGATCAACACCGGAAGCAGCAACACGCCGCCACCGACCCCGGTCATGCCGATCAGAAGGCCGACAATGAAGCCAACGAAGATTTTAGCCGCGAACAGTTCCATAGCTTTCGCTCTGGTTTATGCTGCCGTCCCGTTTACTCCGATAAAACCTTCCCGCTCCAGGTGGAGGATGATTTCCTGCGCCGCTTCTTCCGGCGATAGCTCTGCCGTATTGATCGTCACTTCCGCGTCCGTTGGAGCTTCGTACGGATCGGAAATCCCCGTGAATTCCTTGAGAATTCCCGCGCGCGCCTTCGCATATAGGCCCTTGCGGTCACGCTGTTCGCAAACATCGAGCGAGGTCGCGACGTGCACCAGAATGAAGCCGCCATGCGGTTCGATCAACTGCCGCACATGTTTGCGCGTAGCGTCATAGGGCGCAATGGGTGCGCAAATCGCAATTCCGCCATTCTTGGTGATTTCCGACGCAACATATCCAATTCGCCGGATATTGATGTCGCGATGCTCTTTGGAAAACCCCAGCTCCGAGGACAGGTGCTTGCGAACCAGGTCGCCATCCAGCAAGGTTATGGGCCGCCCGCCGACTTCGAGAAATTTCGTGAGCAGCACGTTCGCGATCGTCGACTTGCCCGATCCCGAGAGTCCCGTGAAAAAGATGGTCACACCCTGCTTCGCCCGCGGCGGAAAGCTACGCCTGAGTTCATGCACAACTTCTGGATACGTGAACCATCCCGGGATATCGCGTCCTTCATTCAGGCGCTGCCGTAATTCTGTGCCAGAAATGTTCAGCACGCGGGCGCCATTTTTCACTTCATCGTCCGGCACATAACGATCTTCCTGTTCGAGGTAGACCATCATGTTGAAAGGAACCATCGTCATGCCGATCTCGGCTTCGTGCTTCTTGAACAATTCCTGCGCTTCGTACGGTCCATAGAACGGTTTGCCGTCGGTGTCTTTACCCGGACCAGCATGGTCGCGGCCGACGATAAAGTGGGTGCAGCCATGATTCTTGCGGATCAGCGCATGCCACATCGCCTCGCGCGGTCCGCCCATGCGCATGGCCAGCGGCAGCAGCGAAAGCTTCTGTGTTCCTTGCGGATATTTCGTACTCAGCAGCTGATAGCAGCGCACACGAGTGTAGTAATCCACGTCGCCCGGCTTCGTCATGCCGACTACGGGATGAATCAGCAGATTGGCTTCCACTTGCTTGGCCGCACGAAACGTCAATTCCACGTGTGCGCGATGCATCGGATTGCGAGTCTGAAACGCCACCACGCGCCGCCAGCCCAGGCGGGCAAATTCGCTGCGCAATTCCGCGGGCGTGAAACGCAGAATTCGGAAATCGTAATGCGAGGGAGCTTGCAGTCCTTCGATGCGGCCACCGACATACCATGGGTTCGATTTGTTGATGGCGTAATCCGCCCCGGGATGCGCCTTGCTGGTTGTTTGAAAGACCGCTTGCGCTTCGGCCGCACGATCAGGCTGCCAAACATCTTCAACGTGGAGCACGGCCAGCATTACACCTTCCGGGTCGCGCAACGCGATTTTGCTTGTGCCGGGCGTCAGCTTTTTGGCGAATTCCTCCCTTACGTCGAGCGTAATCGGCATCGGCCACAGGATGCCGCTGGCCAGGTGCATGTTGTGACATACGCCTTCGTGTTCGGCGCGGTTCATGAAACCGCGCAGCGGAGAGAATCCTCCGTTCATCAGCAATTCTAGATCGCAGAGTTGGCGCGGCGTGAGGTCCCAGGATGGCCACTCGCGCGAATGGGCCTTCAGTTCGGCGCCCCTTTCCGGGGCAACGATAAGGTTGATGAGTTCTCCGCCGTGAGGCGCAATCAAATGGCTGGTCGAGTCCGTCAACGCTGATAAGCTCCTTACATCAGAATTTGACTTCTAACTCTATTACCTTTGTCTAGATTCCGCCAGACAAACGGTTACAACTTCGAGGAGTAGAAAAAACAGGGGATCAGAGGCCAGAAAGCAAGTGGCGCTAGCTTATCATCTTTTCCCTGTCGACTGGAACCCTCAGTCTCTGTGGAAACTCATCCTGAGACAAGCAATTTGCCGACCTTCTCGCGAAGCACAGTCGAATCTAACCTGCTGAAAGTACTGTTAGTTTGCGAACAATGAAGAGACCCACAAGGGACCTGTTGTCAGAGTGTGAAAATGGTTGCGGCCTGAGGTCTTGTTCTTCCCTGTACTGGATTTGGCAAAAGTGCCGCTGGGAAACAACTGGTTGCGATTACCAGCTGCTATACGCCGTGCCATCGCTTGCGGTTGCGTTGGAGGCGGAATGAACGTCAGTGATGCCCGGATTCTGCTGATCGACCGCCATCATCACATCTTCCTGCACTACTTCCCAATTGGCTTGGTGGGTCATGGGATCGAGGGGAATCTGCCGAAGATATCCGGCTGTGACCAGGTCGTCGAGCGATTGCGGTGCTTGCTGTTTGTCGAGCGTGTATTGCGAGATGACATTGCGCAGCGTGCTCAGATTCGCGCGCAGCACCGATTCCCGCGCCTGTATGACCGACTGGTTGTAGACGGGAATGGCGATTGCCATCAGGATCGCCATAATGCTCAGGACGATCATCAACTCCAGCAATGTGAATCCGCCGGAGTTTTTCCGGACCCGCAAACTAAATCCTCGCGCTCGCCTCTGCGGCGAAATGTGCCGATTGCAAA
>Ga0335074_10012653_pt1 | contig 11833 bp, 19 predicted proteins | sample Lox_Sample_23_FD_206715 | JGI IMG/M metagenome (GOLD analysis project Ga0335074, IMG submission 206715) | Soil microbial communities from Loxahatchee National Wildlife Refuge, Florida, United States - Lox_Sample_2.3 | ecosystem: Environmental > Terrestrial > Soil > Wetlands | place: USA...
TTCGCTGCCGGTCTACTTCCGTCTGGTTGTATTGGTAGACGGCCAGCTTCTGCTTCTCGGTGGCAACCTGCGACAGAACGGTTGCCTCCTGCTTGGCCGGGTCGATCACCATCAGCAGCTGACCCTGCTTCACGTGATCCCCTGAGTGGACCAGAATCTGTGTGAGATTCCCGTCTACCTGAGGATTCAATGTGGCGGAGCGCCGAGACTTGATCGTCGCGACATATTCGTCAGACTGCGGAACGGGCGCAGCTGCAACCAGCGTCGTCTGAACCGGAAGAGCCTGCGGCGGAGGCGGCGCTGAGGCGGCCTTCTGGCAAGCAACCAGGCCCAATGGCAGGAGCAGGTAAGCGGAACTCAATGTCCAACGCGGTAACTGGTTCTTCAAAAGTTGACCTCAAGTTTGTGTTCCGGCATCGCCGGTAGTTCATAGCCACGGAAACGCTGCCCGTGGACGCGCTATCCCAGGCCGCGGACACGACTGACCTGAGCGGCCGGTGAACGAATATTTCGATCTGTGATCTCGTTCTATGAACTAAATGAACAAGGACTCGTCACGAATGTGTTGCACATTGGATTCGCCCGGGGCGCTTCGGCTTCACGAAATCTTCGCTGTCTCATCTGCGTTGACCGCCGGAAGTTGCGTGCGCTGACAAAATCGGGTCCCAGGGAGCGCCTCCTGGATTCTAGGGACGTTTCTAGACACGTTTCCAGGGACCCTTTCCAGGGACCCTTAGAGCTACATTCTACAGATTATTGTCGCCGAAATTGAGGTCTATATCTGTCCTCAACGCTCGAGCGGAGATGCAGGTGGCTACGGCAAAGGGCAGCGCACGCGACCAGGCAGCTTTGACTTGCAGGCGCAGCTTTTTGACACTCCCTATGCGGCTTGATACAGTTGAACTCATCGTTTCCTCTTGAGCTGTGCGCCACCCACCCGATGCGTATCAGCGTCCCCGTCGTCTAGCCCGGCCCAGGACACCGCCCTTTCACGGCGATAACACGGGTTCAAATCCCGTCGGGGACGCCAAATAGAATCAAGAGCTTAAACATAATCATCACCTTTTTATGGAGTGCTTCGGTGACTCTATGGTGACGATAGAACCCTGATTCGAAACGGCCTCTGCAGCCTCCACTTCTGCCGCCGGGGCAAGCGAGAGAACGCCATCCAGGCGCTTGGCTGCGTCGAGAAGGAACGCCTGAGACAGATGAGCATAGCGATCGGTCATTCGCGGGTCTGAATGCCCTAGCAGTTTTTGCAGCGTGTGAAGGTCGACTCCGTTCTGTCGAAGCATGGCCGAGAAATGATGCCTGAGATCGTGGAGTGAGAAGTCACTGACTCCGGCGTTCTTACAGGCACGAATGAAGGCGACGCTCACCTGGGCAGGTGTGACGCCTGGAAACAGCAGACCGCGTTTGCCATGCCTGGCGCCCATCGATTCCGCTACTTGCATCGCAAGATCATTCAGAAACGCTGGCCGCTCCTTTCCGCTTTTCGTGTGCCGAAGTCGAATCTCCCGGCGAATGACGCTTACGTCTTCCCACCTTACCCTCAGGAGCTCGCCCCGCCGCGCCCCTGTGCTCACAAGTAACCCAACGATAGGCCGCAGCCATTCAGGGCAGGCTCGCAGGATCTTTCCCAATTCTTCCGGCGAGAGGTAGCGGACGCGGCCTTCTGGTGCTTTGGGAACTGGAGCGCGCTGCGCTGGGTTCGCTGCGATCTTCTCACCCTCCATCGCGACGTTGAACAGGCGCTTGAGCACGTTCACTTCCTTGAGGATCGTGCCATCGCCGACTTCACCGGTCCGGTGGTTGATGTAAGCGGCCACGTCTTTGCGCCGTATGGCTGCCAGCCTGAACGATCCGAAGAACGGCTTCAGATGCTTCTCAATGATGCCGCATTGGCGCTGGTACTCGGTTCTGGATAGCTTCCCCCGCACAACTTTCGAGGAGATACGCCGCTTCTGATACGCCAGAAACTCGTCGGCGAAGATGCTGAACGTATCTTCGGAGAGGAGCGGTTTCCCGAATTTCTTTTCCTCTTCAACCTTCTGACGCTCGGCCGCCAGCGCGGCTTGCGCCTGCTGCAGCGTGTTGACTTTGAACTGTCGCCGACGCCGGCGTCCTTGTGCGTCGATCCATGATCCCCAGAAGCCAGGTCGATCGGGCCGTGTGTAGATGCCATCCCGGCGATGAGCGTGTTTTTTAGGCATTGTGGGATGCTCCTTCAGGAGATTGCGCGATCTCAGACCGGTTCCTGCTGATGAACGTCAATGTGAGACCGAGGCGCTCGACCAGATAGTTCTCGCGCGTCCCGTACTTCGAACGGGTTTGCGCAGACAGCGTATCCCATTTGCCCCAGAGTTTAGCTGCCTCGGTCAACTTGTCCTCTCGCCTCTTCTTCCGATCGGCCTCTACACTTGCTGCGCTCCGACATTCAGCGCAAAATGACTTGCCGTTGTAAAACTCTCGAACTTTCTTTCGGAAGTGATATCTCTCGCAACGGCTGCACTTCGCGAGGTTGTACTTCACAGGAGACTGCATCAGACTCACGAACTCTGCGATTGCCCGGGTTTGCATGACCTCTGTTGGGCCGGGAGGAGTGGAGCTTCTGCGATGGGATATAGGTGGCAGTCGAAAGTCGTACTCGGGCTCCCCTGTCGCTGTGAGGGTGAACCTTGGACTATGACTGTTTAACCAGCGCATCTGGGCATTCCAGGCTTTCGACCCCTGACGAAGCTTCCGTTTCCGCGGATAATCGAGATCCTCTTCTGGATTTAGCCCCGACCATATCCACTCGTCCACCAGCTCTACCAGGCAGGTCTGGAATTTTGCCGCTGCATCGCGAAATTCATCGACGGTTCCTATAGCTATCTCTCCGCGCTGCGCGGCAGAACGAAGCGAAAATTCGACAGTCCTCTCGTTCAGTCCTCTATTCAGCATCCTGAGCAGATGATCTGGATCGAATTGCATTCTTGGCCTCACCTCGGCACCGCTTGCTGGCAGAGTTTCTGTTAGACAAATCATCATCAATTTATCTACACGAAAACTGTTGCAGACATCAGTGTGAATTGTCGATTATTCATTTGTCAACACTGGAATGACAAGGAGGAAAACAGAAGTGCCAAAAAACATATCAATCCCAATTGAACGCGAGTGGATGAGCCCAGACGAGGCGGAGGCCTTCTCGGGAAGGTCGGTCTGGACCTGGCGCAAGGATGCGTACCTCGGAAAAATCGGATCTTCGAAGGTAGGGCGCCGACTGTTTCTGCGCGCGGCTGACGTCCGGCGAGTGATGGAAGAAGGCTTTCGGCCAGCCCTCAGCAACGACGCAGCGTAAGCAACGCAACAATTCAGACCGCGGCCAGCATGGAGGCTCGCACAAAAATGACAAGACGTAGTGTCCCAAAATCCGTTGGTGTGTATGAGCCAGGAACGCCTAGCTATTTCCCGCCTGACCGATACATAGATCCGGAGGATGCACGGCGCCTGGCTCGAAATGGCGAAGCCAATCGAATAAACCGAGGCAGCGCGATAAGGCTTCGGATTTCTTCGTCGGATGCCCAGGGAGAAAAACCAATCCACCTTCGCGCGGAGTCATGCCGGCCGGGGCCTAGCCAAATGCAGGCAATCGCAGAGGGAAATTTTCGCGCTCGCAGCACTTTCAATGAGTGCAAGTGGTCCTCGGCTGCGGAAAGATTCCTCGCGTGAGCATCCAGTGGATTGGGGAAGTCTGGGCCAACGGAGCGGAGGATTCGAACGATCGTCTCGTTCAACTCGCACTTGCGGACAACGCTGACTTAGACGGACGGTGTTGGCCTTCTCTCCTGGAGATCTGCCGAAAAACCCGACTCTCCGAAAGTTCCGTCCGACGCTCGATCCAGCATTTGGAGAAGGAAGGGCGGCTTATCGTCCAGCGCGGCCGCGGCGCCGGTAACACATCGCATTATCAGTTGCGAAAGGTTTCAGAGAGAAAGGTTTCAGAGAGAAAGGTTTCAGAGGGAAAGAAAAAAGGTGTCACACAGAAAGAAAAAGGTGTCACTGTGACAAATCCCCCAGACCCCCTATTAGGAAGAACCGTCAAGAACCGTAAGGAACCGTCAGAGGAGTTTGAGTTGCCAGACGTCATTCCAGCTTCGGCCTGGGAAGATTATAGGCAACATCGGAACAGCAGTAAAAGGAAGATGACCCTGAAGGCGGAACAGCTCGCAATCAAAAAACTGTTGGAACTACAGCAGGCTGGGCACGATCCAGAAGCTGTCATCGAACAGTCCATCGTCCACGGCTGGATTGGCCTCTTCCAGATCAATGCACACTCCGCAGGAGTCGCAAATGCCACAGTTGGCGATCGTTCCGAACAGAATCGCTCTCAGCAGCGAGTCGACCAGTCTAGCGGCGCGTTCAGGAGGGCAGCTGAGCGCAGGGGAGTCTCAGGTGTTGACGGTTTTGCACACCTTGATGATGGCCCACTATCCGCATCAGGAAAGGTCTGCTGACAGTACAAGTAATAGGTGATTCCGGGACGCTATTTTGCTCGTGTGAATCGGTCGATTATCGAAGCACATAGAACGGGCTGTACCAACAGATTTTTGGAACAAAATCAAGGCCGCTCGAAAGCGGCTTTTTCATCGGAAGCAAAACAACCGCGAGGAGCACGAACATGGCGGCAGCAGTTTTGGTGGGACGTCTTAAGATGCGGGATGGTCGCATTGTCGGAGAGGTCGAGGAGGAAAACGCCCGTATGATCGAGGCCCAGCGGATGCGCATGGCCGGCGGCGGCTATGCGCCTGGTCGCAATGAGACGCGCCGGAACGATGAAGAGCGCGAGGGTGAAAACGTGCTCGAACGCGAACTCATGGATCGGTTCAAGCGCGCATCGGACCGACGCTGGGGGCGCAAGCCGGCGCACGATTGCCAGTGCGCAACGTCGAGTCGCGACGCCGCGCAGACGCCCATGCAGCGCTTCAAGGCCTATTCCGGGCGCTACCGGTCAAAACAGTAACAAAGCCCAGAAATTCGCGCCAGGCGAAAAGCGGAAACAGTCAAAGGGGAACAGCATGAGCTCCAGCGGTGGTTATGGACCGGCGAACGGACAATGGCTCCGCAAGGTGCAGCTCGTAGTTTCGCAGGGCACGAACGGGCTCGACCTGTCAGGGCTGCGGTTCGCGTTCAAGATCACGCAAAACGACTGCGAGACGCCGAACACGGCACAGATCCGGGTCTACAACCTGAAGGAGCAGACGCGCCAGCAGATCATCGCGGAGTACGACAGCGTCACCCTGCAGGCCGGCTATCAGTACGGTAACTACGGCATCGTCTTTCAGGGCGATGTGAAGCAGTATCGCTTTGGCCGCGAGAAGAACGTCGACAACTTTTTGGACATCACCGCCGCAGATGGAGATGAAGCTTACAACTTCGGGGTGATAAACCAATCCTTCGCTCCGGGCAGCAGCTATTCGGACCACCTATCGGCGATCGCGCAGGCGATGCACCTGAAAGTTGATCCGAACGCGCAGACGTACTTAGTTTCCGGAATAGTTCAGCCGTCGTCGAAGGTCATGTTCGGCATGGCGCGCCTATACATGGGCATCCTTGCCAAGAACAACAATTGCCGCTGGAGCATTCAGAACGGTGTTCTGACGCTGGTCCCCCTCACCGGTTATCTGCCTGGGCAGGCTGTCGCCATCAACAGCGCCTCTGGCATGCTCGGGACGCCTGAACAGACCGACAACGGCATCAAGGTCCGCTGCTACCTCAACCCGCTGATCAAGATTGGGCAGGCGGTCAAGATCAACAATGCGGACATCAACCAGGTGGCGTGGGCGCAGCAGTTAGGCCCCGGGTACAAACAACAGGTCTATTACGCGACCTTGGCCAACGATGGCGTCTATCGGGTCCTCGTCGCCGAGCACGAAGGCGATACCCGCGGGAACAGCTGGTACACAGATTTGACCTGCCTCGATATCGATCCTTCGTCGGGAGCGAACAGTTCAGTCCTGGCATACGGCTGAGGAATGCGAAAGGAAATACTTCCATGACAACTGAACACACTGAACGAGTCGCCCACGATGCCCTCCACGCGGTTATTCAAGCTCGATCGGCGCTGGATGGCTTCGCGTATCTCGAACGCGAGATTGCGGTGGCGCGCTTGGCAGTTCTGAAGGGCGAACCCGGCCGGACTCTCGACGAAATCCGCGCCGCGCAACAGGAGCTCCAACACGAGCGCGAGCTTGCCAGAGAGGAACTGGCCGCGGCCGAAGCTACACTGCGCCTCGCTGAGCGGGAGCTCGAAGAAGCCCGCAGGAAGTAAACCGCTTTATTAAAGCCAAAAGGAGAATGCGACCCCATGAGTGAAGCACGCAACAAACTGGTCTCGGCACAGGCTGAGATGAAGACTTTAGCGGCAGAAATATCCCGACTGGAGAAGACGCAGTCGGAGGCTCGAGAAATGGCACTAGAGGCGGAAGCCACGCTGAAGGGATTTGCGAAATTAGACAGTACGATTTCGCAATGGCGAGCTTCGGAGTTGAAGCGCGGCGGCGATCCACGGAAGTTGCCGGCCGAGCTGAAGCAGAAATTGTCGGATCGAACAAATGCCCAGGAAGAGATTGAGCAGAGCCGTGACACTCTGGAGATCATCACAAACGAACTCACAGATGCACGAGCCAGGTTCGCACGCCTTCAGGGTGGATTCGAGCAGCTTGCCGCGGATGTCGTCTACGCAGAAATCGTGGAGGCACTTGCAGCCGAGCTAGCGGGGCTGAACGAGCGCAGCTGGACTCTACGGCGTCTGCTGCAAGGGTTCGCACGATTCGGCGCTTCAAAGAATATCGCTGTCTCGCAGGTGTTCAATGAGGCGCTGCGCGGTTGGGAACCAGATGGGCCAGAGTATGCCGCCTCCGATCACAACGGCGCACAGGCCTTGCGATGGAAGGTTCGAGTCGATGCCCTGATCAAGAATCCAATGTCCGAATTGAGCGTGCCAAAGGCAGTCCTCCCAGGTGACTACAGGGGGCCGGCCGGTGCTGTCGGTTTGACGTATCTGGACGAAGAGGGGCGAAGCATCACCGTCCTGCAATAACAACTTGGCAGAAGCCGTCATGCAGCTTTTGCCAAATGCGCGCGGGAATTCCGGGCTTAACCTTTTCCCCGGAACGGGCTGATGAGGTCCCAGCCCGCGCGTTACGACTGGGAGTCTCGGCTGGTCCCCGAGGCTCCCAGTATTTTTTGACACGAGGTGATGAATTATGCAGAAAAAATTGACGGGGCGCCAAGAGCGAGCAGCGGTTTTCGTGGCGGAAGATCACTTTTCGGATCACGAAATTGCCGCGAAGGTTGGCATCAAGCGTCCGACACTCGCAAAGTGGAAACTGCTACCACTTTTCTGCGCTCGCGTGCAGGAAATTACTCAAGAGCTTGCGGAGAGAGCTTTACGCCAGGGCATCGCGCGTCGGGATCGGCGCCTGACAGTGCTGCAGCGCACTGCCAACAGACTTCTTCAAGTCATGGAAGAGCGCGCCGCCGATCCAGCCCTGGCGAAGATTGCCGGTGGAAAAACCGGACTAATCGTGAGCAAGCCGCTTGCTTCTGCCGGAGAACTCCTTGGGTTCGAGTACGCTGTCGATACCGCAACGATTCGCGAATTGCGCGCCACGCTTGAGCAAGCAGCGAAAGAACTCGGTCAGTTCGTCGAGCGGAAAGACATCAGGCTGCGCAGTTTGAAGGACCTGTCAGACGAAGAACTCGCTGAGCTACTCGCCGAGCTTGAAGAAGAGAGTCCTTCTTCCAACGCCGAGTAGACAAAACGATACCGAAACGAGGGCTATATTCCAGCATGAGTGATCCGGTCCAACCGACTCTGAAGCAACTGCGCAAGGAGGCGCGTGAGCGGTTTCTCGCCGGTCGCAGGGCGGAAACGCAGTATGCCGCGAATCTGCGCGCATTGGCGAGGCAGATCGACACCATCGTGCGAGGTTTTGCGCCGGACGGCGTGCTCGCAGATCCGACGGCGCTGATCCAAACACTGCAGAAATACGCAGAGGCGCTCGGGCCCTGGGCGCAATCTGTCGCCTGGCGCATGGTGGTAGACGTCAGCAAGCGGGACGCTGTGGCTTGGAGCAAACACGGCAAGATGATCGGCCGCTCGTTGCAGCGGGAGATCGCATCCGCTCCGACCGGCGATGCGATGCGAAAGGCGCTGGTGCGCCAGGTTCAACTGATCAAGAGCATTCCCCGCGACGCCGCCGAGCGCGTGCAGCTATTGACCCTGGAGGCCATCACGAAAGGGGTTCGGGCAAGCGAGATCGCCGCGGAGATCATGCGTAGCGGCGAGGTTTCGAAAAGCCGAGCGATGCTGATTGCCCGAACGGAAGTCTCGCGCACTGCGACTGCTCTCACGCAAGCCCGCGCAGAGTTCGTCGGATCCACTCACTATGTCTGGCGGACCTCGAAAGACGGTGATGTGCGGCCCAGCCACAAGGCGATGGAAGGGCAGGCGGTTGCATGGAACGATCCGCCGGTCCTTGACAATCTCCGCGGCCATGCCGGCGAGCTCCCAAACTGCCGCTGCTTTCCTGAGCCGATCCTGCCGGAAGCGAGCGCGCCGCGCCGGCCGTTTGCCCAGCTGCTGGCGAAGCCGGGTTAGCGTGCCAGAAACCCTCGCTCACGCGACTGCGAAAAGTCATTACTTTTCCATCGCGATGTTAACTAGAAGGTCAATCGCTAGCGCTGTCTCACAACCATATGGATTTGGAGGTTAAAAGATGGGTAATCACGTTCACTGTGTGGTCTGCGGCTACAGCGCGTTCGTCAAGGTGCGGCGATTTAAGAAGATCGGTTTCGAACCTGTTTGCGAATGGCATTTCATGTGGCTTGAGGACAACTGCCGAAGACCTTTCACGACTCGCCGAATCCTGTTCCCATGTGGATGCGAGCCCGTCTCAACCAGGCCGGGGACGGCACCAGAGGACACGCTGGACAGGTCAATGGAATCTGACGCTGCGTCGCCGCTGATTGAAGCCCATGTCGACCCCCAAATACTCGCTGCATCGGAAAGGTAAAAAAAATGTCTCAAAGCAGTGTCCTCCGTCGCCGGTCCCGTGGAAAGAGACGGAGCTACAAGGAAACTGGCCCGTTAGCTGGCTAACTTTCCAGTTCTTGCCGCGTCAACTTTCGATGTCGCTTGAGGCGCACCTGCGGTGCGATCCACGACTCGTGCTCAGCGCACCAGGCCGTTTTCAGCCCTGGCAGCGTCGCGTTCGGATTATTCAAGTCGCCAGCATCGATGATTTCTTCAATGCCGCCAACAGGTTTGTTCTCACAACCAACGAGAGCGCATTTAGCCATGCCCTTCATTCTCTCAGGGGATCGAACTGAGGCTCAACGTGCCTTTGGTTACTTGACAGGATCCGAAACCATCACCCTGTGGAACGTGCGATTCCGATTACTCATCGGTAAACACGGCCACCAGCGTTGAAGAGCTTCTCCAGCTCGTCCGGCGCGAGGTTTTTGGTACACAGCAGGCGCCCGGGTGCTACAGTAGGACCGACCGTGCTTCTCACCCTACTAGCGTTGATCGTGGCTCCATTCATCGTGGGCCTCGTGGTGTGGTTTCTAATCAACACCGAACTGGAGAAACCCGTGGCCACCCGTGGGGATGCGGAGCGGGCTTACCTCTTCACGATCGCTTTGCTTCGGGACCACATCGGTAGCTCAAGAATCACGGGGAAGATCCGAAGACCTTCCCCGTTTCGATAATGCGGTTATGGTTGAGGCAGAGAGCGATTCTAGCTTCGAACTCCGCCCGCGGCCAGCTTTCTTCTGCGGGCTAACCGCAAAACTCTCTTCATCTCAGCAACGATGGCGTGGCCTTCCACAATAAAAGCATCCTGCTCACTTTCTGAAGCCTCGGAACTTCGGAGTGCTTTACAGCGCCAGTCTTCGCCTCTTTGAAAGACGCGGCGACTCAGTTCTGCTATTGGAATCAACCTCTGGCGTTCGGCGGTGGCCATGATCATTTCTCCTTTCGTAGTGGCGCCGGCGGCGCGTTGCGGCTGCGGGGGCAGGATCATGCAGGATTCCAGACGAACTCTTCGCCGGCCTTCTCAAGATTGAAGTGAGCCAGGACGCCGGTCGTGGGAGCTCTGCGCCCGGCCGCGATCGCGCGAATCTGTGGAGTGCGGGTGCCGCTGGCTTTCGACAACTGATCAAGCTCGTCGAAGGCCGCGAAGTGAACCATGAGCGCAACTTGGCGCCGGTCATAGTGAAGCGGTTGGTATTGAGAGGGAAATCCGGAACTGCTAGCTTGGGAGCAAGCCATATTGCCTCCTTAACAGGCGATTTGGATTAGCGTCAGGTCAGTGTTACCAGCACTGGCTTGGCGCGCTAATTGTTTATCGTTCAACACCGCATAGATTGTCAAGAAAAATCTTGGTTAAGGCGTTGATTTTACGACTACTTACGACTTGATAAGTCGTAGCAAGTCGTAGTTCGTCAGGCCGCTGACTTCAACGCGCGGCAGGCCGTGCCGACGCCGACGTTGAGCCGCTTCGCGATCGCTCGCCATGAGACGCCGGAGTCTCGCAAACTGCGCACGCGGTCGGCAGACACGTATACGCGCGGCCGCCCGATACGCTGACCCCGGGCTCGCGCCGCGGAGATGCCAGCAGCGACGCGCTCGCGAATCAGCGCGCGCTCAAACTCGGCCATCGCTGCGACCACATGAAACATGAGCCGGCCGGAGGGCGTCGATAGGTCCAGATTGTCGCGCAAGCTGACGAACGCCACGCCATAAGCCTGCAGGTCCTCGATCGTCACCACCAGGTGCCGCAGTGACCGGCCAAGGCGATCGAGCTTCCAGCAGGCGATCGCATCGAAGCGCCGTGCATGCGCATCGGCCATCAGGCGATCGAACTCAGGGCGGGATTCTTTGGCGCCGCTGACGCCAATGTCGACGTACTCAGCCGAGATGACCCAGCCGCGGCGCTCGGCATACGCCCGGAGCTCCGCGAGCTGCATTTCGGGGTTCTGCTCACGCAAGGTGCTCACCCTCGCGTAGATGGCGATTGAGCGTATCTCTTGAGACAGTGGGACGGGACTACCATTTCGATTAGCCATAGTTGCCTGCTCCTGACAGGCGATTTGGTTAGCGCCGTGTCGGTGTTAACAGCACCGATGCGGCGCGCTTGCGTTGGACGTCACAAATCCTCTGGTGACGCTATGGTGACGATAGAACCTGCGAACCGGTACAAATCGATGCAAACTCATAATAGCGATTAATCGCCAATAACCACAAGGGAATTGTGTAACTTATCTCGCCTATACTAACCCGTACAAAATGCGCCAAGGTAGCATAAATCGCCCTTTCACGGCGATAACACGGGTTCAAATCCCGTCGGGGACGCCAAATAGAATCAAGAGCTTACGCTCAATCCTTCCATCCCAATCGGCGTCCGTTAACGTCCAATAAGCCTGCATCACTTTTCCGCCTCGCCCTTCTTGCCAAAAACGAGCCGTGCCACCTTGCTCTGCGCGTTCCGCTTGATGTCGGTGACAGCCTGCGCGTAGAGGTTGAGGGTTACGCTGCTGTTCGCGTGTCGCAGCAACTCCTGCACCGTTTTCACGTCCTCTCCATGCGACTTCAGAATCGTCGCAAAGGAGTGACGGAACGTGTGCCATCCGACCTTTCCGGTGATCCCGGCATCCTTTAAGGCCGGCCGGACATACACCCGAAAAAGAGAGAAAGACCAGTACGGCAACTTCCCTTTGCTGGCCGGGCTCGCAAAGACCCAATCGTCCTCGGTCGGATATGGCGACTGGCGCCGCCACATCAACA
>Ga0335074_10012655_pt1 | contig 11832 bp, 9 predicted proteins | sample Lox_Sample_23_FD_206715 | JGI IMG/M metagenome (GOLD analysis project Ga0335074, IMG submission 206715) | Soil microbial communities from Loxahatchee National Wildlife Refuge, Florida, United States - Lox_Sample_2.3 | ecosystem: Environmental > Terrestrial > Soil > Wetlands | place: USA: Florida...
TTAGTCACGGCGGCCCTTGTTGCCGCTCCCAGAACGTTTTTGTATGCGTTTCCCTGCACCGCTGCCGCAAGAAAGAGCACCGGAATCACGGTGGCGCAAACAACGTAGAAGTCTGAATCATAACCTTTAGCCATCAGGTACTTCCTCTGGAGGATTCTCCTGGGTTGCCTTGCTGTCTGTGCCTCGCCCGAAAAAGTAGCCAATTGCAATACCAGCGAGTCCGGATATGGGTGTCAGGTATTCTGTCAAGTTGCCAGCAGGTACACCCTTAATGATTCCTACGAATATGGCAATAGCCAGTATCATGACCAGTATCAGCGTCAAAGCCGTTCGGAAGTAGACCTCGACTGACCTTACTCTTAGTTCGCGCGCCCGAATCTTGCGTTCCTGCCTAGCTTGATCTATACGAGCTTTGTAGACTTGCTCATGCTCTTGCAATAATACCCGATTTTGAATTTCCATTTCAAACGCTTCGTGTTCAAGTCGCAGAAACGCAGCCCTGTCTTCAGGATGCATGTTTTCAAAGTCGCTGGCGGTAAATAAGCGTTGATATCTTTGATTCTTCCTGCTGCGCCATCCAAGCATGCGCTTAGCCTCCCAAGAACCGGACCCGCATGACCTGTAGTGGACAAGCTAACCGACTTAGCACTGCTGCTTCGCCTTCACCTTGGATCGCCAACGCGCAATGCCTAGCCGCTTTGGCTCCGAGTCATCCAACGGATCACGCCTGAGCGCTTGGCCTATCGCTAGCTGTGCATCGATGTACATGTCCATGCACTTGTCGGCCAGTTCCTTAGCTGGCCATTTCGTATGAAAGTAAAGCTCGCCCCGGTGGTACGCGTAGTCCTCCACGAGGCTCCGAACCTTGCCGTCCAGGCAACGCTCAGCGAGCATCCGCGCCTTTTCGGCCGCTTCGTGATACTTGCCCTCGTCTACGTCGATGGCTTCGGGCAGCATCTCATAGGTGACTAAAAGGTCTTGGAGTTGCAAAAGAGTATCGCGGTCAATCTCGTAGCGCTTGATCCTGAAGTCGTCTAAACGCGCTGCGCGTTCCCGCCGATAGGTTCGCCGGTCCGTCAGACCCTGATTGACCATTGTCAGCACGGCACCAGCTATGAGCGTCCCTATGGGCAAAAGGACTTCGACCGCGGAAGCCGTCATGCGTCCGGAGCTTAGCGGTGCCGACGGCATTATGGATAGCATGCTGATTCGCAGACGTTCGCGCCAGGATGTGACCGAGGCGCGGTGGCGGGCCGACGTAACCGCCAAGCTTGACCTGCTGATGAACGCGCAGGCCCAGATGGCAGAGGCAACGACTCTGCAACTCAGGGACCGGCAACGCCCCGGACGGGTTGCGTGGATACACGCAACCCTCCTGCTCGCGATCTCAGCGCTGGTCGTGTTCAACGGCATCCTTGCCGGAACTGCCGCCACGAGCGTTGCCGCCGACGCGGGCAAGCTTCAGACTCTGGCGAACAGCGCCATGGCGCAAGTAAACAAGGCAGTACAGCCGGTCATCACCCTCGTGAACCGCAAGGGGGCGAAGTGGGTCGTCGCCCATGCGACCAAGGCCGAAGTCGCCGACGTGGACAGGGCCACCCAGTGGGCAAAGCTGTACCACACCGACAGCGCTCTGGCGTCAGCCGATCAGCGGGCGGCCGGTAGGTACCAGCTAGAGGCGCCGGCCCTGCTGGCCTTCGGCTCAGCGCTTTGCGGCGCGGTGCTCGGGTGGATGCTGACGCAGTGGTTTGGCTCCCTCCGCTGGCCTAAAAAGCACCAAGGCACGGTTGCCACATGAATGCTGCGTTGTTACTCTGGATGAGTGCCCGGAACGGGTAGCTCCGGGCGGGTCCCTCCGCGTCAACGATCTCAGGCACCGGGTGTCCGCGCGGTGTCGGCCGTGGACACCGTGCCGACACCGGCCGCGGCGTACAGCTGATCTGCGACTACCTCGTCGTGCTGGTGGCCTCGCGGATCCGGCTGGCCGGCGACATCGCGGCGCTGCTCGCGGCGGAGCGCCGGCCTGAACCAGTTCGCCACGTTCGACCAGCGCGGCGTCGCGCCGGTCGGCTACGCCGCCTTCGCGTTCGCGCTCGGCGTGCTGGCCGGTGCGCTGATCCGGCGCACGCTCCCGGCCATGTTCGTGACGCTGGCCGTCTTCGTCGCGGTCCGGCTGGCCGAGCTCACCTATGTGCGGCCGCGCCTGTTTAGCCCGGTGCTGCTGAACCTGGCGCTGAACCCGGCGTCCACGGGCTACGGCCAGCAAGGAACGCTGTCCGTGCTGTTCGGCAGCCCGACGCTGATGCCGGACCCGCCGGACCTGCCGAACACGTGGATCACGTCGCTGACGATCGTTAACGCACGCGGCGGCGGGCTCACCACGCAGGCGCTGAACGGTGCGTGCCCGGGCATCGGGCAAGGCAGGGGCGGTGGGAGCGGCGGCGGGCTCGGTCACACCCGGGCGCCGCAGGCGGTCGTGAGCCGGATGCAGGACTGCGTTGCCAAGATCGGCACCACCTACCACGAGGCGGTGGCCTACCAGCCCGCCGGCCGCTACTGGCCGCTGCAGTGGTACGAGCTGGCGATCTTCCTCGGCGCGGCGCTCCTCCTGGCCGGCGCGTGCCTGTGGCGGATCCGGCGAGCCTGAGCTGGCGTCTGTTACCCGGCCTGGCCAGGCCGGGTACTTCGATACATAATGTGGCCGTCGAGGCGGTGTACCCGGAGGGCCAGGTGGGCCTGGGGGGGTGGGCCGGTGCTTTGCCCTCGGTGCGGTCAGCAGAATCCTGACCACGCGCGGTTCTGCGTGCACTGCGGCGCGCGGCTGGCGTCCGCGTGCCCCACCTGCGGCGCCGAGCAGCCGCCGGGCGCCAGGTTCTGCCCGGGATGCGGCACCGCCGTGACCGCCCCGGCCCCGTCCACCTACACCCCGCGCCACATCAGCGACCAGATCCTGGCGGTCCGCAGCGCCATCGAGGGAGAGCGCAAGCACGTCAGCGTGCTGTTCTGTGACATCGTGTCCTCGAGCGCACTGGCGTCGGAGCTGGGGCCCGAGGACTTCCACCTGGTCATCGACCGCTTCTTCCGGACCGCGATGGCGGAGGTGCACCGCTACGAGGGCACGATCAACCAGTTCCTCGGCGACGGGTTCATGGCGCTGTTCGGCGCGCCGATCGCGCACGAGGATCACGCCCGCCGGGCGGTGCTCGCCGCGCTCGGCATCATCGCGCGATCCGAGGTGAAGATCAGGATCGGGATCAACAGCGGGATCGTGGTCGTCGGGACGATCGGCGACGACCTGCGGGTCGACTACACGGCGTTCGGAGACACAACTGTCCTGGCCGCGCGGCTGCAGGCCGCGGCCGCGCCGGGCGCGGTGCTGGTGAGCCGGCAGACGGCCAGCCTGGTGCGCGGATACTTTGAGCTCGAAGACGTCGCGCCGGTCCAGGTGAAGGAGCGCCTGGTCCGGCCGTTGCGGGTGACCGGGCTGGGTGCGCGCACGTCTCGTATCTTCGCGGCTGATGCGCTGAGCCCGTTCGCCGGGCGCGATCGGGAACTGGCCGAGCTGGACCGGGTGCTGGATATCGCCGCCGGCGGCGATGGCCAGGTGGTCGGCCTCGCCGGCGACCCCGGCCTGGGCAAGTCCCGGCTGGCGCTGGAGTTCCGCCGCCTGGCCGGCGACCGGGCGGGATTCCTGGAGGGCCGCTGCCTGTCCTACGGTGCCGGCATCGCGTATCTGCCGCTGTTCGACCTGGTGCGCAACGCCTGTGGGGTCGCACCCGGCGAGCGGCCCGAAGCGGTGGCGGCGAGGATCGAGCGGCAAGTCAAGGAGCTCGAGCTGGATCTCTCGCTGGCCGGGTACCTCGAGCACGCGTTCGGTGTCACGGCCGGCGATCCTGAGCTGGCCATGCTGGATCCGCAGGCCATCCGGACGCGCACGTTCGAGGCGCTCGGGGCCGTGCTGGCGGCGGAGGCACGGCTGCGGCCGCTGGTGGTGCTGATCGAGGATCTGCACTGGATCGACCAGACCTCAGAGGACTTCCTGGCCGAGTTCGCCGGCGGCCTGGCGTCGCTGCCGATCATGCTGCTGGCCACCTACCGTCCGGGTTACGCGCCTCGCTGGGCGGCCAGTTCGTTCGCCACGCAGATCGCGCTGCGCCCGCTATCGGCGGCGGCCAGCGAGCAGATCGTGGCCTCGATACTCGAGGCCGGGGATCCGGATGCGGCGGTGATCGCCGGGCGCGGTGAGGGCAACCCGTTCTTCCTGGAGGAACTGGCCCGGGCCAGCCGGGACCAGGCCACCGGCCCGGCGGGAGCCGCCGTGCCGGAGACCGTGCAGGAGGTGCTGGCCGCCCGGATCGACCGGCTCAGCGCAGACCAGAAGACGGCCCTTCAGGTTGCCGCGGTGCTCGGCCGGGAGTTCTCGCTCGGGCTGGCGGAGGAAGTCTGGGACCGCGACGTTCCCGTCCACACCCAGCTGCGGGAGCTCAAGGCGCTGGAGTTCCTGCACGAGCGGGACGGGAATCCCGGGCGCGCGTTCATATTCCGGCACGCCCTGACCCGTGAGGTTGCGTACGACAGCATGCTGCAGGCGCGCCGCCGTGAACTACACGGCCGGGCCGGTGCCGCGCTGGAAGAATCGCAGGCTGATCGCGTCGAGCAGAGCGGGCTGCTGGCCTATCACTACTCGCGCAGCGCGACCCCGGCCAGAGCGGTGCCCTACCTCGTCACCGCGGGGGACCGGGCCAGGGACCGCTACGCCAACGAGGAGGCCATTGCCGCATACTCTCAGGCGATCAGCCTGATCGAGGAACTCCATGGCGACGCGGGGCCCGACCCTTACCGAGCGGCCTGCGAGAACTTGGGCACCACACTGGCCCGGCTGAGCCGCTTTGACGCGGCGATCGACGCGTTCCGGAAAGGCCTGGCCGTGGCGCAGGACGGATTGCAGCGCGCCCACCTGTACGTCATGGTTGGCCGGGCGGAGGAGGGAGCGCATCGCTATCGGGAGGCGCTCGGGCAGTGCGACCTGGCCGAGCGGGCGCTCGGGCCGGCTTCCGATCCCCCCGGGACGGAATGGCTTTCGTCGTGGCTCGCCGTTCAGGACGCACGGATGACGGTGCTGTACTGGCTGGACGACATCGACGGGCTGGCCCGCCTCATCGAGCGGGTCCGGCCGCTTGCCGAGGCCTACGGATCCGCCGAGCAGCGCACGAACATGCTGTTCAGCATCTTCCAGTTCCGGTTGCGCCGGGACGGCTACCAGGTGACCAACGAGACCCTCGAGTTCGCACGCGGCGGTTACGCGGCGGCTCAGCAGGCCGACCCGCCTCCGCTGTGGTGGCCGGCGTTCATGCTCGGGCTGGGTCTGTTCTGCCACGGCGACCTGGGCGAGGCCGAAGCGATGTTTGGGCAGAGCCTGCGGGAAGCAGAGCGCCGTGGCGAGGCAAACATGCGGTCGCGGTCGCTCGGCTACCTCGTCACGGCGACGCGGATGCGCGGCGACGCAGGCGCCGCGCGTGCGGCGATCGGTCCGGCGATCGAGCAGGCCCGCCGGGCAGCGCTGCCGGAGTACGAGGCCATGGCCGTGGCCAACCGCGCCTGGGCGGCCTGGCGCGACGGCGGTGAAGACCGGGCGGCCGCGGACGCCATCGCTGCCCTGGAGATGTGGGAAGGGCTGCCGAACCGCCTCCCGTTCGACTGGATGGCGCTCTGGCCCCTGCTGGCCATGGCGGTGACCGCTCAGCGCACGGAGCAAGCGGTGCAGTACGCACGCGGGATGCTGAGGCCCGGGCAGCAGCGGCCACGGGAACCGGCCCGGGCCATGGTCGACGGAGCCGTGCGAGCCTGGGAAGCGGGCCATGCGGCCGACGCGGAGGACCTCCTGCGCCGCGCGGTGGACGCCGCCCGGGACCTGGGCTACCTGTGACGCCCCACGTCCCGCGGTTCAGCGACCCGGAGCAGGATGACCTGGGAAGTGAGCTGGCCGGAGCTCAGCAGCCTGCCAAACAGCCTGCTCTGCTCGTCGGCAGCGATCAGCTGGGGCGTGTGCCCGTACCGGCGGTGCAGTTCGCGCTCGACGATCTCGAGCCGGCCGGCCCAGTCCGGCGGCGGCTGCGCGACGTCGGGGGTGCTGGCCACCTCGACCGCCTCCAGGCCCGCCTGGCTGAACATGCCGTGCAACTCGCCGCTGGACGGGAAGTGATTGCCCTGTGGCGGGTCGGTCAGCTCGGCCACGGCAGCCAGGTAGACCAGCAACCCGATGCGGCCGCCGGGGCGCACGACGCGGCGGAGCTGGCCGAGCATGGCCCGCTGTGCGGCGCTGCCGGGCGCCGTACACAGCACGCCGAGGCACCAGGCCAGGTCCGCGGTCCCGTCACCGAACGGCAGCGCGATCGCGTCGGCCTGGACGACCGGGGCTTCAAAGAGCCGGGCCGCCGCGCGGCACGCACCCGGCTCCGGTTCGGCCAGAACGGGCTGCACGCCGGTCCGGCGGGCGGCGTAGGCAGCGGGGCCGCCCGACCCCGCGCCGACGTCGATCATCATCTCACCGGGTCGCGGCCCGAGGCGCTCGAGCAGCCAGTCCAGCGCCGCAGGCTGGCCGCTCCCGCGGCAGGCGGCCGGTATGTAGCACTCCGGGCCGAGGTCGGCGGCCACCAGGGCGGTCCACTCGGCCACGGTGTTGAATTCGGCCTCCATCGGGCCGGCCATCTCAGGCGCCACGCGGTGAGCCTTCCCGGATCCGGGCGGCCAATTCCGCCTTGATCCGTGCGGCGAACTCGGGGCCGCGAGCCGAGGCCGACCCTGAGATGTTCACCCCGGCCACCCCCGGAACGGCCAGCAGGGCCCGGGCCTGAGCGGCGGCCGCCTCGATGCCCGCCTCGACCGGGTCCGGATCTTCCAGCACCGCGCGCACCACGGCCGGATCCAGCTCCAGGCCGGGGAGGCCGGACAGCGCCGACGCGGAGGCGGCATCGGTGAAAACGGCCACCGCGGCGATGACCGGAATCGTGACCCCGGCCTGCGGGGCGGCGGCCATGAAGCCGGTCACCGAGCCCACGGTGTCGTGGTTGAGCACGGCGACCGCCGCCCCGGCGCGCTGCTTCTGGGCCAGCCGGAAGGGCCGCAACTCCCGGGGCGGCGCGGCGGGCGTCTCCGGGACCGCGGCCGGCAACCCGATCGAGGCGGCCAGCGCGGCCAGCCGCGGCCCGTCCAGGTCGAAGACCTGCGTCACCTCGGGCCGGACGTCGTAGGCGCGGGCGTCGCCGGTCACGCACAGCACCGCGCCAACCCCGAGCTCGCGCAGACCGTGCAGTTCCTGCTCCAGCACGACCCGGTTCCGGTCCCGGCAGGAAAGGGTGATCCACGGCCGCGCCCCGGCCTGCTGCAAGATCGAGGCCAGCTGCGCGGGCGGAAAATCGGGCCGGTCCTGGTGCTCGCCAACCAGGACGGCGTCGCTAACCGGGGCCAGGATCCCGGCCACCTCGGCGTGCGCCGGCACCGAGTAAGGCGCGGAGCTGAAGTCGGTCAGGATCAGCGGCACCGCGGCCAGCGGCACCGGCGGCACGGGATCGGACCAGGCCACGGGGGCCGGGAACGCGCAGGGCTGCGCGCGGACCTCGCAGCCGCCGTCGGGCCGCACCCCGCCGCACGGGCCCATGACCATGTGCTTGGGGCAGCCGTGGTCGGCGGCGCCGGGCGAGCTCACGACCCCACTACTGCCCAGCGCCTCCAGCCTCATGCGGTGCCGTCAGAACAGCCGCGCGGCCCTCTCCTCCAGGTCGAGCAGGAATCTCTTGCGCGCCAGCCCGCCGGCGTACCCGGTGAGGCTGCCGTCCTTGCCGACCACGCGGTGGCACGGGACGATCACGCTCACGGGGTTGCGGCCCACGGCGGCGCCGACGTCCTTGGGCGTGGCCCCGTCGCCCACCTGCCGGGCCAGGTCGCCGTAGGTGACGGTCTGCCCGTAGGGGATCTGCTCGATCAAATCCCAGACGAGGGCCTGGAACGCCACGCCCCTGGGTTCCACGGTCAGCTCGAAGCGCCTCCGGTCACCGGCGAAATACTCCGCGAGCTGCTCGGTGACCTCCTCGAACCCAGCGTCGGACCGCAGGCCGAACGTGTGCGCGCCCGGCTTGTACCAGTGATGCGGGAAGTAGACGCCGGTCAGCTTGCCCTCGTCGGCCACCAGGGTCAGCTCGCCGATCGGCGAGTCGGTGATCGTGTGGGTTGTCATCGCCGTTCTCCTCGTTCCGGTGCTGCCATGCGGTAAACGGCTGGCAGCGCCGGAACGTGAGGTCAGGCGGCGGAGCGTTCGCCGGCCGGGCGGCGGCGCAGATCCGGCCGCCGGATGGCCGGCGGCAGGTAGGCGGACTGGTCGGGCGCGCCAACGTCGGTGCCGGGCGGGACGATCTCGTCGATCCGGTCGAGAATGTCATCGCTGAGCGCGACGTCGACGCTGGCGAGCAGGTCGTCGAGCTGCTCCATCGTGCGCGGCCCGATAATCGCGCTGGTCACGCCGGGGTGAGCGATCGCGAACGCCATCGCCAGGTGCGTCAGCGGCAGGCCTGCCTGCTCGGCGAGCGGGATGATCTGCTCGACGGCGTCGAGGCGGCGCTCATCGCTGAAGCTGCTGAAGATGGTCGCGCGGCGCAGGTCGGTCGGCTGGCCCTTGCGGATGCGCCCGGTGAGCATGCCCTTCGCGAGCGGGCTCCAGACGAGCGTGCCCATCCCGTAGCGCTGCGCGACGGGCAGCACCTCGGCCTCGATGCCGCGGTTGAGGATCGAGTAGGCCGGCTGCTCGGTGCGGAACCGTTCCAGGCCGCGCCGCTCGGCCACCCACTGCGCCTCGACGATGTCGGAGGCGGGCATCGCGGACGACCCGATCACGCGCACCTTTCCCGCGTGGATCAGGTCCGACATCGCGGAGAGCGTCTCCTCGATGTCGGTGTCGGGGTCCGGCCGGTGGATCTGGTACAGGTCGATGTGGTCGGTCTGCAGGCGGCGCAGCGAGTTGTCGACCTCGGCCATGATCCAGCGTCGCGAGTTGCCGCGCTGATTGGGATCATCGCCCATCGGGCCATTCACCTTGGTAGCCAGGACGACGCCGTCGCGGCGCCCCTTGAGCGCCTTCCCGACGATCTCCTCGGACTCGCCGCCCGAGTACCTGTCCGCGGTGTCGACGAAGTTGATCCCCGCGTCCAGCGCCTTGTGGATGATGCGGACCGAGTCGTCGTGGTCGGGGTTGCCGCCCGCGCCGAACATCATCGCGCCGAGCGCATACGGGCTGACCTTGATCCCGGTCTGGCCGAGCGTGCGGTGGTGCATGCGGATCCTCCTGAGGTCGCGGTCGGGCGCGGTGTGCGGTCAGGCCTGGTGAACGGCCGGGCGTGGCGGCCTGCGGGGGATGCCCGCCCGGCGCATGCGGTAGAGGATGGTTACGTTCGAGACGCCATAGTGCTGTCCGAGCTCCACCAGCGTGGCCCCGGCCTCGTACCGGAGACGCAACTCGTCCACATCGTTCGCAACCTGAATCCGCCTAGCGCGCACAGACTCGATAACCGGACGTGCTGCCGCGGCCTTTCGGTCAAGTGCCGTGGGTGCGTTCCGGTAGAGCTCGTCGATTATTAGCTCTGCGAGGTGCCCAGCGGTGCTCACCTGGTAGATGCTCTTATCTGGGCTTATGGTCATTCGGCGGGCAAGGTTGCGCTTCTTAAGGAATTCGAGAAATGGCTCCAGTAGCCTCTGCGACCCTACGAGACTGAACCCTACATAGCCCCGCTTCGACATCCAGATGGATCCGTCGCCATCAACTACCCCGCGCCAGAAGTGACGTGATTCTGTTAACTCGGCTGCGATCGGGCCTTCGTACCGCCCCAGTTGCAGAAGGCGCGCGGCGAGGCCTCGCGAGTTCACGGTGAGGCGAACCGATCTCCGCGATCTGTACCCGCCGAAATTCCCCGGAGGGCTGTTACCAATAACGTTCGTGGAACACAGGAACTGACGAAGTTTGAGCAGCTGACCCCTGTCTACCTCAGAGAGCCGGACCTGTACTCTCGGGGACCCTTTTCGACTATGGACGACGCAGCCATCGGCGAAGATGAATCCGATCCAATAAGCTGCGTCGTTCGTAATGGCGTCGAAAGCCTCATGGTCCAGGCCGTCCATGATCAAATTCTCGCCATGTCGGAGAAGCGGCTGTAGTGCCCTTGGAAAGCTACCGTTACCGTGGCGGTCGGGCCATTTCGGTGTTTAGCAACAATCAAATCTGCTTCCCCCGCCCGAGGCGACTCCCGCTCATAAGCGTCTTCTCTGTGCAAGAGAATTACAACGTCGCTATCCTGCTCGATGCTTCCGCTCTCGCGAAGATCAGCCAGGAGCGGGCGCTTGTCGGTGCGCTGCTCGGGGCCGCGGTTGAGCTGGGCGACGGCTACGACGGGGACGTCGAGTTCCTTGGCCAGCAGCTTCAGCTGGCGGGACATGTCGGAGACCTCTTGCTGCCGGTTCTCCACCCGCTTCGGAGAGCTCATCAGCTGCAGGTAGTCGATGATCACCAGGCGCAGGTCGTGCCGCTGCTTGAGCCTCCGGCACTTGGCCCTGATCTCCATCATCGACATGTTCGGCGAGTCGTCGATGAACAGCGGGGCGTCCACGACCTCGCTCATCCGCCGGGCCAGCCTGGTCCAGTCGTCCTCGCTCATCTGGCCGGTTCGCATGGAGTGCAGCGGGACCCGCGCCTCGGCCGAGAGCAGCCGCATGGTGATCTCGTTGCGGCTCATTTCCAGGCTGAAGATCACTGCGGTGAGACCGCCCTTGACCGAAGCCGCCCGGGCGAGATCCAGGGCCAGGGTCGAGTTGTGGGTCGGGATCATGCCGTCGCCCGCGAGGTACAGCTGGTCAGGGCTATCCACCTGGACACACCGCACCGGCTGCGACGGCACCCGGCGGACGCCGACGATGTAGCGCCAGCGGGCCATCCGGGGGTCGTGCCGCTGGCGCTCCTTGTGCAGCCGCTGCTTGCGGCTCAGCAGGAATACCTGGTCGTCGGTCAGGAACCGGACCAGATGGCGGGGCGCGTCCGCCGCGCCACGCGGCTCTTTCCTGATCGGCTTGGCACAGCGGTAGCCGAGGCTGAGGATCAGCTCCCTGACGTCGCAGGCCAGCTCGTAGCTGGTGACGGCCACGTTGATGGCTCCATTGCTGGCCACGGTCCCGCCGATGTCCAGGATGCCCGCAAGAAGCGCCCGCCGCTGCGCCTCGCCGCCGCGCAGGTAGGCGGCTGGGATGCGCTTTCCCTCGCGCGGCGGGATGGCCGCGAAATCCTCGGGCGCAACCCGCATGGCGATCTCGGGGTCCGCGATGGCCAGGCCCGCCGCGGCGGTGTACGGGCCGCCAATCCAGACGCCGAGCGTGTAAGGCAGTACCGGCAGGTCGGCTTCGGTCAGATCGAACGGCCCGCACGTCGGCACGGCAAGGTCCCGCCCGTCATCTCCGGACGGCCGGTCAACCATCGCCGCGATCTGCTCCGTGGTCAGCACTGCAGCGGTCCGGGCGCTCGACACGGTATCCGGACCATCGCTCTCGCGTGCCCAGGTGAGCCACTGATGCTGGCCGTCGGCCACGATGACCTCGCCGGTGGAGAACGCCACCTCGTAGCACGGCCGCCCGTGCATGACCTCGGTGGCCGCGACCACGCTCACCGGCCGCCCGTCAGCGCCCACAAGCTGATCGCCCACGGCGACCTCTCCCATCGTGGTCCAGCCGGTCGGGGTCGGCAGCCTCGTTTGAAGAGCCAGGGCCTTGCCCAGGGCGGGTCGGGCAGCTATGACGATCATC
>Ga0335074_10012657_pt1 | contig 11830 bp, 13 predicted proteins | sample Lox_Sample_23_FD_206715 | JGI IMG/M metagenome (GOLD analysis project Ga0335074, IMG submission 206715) | Soil microbial communities from Loxahatchee National Wildlife Refuge, Florida, United States - Lox_Sample_2.3 | ecosystem: Environmental > Terrestrial > Soil > Wetlands | place: USA...
TACTGATGATTTACCTCGATACCTCGGCGGCCCTCAAGCTCGTCATGCCCGAGGCTGAGACGGCGGCGCTTGAGCTGTGGATCACGGAGCGCGCCGGGGTTCGGCGGGTCTCCTCCAGGCTGCTGCGGATCGAAATGCTGCGCAGCGTCGTCAGGACCGCACCGCAGCGGATGAGCCGGGTCAACGTCGTGCTGTCCTCTATCGCGGTGGTCAGCATCGATGACGTCGCGTCGACGGCCGAAGTCATCGGAGATCGCACGCTGGGCAGCCTGGACGCCATCCACCTGGCCACCGCCCGCGAACTGCGCGCCGAGCTTACTGCGTTCGTCTGCTACGACAAGCGCCTGCGGGACTCGGCCCATGCCCTCGGCCTGCCCGTCGAAGCGCTCGCCTGACCAGCATCCCGGCCGCCGCCCGGGCATGCGTGCCCTACGCGCGTGCGGCCGCCCGTGTCGGGGTTACTGCGCGCCCGCTTCTTCCACGCTGCCGTGGACGGGGATCAGCTGGTCAAGGGCGGACAACTGAAGCACCCGGGCCACCGAAGGGCTCGGGCTGATGAGCGCAAGCAGGCCGCCGTCGGCGCGGAGCCACCGGTACACCCGCACGATCTCATGCAGGGCGGCCGAGTCGATGAACGTAAGGCCTGACATGTCCACCAGGAGAAAGCGGGGCTTCTTGGCGGCTTCCGCGCCGAGCACCTCCCCGAGCGCCCGGGTGGTGACGTCGGCCTCGCCGGTCAGCCGAACGACCGTACGGGAGCCGCCTTCGCCGTCTGCCGTGCTCACAGACACCGACAGCTCAGTCACACGCAAAAGTATCTCACGCTGTGGCAGGCCCTGGGAAACGACCCGGCCTGCCCCACCTCTTTGCGTGAGGTCCGGTCAGGCCTAGTTTCGGCAGGTGAGTAGGGGTAGCTTGAGCCCGGTGAGGCTCTCCTCCGCCCGCGACCCGGGCGCCCGGGTGTCCGGCGGCCGCCTGCGCGACATCGAGGCGGTGACGGACGCCGCGCTGTCCAGGCTCGACGAGCAGTCGCTGCTACGGGCCCTGGTCGAGCGCGTGAAGAAGGTGCTCCAAGCCGACACCGCGGCCGTGCTGCTGCTCGACCGGTCGGCCGGGCAGCTGGTCGCGACCGCCGCGAGCGGGATCGAGGAGGAGGTCCGTCAGGGCGTGCGCATCCCGCTGGGCGCCGGCTTCGCCGGCCGGGTCGCGGCGTCCCGCGAGCCGGTCATCCTCACTACCGTGGACCACACCACGGTAAGGAACCCGTTGCTGGTTGACCGGGGCATCAGGTCCCTGCTCGGCGTGCCCCTGCTCGTCGGCGGCAACGTCATCGGGGTAATCCACGTCGGCTCGCTCAGCGGGCGGCCGTTCGGGCAGGAGGACGCCGAGCTGCTGCAGCTCGCCGCCGACCGGGCAGCGCTCGCCCTGCACTCCATCATGTCGCAGGACGACGCGCTGGCTGCCATGGCGTTGCACCGCAGCCTGGTGCCGACGGCGCTGCCCCCCGTCCCCGGCCTCGACCTGGCGGCGCGATACGTCACCGGCTCCGGCACCGTCGGCGGGGACTGGTACGACGTGTTCATACTGCCGGACGGGAGGCTCGGCGTCGTGGTCGGAGACGTGGCCGGGTCAGGACTGGAGGCGGCGGTCATCATGGGCCGGATGCGCAGCGCCCTGCGCGCCTACGTGCTGGAGTTCTCGGATGCTGCTTCACCGACGGCCTCGTCGAGCGCCGTGACCACTCGATCGACCACGGCATCGACCAGGTCGCCGCGACCCTGGGCGAGCAGATCGCCGACGACGCCCGACGCGGCGGCACAACCGAGTCGACGGCGGAGGACGCGTGCGCCGCGGTCATGCGCACCCTGGTGGGCAACGTCCCCGCCCAAGACGACATCGCCGTCCTCATGCTCAGCAGGCATTCGCGAGGTTAGGCGCCGAGCAGTCGGGCGAATGGTCCCCTGTCATCATCTGGGCCGGCATCGAGGGCGCCTACCTTCCACGCGTCGACGGACTCGAGGCTCAGCCGCCACAGCCCTTTCTCCCCTGCGTCGGCGCGGATATGCAGGTGGCGGGCTGCTTCGGCATCGACATCCTTGGCGTATTCCTTGCCGAGTAGGCCCGAGGCCGGCTCTAGTGCGCTGAGCAGGGGGCTGCCCTCTGCCAGCTCCCTGAAGTAGGCCTGTTGAGCGATGAGAACCCCGGTCACCACGGTTCCGTGCGCGGCGACGGTAACCGGGACCCGCGTGTGACCGGACTCGTTGACCGCGCGCACAAGCTGCTCAAGGACGGGGTCGGTGTCGTGCTTAGCCATGATGCCTCCTCGGGCGTCATTTTTCGGGTGGTTGCGCCGCTCCGCTGCCCGGCGTCTGGCAGCTGACACGCGTCCGTCTCTCACACCGCCTGCGCGAACGTCCTGACCAGCTCATCGTTGAAGGCGTCCAGATCAGCGGGCTGGCGGCTGGTCACCAGGTCGAAGCCCATCGCCGAGCACACCAGCACCCGCTCGTCATGCCAGTCGCCGCCCGCGTTGCTGACGTCGGTCTGCAGGCTCGGCCAGCTCGTGAGCGACTTGCCCGCCACCACACCCGCGTCGATGAGCGTCCACGGGCCGTGGCAGATCGCCGCGATCGGCTTGCCGGCGGCGGCGATGGCCCTCACGAACGCGACCGCCTCCGGTACCACGCGCAGCTTGTCGGGATTGGCGACGCCACCGGGCAGGACCAGCGCCGCGAAGTCCTCGGCGAGGACATCGCCGACCGCGTGATCGGGATCAAAGCTGCCGGCCGACTCGGTGTCGTGGTTGACGGTCTGGACGGGCTCCTTCTCCGGCGCGAGCAGGACCGGCTCCCCGCCGGCCCCCGTGACGGCCTGCCACGGGCTGGTCAGCTCCACCTGCTCGACGCCCACGTTGGCGACCAGGAACGCGATCCGCTTGCCTGCCAGTTCGTTGCTCATGAGGCTTCTCCAAATAGCCGAACCACCACGCCAGAACGCTCCCCTCCCCCCGTCGGTGCGACGTATTCACGCTGTCGGCGGAATCGGACCGGTGCGGGGATAGCCGCAGGCCGCCACCCTCTGCCGTCGCACGTCGGGTGAGCGTAAAGTCACTAACGGTGCGCCAGGCACCCGGTAAGGCCCTGACGACAGGAAGAGGTCAGTTATGGCGGACACGGCCGCATTCACGATCGGAGCCCAGGTCAGCTGCAGCGACGGGGCGGTCGGCAAGGTGAGTCGCGTGGTCGTCGACCCGGTCGCCAAAACCCTCACCCACCTTGTGGTCGAGCCCGGCTTCCGGCAAGGCCCCAGCCGGCTGGTGCCGCTCGACCTTGTCGTCGGCGGCGGTGGGGGTGACGAGGTCCGGCTCAGCTGCACCAAGGCGGAGTTCGAGAACCTCGAGCCGGCCGAGGAGACCAAGTTCCTGCCGAGGACCACCAGCTACGGGTCCTTCGGGGCCGGGGACGTGCTCTCCTGGCCGTACTACGGCGCGGGCGGCCTGGGCGACCTGGACGGCGTCGGCGGGGTCGGCGGAATGGGCACCATGGCCGGCAACCCAGTCCCCCGGGAGGTCACCTACGACACCGTCCCGGTGGGCGAGGTGGGGGTGCGCCGCGGCCAGCCGGTGCTCGCCACCGACGGCGCGATCGGCCACGTCGAGGGGCTAGTCGTTCACCCCGAAACCGGTCACGTGACCCATGTGCTGCTGCAGGAGGGTCATCTGTGGGGCCGCAAGGAGGTGGCCATCCCGATCAGCGCGGTGGACACCACGGTCGACGGCACCCAGCTCAAGATCGCCAAGCAGGACGTGGAGGATCTGCCGCCGGTGGACATCTCGCACCCGGAGTTAGGCACTTCGGGGCGGTGCCGACGTCCCAGATGGCCCCGGTGTCGTGGCCGGCCAGATGGGCCACCGCGCCGCGGCGGATTGCTCAGGCGTGATCAGCGTGCCCGGCGAAGTTCTTGTTGAACCGCTCGCTAGGGGCGCCGACGCGCTCGGCGGCCTGGCTGCGAATCCAGGCCTGCACGGCGGTGTCGACTCCGCCCGGCCGGCAGGCGTTGACCGTGCTCATCGGCTAGGTCGGCGGGCAGCACGCTGATCCGCCCGGCGGGCACGCCGGGCGCACGCAGCAGGTCGCTGGTCTCGTCGAGCTGCCCGGCGGTGCGGGCGAGCAGGACCACGCCGGCGCCCGCGTCGGCCAGCCCGAGCGCGATGGCCCGGCCGACGCCCCGGCCCGCCCCGGTGATCGGCGCGGTCTTGCCTGCGAAGTCAGTCCCTACTGCGGTCTCCTTAACGGTTGACGGTGCGACCGGACCGCAGAGAGCCGGGCGGGTCCGTTCGGACGAATGCTGTTGAACTTCTTGAAGCGCATCAGTTAGCGGCGCGCGGCGGCGGCTTCTTACCAGCCCATGCCCGGCGAAATTCATTGGTAAGACGTGCGAGCCGGCGCGACGCATATGGTCGAGACGGCCCTCCCCCAACGCCGTCGCGACCATCCGCGAAGGAGACGCACAGTGCCTCTGCTCAACCCTGGCGACCCGTTCCCCCGGCTGACGATCAGCACCACCGACGACCAGACGCTCACCGTCCCTGACGCGTTCGCCGGCGACTTCGGCGTTGCGCTGTTCTACCGGGGGGCGTGGTGCCCGTACTGCAACGCGCAGCTGCGGGCGTTCCAGCGGTCCGGTCAGGCGCTGGCCGACGCGGGCATCCGCGTCGCCGCTCTCTCGACCGACGACAAGCAGACCACCGCCGCTCTGGTTGCCAAGCTCGGCCTGGCCTTCCCCGTCGGCTACGGTGCGGTCGCCCCGGCCGTCGCTTCCCTCACCGGTGCCTTCGTCAACCCGGACCCGGTGTACCTGCAGTCCAGTGGCTTCGTGCTCGACCCCGCGGGTAACGTCATCGTCAGCGTGTACTCGAGCGGCGCCATCGGGCGGCTCGTCCCCGACGATGTCATCGGCCTCGTTCGCTACCTGCGCGAGCACTCGCCCGCCGCGACGGCCTGACCACACAGAGGCAGCAGCATCAGCGACGCCGATATCCGTTTCTACTTCGACCCGGTGTGCCGTTCGCGTGGATGACCAGCAAGTGGGTGCGGGCCTTCGTCGAGCCGCCGCTCGCCGCGGCGGCCCTGCCCGCTGGCCTGGCGGACGCGCTCGACGAGGCGCGCTTGGATGACGAGATCCGCGCGGAAGGAGATTTTTCATCGGCCAGGTGAATGCTTTCGGCATTGGCTTTCTCAGGGTCGCGCAACAATCACTCCACGACAGTGTCACGCCTATATGACCTTGATCGAATGGCGAGAATTAAATACGCGGATATCGAATCGGCCGACCGCGTAACGCGCCGGTTCATGCCTGGGGCTAAGGGGTGCGGAAGCGTCCTGTAGATCTCGACACTGGCGGAACAATGAGGATCCCGAATGGCCATCGCGCCTGCCCGGCTCGCCCACCCCCCTGCCCGCACGGGCTACCCCGGCCGGCATCGCGGTGAGCTAGCCATCAGCCTGCCGGGCTCGTGCCGATGGCCGGTGACCGGGTACATGGCCGGTCACCGGGCATCTCTGTCGGTAGCGAAGGACCTAACCCGTGCCAGCAGAAGCGGCCTCGAAGCTGCCTGTTTCACTCGGGGTATGGATGCCGCTAGCGGTGGTCACGCAGACGAACGCACGGTCCGCGTGACGCCATTGCCCGGTGGCGTGCAGGCCTGCGTCCGCGGCGGCGCACAGCAAGGCCGTCGTGCCCATGCGGGCCCAGGAGAAGACCGGGCCGCGGCGGCTGTCGGGGTGTTCCAGCCATCCGGTCAGCTGCTCATCGACGTCGCCGGGCTCGGTTTCTATGAGGATCCGGCCGCCTGGTGCCAGCAGCTCGGCGCAGCGGAGCAGGAGCCGGGCGGGCCGGCCGCCGATGCCGATGTTGCCGTCCGCGAGCAGTACCGTGGCCCACCGGCCGCGCCCGGGCAGCGGATCGAATACCGAACGGCGCAAGGCGGGCGCCCCGGCCTGGCGCACCCGGTCCACCGCGGTCAGCGAGATGTCCACGCCAAGCGCCGGAATCCCCCGCTCGGTCAGCGCCACGGTCAGCCGCCCGGGGCCGCAGCCCACGTCGAGGACGGGACCGCGGCAGTGCCGGAGCAGTTCCTCGTCGGCCGAATCGGGCGGGCCGCACCACCGGGAGACCGGCAGCGGCAGCGCGCGGCCGTCGGCGGTCCGCAGGACCAGCGCCTCCGTCTGCTCGCGCAGTGCCTCTTCGTACAGGGCGATCGCCCCGGTCCTCACGCCTTTCCCCCGAGGGCGCTTGCCCCAAGGGTGCCTTTCCCCGTGCGGACCTGGCTCAGGACCACGGCCAGCTCACCCGCCCGCGCGGCGAACCGGGTCTGCGGCGCCTCGCAGGCCACGGCCAGAGCATCTGCCGCCGTGTCCACGTCGCGCAACTGCGGCAGCTCGGCCACCCGCAGCCCGGCCGCGGCAAGCCGGGACCGCTGGATGGCGCCGGTGGCCGAAGTTGACATGGGGACGCCGCGCAGGAGGGCGGGATCGGGCTCGCGCAGGCCGAGCGCCCAGAAGCCTCCGTCGGCGGCCGGGCCGAACACGGCGTCGGCAGCCCGCCAGTCAACGGCCAGCAGACCGGGAGTGATCTGCGGCGTGTCCATCCCGATGAGCAGCGCCGGGCCGCGAACGGCGGCGAAGGCAGCGGCCAGGCGCTGGTCGAGCGGGCCGCCGCACTGCGGCACGATGTCGAACCCAGGGGGCAGCCACGGGCCCGGCTCGCCGTCGAGCACCAGGACCCGTCGCGCGGCCGGCGCCATCAAGACGGTGCGCAGCGTGTCGGCCAGCGCGGCCTCGGCCAGCGCGGCGGCCTGCTCGTGGCTGCACGGCGGCACCAGGCGGGTCTTGACCCGGCCGGGCACCGGCTGCTTCGCGATGACGAGCAGGGTGGTAGCTGGTTTGGGCGCGGGGGCCGTCACCGGGCTAGTACCTGGCTCATGTCACGCACGGTCCGCACGCAGCCGCCTACGGTCCCGGTCACCTTGGACTTTCCAACGCGGGGGAGGTAGGCCACCTGGACCTCTGACACGCGCCAGCCGGCCGCGGCCGCGTTCATGACCATCTCAAGCGGGTACCCGAACCGCCGGTCGGCGAGGTTCAGGCCGAGCAGCGCCTCGCGGCCTGCCGCGCGCATCGGTCCCAGGTCACGGATGCCCAGTCCGGTGCGCCTACGGACCCGCCGCGCCAGTTCCCAGTTGGCCAGCCGCGCGGGCAGCGGCCAGGCGCCCGGCTGCTCTGGGCGGCGGCGGCCGAGGACCAGGTCGGCCTGGCCGGCTTCCAGCGGGCCGGTCAGCAGCGGAAGCTGCCGCGGGTCGAGGCTGCCGTCGCAGTCGCAAAAGCACACCAGGTCGGCCGTCGCCGCCAGCAGCCCGGCGTGGGCGGCTGCCCCGAACCCCCGGGCCGCCTCCGGCACCACCGTCGCGCCGAGCGACCTGGCGACCTCGCCAGAACCGTCGGTTGAGCCGTTGTCGACGACGATCGGCCGGAAGCCGTCCGGCATTCTGTCGAGAATCCAAGGCAACGCCAGCGCCTCGTTCAGGCACGGCAAGATTACGTCAGCGATCACGGCTGCGACGCTATACCAATGCCGGGCCGGCGCTGCCGGTAGAGCCTTACAAATCAGAGAACTCAAGCCGCAGGACCCTCGGACGCGAACTGACCCCGGCCGGATGGGGAACTTATGACAATCCGGGGAAATATCTCGACGGTAATGCCGAATCAGCACCTGATCGCTCCTGGCCGGTCCCTGGCGTTCTTAGACTTGTCTCGTGGATACGCGCATTCTCCTCGTGGAAGACGACTTCACCGTGGCGGAGGTCGTGGTGGACTACCTGCGCCACGCCGGCCTGGAGCCCCGGCACGCGGTGGACGGGCAGACCGCCCTCGAGATCGCCTCCGTCTGGCGGCCGGACCTGGTGCTGCTCGACCTGATGCTGCCGGGAGTTAGCGGCCTGGAGGTCTGCCGCCGCCTGCGGGAGGGCGGGGACGCGCGGACGCCGCTGCCGGTGATCATGCTGACCGCGCTCAGCGAGGAGAGCGACCGGGTGCTGGGGCTTGAGAACGGCGCCGACGACTACGTGACCAAGCCGTTCAGCCCGCGGGAGCTCATCCTCCGGGTGCAAGCGGTGCTGCGCCGAGCACGAGCGGCCAACGCGGCGGTAACGGCGGCTGAGCAGCCCGTGCGCTCGGGACGGCTAGAGGTCGACATCGCCGCACGGCGCGCGCGCAGTGACGGCAGGGAACTGGACCTGACGGTGCGCGAGTTCGACCTGCTCGCCTTCTTCGTCTGCCATCCGGGCAAGGCGTTCACCAGGGCCGAGCTGCTTGAGCAGGTATGGGGCTGGTCGTTCGGCGACCAGTCGACCATCACCGTGTACGTTCGGAGGCTGCGGGACAAGGTCGAGCTGGATTCCGCCGCGCCGGCGCAGCTTCAGACCGTCTGGGGCGTCGGCTACCGCTGGGAGGCGAGTTCGTCATGAGCGCGCAGATCCAGATCGTCCTGATCGCGGTCGGCTGCGCCAGCGCCGTCGGTCTGGTGGGCATGGGCCTCATCCGGCTGCTGCGCCGGGCCTCGCTGCGCCTGTCCATCCAGGCGAGCGGCGTCGTGCCGGTGCTCGTGATCGCGGCGGGCACGCTCGGCACGGCCAAGGCGATGTTCCTGTCCCAGCACGATCTCGGTGTTGTCGTGATGGTGTGCATCATCGCCGGCATTGTCGCGTGCGCCTTCAGCTGGCTGCTGGGGCGGCAGGTCGCGTCCGGCAGCGCTGCGCTGCGGCGGGCGGCGCGGTCCTTCGGCGACGAGGCCGACCAGTTCAGGCCCCCTGGCCTGCCGCTGGCGGCAGAGTTCGCGGCCCTCTCACGGGAACTGGCGGATACCAGCGCGAAGCTGGCTATGTCTCGGGCGCGGGAGCGCGCGCTCGAGCAGTCCCGCCGACAGCTCGTGGCCTGGGTCTCGCATGACCTGCGGACCCCGTTGGCCGGGCTGCGGGCCATGGCCGAGGCACTGGAGGACGGCCTGACGGCCGACCCCCCTCGTTACCACAAGCAAATGCGGGTCGAGGCCGAACGGCTGGCAACCATGGTCGACGACCTGTTCGAGCTGTCCAGGATCCACTCGGGCACCCTGCACCTGTCGACCGACGAGATCGCGCTCGACGACCTGGTCAGCGACGTGCTGGCCAGCACGGAAGCGCTGGCGCGGGAGCGCGGTGTCTGGCTGGGCGGCCGGGCGGCCGGGCGCCCCATCGTCCGCGCCGACTCGCGCGAGCTGTCCCGCGCGCTCATGAACCTGCTCAACAACGCGATCCGGCATACTCCGCCTGGCGGCCGCGTGCACGTCGAGACGAGGCGAGAGGGCGGGCACGCCCTGCTGGCGGTCGCCGACGGCTGCGGCGGCATCCCGGAAGCCGACCTTGCGCACGTATTCGAGCTGGCCTGGCGCGGCACCGACGCGCGCAGCCCCGAGCCCGGCAGCGGTGCCGGCCTCGGCCTCGCCATCGTGCGCGGCGTCGCGGAAGCCCACCGGGGCAGCGTGCGGGTCGTGAACACCGAGCGCGGTTGCTGCTTCGAGATGAGGCTGCCGGGCTGCCACTGAACGGCCCGCCGTCAGGCCCGCACCCGGCCGGCGGGCGCAGCCGCGAACTCCGCGACCCCCTCGGCGAACGGCACCGATGCCCGCCAGCCGAGTTCCCTCGCGATACGCTCGCTGGCCGCGGTCACGTGCCGCACGTCGCCGAGCCGGTACTCGCCGGTGACGACGGGGGCGGGTCCTCCGTAAGCGTCAGCCAGCGCCGACGCCATGTCGCCCACGGTGCGCGGAGTGCCGCTGCCCACGTTGTAGGCGCGCAGCACGCCGGGCCTGGCCGGGCCGTCGCCGCCCGCAACGGCCTCAAGCCCGGCGACGGTGGCGCCCGCCACGTCCCGTACATGGATGAAGTCCCTGCGCTGGGCCCCGTCCTCGAAGACCCGCGGCGCGCGGCCGGCCTCCAGCGCGGAGCGGAAGAACGACGCTACCCCGGCGTACGGCGTATCGCGTGGCATCCCGGGGCCGTACACGTTGTGATAGCGCAGCGCCACCGCGCGCCCCCCGGTGGCCCGCGACCAGGAGCCCGCCAGATTCTCCTGCGCGACCTTCGTGTCCGCGTAGACGTTCCGCGGCCCGACCGGTGCGTCCTCCCGCACCAGCTCCGCCGACAGCGGCTCGGCGCACCGGTCGCAGCGCGGCTCGAACACGCCTGCGTCGAGGTCGGCGGCCAGCCGTGGCGGCGGCGTCGCGGCGATCCCGTGCTCGGTGCATGAGTAGGACCCTTCGCCGTAGACGACCATCGACGAGGCCAGCACGAGGCGGCCGACCCCCGCGCGCGCCATCGCGGCCAGCAGGACCGCGGTCCCCAGGCCGTTGCAGCCTGCGTACAGCGGCGCATCGTCGAAGTCGGAGCCGAGCCCCACCATCGCCGCCAGGTGGCAGACCGCATCGACGCCACGCAGCGCGTCATCGACCGCCTGCCGGTCGCGGACGTCGGCCTGCACGAACTCGACATCGGGGTCATCGGAAAAGGGCCGGGTGCCGTCGGGGTGGACGAACGGCAGCAGCGCGTCGACCACCGTGACTTCATGACCCGCGCCGGCCAGCGCCCGCACGAGGTGGACCCCGATGAAGCCGGCACCGCCGGTTACCAGTACTCGCATGGTCCGAGGCTACGGACGGTCATGCCCCGGGGAGCGCTGGCGCGGCACACTCTCATCAGTTTGTAATGAGGGCGACTCAGCCGCGCGCCCGACACCGGCCGAGAGCTTCCGCCTTCGCCATAAAGTACCTGGTAAGACAGCGTTTTCAGGGCAAACCGCGATCGCTCCGAGCGCCCGCGGCGCCGCGATCACCCGGCTCTAAAAGCGGCATATAGGACAAATCGTCCCATGGTCGCGGTTTGCCGGGACCTGCGCCTAGTGCGTGTAATACACAGCGTGATGCCTTCGACTGCTGATGACTCCCTGGCGGGCGGTGGATCGGCCGGGGCTACCGGGTTGGTCACTGCCCGGTCGGTCCCGGCCGATCCGGCCTCCCCGGCGCGGACCGCCCCCGGCCAACCCGCGCCCGGGTGGACCGCGTCACGGGCGGTCCGGGTCGTCGCGGCGCTGGCCGGGCTCGCGGTTATCGGCACCTATGTCGGCATCGCGCTGACCCGGATCGGCTATCCGGGCCATCTGGAAATCCTCGAGGGCAACTCCCTGGTCGAGATGCGCCGCATCCTGGCGGGCCAGCAGCTCTACCCCCCGCCGTCGGCCGGCTACGTGCCGGACGGCTACACGCCGCTCTACTTCGCCGTTTCTGCGGCCGCTGCCAGCGTGCTCGGCCCGTCATACCTGCCGCTGCGGCTGGTGTCATTGGTCGCCTCGCTGGCCTGCTTCGCGATCCTGGGACGGCTGGTCCAGCGCGAGACGGGCAGTCGCGGCGCCGGGCTGGCCGCCGCCGGCCTGCTGGCCGGGACCTATTTCGCCACCGACACGTGGTTCGACCTCGGCCGGGTCGACTCGCTGTTCCTGGCCCTGAGCGTGGCGGGCCTGTACGCCGCTCGCTGGGCGGGCCGCACGCGCGGGGCGATCGTCGCGGGATTGCTGCTCGGAGCGGCGTTCTGCACGAAGCAGACCGCGCTCGCGGAAGGGGTCGCGGTCCTGGTGGCGCTCGCGGCCGGTCCCCGCCGTCGGCTCGCCGTGCCCGCCGCGATCGCCTACGCGGCGGTCGTCGGCGGCAGCACGCTCGCGCTCGGGCTGGCCAGCCACGGCTG
>Ga0335074_10012658_pt1 | contig 11829 bp, 9 predicted proteins | sample Lox_Sample_23_FD_206715 | JGI IMG/M metagenome (GOLD analysis project Ga0335074, IMG submission 206715) | Soil microbial communities from Loxahatchee National Wildlife Refuge, Florida, United States - Lox_Sample_2.3 | ecosystem: Environmental > Terrestrial > Soil > Wetlands | place: USA: Florida...
TCGTGGAAGGTTAACCGTCGTATACGTATGACAGACGGGCACGAAGCGGTAAAGTTCCACGTTGTTTTCACGCTGCGCCACCCTGGGCCAGCACGAGCCGCACCGGGTCGCGCCGCCGAACGCAAACCGTCCCATAAAGTGCATCAGAGCCACATTTCGTGATGGTCACGGCGATCCGCACGCGTTGCCGCCGGGCTCGTGGGCCGTCGGTGACGGATCTGCGGCATCTCCTTCTGCTATAGAAGGCAGTAGGCGAATGATTGCGTGTACTCTTACCCCCTCCCAGGGGTGTAAGTACACTCGATAATCGAGACCAGCCATCGAGTGCCCGTTTTGACCATGCTGAGCCGTCTGCCGCGCGGCGACTGCGTGATCGTCCTGTGGCGGGAGCAACCTGTCCACCGCGGGCATCGACCGGCTGTAATAGACCCGGCTGTAATAGACGGAGCCATGATTTGGCGATGTATAAACAGCAGGACATCCATAGTCTTGGTGGCACGCGTAAATCCGGCGCTGGTGTTACTGGGGCGGGTCCGGGTGGCTGAGTTGGTGAGGCAATGTTAGAAGACGGCCGGCTGGTGTCATGCCGGATCTGACGAGCGGGGAAGCCGAGGTCGTCAGCCCGGACCAGTGGGAAGCGATCTCCGCGTGGCTGCGCCAGCATCCGCGGGGCCCGGAGTTGCTGGACGCGCTCGCCGTAGCTGCCGGGAATCTCCCGGACGCGGTGGCTGGACAGATAGCGGCGGCGGCGGCCCTGCCCGGCGCCCCGTCGGCCCTGATCACGGTCGTGACCGGCGGCCATATCGGCAAGCTCGTCCAGGTCGCCAGGGCGAACGCGGTCAACATCGTGCTGTCCGCATCCGATGTCCCGGTTCCGGCTCAACTGCCGGCCGGGCCACCGGATTTCGTCAACCGGGTGACGGAACTGGACCAGCTGCGGGACCTGCTCATCGGAGGCGCAGGCACCGGGGTCATCACGGTGGTGAGCAAAGGCGGTACCGGCAAAAGTACGCTTGCGGTCCGTTTCGCGGCCGAGGCGGCACCTCAGTTCCCAGACGGCCAGCTATATGTGGACCTGCGCGGCGCGGATGCTGTTGCTGCCCGCCCAGAGGAGGTACTCGAGCGTTTCCTGCGGGCGCTGGGCGTCCCGGCAGATCAGGTCCCCGGGACCGCCGACGGGCGGCGGGACCTGTACCGGTCACTGCTGTCCCGGAGGCGGATGCTGATCGTCCTGGATAACGCCAGCGGCGAGCGCCAGGTGCGGTCGCTACTGCCCGGCGGGACGAACTGCCTGGTGATCGTCACCAGCCGCCACACGCTCGCCGGGCTGAACGTCTCCGGGCACCTCATCCTGCAGATACTCAGCCCGCCGGACTCGGTGCGGCTGCTCGAGCGGCTGGCCGGTGCGGAGCGGATCGCTGCCGAGCCCCAGGACGCTGAACGCATCGCCAGATACTGCGGCTACCTGCCGCTGGCCCTGCACATCGCCGGCGCCAAGTTGCGTAACCGGCCGAGGTGGCGCGTGACGGACCTGGCTGCACGGCTCGCTGACGAGCGCAGCCGGCTCGATGAACTGCACGCTGGCGACCTGGACGCGCGGAGCAGTTTCATGCTGAGTTACCGGGACCTGGACCCAGCTCTGGCCAGGGCGTTCCGGCTGCTCAGCGTCATACCGGGACCGGATTTCGGCGTGTCCGCGGCGGCAGCGGTCCTGGAGGCTGACCAGGCCGCCGCGGATGAAGTTCTGGAAGACCTGGTCGACATGGCGCTGCTGGACACCCAGGCGGCGGGCCGGTACGGATTCCACGACCTGATCCGCCTGTTCGCCCGCGAACGCCTAGCCGCCGAACCCGATGCCCAGGCCGCTGCCCTCGGCCGGATCCTGGCGTTCTACCGGGACACGGCCAGGGACTGGTCCGACCGGGCCCTCGGGGAGTATCAGCCGCACCCGGACGCTGTGCGCTGGTTCGACGCGGACGCGGCCAACATCCTCGACGCGGCGGAGGCCGCCTATGCGCACCGCGCCTGGACTATCGTTACCGATCTGGCCACATACGTCCGCCATCTGCTCGCTCATAACGGCCGTAGTACAGAACTTCAGCGGCTGCTTACCCTCGCGACCCGTGCGAGTGCCCAGTCGGGTGATGTCCGGGGTGAAGTGCACTGCACGGTCCTGCTCGCCGAAGCCATGCTGTGGCACGGCAGGGCCGCCGAGACGCCCGGACTGTACAAAAGGTGCCTGTCGCTGGCAGACCAGATCGGCGATCTCGCGGTACGCGCATGGGTGCTCGTCCACAACGGCGACGCGCTGGTGGAACTGGGGCAGGCAGAACAGGCGCGTCACGCGTATGAAGAGGCGCTGGAGATAGACCAGTCACTAGGTGATGTTCCGGGGAAAGCCTGGGTGCTGACACATCTGGCAGGCGCGCTCCGTGAACTGGGTCAGTTCGACGCGGCAGAACTCATGTACCGGGAAGCGCTCCAGATCGCCGACGAGCAGGGCAACCCAGGCTTCCGGGCATGGATACAGACGCATTTGTGCTGGACGCTGGCGGCCATGTCGCGATGGGGCGAGGCCAGCGACGCGCTCCATGCCGCGCTCGGCGAGCATCAGCACGCCGAAGACCTGATCGGCCAGGAACGGGATCTGCAATTCCTCGGCAAGCTGCACGCGAACCGGGCCAGCGCCACGAACTCTGCGCAGTATTACCAGAAGGCAGCGGAAAGCTACCGCCAGGCGGCCGGAATAGCGGAACGCCGGGGCGACCCGTTTGCCGTCGATGAGTGGACGCGGGCGGCGAACTGGGCAGCAGCTCAGGCAGCGGTAACCGGCCCGGCAGCCGGGTAGCATCAGCGATATGGCCGATGCTTTCGCCGTGACCATCGCTGCTAATGTGGCGGCCAAGGTCGCGGATACCCTCACGGACCAGGCTCAGCGGGCTATAGCGGAAATCGTCCGGAAGCTTCGCGCGAAATTTCGTTCCCAGCCGGGCGGTGCTGGTGAGGTCGCGGTGCTGGACGCGGCGATAACTACGGGCGACATACCCGCGGTGGAATCACTGGCGCGGGTGCTTGAGCAGCTATTCGCAGCGGACCAGGGGTTCCAGGAAGAGATCCAGGCGCTTTGGGATTCTGCCGGTGCGGACGATGGCGTTACCAACATCTTCCACGGCAAAGCCGACAAGGTGATCATGATGCGCGACGTACACGGAGACCTGACAATCAACTGATCCGCTCAGCTTCGTGCTGGCGGGCCGACGTCGTTCATTCCGCGGTTCCTCAGCGGGCCAGCAGGGGGATCAGGACCTGGGCGTCGGGGCTGCCCCAGCCGGTGACCGGGTCCCAGCCGGGTCCGGCCTGGTAGCCGGTGATCGTGACCCCGTTGAGGGTCACCGTGTTGTTGCCGGCGGTGATGTCGTGGAACGCCTTGTGGTACAGCGGGCTGCGGCCGATCTGGTAGATGGCGGGGTTGACGAAGCCGAGCGGGTGGCCGGCCTCCTGGTCGGCCAGGGCGATCAGGCCGGCCCAGAACGGCGCTGATGCGCTGGTGCCGCCAGCCCCGACAAACTCGTCACCGCCGCCCGGCGCGGTGAACGCGAGCGCCATGCCGCTGCTACCAGTCGCCTCCCCGGCGACGTCCGGCACGCCGCGGGTCGCGCCGATCCCGGGCACGCCGTTCTGGTAGCTGGGGCGGGTGAACAGTCGGCTGAACCCGCCACCGGAGCCGTCCGGAGACCCCGACTGCACGTTCCAGGTGGTCTCGCTGATGTACGCGCCGGTGGAGGGGTTCGCCGTCAGTGTGGTGCCGCCGACGGCGAGCGCCCACGGGTCCGCAGCGGGCAGGCTGACTTCCCTGACCGGCGTGGATGAGCCGTTGCCGATCGCGCCATAATCTCCGGACGCGACGACGACGGTGACGTGGTGGGCGGCGGCGTATTCCAGCGCTGAGTTCATGGTCGCTACCTCCGCGCTGGTCCACGAGTTCTCACCCAGGTTGAAGTTCTGGCCGATGCCGCTTTCGGACATCACCTCTGCGTCGCTCACGGCGATCCGCACATAGGTGGCGAACGTGGCGGCGAGCTTGGCCGGGGTGCTCACGTAGGCCGGGTCGACCAGAACCTCACGGATAGTGGCGTCCGGGGCGACGGCGTGCACCAGTTCGGTGTCCTCCACCTCCTCCGGGCCGGCCAGCCACGGCGACGCGGATGAGCCTGCCAGGGTCGTGGTGACCTGGATCCGTGCCGGGGGCAGCCCGAACCTGCTGTCGAAGTCCGCCAGATCCTGCCGGATGTCGGTAACCGACTGCAAGAGGCCGGTGAGCGGCTGGGGCCGCGCCGGTCCCGTTTCGGCCTGCTCGGGCAGCGCCACCGTGACGCCGCGGCCGTCGATCCCGCGATCTAGTAGCGGCTGGATGCCGTAGGCCACCAGAAACTGGTGCGGGGCGTAACACAGCGACGCGGTCACGCAGTCTGCCTTACCGCCGCCAGGCGGGCCGGCCGTCGCCGCTGCGCCGCCCGTTGCCGTACTGCCGGCTGGCAGCAGGTGCTGGCAGGCAGCATTAGCCCGCGCCAGGGGGCCGGTGCCGGACGGGTGCCCGCTGATGCCGAAGCCCTGCGATGGACTGGGGATGGGGAAGTCCGGCACGCCGTGGGCTCGCATGCACCGCGCGTAGGCAAGGTCGGCCTGGTAGTCCGACGACGCTGCCGGGAAAGAACCGCCGGAGAACCCGGAAGGCGAAGGCGCGCCGCTGCAAGCCGTGACCGCCACGGCGACGGCTGCGGCAACAGCCAGGGATCCCGCGTGCCGTAGACGCAGGCTACCGCTGGTCTTCGCATTCATCACGGCCTCCTTAAGAGCAGGGACGGAACTCCGCGAACCGTTGTACACAATAGAAGGTGACAGCACGGTGACAGGAAACGTCGTCTGACCGCGGAGCACGCGGGCCCGGGAGGCGCCGGGCGCACTACATAACGCGCCCCGACCCCACTGCCTACGGATTCTCGCCAGAAGGCAGTACGCTGAATCTACCTTCTTGATGACGGGCGGGAGGCTTCCCAATGACTTTGTCAAGTCGCCGGAAGCAGGCCATGAGTAGGTCAGGCCGCCTGCGTGGAGGTGCGCGGAGCGAAGAAGCACGCCAGCTCAGACCCGGACCGTGTCTACCTCCGTCAGCTTCAACCTCAAGGAAATAGGCAGGGCAGCGATGACCGAACCATCGTCACGGTGGCCGGAGCCGATGGGATATCCACCGGCGCAGCCGTACTGGTCCATGCCGGTCAGCCCGACCATGCGCGCGGCGACCGCCGACCGGGAACGAACCGTGGACGTGCTCAAGGCGGCTTTCGCTGAGGGACGGCTTGACCAGGACGAATACAACGAGCGGATGGGCTTGGCGTACCAGGCCCGCACCTACGGCGATCTCGTCGCCTTGACCGGGGATCTGCCAGCCGGACCGCTGCCGGTCGCGCTGCCGGTCGCGCTGCCGATCGCGATGCCGGTCGCGATGCCGCCAGCCTGGCAGGGAACCCGGCAGCTCCGTCGGCCAGCGCCGCAGGTCCAGCACACCAATGCGATGGCAACGGCGGCCTTCGCGCTGGGCATGCTTGAATTCCTCACCCTAGGCCTGACCGCCATCCCCGCGATCATCTGCGGCCACATCGCCAACCACCAGATCAAGCGAACCGGTGAGCAGGGTGCGGGCATGGCCGCCTACGCCCTGACCTTCGGCTACCTGGCGCTCGTGATCGGCGCGGCTGTCCTGCTGTTTCGTGCTGGCCGTTAAAGTGACGCCGGTGGAGCACGATGACGATGTTGGCGCGGGAGAGGAGTAGCCCCGCTGCCAGCAAGATGCCACTTGTTGGCTCGTCCGTGTGCATTTATCGTTATCGGCAGTTCCAGTTTTCCGCTGCAAGTCCGCTGGTTGCACGTGGATGGAGACCGAGATGGCCCCGAAGTTCGCCCGCACCGCAATCGCCGCGCTGGTGGTAGCCGGTACCGTCATGGTCGGCGGCGTCTCGGCGCAGGCCCAGGTCAAGCCTCAAATTGCTTACGGCGAGGAAGCCGTGACCACCTATTACAACAATGCCCAGCACAGCGAGATCGTCGGCGTGAGGTACCTCGGGATATGCGTCCCCGCAGGTGACTCCTGGGGCACTATCTCGGCCTACAGCACTTTCGACGAGTATTACTGCACTCCGCCGGGAGGCAATCCGCCCCCCGGCTAGCGTCGCCGGGGCGCCCGCAGGCGCCCGCAGGCGCCCGCGGGCGCCCGCGGGCGCACGTCGGCTCCGGTGCTCAGCGGGCTGTGTCCCTGGGCCCCATTTGTATCTCCTTCCGCCCCTTCTCCGGGCGGGCCTCCAGTATGTTCAGCTGCACTGGTCTGCCGGTCAGTTCCTCCAGTTCGGCGCGGAGCCGGTCGAACTCCGCATGGCCATGGCCGTGCGCATCGGCCAGCAGCCGGTTCGCCATGTCCCGCTGGCCCTGCTCATCAGCCGCCGCATATGCCCGGGCCGCCTCGTCTGCCCGGGCCGCCTCGTCTGCCCGGGCCGCCTCGTCGGTCAGCGGCAGGTCCACGTGCGGGTTCAGGAACACCCGCAATGCCACCGGCGGCTGTTCAGGGTCACGCCCCGCGATGACCATGCGGCGGGCGACCGTGTAGTTCTCTCCGGTCTCGGCCATCCGGACCCGGACCTGCTTCTTGAACGCGCTGTCATCAGTCACGCCGTGTCCTTCGCAGCGATGCTGCCCGTGCCCCGATCGCCCGGCTTGGCGGTGACAGGCCTTGCCGACAGCGCGAACCAACGGCCCTTGTCCTCATCGCCGCCGCGGGCACGGGCCGCAGGCGGCTCAGCGGGCTCCCATCAGGGCGGCCGCCGCCATGCGAAGCTTGCCGTTGTCCCACAGCGGGGGCTGCTGCCTGCCGTTTACGGTGATGTCGTAGGCGTGCGGGCAGGCGCCGAGGGTGACCACGACGGACGGTCCTCCAGCGGCCCGGGGCGCGAACCGGAGAATGTACACGGTGGCCACCGGGGCGCAGGACATGCCGCCCACCACGCTGGTAGGTGCGGGAGTGCCCGAGTTGATGATGGCTGTCAGCCTGCTGATGTCGGCCTGGGCGGTAAACGTGCGCCTCGCCACGTGTGTCCGCGTCCAGGGCTGCGCGGAGATCGTCACCGAGCGGAGGGCGGCCGGGTCGAGATGCTCGGCCGGTGTCCGGGCGGGCAGCCAGGCTGCTTCGGCACCGACGGCGACGAGAATTGTCTTGCTGGAGAGCTGGACCAGCGTGACGCTGAACACGGCCACGTCGATGCCGGGTTCCGGGGCGGGCAGGACGGCGCTGCCCGTCTCGCCAGGGGTGATCGTGCCGGTCTGCCTGAGCGGCGTGTGCGCCAGCAGCCCTGCCCATGCGGACACCGGCTCCGCGGGGGCCTCAAGGGTCCGCTGAATCCGGACCCAGCCGGCCGGCAGCGGTGGCAGCGGGTTATTCAGCGGCGGTGGCAGCTTGGTCAGGTGCACCGTCCTCGTGCCCGGTGGCGGGCTTAGCTCGTTGATCAGCCGCCAGGCGAGCGCATGCGCCCTTTCCCGCAATCCGCCGGCCGAAGCCGTGGCCGGATGCGAGTAACTGCCCGCGACGGTGGCGGGTGCCGCCGCCGGGCTGCAACCCGCGAGCAGCACGACCGCGGCCGTCGCGGCATGGGCAGGCCATGTTCGCATCGTTGCCTCCAGCGTCCCCTTATAAGAGGGAGACGCGGGACAGGCGTGCTCCGGTTCCATCCGGTAACCCCGGCCCGGTACGTTCCCGATGCCAGCGGCCAAGCTTCGAGCGTGGCCCGCCCAGCCTCGGACTCACCCAGATGGCGGCTCTGGTCCGCCGTACCGGGGTGCTGCTGACCGGTTATGCGCTCCTGGCTGATGGCGCGCGGACCGGGAAGCGACGTGTGTGCCGTACGGTGCCAGTGTGGCTCGCGGGTCGGTCCCGGTCCCGACTTAGCGTGGAAGTTTACCGCAACGTGGAAGTCTACCCGTCATATACGTATGACAGACTTCCACGACGCGGTAAACTTCCACGTTATTTTTACGCCGCGCTGCCCCAGGGGACAGAACAGGCCACCCGTAAGCTTCTTTCCGCATCAGCAGAACCCGCAGCGCCTGCGTGATCGTCCGGTAGGGGGAGCAATGCCCTGACTAGATGTGTGTGCACCAGATCCAGTTTTTAGATGCGAGCATGGAGTTGCTCCTCGCCCATCATTCGGCGAAGCGTATTCTCCAGCGTGGTCTGCTGGATGAACAGGTCGTGCTCGGGATGAGCGCCCGGAGCGTGCTGCGGGTTCTTGAAGTAGAACGACAGCCACTCTTGCACGCCCTTGAGTCCTGCTCGCTGGGCCAGGTCCGTGAAGAGCACCAGGTCAAGGGCCAGGGGTGCCGCCAAGATCGAGTCACGGCACAGGAAGTCGACCTTGATCTGCATCGGATAGCCGAGCCAGCCGAACAGGTCGATGTTGTCCCAGCCCTCCTTGCGGTCGCCGAGCGGGGGATAGTAGTTAATGCGCACCTTGTGGTATGCGTCGCGGTAGAGTTCGGGATAGCGGCCCGGCTCCAGGATGTGCTCGAGCACGCCGAGCTTGCTTTCCTCCTTGGTGCGGAAGCTATCGGGGTCATCCAGCACCTGGCCGTCGCGGTTTCCGAGGATATTGGTCGAGTACCAGCCCTGGAGTCCCAGCAGGCGGGCCTTCAGCATCGGTGCTAGCACGGTCTTGACAAGGGTCTGCCCTGATTTGAAGTCCTTGCCAGCGATGGGCACGCCGGTCATCTGGGCGAGTTCCACCATCGCCGGCACGTCGATGGTGAGGTTGGGCGCCCCGTTGATGAAGGGCACGCCCTCCATCAGAGCCGCGTACGCATAGAGCATCGAAGGCGGGACGCTCTCGCCGTTCGCATCCATCGCGCTCTCGAGCGCATCCAGATCCTGGTGGGCTGGGCCGGGTTCGAGGAAGATCTCGGTGGACCCGCACCAGATCACGATCATCCGGTCGCAGGAGTGCGCTGCCTTGAAATCGCGGATGTCCTTGCGGAGGGCTTCGGCAAGGTCTCGCTTGCTCGCCGCGGGCTTGACGTTGGGGCCGTCGAGCCGCCGCACGTAGTTCTGGTCGAAGACGGCCGGCATGGGCTCGATCTCCTTCAGCGCGGTAGCGATCGGTTCGATATGGACGAGCCGATCGAGCACGCCGCAGTTCAGCGCGGCTTCGTAGGCGGTGTCCGAGATCGGGTCCCAGGCACCGAAGACCAGTTGGTCAAGGCCGGCCAGAGGCACGAAGTCGCGAATGAGGGGCATTCGGTCCCCAGGTTGTCCGCTGAGGCGAATGGTGCCCATCTGGGTAAGCGAACCGATGGGTTCCGCGAGGCCACGCCTGAGCAGTTCGACGCCGGCCATAACGGTCGATGCCACGGCGCCGAGTCCAACCGTCAGGACGCCCAGCCTTCCAGTAGCAGGCTCGATGTGCTTCTCGGATGTATCCACGAAGTTCTATCCTCCAGGATCATGCCAGGCTGACGCGCTGGTGCCAGCAGAGCTTTATGTCACTGAGCGGGGATATGGCCGGTTCGCACTTAGTGTCCCGATCTACGATCTACCGACTAGATGTATCGAATCGATACGTTAAGACGATATACGTCGAGACCCTGCCATGCAAGGGACGATCGCTCGGCGGCCGATCTCGGTTACTGCGTGTACTTACACCCTGGTAGGGGGTAAGAGTGCACGCGATGTAACGGAGCAGAGCTTGGACAGCGGCCCTTCAGAATGACTCTTTCTCGCTTCCGCGATCTGTATGGCTCTCTGCCATCTGCGGCCCTGCCTGGAACCGTCGTTCCGAGGCGATCAGCTCGTTGAGCCAGCGCACTTCGCGTTCCACTGACTCAAGCCCATGCCGCTGGAGTTCGAGCGTGTAGCTGTCCACTCGCTCTGCGGTGCGCGCGAGCGCTGCGCGGACCCCTTCCAGGCGGTCCTCGAGCCGACTCCGGCGGCCTTCGAGGATCCGCAGCCGGATGTCTGCCCGTGTCTGACCAAAGAAGGCGAAGTGCACGCCGAACTCATCGTCTTCCCACTCCCCGGGGCCGGACTCAACCAGCAAGTCCTGCAATCGCTCCTTGCCCTCGGCGGTGAGCCGGTAGACGATCTTCGACCTGCCCGCGCGCCCCGGCCTGGCCGACGCCTGGGCATTGTAGTCTTCCCTGGCGATAAGCCCTTCAGAGTACAGCTTGTTCAGGCAAGGGTAGAGCGTGCCGTAAGACAGTGCGCGGAACGTGCCCAGCAGCAGGTTCAGCTGCTTGCTGAGCTCATAGCCATGCATCGGCGTTCGGTGCAGCAGTCCAAGCACAGCGAACTCGAGCATGCCCGTCCGGTTGCGCCCCACGGCATCTCCCTGAGTGGGTAGATCTGCTGTATTAACGATATCTTCAATCCTCTTGATGTGTGATATCTCGAATCGATATATCGACTAAAAAACACTGCACTTCGACTGCCCGTCGCGGTACGTCGGCCAGACCGCCGAGCAACGGCAGGTGCTGTCTCGCGTGACGATCGTGTGATGGACGGGCGGCCGGGCGGGGCATACCGTCGGAGCCATGGCCGCTGCGACCTCCGCCGACGATATCTTCTGGGCCGACGCCGACCAGTACCTGGTCCGCTATGCGGGTGCGGGTGCCTTCACCCGGGAGATCATCGACCACGCCGCCGGGAGCTTCTTGTTCACCGAGGGTGGCCGCCAGATCCTGGACTTCACCTCCGGCCAGATGAGCGCGATCCTGGGTCACTCGCACCCGGAGATCGTCGCTACCGTCACGCGGCAGGCGGCCAAGCTCGATCACCTGTTCAGCGGCATGCTCAGCCGCCCCGTCGTCGACCTGGCCCGCCGTCTGGCCCAGACCCTGCCAGAACCGCTGGAGAAGGTGCTGCTGCTGACCACCGGCGCCGAGTCGAACGAGGCGGCCATCCGGATGGCCAAGCTCGTCACCGGCAAGCATGAGATCGTCTCGTTCGCCCGGTCCTGGCACGGCATGACGCACGCAGCCGCGGCCGCCACCTACAGCGCCGGCAGGAAGGGCTACGGCCCGGCCGCCCCCGGCAACTTCGCCATCCCCGCACCTAACCGGTACCGCCCTGACTTCACCACCGCCGATGGCGAACTGGACTGGCAACGTCAGCTCGACTTCGGGTTCGACCTGATCGACGCGCAATCGGTCGGCAGCCTGGCCGCCTGCATCGTCGAGCCGATCCTCAGCTCCGGCGGCATCATCGAGCCGCCGCCGGGCTACTTTCGGGCGTTGCGCGACAAGTGCGCCGAACGCGGAATGCTGCTGATCCTCGACGAAGCCCAGACCGGGCTGTGCCGCACAGGCACCTGGTACGCCTTCGAACGCGACGGCGTGGTCCCCGACATCCTCACCTTGTCCAAGACACTAGGCGCCGGCCTTCCGCTGGCCGCCGTGCTGACCAGCGCCGAACTCGAACGGGCAGCCCACGACCGGGGATTCTTGTTCTTCACCACCCACGTCGCGGATCCGTTGCCGGCGGCCGTCGGCATCACCGTCCTGGACGTGCTGCAACGTGACCGGCTCGATGAACGTGCCCTGCACCTTGGCGCGATCCTCCGGCAGGGCCTGGAGCAGATCGCGCACCGGCATCAGATCGTGGGCGACATCCGGGGACGTGGCCTGCTGGCAGGGCTCGAACTGGTCACCGACCGCCAGACCAAACCCAGCTCTGACGCACTCGGCGCGCTCGTCACCGAACGCTGCCTCGAACTGGGCCTGCACATGAACATCGTGCAG
>Ga0335074_10012659_pt1 | contig 11829 bp, 7 predicted proteins | sample Lox_Sample_23_FD_206715 | JGI IMG/M metagenome (GOLD analysis project Ga0335074, IMG submission 206715) | Soil microbial communities from Loxahatchee National Wildlife Refuge, Florida, United States - Lox_Sample_2.3 | ecosystem: Environmental > Terrestrial > Soil > Wetlands | place: USA: Florida...
CCGCGCCGGCCAGGCGGCGAATCCGGGCCGGCACGACAGGCACGACCGGTGCGAGCCTGCGGGTGGCTTATTCGGAGAATCTGGTTCGGTGCAACTGGGCGTTCTTGCTTCGACAGAGAACGTGGGCCAGCGTCGGCGCGCGGGAGCGTCGCGTGACATTTCAGGGACCGCGCATCGCGCCCGCGCAGCGCAGCGACCCGCCGTTCTGGTCCTACAACGTGCCGGAGCGCCAGGTGTTGATGAGCATTTTTCACCTGTCCGAAAATTCGGCGCCGGCGTATTTGGATTTCCTTCTGCGCCATCGCGGCGAAGTGCTCGAAGGATTTCCTTCCGTTCTCGGTATTCTTGCTGACTTTGTGCTCGAGGCGGGCGTCCGAATTCCAATGAAGGCGACGTTCACCAGCGGAGAGCCTCTCTATCCGCAAGCGCGAGCGAAGATCGAGGAAGCGTTCGGCGCTCGCGTGTTCGACACCTACGGTATGACCGAGTACTGCGGTCTGATTCAGGAGTGCGAACGCGGGGGGATGCACCTGGCCCCCGACTACGGATTCCTCGAAATTCTCGATGAAAACGGCGCTCCCGTGCAGCCCGGCGAGGAGGGATATTTCGTCTGGACCGGATTCCTGAACGACGCAATGCCGTTGATCCGCTACCGCATCGGCGATCGCGGCCGTTGGGAGGATCGCGACCCCTGCGCCTGCGGCCGGGCCTTTCCTCTGGTCGTTCCCACGATCACACGCGAAAGCGACATCCTGCGCTGCCCGGATGGCCGGCTGTTTTCGGCGCGAGCGCTGAATCAACTGCTCAAGCAAGCGACGTCGTTCCGGTGGTGCCAATTCGTCCACGACAGGCCGAATCACGTTGTCGTTCGCGCGGTGGCGCGCGCGGCTTTTCACAATGAGCATCGGGCGGGCGACCTGATGCAGATTCGAAGCGATCTCCAGAATCTCCTCGGCGCGTCCATGCGAGTAACAGCGGAATTCGCGTCCGCGCCGGTCACCCGAAGAGGGGGGAAGATCCCTCTGATCGTCAACGAAGTGGCGACGCCATGAAAGAAACACTCCTGATCGTTAATGCGGACGACTTCGGCATGAGCCGCGGAATTACGGACGGGATCGTGCTGGCAAGCCGGTATGGGTTCGTTACGAGCACATCGCTGATGGCTAACTTGCCGGCGTCCGAGTACGCGATCTCACGGCTATCCGCCACGCCGAGTCTGAGCGTGGGCGTGCATTTGAACATCACAACCGGCCGGCCCATTCTCCCCGCGGAAAGAGTTCCGACGCTCGTCGACTCCAGCGGTAAATTCCACAGCGCTGCGGCGATGAGCCACAAGCTCTGGCAGCGGAGAGTGTCTGGCGACGAAATCGAAGCGGAATTCCGCGCGCAGATTCGGTGGATGAAGGATCGAGGCGTGCCGCCAACACACGCCGATTCGCACCAGCACATGCACATCTATCCCGCGGCGATTCGCCCGTTCATCCGCTCGCTGGTAGCCGAAGGGATTCAATGTGCGCGCGCTCCCCGGTGCGTGGCTTGGCCGAAAACAGGCGGCTTTGCCGGCGATTCCATGGGAGGGCCGCACGCGGGGCCGCTCGTCCGCCGGGTTTCGGTGCGCCTTTATCGGGAGTTCCTGCAAACGGTGCTGTTCCGGAAGCTCGATATGCCGGCCAGCCGAGTGTCGTTCCGTGCGCGCGACCGGGAAGACCTGGATCTGCTCGGAGAACGATGGAAATCGACCTTCGAGAATCTGCCGACGGGCACGTTCGAACTCGCGTGCCATCCCGGACTCTTCGAACGCGGCTTTTCGGAAAGCGATCCCATCCACGAACTCCGCGAACAGGAGTTGCACTGGCTGACGGATCACGAATGGCGAGACGCCGTCGAACGCAGTGGCATTCAACTGATCTCCTATCGGGAACTGCCCGGACGCGGACACGCGGGCGACCCCGCCCGCAAGACTGCGACCATTGAAGCGCACATTCTCCGATGAAAATCGAACTGGCGGCCACAATTCTCTTCTGGGCGAGTCTGGCTGCAATCCCGTACGTGTATTTCGGTTACCCGCTGCTTCTCAGTATCGGCGCCCTGGGGCGGCGCGTCGCGTTAATTCGCGGGAACGCATTGCCGTCCATCAGCGTGATCGTGCCGGCGCACAACGAGGAGTCGACAATCGAAGAAAAGCTCACTGCGCTGATCGCGGCCGATTATCCCCGCGAGCTGGTGGAAATATTGGTTGGAAGCGATGGCTCGTCGGACAGGACCGAAGACATCGTTCAAAGGTTTCGCCACGAAGGCGTCGGCCTGATCTCATTCCCGCGGCAGCAGGGCAAGAGCGCGATGCAGAACGGCCTGGTCGCAGCCGCCTCGGGTGAAATCCTCGTGTTCACGGATGCCGATTCAGCCGTTCCGCCAGGCGCATTCCGTCACCTGGTTGAGAATTTCGCGGATCCGCGCGTAGGTCTCGTGACCGGACACGCCGAATATACGAACGCCGGCGAGACCAGCGTGGCCGAAAACGAAAGCGTATACCTCCGCTATGATACGTGGCTACGCCGGCAGGAAAGCGAGCGCGGCCTGCTGGCCATGGCCTCGGGCTCGCTCTTTGCGATCCGGCGAAGCCTTTGGAAGCCTCTCGATCCGGCCCTGGGGGACGATTTCGTCCTGCCTCTCTCCATAGCTCGCGCCGGATTCCGCAACGTGATCGATCGTCGCGTGACGGCGCGCACGCGTCTCGCGCAAGATCGGCTCGGGGCGATGCTGCGAATGAAAATTCGCATCGTCAGTAAGGACTTCCGCGCCCTGCTCGTTCATCGGGAGATGCTGAACCCGTTTCGGCACGGAGCGACCGCTGTCGGCTTGTGGTCGCATAAGCTTTTGCGCTGGCTGGTGCCGCATTTCCTCCTTGCGCTATTTGCCAGCAGCGTCACGCTGATCGATCTGTCTTTCTTCCGAGTCACCGTCTGGCTCCAGCTCCTGTTTTACGGCGCCGCAACCGTGGGACTGCTGCGATCGGGGCGCAGTCGCTGGTGGTTTTCAGTTCCTGCTTCATTCTGTCTTGTGAATCTGGCCGCGCTGTTTGGCATCGCGTGCTGCTTGGCGGGCAGGACGTCAGGCAAATGGCAGCCGGTTCGCGCCGATCGAACCTCTCTGGCGCCCGCCTCCATGGCAGATCCATTTCGAGAGCCGAAATGAAGAGCCGTCAAATATTTCTCAATGCGATCACGACGATCGCCCAGACTCTGGGCAACGCAGGCGTGCTTTTTTTCCTTTATCGCTTCTTGATTCGGTCGATCGGCATGGAACGGCTGGGAATCTGGTCTCTGGTGCTCGCCACGACTTCCGTCATCACGCTCGCGAATCAGGGCTTTTCGACGAGCATCATCAAGTTCGTCGCAAAGTATGCGGCGCGGGAAAACCCGGAGGAAGTCGCCGTCGTCGTGCAAACCGCCGTGATTTCCGTGGCAATCGGAATTGGCGTAGTTTCGCTCGGGCTCTTTCCGGCGGCACGCTGGATTCTCCATGTGGTGTTGCCGGCCGCGAGGCTCTCGGAAGCGTACGCGATTCTGCCGCTGGCGATCGTCTCCTTGTGGATCAATGTGATGGAAGGGGTGCTTCAGGCAGGGCTCGCGGGACACCAGCTAATTACGATTTGCAATTACTTGGAGTTCGGCGGCGGAGTTTCGTATCTCGCCCTTACTTTCGCATTGGTTCCGACGCGCGGACTGCTCGGGCTTGCCTACGCACAGGTCATCCAGGGCCTGGGCATCCTGCTGCTCACGTGGCTGCTTCTACGGCGGCGAACGCCCGCGCTTCCGATCGTGCCGTGCCGTTGGAACCGCGCCATGTTTCGTGAACTTGGCGGCTACGGACTCCACTTCCAGTTGATCACGTCGACGCAAGCCCTGCGCGAGCCAGTGACAAAGGCGTTGATCGCAAAATTCGGCGGCCTGGCGATGACTGGATTCTACGACCTTGCAGCGCGGTGGGTTTTCGTGTTTCGCGAGTTATTGGCGCAAAGTAACCAGGTTCTCATCCCGACCGTCTCGGACCTGCATGAACGCGATCCAAAATCGATCTCGCTCGTCTATCGGGAATCCTACCGCGTCATCTTTTATCTCGCGGTGCCGGTCTTCGCTTGCGTTGCGCTGCTGAGTCCCGTGGTCTCTCGCGTCTGGATTGGCCGTTACGAGCCGGTCTTTATCCAATTCGCTGCGATTCTGGCGGCCGGATGGCTCGTGAATGTGCTCGCGAATCCCGCATACGTCGCGGACCTTGGGACGGGGCAGCTGAAGTGGCCGTCGATCGGGTGCATCGTCGCGGCCACGCTCAACGTCGGGCTCGGACTCGCCGCGGGCCTGCGATTCGGCGGAATAGGAGTCGTAGGCGCAACGGCCATCTCACAAGCCGTCGGTTACACAGTTATCATCGCCGCGTATCACGTCGAAAACCAGATCGCATTCGGCCAACTGTTGCCCCGGGAGAGCTGGGCGGTGGTCTCAGCAAGTATCGCCGGCGCAGCGGCTCTCCTTCCCATTTTCTGTTCGGCGTGCGTACGCTCTCGGTTTTCGTTGTTCGTTGCCGAAGCGGCTCTGGGAATGGTTCTCGTGTCTCTCGCCGCGATGATGTGGCGTCACCCGATGCGGAGACAGCTCTTCCTTTGGCTATATGAACAGGCGCCGGTGTGATCGCGAGGAAGCATCCATGAGTGCGCGCGGTCTTTTGCTCTGGGAATCCAACGAGCAGGCAGTGACGCGTATAGCGGTCGCTGGGGATTTCCTGCCGGCCGGCGCGCTTAAATTGACCGGAAGCGGCGCTTGGAGCGAGGCTGCCGGCGCCTTGGCTCCGTGCTTCGAGGACGTAGAGGCGACGTTCCTTAACCTCGAATGCCCGATCGACGCAGACGGTCTCACGCCTCGGAAACTCGCGGGTCTCGGTGCGATCGTCTCGGCGTCCGCGGCCGCCCTCGACTATCTCGCCCCAATCCGCGTGGCTGCCGTCGGCTTCGCGAATAATCACGCCTACGATTTCGCCGGCGCGGGCGTGGAGCGAACGCAGCGCGCGTGTAACCGCAGGAACTTGCCCCTCATCGGCGCGGGCCACGACACGAATACGCCGCCGGACGTGCGCGTGTGGCAAGGCCCTGGAGCGATCAAAGTTGGCTTCTGGGCTGCGGCCAAGGCTTGCCATGATCTCGCCGATCACACGCATCAAGGAGTGGAGCCCGCAACGCTTCGTCGCGCCAGGCAGGCACTTGGGCGCATAAGGTCCGAAGGCGCATCCTTTTCAGTAGCGTTGCTGCATGCGGGGATCCTGAGAACCAACCGCCCGGATCCCTCCGATGCCAAGCTCATGGATGCGATTGCCGGTGCGGGCTTCGATCTGGTCGTCGCGTCGCACTCGCACAGAATCAGCGGCCACAAGCGCGTAACCGGCGATCGCGGCAGTCCCGCATTCTGTTTCTACGGACTTGGCAGCCTTGTGTCGGGCTACACCGCGTCGCCACTCGAACGAGAGGGCTTGATCGTGATTGCCGGACTCAACTCCCTCGGTAAGCTCGCGAGTTTGGAAGTGAGACCGGTCTCGCTGGCGGCTTCCGGATTCGGCGAAGCGCCTTCGGAAGAGGCCGCGCGAGCAATTCTGAAACGCTTTGAGCAGCTGTCAGCAGAGATCACCGACGGCTCATCGAAAAGGCGCTTCTATCAGGAAATCTCGCAAAGCCTCGTGAGGCTGTACCTACGAGACGTGAGCGCGGCATTTCGGGAATCCGGGATGCGTGGCCTCGCCGTCAAGGCAGGACGCCTACGACTGCGCCATCTGCGCCGGTTGGCTCATGGACTGCTCCCGTGAGGAACCCAGCGATCATCGCGGCAGTCTCGGCCTTCGCCCTCGTCGTTCTGCTCGTTCCGATTGTCATGAGGATCTGCGCGCGTTGGCGGCTTTACGACCGCCCCGGTCCTCTGAAGATTCACCGCAAGCCGACCCCGCGGCTTGGGGGCATCGCGGTCGCGCTAGCGGTGCTGGGTGGTTCCCTTCTGTCGACGCGCTCCGCAACCGGTGATCTGCCGGTCTTCGCGGCGATCATCCTGATTTGCGCGGTGGGAGCGATCGACGATATCCGAGGGCTCTCTGTGATCGTTCGTCTGGCGGCACAAATCAGCGCCGGCGCTCTGTTGTGGCTCAGTTGCGGCCAGCCGGCGGTGTTGCATAGCTCAACGATTGGGCTGCTCGCGGCGTCTCTCTTCACCGTCGCCATCGTGAACTCGCTGAACTTCCTCGACGGCGCGGACGGTATCGCCAGTGGCGTCGCCGGAATTATTGCCGTCGCCTACGGAGTGCTCGCCCGGTCGACGGCCGACCACTTGATGGCCGCGATTGCCTGGGCCCTCGCCGGCTCTTGCGCAGGATTCTTGCTCTTCAATTTTCCGGCCCCGGCCGCCCGCCTCTTTCTCGGTGATTGCGGCAGCACTTCTCTGGGGCTGTGCGTCGCGTATTTTGGCCTTCGCTTTTATCATTCGCCCGTTGCCGCTGGACCCCGATTGTTTTTCCCCTTGATGGCCGCCGCCCTTCCGCTGCTGGACATGGCCCTCGCAACGATGCGGCGAATACAGAGGGGAGCGTCTCCGCTTTCAGGCGATCGGATGCATCTATCGGATCTTCTGCTGACTCGCCGGATGCCGGCGCCCGCCGTCGCGCTCGTCTGTTACGGCGTGACTGCGCTATTCGTGCTGACAGGATTTGCCGCTTGGCGGGTCAAACCCGTGGCATTCTTCTTACTGGTGACCTCGGGCGTCGGAGCGGCTCTGGCAGCGGCGATCCGATTGGGAGCGCTTCAGCGCGATACCACCGGAGAAGCTCAAGAGGGGAGGGTATTCCCGGGACTCGATCGATCTCGCGAGGCTTCTTAGCTTCCGCTCGTATAGATCGTGCGAGGGGCGCGGCGATTGCGTTCCTGCGAGCTCGTTTGCTTCTGCGCGCTGCCAAGCTGCACCAGCAACTTCCGCAACTTGGCACGCTCTTCGAGTTCCATGTCGATCACCTCGAAGGCACGCGCTTGCGTGTTGGCATCCCGGACGATCGCCTGCGCTCTCACAGGCTTCGCATTCGGATTCAGGCGCAACTCGACCACGCTGCCTGGATGCAGGCTTTGTTCGCAGAGAGCTACACCGCCGCCAAGCGCCATCTCCGGAATGTCCATCCGGAAATTTTCCTTGAGGTTTGCGGTCACCGCCGGCACCGGACGCTCGAGGCGCAGCCGCGGGTAGCGGCGCTGACGAATGGCGGACGAATTAGGATCGCGATCGAGAATTTCGATGGCCAGCTCGGCGACGCTCAGATCGCTCTGGGGAATGAAGTGTCGAGCCCACTCGGGATCGATCTTCTCCAGTGCTTGCGCGGCCACGAGCCGCAGCTCGGAAGGATTCGTCCAACGCCAAGCCTTTTTGGCCTCTGCAACTTTCCGGAGGACCGCTTCCGCCTTCGTCGTGCGCAGGCGCCCGAGCGCTTCGATGGCTTTGAGGCGCAGGTAATCGGTCGATCCACGAGGCAGGTCGCCCTCGGCGATTCTCAGCAAGCGGATGTCCGCCGCGAGTTCGCCGCTCATTCCAATTTCGTCGATCGCGAGCGGCTGCACGAGCGGGTCGAGCGCATCGAAGACATCGATCAACAGGCGGCCGTAGTCGGGTGCGCCGCTCACCACAATTTGCCGAACGACGCGATCGTGCGCGATCCGCTTCCACTCCTTCATGCGCTCCGGCAGTACGCGCTCGACGGTTTCGCGGTCCAAGCGAACCAGAATGCCCAAGGCGTCGATTGCTTCGCCGGGGCCGCCCCGCTTGAGCTGGGTGCGCAGGTGATCCAGGCCTTCCGGGCCGAGAACCTCCATCATCGAAACCAGCAGTTCGCAGTCCTCTCGAAACCCTATGCGGCTGAAGCGCGTCGCGATCTGTTCCGATGCTTGCTGCGGCAGCCGCCTCAGGAGATCTTTCAGTCCGGCCGGCACGTTTCCCTGCTTCATCGACTCGTCGATGAATTCCGGCAGGTGGTTCTCCACGCCGATGCGGGGCCGCAGGTTTTTCCCCGCGCCCGGCCGCTCGGATTCGACGTAGTTCAGCATTTCCACCGAACGCTGAATCACGGGGTACGCCCGGCTCTTCTGCGCTTCCTGCGACAGCCGGACAAATGCGGCGCCGATCAAGCTTTGCAGCTCGGAATCGGTTTCATCGACGAGGCGCAACCCCACTTCGCGCATCGTGCTCATGAAAAGCTTCTCGTCGCTCTTGGCGTACATCGGTGCAATTTCGGCGATGCCGATGGCCGTCTGTCGCCGCGCCTCGGCTGATTTGTCGGAGAGGCAGGCCGAATACCTGCGAAGAACATTTTCAGCCGCAGCCTTTTCGCCGCGTGAAATGAGCTGCTCGACGTGCTCGCGGATCTTGCTTGCCGGGACGCACCAAATATCGCCCGACTCGATCACGGCTTTCTTTTTTTCCTCGGAGATCAGCGACCAGAATTCCTGCGCCATTCCGTCGACATGCGAACCGACATCGAGACCGGCGCGCTTCATGCGCTGTTCGTACACGCCAAGGATTTTGCGCAGGCCGTCGAGTTCCGCGCTCATGTCGTCCAGCAGCTGGCGGACAGCATCCACCTTGACGTCGCCCTTCTGATAGCGCTCCATCGCGAAACGGACGGCGATATTCTCGGCCAGTTTCAGCAGCGTAGGCTTGTCCGATGCCTCTGCCGGAGCCTGGGCAGCGAGTGCTGCGAGCGCCTGGCTGACGGTGAAGCGCGCGCGGCGCGGCAGCGCTGAAAGGCGCGATTGGAACGCCGAAGCGTCGAGGTTCTCTTTGTCCGCGTCGTTCGTCCGGGCGACTTGCGCCAGCATCTGGAGGATGCCCTGCAACTCATCCTGGTGCAGCGTCATCAGTCCCGTCTCAACGGCCATCGAGCCGGCGCCGCTCCGGGCGGATCGATTGCCGCGAATACCTGAGGACGCGTGAGTCCAACGCGCAGATGGGCCCACACCCAATCCAAACGCGCTCGAGATCCCTGTGCCGCCGGGCGCCCCGGGAGGCGTGCTGCCAACAAATTCTCCGGAATGCATCAGGCCCGGCTCCGCGGGATTCGCGGTCGCCCCTGCCGGAGCGCCCGCCGGATTGGCGCCTGCCGGTGTCGCATTGCCTGACGGAGCAAAGTTGCCACTCGCTTGTTCGGCCTTCCCGCCGGGGCCTTGGCCTTGTGAGCCAGTCGCAGCCGGTGCGTCAGACGCGCCAGGCGTTCCAGCCGCACCCGAACCTGCTAAGCCAACTCCAGCGACGTACGAACCGGCAGGACCTCCAGCTCCAACGGTGCCGGAGCCACCTCCGGACCCGCCCGCAACATTCGCCGGGAAACCGCCACCCGGGCCGCCGACGCCCTGGCCGGGACCAAACCCGCTCGCCGGGCCGCCCGAACCTCCCGAGGGCACGCCGTGTCCCGCAACGCCGCCTGAGGGCCCGATGTGCCAGCCAGTCCCTCCGCCCGTCCCCGGTCCTGTTCCTCCCGAGCCCCCGCTTCCTCCCGATCCTCCGGTTCCGCTTCCTCCGTCGCCGGAGCCCCGTCCGTCGCTCTTCGTGCCTTCCGCAGCCACGATGAGTTGCAAGAGCTTTTCGGGATCATTCAGGAGCTTGTCCGTTTGCTCGGAATTCATGCCCAGCGTTCGCGCGGCAAGCTGCGCCGCAACCGTGGACTTCGCCACTGCGGAATCGGCCGGCACGAAGCAGACTTCGTTCACGTGAACGTGCGGGTCGCCTTCCAGCGCCGCCTTTAGCTGCTCGGCGAGCTGCGTAGGCTTTGTGTTGGAGCTTGTCGGGAATCCACGCACAAAACGCGCCAGGCTCGCTTGGGTGATCTTGGGAGAGAAATGAATGCTGGCGATGCCCGCAGTCGAGAGCATGCGAGCAAAGCTCTTCTCCGCGGCAGCTGAATCGAGTGGAGTGCCGTCCAGCAGGAGGCGATCGCCCGATGCAGCCAGTAATAAGCCGGCCTGATCGTCCGGGCCAATGGCGGCGCGCAATTCGCTCCACGCCGTCTCGTATTGCCGTGCGGTTCGCGGGTGGCCGAAGTCGTACATGCGGGCAAACTTGAGCAGAATGTTCAAGCTACGGACGAAAGCGCGGGCAGCGGCCGCACGGGCGGCGTCATGAGTGCTGGATGTGTTTGAGGCCATCGTCGACAAGGCGCACAGAGTCGCCTGAGGATATAGTGCGGCCCCCAGCCATATTCAGCAATGGTACGCGTGTCCTTCTTAGTACTGACCCTTAGTCCTAGATTTTTCGGCGGGTAACGGCTTTGTTAACTTGCGCGAATCGACCATCCTTGAGCCAGGATTCGAGCTCGCGGACGTCTTTCAATATCCGCCGCGCGCCCAGCTTACGAAACATGGCACGGCGCACCGCAGCCGACTGGCGGCTTTGCGGTAGAACTCCGGCGAATACGATCCGGGCAGCCTGTGCCGCAAGGGCGTCATCAATGTTGTCGCCGAGGTACAGGGAGGCTGCCGGATCGCGCCCTTTCAGGATTTTCAGCAGCCCTTCTGGGTCCGGCTTGGGATGCTTCACATCCTCCACGGTCACGATCTGGCTGAAGAATTCGCGCACTTTGAGCCGGTCGAGGGTGTAATCCGTTTCCTTCCTGACGCGCCCGGTAAAAAGGGCCAGCTCCGAGCGCTTCGACAAGCGCCTCAGGGCAGCGTGCGGGAGTAGCCACTTCTCGCGGAGAACGTTGCCCTTCCCGTCCGCGCCCCAATAGAGTTCCACGAACTTGCCTTTCACCTCTTCGTACGGCGCCTTGCCGCCAAGCGAGTGGATCCAGGCGGTGGAGAGCTTCCAGTCGTCGTTGAATCCCGACTGGCTCTTCCAATGATGCAGCTCGGCGCGCGTCACGCGTTTCCCCGTGAAAAATCTCACGGTCTCGATCACAGTGCGGTGAAAGGAGCCTCGCACGTCGACAAGGACGCCGTCGATGTCGAAAATGATTACCTCGGGATAGGATTTCATTCTGGGGTTCGAAGAGCGGAAGGGTTCACGCCGGAGGGTCGCCGGTGTCTCCCGGATTTGCGGAGTGCGCTTCGCTCTCCTGGCGATCCGGGGATTCCGTTTCAGACGGCGCGTCGAGATCGTCGGACGACCACGCTTCGCCTGGAGCGATCGCCGGCGAAGGCTCGGACTTGGCAGGCTCTTCGGATGACGAGTGGTCCGCCCCCGAGGACTTCCCGGGAGTCAACGGCGTTTCCTCCTGCAAAGCCTTCAGCCGCTTCTCCAACACACCCGCAAGCAGGTCGATAATCAGCGCGGCGCCTTTGCCGTCCGCGTCCTTCAGCGGATTGTAGGCGGCCACCTCAATCGCGGCGACATGTTTCTGCCTAACGAAGATCTCCAGAGCCTCGCGTGCTTCCTCGAGACTCAGCCCGCCGGTGCCTGGATTGTTGGTGGCCTGAAAATCTGCAATAACATCGACATCCAAATGCAGGACGCATTCATAGCCCTTTCCCTGAATGCGATCGACCGCAGCCTGCGCCGCTGCCGCGGGTCCCATGCGCCTCACCTCATCGGCCATATACCGCCGCACCGGCGACGTTCGGAGCACTTCCTCCTCCGCCGGTTCGATGCGATCCACGCCGAAGAGCGCGATATCCGGCTCGCGAACAAGGGGCGGCTCGCCCCAGAACCGCACGAGTTCGGCGGCGCCGCGTCCTGCTGCGTGTGAAATCACCATGCCGTCCAGGCAGCCCGAAGACGTCGTCGCAGGGGTGAGCAAATCCGCGTCACGGTCCATGTAGATCAAGCT
>Ga0335074_10012660_pt1 | contig 11828 bp, 10 predicted proteins | sample Lox_Sample_23_FD_206715 | JGI IMG/M metagenome (GOLD analysis project Ga0335074, IMG submission 206715) | Soil microbial communities from Loxahatchee National Wildlife Refuge, Florida, United States - Lox_Sample_2.3 | ecosystem: Environmental > Terrestrial > Soil > Wetlands | place: USA...
ACACGCATGGTTGGCGCATGTCTTCTCGTGCGGTTAGACCCTACCCTGGGCTCAGGATCGACAGGGGGCGCCGGAGGTACCGCTATGACTGAGACCATGACCGGCCGCGCGACCGAGCTGATGCGGCTCAGCCAGGAACACGCCGCGCACAACTACCACCCGCTGCCCGTCGTCATCGACGAGGCGGAGGGCGCCTGGGTGACCGACGTCGAGGGACGCCGCTACCTGGACCTGCTCGCCGCGTACTCCGCGCTGAACTTCGGCCACCGGCACCCGCGGCTGATCGCGGCCGCGATGAGCCAGCTGGAGCGGCTCACGCTGGTGAGCCGGGCGTTCGACCACGACCAGTTCGGGCCGTTCTGCGCCGAGCTGGCCGAACTGGCCGGCCTGGACGTGGTGCTGCCGATGAACACCGGCGCCGAGGCGGTCGAGACCGCGATCAAGGTCGCCCGCAAGTGGGGGTACCGGGTCAAGGGGGTGCCCGACGGCCAGGCCGTGATCATCGCGTTCGGCGGGAACTTCCACGGCCGCACCACCACGATCGTCAGCTTCTCCACCGACGAGGACGCGCGCGGCGACTTCGGGCCGTACACGCCGGGCTTCCGCGTCGTCCCCTACGGCGACCTGGACGCGGTGCGCTCGGCGGTCGGCGAGCTCGGCGACCGCGTCGTCGCCGTGCTGGTCGAGCCGATCCAGGGCGAGGCCGGGGTGATCGTGCCGCCGCCGGGCTTCCTGCCCGGCCTGCGGGAGCTGTGCACCGCGCGCGGCATCTTGATGATCGCGGACGAGATCCAGTCCGGACTCGGCCGGACCGGTCACACCTTCGCGTGCGCGGCCGAGGGCGTGGTGCCGGACGCGTACCTGCTGGGCAAGGCGCTGGGCGGCGGCATCGTGCCGGTGTCGGCCATGGTGTCCTCCTGGCCGGTGCTGGGCGTGCTGGAGCCGGGGCAGCACGGATCGACGTTCGGCGGGAACCCGCTGGCCTGCGCGGTCGGCCGCGAGGTGGTGGCCATGCTGGGCACCGGGGAGTACCAGGCCCGCGCGGCTGTGCTCGGCGCGCACATGCAGGCGCGGCTGGCCGCGCTGCCGCGCGACGCGGTCCGCGCGGTGCGCGGGCGCGGGCTGTGGGCCGGGGTCGAGTTCGCCTCGCTGCCGGGCCGTGAGGTGTGCGAGCGGCTGGCGGCCCGCGGGGTGCTGGCCAAGGAGACACACGGGAACGTGATCCGGCTCGCGCCGCCGCTGGTGATCAGCGAGGCCGACCTGGACTGGGGCCTGGACCAGATCGAGGACGTGCTGCGCTGACGTCGGGCTAGCTGAGCCGGCGGTAGGCGCCGGAGTAGTGCACCAGCGGGCCGCGCGGTGGCGGGTCTGACGGGCCGGCCACGCCGGTGACCTGGCCGACCACGATGCTGTGGTCGCCACCGTCGTGCACGGCGGTGGTCCGGCACTCCAGCACGGCCAGCGCGTCGTCGAGCACCGGGGCGCCGGTGACCGGCCCGGGGTGGTGAGCCACGCCGTCCAGCTGCCCGTCCAGCGGGCGTCCCCGCGTGGCCAGCCAGCGCGCGGCCTTCTCGTCGTCCTGGGCCAGGATGGACACGGCCCAGGAGCCTTCGGCCAGGACCGCGTCGTGGAACCGGGCGATCTTCTCCGCGCAGAACAGCACCAGCGGCGGGTCCAGCGAGACCGAGGTGAAGGCGCTGACCGTCATGGCGTGGCCGCTCGGGGTGGTGACCACGACGATCCCGCTCGCGAACTGGCCCGCCGCCCGCCGGAACGAGGCGTGGTCAACGCTCATCGCCGGCGTGCCCCGCCCCGCACGGACAGGGCTCCGATCGCCACGCCCACCGCGGTCAGCGCGCTCACCATGCCGCCGTACAGGTACCACTTGCCCGCGGTCGTGTTCGTGATGATCACGCTGCCGCTGGCGACCGGCATGGACAGCAGGAGCGCGGCCAGGATCCAGCCGACCGCGGGGCACAGCGCGCCGGTGACCGAGTGCATGGCCCACGCTCCGAGCAGGCAGGTGGCCAGCAGCACGACGCAGAACACGATGGCCCCGAGCGGCGCGTTCCGGCTGTACTGGAAGCTGCCGATCAGGCCCTCCACCGCGCCGGCCAGGAACAGGGCGGTGTAGGCAGCTCCGGTGAGCAGCACCCGCGTCCCCTTCCCGCTCGTCGCGACGTTCACACCAGCAGGTTACTGTGCAAACAGGTCGGTCTCGTGACGGCCCGGGCCGCGCGGGCCGCAGGTACCGGCCAGCAGGGCGTAGTACTCGGTGCCGCTGGCCTCCCGCCGGACGCCGTCGGACAGGGCGAAGAACGGGGGGTCCACGGTGATCTGGGTGGCGTGCGCGCGCATCGCGGCCAGCTTGCGGCCGAACCAGGGGCCGGCGTCAATCGCGGTGGTGACCTGGTCCGCGGCGGTCGCGTAGAACTTTCCCGGCGCGTCCGGCCCGGCCAGCTCGCAGGCGCGCCAGGCGACCCGGTGGGCCTGGATGTGATCGGGGTGCCCGTAGGCGCCGTCGGCGTCGTAGGTCAGCAGGACCTGCGGCCGCACCTCGCCGATGACCTCGAGCAGGGCCCGCGCCGCCTGGTCCACGTCGGCCCGCCAGAAGCAGCGCGGGTCGTCGTTGCCCTCGGTGCCCATCATGCCCGAGTCACGCCACCGGCCCGGGCCGCCCAGGAACCGGTGATCGGTCACGCCGAGCGCGGCGCAGGCCGCGGCCAGCTCGCCGATCCGGTACTCCCCCAGCCGGTCCTCCTTCTCGGCGGCCAGGTGCGCCAGCGACGGCGGGATGATCTCGCCGAGTTCGCCGAGCGTGCACGTGACCAGCGTGACCTGCGCGCCTTCGGTGGCATACCTGGCCATCGTGGCCCCGGTGTAGATCGACTCGTCGTCCGGGTGCGCGTGCACCAGCAGCAACCGCCGGCCAGAGCTCATGCCAGAGAGCCTAGCTGGCTAGATTCAAGGACATGACCGAGAGCTTTCCCCGGCAAGAGGCCAGGACCAGGCGGTTCACGCTCGGGGTGCCGCGCGCGTTCCGGGTTTCACCCGACGGCGCCCGGGTCGCCTACCTGCGGACCAAGGGCGGCGCCGACCCGGTGACCTGCCTGTGGGTGCTGGCGGTGGACAGCGGGCAGGAGCGCCTGGTGGCCGACCCGAGGATGCTGACCGCCGGCGAGGAGGACCTGCCGCCGCAGGAGCGGGCCCGGCGGGAACGGGTCCGGGAGCATGCGGGCGGCATCGTGGCCTACGCCACCGACCGGGCGGTGACCGTGGCCGCCTTCGCGCTGTCCGGCCAGGTGTACGCCGTGCCGCTGACCGGCGCCGGGCCGGCGCAGGAGGTGGCGACGCGCAGGCCGGCCCTGGATCCCCGCCCGGACCCGGCCGGACGGCGGCTGGCCTACGTCTGCGACGGCGCGCTCCGGGTCACGGGCCTGGCGGGCGGGCCAGCGGACCAGGTCATCGCCGGCCCGCAGGGCGCGCCGGGGGTGACGTTCGGCCTGCCCGAGTTCATCGCGGCCGAGGAGATGGGCCGCCAGCGCGGCTACTGGTGGGCTCCGGACGGCTCCGCCCTGCTCGTCGCGCGGGTGGACGAGACGCCCGTCACCCGGTGGCACATCGCCGATCCCGCGCACCCCGAGCGCCCGCCCGCCGAGGTGGCCTACCCCGCGGCCGGCACCGCGAACGCGGACGTCACCCTGCACCTGGCCCGGCTCGACGGCACCACCGTGCCGGTCCAGACCGACCCGGACGCCTTCCCCTACCTGGTGGCGGCCGGCTGGCAGGACGGGCACGACCCGCTGGTCGTGGTGCAGAGCCGGGACCAGCGCACCATGCGGATCCTCGGCGTGCAGCCCGGCACCGGCCGGGCCAGCGTGCTGCACCAGGACACCGACCCGCACTGGGTGGAGATCGTCCCGGGCGTCCCGGCCTGGACCGCGGACGGCCGGATCGTGTGGACCCGGGACGAGCAGGACACCCGCCGCCTGGTCCTCATCGCGCCGGGCCGGGAACCCGTGCCGGTCACCCCGCCCGGCCTGCAGGTCCGCGGCGTGCTCGACGTGGACGGCGACACCGTGCTGTTCCAGGCGTCGCCGGAGCCGGCCGAGGCCGGGCTGTGGAGCTACGGCCCGGCGGGCCTGCGCCGGGCCGGCCAGGAGGGCGGCGTCGAAACCGGGACCCGGGCGGGCGGCACCACGGTCACCTGGCGCCGGGCCCTGGACGCCGACGGCGTGACCGTCAGCGTGACCCGCGCCGGCGCTGCCGGTCTGGCCGCCGGTGGCCGCGGGCCGGCCGCGGTGATCGCCTCGCTGGCGGAGGTCCCGGCGCTGCCCGCGCCCCGCCCCGTCCTGTTCCGGGCCGGACGGCGCGAGATCCAGACCGCGGTCCTGTTCCCGTCCTGGCATGAGCCCGGGCCGTACCGGTCCGGCCGGGGCCGGCTGCCGGTGCTGCTCGACCCGTACGGCGGCCCGCACGCGCAGCGGGTGGTCCGGGCGCGCGGCGCCTACCTGGCCCCGCAGTGGTTCGCCGAGCAGGGTTTCGCGGTGGTCATCGCGGACGGCCGCGGCACGCCGGCCCGCGGGCCGGCCTGGGAACGCGCGGTGGCCGGCGACCTGGCCGGCCCGGTGCTGGAGGACCAGGTCGACGCGCTGGCCGCCGCGGCGGAGCGGTTCGGCGACCTGGACACCGGCCGGGTGGCGATCCGGGGCTGGTCGTTCGGCGGCTACCTGGCCGCCCTGGCCGTGCTGCGCCGCCCCGACGTGTTCCACGCGGCGATCGCGGGCGCCCCGGTCACCGACTGGCGCCTGTACGACACCCAGTACACCGAGCGCTACCTGGGCCTGCCGGGCTCCGACGGTGACGCCTACGACCGGTCCTCGCTTATTTTTCTGGCCGAACGGGCCGCGGCTCAAGCGACCCCGCGACCGCTCATGCTCATCCATGGCCTGGCCGACGACAACGTGGTCGTGGCGCACACCCTGCGGCTGTCGGCCGCGCTGCTGGCCGCCGGGTACCCGCATTCGGTGCTGCCGCTGTCCGGCATCACCCACATGGCCTCGCAGGAGACGGTCGCGGAGAACCTCCTGCTGCTGCAACTCGACTTCCTCCGCCGGGCGCTCCCCGGAGTGTAGCCAGGGTCACATGCCACGATGCGATCTCGGTCACGCCATTTGCCCGCCGACTGGATTAAGTTCTTGGGCATCACCCACGCACGGACCGGCCTGCGCCGGTTTTGCGGTGCGTGGCGGAACGCTTACGCTCGAAGCAGCGAGGACGCTGAACACGAATGACACAGGCACCGGAAGCGCCGGCCCGGACGCGGGCGCAGATCTCCGCACGCACGTACCGCACCGACCCGTGGTGGAAGCAGCCGCGCATCGTGGCGGCCGGCCTCACCATCTGGGTGCTCTACGCCACGGTCCGGGTGTTCACGGGCCACTGGTACTACGTGCCCCAGTACCACTACCTGACGCCGTTCTACTCGCCGTGCGTCAGCGGCGAGTGCGTGCCGGGCTCGAGCACCCTGGGCCAGTGGATCCCGGCGGTGCCGCCGATCATCCCCTACGCGTTCGTGTCGCTGGTGTTCGTGCTGGGCTTCCGGTTGACGTGTTACTACTACCGCGGGGCGTACTACCGGGCGTTCTGGCAGGCGCCGACGGCGTGCGCGGTGCGCGAGCCGCACGCGAAGTACACCGGCGAGACCCGGGTGCCGCTGATCGCGCAGAACCTGCACCGCTACTTCTGGTACGCGGCCCTGTTCGTCGGCATCCTGCTCAGCTACGACGTGGCGCAGGCGTTCCGCGGGCCGGACGGGAACTTCGGGTTCGGCCTCGGCTCGCTGATCATGCTGGTCAACGTGATCATGATCTGGGCCTACACGCTGGGCTGCCACTCGTGCCGGCACATCACCGCCGGGCGGCTGAAGAACTTCTCCAAGCACCCGGTCCGGTACTGGGCCTGGACCAAGGTCTCCTGGCTGAACGCGCGGCACCTGCAGTTCGCCTGGTTCTCGCTGGGCACGCTGATGCTGACTGACCTGTACATCATGCTGGTGGCCAGCGGGGCCTTCGCCGATCCGAGAATCTTCAATTGACCGAACGGGCAGTGGTTATGAGCGAGATGGACCGTTACTCCTACGACGTGGTGGTCGTCGGCGCGGGCGGCTCGGGACTCCGGGCGGCGATCGAGGCGCGGCTGAACGGCCGCAAGACCGCGATCATCTCCAAGTCCCTGTTCGGCAAGGCGCACACGGTCATGGCCGAGGGCGGCTGCGCGGCGGCCATGGGCAACATGAACCCGAACGACAACTGGCAGGTCCACTTCCGCGACACGATGCGCGGCGGCAAGTTCCTGAACAACTGGCGGATGGCCGAACTGCACGCCAAGGAGGCCCCGGACCGGGTCTGGGAGCTGGAGGCCTGGGGCGCGGTGTTCGACCGGACCAAGGACGGCAAGATCAGCCAGCGGAACTTCGGCGGTCACGAGTACCCGCGGCTGGCGCACGTCGGCGACCGGACCGGGCTGGAGATGATCCGCAGCCTGCAGCAGAAGGTCGTGGCCATGCAGCAGGCCGACGCGGTCGAGTTCGGCGACGCCGAGGCGATGATCAAGGTCTTCGCCGAGACCACGATCACCGACCTCCTGCTGGAGGACAGCTACCCTTCGCGGATCGCCGGGGCGTTCGGCTACTTCCGGGACACCGGCCGGTTCGTGGTGTTCGAGGCGCCCGCGGTGGTGCTGGCCACCGGCGGCATCGGCAAGACCTACAAGGTCACCTCGAACTCCTGGGAGTACACCGGCGACGGGCACGCGCTGGCCCTGCGGGCCGGGGCCAAGCTGCTGAACATGGAGTTCGTGCAGCTGCACCCGACCGGCATGGTGTGGCCGCCCTCGGTCCGCGGGCTGCTGGTCACCGAGTCGGTGCGCGGCGACGGCGGCGTGCTGCGCAACTCCGAGGGCCAGCGGTTCATGTTCAACTACGTGCCCGACGTGTTCCGGGCCCAGTACGCGGAGACCGAGGAAGAGGCCGACCGCTGGTACGACGACCCGGACCACAACCGGCGCCCGCCCGAGCTGCTGCCCCGCGACGAGGTGGCCCGGTCGATCAACTCCGAGATCAAGGCGGGCCGCGGGTCGCCGCACGGCGGGATCTTCCTGGACATCGCGTCCCGGCGGTCGCCGGAGTACATCCTGCAGCGGCTGCCGTCCATGTATCACCAGTTCAAGGAGCTGGCCGACGTCGACATCACGAAGGAGCCGATGGAAATCGGCCCCACCTGCCACTACGTGATGGGCGGGATCGAGGTGGACCCGGACACCGGGGCCGCCTCGGTGCCGGGCCTGTTCGCGGTGGGCGAGGTGTCCGGCGGCATGCACGGCTCGAACCGGCTGGGCGGTAACTCACTGTCGGACCTGCTGGTGTTCGGCCGGCGGTCGGGGCTGGGCGCCGCCGAGTACGTCTCCGGCCTGTCCGCGCGGCCCGTCGTCCCCGACGAGGACGTCGCCGCGGCCGCGGCCACGGCGCTGCGGCCGCTGGAGCGGGCCGAAGGGGAGAGCCCGTACGCCATCCACGGCGAGCTGCAGGTGACCATGAACGACCTGGTCGGGCTCATCCGCCGCGAGTCGGAGCTGAAGAACGCGCTGGTCGAACTGGACAAGCTGCGGGCCCGGGCCGCGCAGGTGTCCGCGCCCGGCGGCCGGGCCTACAACCCGGGCTGGCACCTGTCCCTGGACCTGCGGAACATGCTCGAGGTCGCCGAGTGCGTGGCCCAGGCCGCGCTGGAGCGGCAGGAGTCGCGCGGCGGGCACACCCGGGAGGACTACCCGGCCATGTCGCCCGAGTGGCGCAAGGTGAACCTGATCTGCTCGCTGGACGCGGCCGACAACGTGACGCTCACCCGCCAGCCGATGGTGCCGATGCGGACCGACCTGCTCGAGCTGTTCGAGGTGAGCGAGCTGCACAAGTACATGACCGATGAGGAACTGGCCGGCCTGCCCGGTGCCGAAGCTGAGGAGAAGCACTGACATGGCTTACAAGGCGGCGCTGCGGGTCTGGCGCGGGGACGCGGGCGCCGGGGAACTCGCCGACTACCAGGTCGAGGTCAACGACGGCGAGGTCGTGCTGGACGTGCTGCACCGGCTGCAGGCGACCCAGACCAGCGACCTGGCCATCCGGTGGAACTGCAAGGCCGGCAAGTGCGGGTCGTGCTCGATGGAGATCAACGGGCGCCCGCGGCTGGCCTGCATGACCCGGATGTCGACCTTCGAGCCGTCCGAGACGCTGACCATCACGCCGATGCGGACCTTCCCGGTGATCCGGGACCTGGTCACCGACGTGTCGTTCAACTACGCCAAGGCACGGGAGATCCCGTCGTTCACCCCCGACCCGTCGGTCAAGCCCGGCGAGTTCCGGATGCAGCAGGTGGACGTGAACCGGTCGCAGGAGTTCCGGAAGTGCATTGAGTGCTTCCTGTGCCAGAACACCTGCCACGTGATCCGCGACCACCCGGAGAACGAGCGCCCGTTCGCCGGCCCCCGGTTCCTGATGCGCATCGCCGAACTGGAGATGCACCCGGCCGACACCGCCGACCGGCGGGAGATCGCCCAGGACGACTTCGGCCTCGGGTACTGCAACATCACCAAGTGCTGCACCGAGGTCTGCCCGGAGCACATCAAGATCACCGACAACGCGCTCATCCCGATGAAGGAGCGCGTGGTCGGCCGCAAGTACGACCCGCTGGTCTGGCTCGGCGACAAGATCGCCCGCCGTACGCACAAGGACACCCCCAAGGTGCCGGGAAAGGCCTGAACCGGGTTTCATCTTGAAAGCGGGGTCGCTGGGGGGCGGCTGGCGAGGATGAAGACAGTATGAAACCGGGCTTCGGCGCTCCGGGGCCCGGCTACCATGACTGTGGCCGGGGGGGCCGCCCGCTGGACCCGCCAGGGCTGGGATGAACGTGTTCGTGGCGCCCGCACCACTGCTCGTTCCGTATCAATGGTGTTCAAGGTTTTGCGGATGAACCGTGGGAGCGAAGGGCTGGCATGTCGCATCTTACGTACGCCGAAGCCGGGGTTATCGGGCTTCTCCAGGGCATCACCGAGCTCTTCCCGATCTCCAGCCTGGGTCACGCCGTGCTCATCCCGGCGCTGGTCGGGGGGCAGTGGGCGCAGGACCTGGACGTGTCCAAGGCCGAGTCGCCGTACCTGGCCTACATCGTCGGGCTGCACGTGGCCACGGCCGCGGCCATGATCCTGTACTTCTGGCGGGACTGGCTGCGGATCATCAAGGCGTTCTTCGCCTCGATCGGGCACGCCATCGCGCCCGCGCCGGGCACCAGGCGGTTCGAGCCGCAGAACACCGACCAGACCCTGGCCTGGATGATCATCCTGGCCACGATCCCGGTCGGGCTGGCCGGCCTCGCGCTGGAGCACCCTTTCCGGGTGTACTTCAGCAAGCCGATCCTGACCTCGTGCTTCCTGTTCGTGAACGGGCTGATCCTGCTGGCCGGGGAGCGGGCGCGGCGGCGCGGCGCGGACCGGGAGGCCCAGGAGCTCGCGGCCGACCTGCAGGCGGTCAGCGAGCGGCAGAAGGCCACGGTGGCGGCGGGCGCGGCCGGCAGCGGCGGGCGGCACTCGTCCGGGCAGCGGGCGCTGAAGCAGCAGCAGGCGAGCCTCGCGGTGGAGTCCGACAAGCGCATCGTGCGCCGCTGCGGCTGGCTGGGTTCCTTCTATCTCGGTGCGGTGCAGATCCTGGCCCTGCTGCCGGGCATCAGCCGGGACGGCATCGTCATGGTCAGCGGCATGTTCCGCGGGCTGTCCCGGCAGGACGCGGCGCGGTTCTCGTTCCTGCTGTCGGCCCCGGTCATCCTGGCCGCCGGCGTGCTGAAGATCCCGGACCTGACCGGGCCGCTCGGGGCCGGGATCAGGGGCCAGGTGCTGTTCGGCAGCCTGCTGTCCTTCGTCGGCGCCTTCTTCGCGCTCAGGTTCCTGATGCGCTACTTCAGCGACCCCAAGCGCACGCTGACACCCTTCGCGATCTACTGCCTGGTGATGGGCCTGGGCTGCGCCATCTACCTTTCGGTGCGGTAAGCCGGTCAGCCAGTGGGTGACGCCGAAGCGAGCTGGCTGGCGCTCGCGCCGGCCCAGGGGCGGGTGAAACCGATCGGGTCCCGGTCGGTGTAGGTGGCCACGCGGATCGGGAAGCCGGTGGCGTACGCCTCGATCATCTTCCCGTCCCCGATGACCAGGCCGACGTGGCCCGGGCTGGTGGGGGTGCCGTCCGCGCCGGCGAAGAACACCAGGTCCCCGGGCTCCGCCTGGGCGGCCGGGATCCGCCGCTCGGTGGCCCACTGCTGCTCGGAGGTCCGCTCGATGTCGATCCCGGCGGCCCGGTAGGCCATCATGACCAGCCCGGAGCAGTCGAAGGCATCCGGCCCGGTGCCCCCGAACAGGTACGGCTTGCCGAGTTGCGCCTCGGCATAGGCGATGGCGGTGGCCACGATCTGGTTCGGCGCGTTGATCGCGGGCAGGCCGCCGGCCACGCTGGTACCCGTGCACCCGGCCGCCGAACTGCCCGAGGGCATCTGGGCCGAGACGACCGAGAAGTTGCCGCCCGCGTAGGCGCCGGCGTAGTAGAGCACGCTCTGCACGTAGGACTGCAGGTGGTTGTAGGCGAAGATGGCGCCCGAGGGGTTGACCTGGACCCCGGCCGCGAGCAGGTACTTGGCCGCGCCGGCGATGGCGTCCGCGGGGTCGTAGACGCTCGCGTCGGGGCCGCCGTCCTCGTCGGTCGCGACGCCGTTGACCGCCTCGCCGGCCGGGTGGACCGGCAGCCCGCCCCAGACGTTGCCGGCCGCGCCGCCGATGCCGATCTGCATCGGCCCGGCGGCCCCGAACGCGTTGGAGCCGCTGTTCACGCCGGGCAGGGTGGTCTGGCCGTTGTCGCTTTCCACCGTGCCGATCCCGGCCAGGATCGTCCACGGCACGCCGTACTGCTGCCCGACCTTCTGGTACCAGTACAGGTAGTTGGCCGGGATGGCCTTGGCCTTCGTGCTGGCGGTGGGCTGCCCGGCCGTCCCGGTCTGCTGGCCGGAGCAGCCGGCGCCCGCCGCGAAGAACAGGTTGGTGCCGATCAGGACCGGCACGGCCAGCAGGCCGAGCAGCAGGACGCCCGCCACCCCGATGATGACCGGTACGAGGACCTTTCCCGACCCGCCAAGCTGGTGCTGCCGGACGGTGGCCTGTTTCGTTTCGGACTGAAACAGGAGCCTGTTACTCATGAATTACCTGCGGATCCCAATTCGATATCGCTGACCTGCCAGCTGCTGCCCGAGCCGGTGACGGTGACCGCGTACTGCGTGCTGCCGCTGGTGGTGCCGTTGGCGGTGGCCAGCCGCTGTCCCGCGGTGACGATGAACGTCATGCTGGAGGGGCCGAACGCGCGCAGCGAGGTGATCACCGCGGTCCCGGTGGAGACCTGCTTCTGGCTCTTGCGGAGGCTGGCCACGCCGGGGGTTTCGTAGGCGGCCTGCAGCGTGGTGGCGAGCTGGCCGGTGATCAGGCCGCCCATGGCGCCGACGTAGTCCGCCGCGCTCTCGGTGTAGGTGAAGGTGTTGTAGTCGACGCTGAACCGCACCGTCACCGCGGCGGCGGCGGCCAGGTCCTGCTGAGTGAAGGGCAGCCAGGCGTAGATGTCCACGCCGCCCGCGGCGGCGGCCGAGGCCGTCACGGTCGGGGCGGCGGTCGGGGCGGGGGTCCCGGCGGAGCTGGGTGCGGTCGCGGGTGTGCTGGCGCTGCTGGAGGCGGCGGCCGCGGGAGCGTGAGCG
>Ga0335074_10012661_pt1 | contig 11828 bp, 9 predicted proteins | sample Lox_Sample_23_FD_206715 | JGI IMG/M metagenome (GOLD analysis project Ga0335074, IMG submission 206715) | Soil microbial communities from Loxahatchee National Wildlife Refuge, Florida, United States - Lox_Sample_2.3 | ecosystem: Environmental > Terrestrial > Soil > Wetlands | place: USA: Florida...
TGCTGTTCTTTCTGGCCGCCGTGGCATTCGGCGGGCGATAACGCCGGTGCGGCGGGCGAGGATATTGCTTGAACCGGTGAGTGCGCTGCGGTATTAACTAACTAGTTAATGCGCGTCAAGAACCCACCGGCAACGCCCGCACCCACACCCGCGCGCCCGCGCCGAAACCCGCACCGGCCCATGGCGTTGGCGCTAGGGCCCTTTCCCAATGGGCGCGACGACGACCAGCGAGCCGCGCAAACCGTCAGCCAGGGAAGGAGCCCGTTGCCCACATGATCCTCCCGGTCCCGCTTCCCAAGTCGATCGCCACCGTATCCCTCAGCGGCACGCTGCCGGAAAAGCTGGAAGCTGCCGCCGCCATCGGCTTTGACGGTGTCGAGATCTTTGAAAACGACCTGCTGACCTACGATGGCTCTCCCGAGGACGTGCGCGCGATCGCCGAGGGGCTCGGTCTGGCCATCCACATCTTCCAGCCGTTCCGCGATTTCGAAGCGATGCCGGAACCGCAGCGTCGCCGCAACCTGGATCGCGCCGAACGCAAGTTCGACGTGATGCAGGCGCTGGGCACCGACCTCGTGCTGGTGTGCAGCAACGTGCAACCCGCTGCCATCGACGATCCGCAGCGCGCTGCCGCCGATTTGCATGAGATGGCCGAACGGGCGCACCGCCGGGGCCTGCGCGTCGGTTACGAAGCGCTGGCCTGGGGCCGGCACGTCAACCGATGGCGGCAGGCCTGGGAGATCGTGCGCACCGCCGACCATCCGGCGCTGGATCGTCGACAGCTTCCACACGCTGGCGCTGCACGACGACCCATCCGGCATTGCCGCGCTCCCCCCCGACAAACTGTTCTTTGTGCAGCTTGCGGATGCCCCTGATCTTTCGATGGACGTCCTGTCCTGGAGCAGGCATTTTCGTAACTTCCCGGGACAGGGGGCGCTGCCGGTTGCGGGGTTTGTGCGCGCCGTCGTTGCCGCCGGCTATCGCGGCCCGCTCTCCCTGGAAATCTTCAACGACGAGTTTCGTGCCGCGCCGGCGCGGTTGATCGCGCGCGATGGCTTGCGCTCGCTGCGCCTGGTCGAAGCCGAAGCTGGGGCGGTCATGTTGCCGCCGCTGCCGACGTTCTCGGGCGTGGAATTCCTGGAATTCGCAGTGGACGACGATACCGGCCGCCGTCTCGGCGAGAACCTGCGCATGCTTGGCTTCCGTTGTGCCGGCCGACACCGTTCGAAATCTGTCGAGCTTTTTCAGCAAGGCAACATCAACCTGATTTTGAATTCAGAGCAGGATAGTGCGGCATCGGAACATTTCCAGATGCATGGGCCGTCGGTGTGCGCCGTGGCCTTTCGCGTCGACGACGCGGCCAGGGCCATTCAGCGCGCCGACGCATTGCTCTGTCCGGAATGGCGCGAACGAATCGGCCCCGGAGAGCGCCGCATCCCTGCCGTTCGGGCGCCGGACGGCACGTTGATCTATCTCGTGCAGCCCGATCCTTCCGGCCGGACCATCTATCAGGACGATTTCCACCTGTTTCCCGAAGCGCCCCTGCCGGCCCTGCTCGACGCCATCGATCACGTTGCACAGGCGCTTCCCGTCGGCCGGATGGACAATTTCGTCTTGTTCTATCGCGCGGTGTTCGGCTTCATCCCGCAGCAGCTTTGGGAAATCGCCGATCCTTACGGACTGGTGCGCAGCCGCACGATGGTAAGCCCGGAGGGCAGTATCAGGCTGCCGCTCAACATCTCGGAAAGCCGGCAGACCGCTACGGGCCGGTTCCTCACCACGTTCGCCGGCGCCGGGGTGCATCACATCGCGCTCGCCACTCACGATATGCTGTCTGCGCTCCGGCAGCTAACCGCGCGGGGCGCGCAAGTCCTGCCAATTCCTGCCAACTACTACGACGACCTCGCCGCCAAATGGGGGCTGGAGGATGTGCGCATCGAGCAACTCGCAAGCGCCAACATCCTCTACGACCGCGACGATGAGGGCGAATACCTGCACGCCTACACTGCCGCCTTCGACGACCGCTTCTTTTTTGAGGTCGTGCAGCGGTCCGGCAACTACCAGCAATACGGTGCAGCGAATGCCGCCATGCGCATGGCGGCGCAGGCGCAACACCGTGGGGATCCACGCCTGGCAGGATTGCTCGCGTAACGAGGCTACGGCAGGGCCAGTGCCCGAATTGGCCGGAAGACGGAGACCGCTACGCCGCTTCCGCCATGGTCGACTGTTCGCACGCGACCGTGGTGCGATGCATGTCGCGCACTTCGCCGGCGTTGAATGGCCGAGCGCGGTGCATGGTGGCGCGGTTGTCCCACATCACCAGGTCCCACTGCCGCCAGACGTGCGCGTACACGAACCGGCGCTGCGTCGCATGCTCGGTCAGATCGCGCAGGAACATGCGGGCTTCCGGCATTGGCCAGCCGACGATCGTGCCGGCATGCGAGGCCAGGAACAGTGACTTGCGGCCTGTCGATGGATGCCGCCGCACCAGGCGCTGCTGCACAGGTGCGAACCGGCGGCGTTCATCGTCGGTGAAGTCGGTGAACCCCAGAATGCCGCGCGAATAGATCTGGCTGTGCTCGCAGACCAGGGTCTCGCATTCCGCCTTGGTCGCGTCGTCCAGCGCATCATAGGCAGCTCGCATGTCGGCGAATTCCGTATTGCCGCCGGCGGAGGGGATCGTCCGCGCCGACAGCAGCGAATATTTGGCCGGCACCGGCTTGAACGACGAATCCGAATGCCAGAGCCTGTTACCCAACGAGAACAATCGCTTGCGGTCGTCGCGGGCCATCACGTGGTTGTTTGCGTCGAGGTTGGAGATGTCGTTCACCTCGTCCGGCAGGCCGCGGCGATCGGCCTTGCCGAAGTTGATGTCCCCGGTTGCCAGTTCCAGTGCGCCGAAATTGCGGCTGAACGCGAGTTGGGTCTCGTCGGTGAAGCGCTGGTCGCGGAACACCAGCACGCCGAATTCGTCCATGCCGGCCGCTATCGCCGCGGCGTCCTCGTGCGACAGCGTCTGTGTGATGTCGATCCCGGAGACCTCGCCCGCGAAGAACGGGCGGGACACCGGATCGATCGGCCTGATCGTCAACGTCATCGCGATCGTCCCGTTACTGCAATTCGGCAAAGCCCATGGCCTGGCCGAAGCGACGCGCCGGTTCCAGCGGGTCGCCGTATTTGCGGTGCATCGCTGTGTGATAGGCGGCCGAGAGCAGCAGCCTGTCGTGTGCCGGATGCTGGTTCACGCCGTAATCCATCAGCATGCACTGGGCGATTTCCTGGTTGTGCGGATCGTTGCCCAGCTTGGTCGCGGTCAGCGCGATGCATTGCACCAGCGGTGCGCGGTCGGCGCCGCTATCCAGGTAGGCCTGGGTCCAATCGACGCTCTCCTGGCCGTTCAATGCGCAAACCGCGGCGTCCACGCGCTGCAGCAATTGCGCCGTGCTCATGCGTTCCGCGCCGGCGGGTGCCTTGGCGGAGAAGCTGTGCGCCTCGCCGAGGCCACGCTGGCAATAGGCGGTGCGGTTGAGGAAGGAGGTCGCGACATACAGCAGCCGCAGCCGCCGCGGATGATCGAAATTGTCCCAGAACCAGCCGAGCGTGTTGAGGTACTCATAGCAGTGGTGCGGCATGTTGAAATACTCGCCGGCGCGCGTCTCCAGCACCACCTGCGCACAGCCGACCTGCAATGCATCCAGCAGCCGCCGCGGATTCTTCCCCGCCTTGATCAGTTGCGTCAGCGCATCCAACGCCACCATTTCGTCGTCGCGGATGGCGGCGCGGATCAGCTCGGCCGAGTCTTCCGCGGTGACCTCGCCGGTGTTCTGCAATATCGCGACTTCCGCCTCGCTGACGCCGCCATAGGGGACGGCATGCAGCGCCTCGCCCTCGATGTGCATCTTCACCAGGTTGCAGGCGAGTTCATAGGTCGAGTACCAGCGCGGCCCCACGGCGATGTCGAGCGCACCGGCATAGATCACGTGATGCGCGTTGTCCCAGCCGATGGCGTTGCCGATCTCCACGGTCGAACGGGCGCGATAGGCTTTGTGGCCGGTCGTATAGGAACGGTTGTGCAGAATCCGGTCCTGCACGTCGATCAGGCCGGCGAAGCACATCTCCGCCAGGACTTCCTTGCGGTTGGACGTTTCCTCCATCAGGCCGAGGAACATGCGATAGGCGTCGATCACCTGGCCGCGGTGCACCAGCGTCATCCAGTTGTTCAGCCGCTCCCGCAACGGTGCGACCTCGCGCAGCGGCTCCTGGTCCGGCCAGTAAACCACGGGGGCAGGTGGCGCTTCCTGCTTGCCGATATTGCCGCGCATGCGCGTGTAGTGGCCTGGCGCCTTGTTGATTTTCTGGTTCCAGATATCGAGGCCGCTGGGGATGTACCAGATCGTCTGCGCCATCGGCAGCATCGCAAGATGCGACGGCAGCATGCGCGTCAGGTTCAGCGTGGCGCGTGCGCTGAGCAAGCAGTGATCGTTGTTGACGAAGTTCGGGTAGCCGTCATCAATGCGTTCGTGGTATGGCACATGCGTGTACGGCGCATGGATGCGAATGCCCTCGGCGACGATCTCGTTCAGCGGCCGGCCGGCACGGACCAGATCGTAATAGACCTCGCTGGCGCCCACCTGGTCGCGCATGATGATGCGCTCTTCCAGTTTGGCGTAGAGGCTGCCAGCCTCGGCGCGGTCCGTTGCGGCTGCCGTCTGCATGTCCATTCGTGTTCCTCCGGCCTCGTGCGTGCTGCAGCGATCCTACGCTTGACAGGACGCAGGCGACAACCATCGTGGCGACGAGGGGGATCGTGTCATGGCGGCGGAAGCTTGGATGATCACGACTGTAGTGGGGACCGGTACGCAGGGTTATGCCGGCGACGGCGGACCCGCGCGCGAGGCGCTGCTGAACAATCCGTTCGATCTTTGCTTCGACAAAGACGGCAACCTGATCTTCGCCGACACGTACAATCACTGCATCCGGCGCGTGGACGTGCGGACCGGGATCATCGCCACGGTCGCGGGCACTGGTGTGCCCGGCTTTGCGGGCGATGGCGGCGAGGCGACGCAGGCCTTGTTGAATCAGCCGTATGGCGTGGTCGTGGATGCGGGCGGCACAATCTATTTCGCCGACCGGCTGAACAAGCGGGTGCGGCGCATCGAGCCGCCGGGCATTATCAGCACCCTGGCCGGCGACGGTTCGGGCAAGTTCGGCGGCGATGGCGGGCCGGCGGCCTCGGCAGGTCTGGCGGAGCCGAACGCGCTGGCGCTGGATGCAATGGAAGAACGATTGTTCATTGCCGACGTGGCCGACCACCGGGTCCGCGTGGTCGACCTGGCAACCGGCATCATCGGCACCTTCGCGGGCACCGGCGAGGCGCGGCACGACGGCGATGGCGGTTCTGCCACGCGTGCCGGCGTGTTCGGTGCGCGTGCGGTGGCGCTGGCTCCGGATGGTGCGCTGTATATCCTGGAACGCGGGGGCAGCAGCCTGCGCCGGGTGGTTGAGGGCATCATTCACACCACCGCCGGCACCGGCGCGCGCGGCTATGCCGGCGACGGCGGCAATGCGCGCGATGCGGTGTTCGATGCGCCGAAGGAAATGGCCGTGGATGCGGATGGCAACGTGTTCATCGTCGATACGGAGAACCATGCCGTCCGCCGCATCGATGCGCGCACCTGGATCGTGACGACGATCGCCGGCACCGGTACCGCTGGGCCGGGTGGCGATGGCGGCCCGGCGGCGGCAGCGGGGCTCGCACGGCCGCACGGTGCCGCGGTGGGGCCCGATGGCGCGCTCTACGTCGGCGACAGCGAGAATCATCGCATTCGCAAGCTGACGCGCGTGCATTGACAGGCAGGAGGCGATGATGCGGCTGCGCTGGGAGGATCTCGGCACGCCACGAGCCGATGACGCGGAGGATGCCACGGTCGAACTCGGCGGCTTCCTTGCCGCGCCGCTGCCAGTCGCGCGCGCCAGCCACTGCTTGCTGGTTGCCGAGCCGTCGTGCTGCGCCGGCTGCCTGCCGCGGCATCCGCTCGCCGCGGTGGAGGTGTTTGCCGCGTCGCCGGTGCCGGTGTCCGGCGGTGCGGTCCGGCTGACCGGGACATGGCGGCGGGTCCGCGATGCGGGCAACCCGTGGCGCTATCAACTGCACGAGGCGCGCCTGGCGGAGCCGGCCGGATGGTCCGCCGTCGGACGGCGCTTCGTCCTGCGCGGTGCGCCGCTGATGTGCCTGGCCGCGGTTGCCACGCCGCGCCAGAGCGCGTTGGCGCAGCAGCGCGGTGCCCAGGCACGGGCGGCGATCGATGGCATGGCGACGGTGGACATGCACAGCCATGCCGGCAACATCATCCGCGCGAATCTCGGGGCGCAGAACCTCTATCAGGTCGCGGCCCCGATGGCGGAAGGCGGGATGGCCGTGGTGTGCTTCGCCATCGTCTCCGATTCCCCTACCCATCACATCGAAAACGGCCGCATCCGCCCGTACCGGTCGCCGATGCCGGGCGAGCTGTACGAATGGTCGCAACGCGGCTTCCAGCGGCTGCACGCACTGGTCGCGCAGGAGCGGCTGGCGGTGATCACCGGCGCTGCATCCCTGCAGGCGGCGCGCGCCGGGACGCCGTCCGCCATCATAGCGGCCGAAGGCGGCGATTTCCTCGAAGGCCGGCCCGAGCGCGTCGATGAGGCATATTCGCGTTGGCAGCTTCGCCACCTGCAACTTACGCATTACCGGGTGAACGAGCTCGGCGATATCCAGACCGAGATGCCGGAGCATGGCGGCCTGACCGACGCGGGCGCCGAGGTTATCCGCCGCTGCAACCGCCTGGGTGTCGTGGTGGACGTGGCGCACGGCACGTTCGACCTGGTGAAGCGGGCCGCATCGGTGACGACGAAGCCGCTGATCCTGTCGCACACGTCCCTGACCGGTGCGCCGCGCACATATACGCGGCTGATCACCGCCGGCCACGCGCGACTGATCGCACAGACCGGTGGCGTGGTCGGGGTATGGCCGCCGGGATCGGTGTTCCCGGACCTGACCGCGATGGCCAGCGGCATGGCGCGGATGGCCGATGTGGTGGGTGTGGACCATGTCGGGCTTGGCAGCGACATGATGGGCCTGGTCGGTTCCTCGGTGTTCGACAGCTACCGCCGGTTGCCCGATCTGGCCGACGCGATGCTGGCGGTCGGGTTCGGCGCCGACGATGTGCGCAAGGTGCTGGGCGGCAACTATGCCCGGGTGTTTGCGGCAACGATGGCCTGAGGCGTTCCGCCTCGGCCGTGCCTATTCTGCCGCCGGCACGGCCTGGACGGGTGCGAGGCCGCGCAGCCAGACACGGCGGGTCCCACCGACCAGCACCAGCGACAGCGCCGCCGCAATCATCAGGTAAACCGCCGGCATCATCTGGCTGTCGAACTGGCGGATCATCCAGGTGACAGTCAGCGGCGCCAGGCCGCCAAACACGGTCACCGCGACATTGTAGGCCAAGGCCATGCCGGTGGAGCGGACAGCGGTGGGAAACAGGCCGGCGATCATTCCGGGAATGCCCGCCGCCATGAAAGCCAGCAGCACGTTGGCGACGATCTGAGCCTCCAGCAGCCGCGCGCGATCCGGGTGCGCGGTGACGTAGGCGAACAAGGGCCAGGAGATCAGGCCGAAGACCACGACGGCCGTCAGGTAGATGCGGTACGGCCCGATCCGGTCCGACAGCTTGCCGATGAACGGGATCATGCAGGTGCTGATCGCGCCGCAGATGGTGATGCCGATCATGGCAGAGGCCATTGGCATGTGCAGTTGGCGGGTAACGTAGATCGGCAGGTAGGTATTCCACAGATAGGTCGCGCCGGTCCCCACTACGATCAGGCCGATACCGGACAGCACTGCGGCCCGGTGGTCCCGCAGCACGGTGCGGAACGGCGTGCTGGTGCGAACCACGTTGGTGTGGGCCGCCAGCATGGCAAACTCCGGCGATTCCTCGACGCGGCGGCGGATATAGAACCCGACGGGGCCGACCAGGATGCCGAGCAGAAAAGGCAGGCGCCAGCCCCAGGCCATGAGCGCCGGGTGGGGCAGGACAGCGGTGGTGATGAACCCGGCGAGCGAGGCGATGGTCACCGCGACCGACTGCGACACCATCTGCAGGCTGCCGTAGAACATCTTGCGGTTGGGCGGGACGTATTCCACCAGCATGGCCGTGGCGCTGGCGAACTCGCCGCCGACGGACAGGCCCTGGACCAGCCGTGCCAGCACGATCAGCAGCGGAGCGGCGAGGCCGATTGTGGCGTAGCCGGGGATGATGCCGACGGCGACGGTACTGCCGGCCATCAGCAGGATCAGCAGCGTCAGCGCCCGTTTTCGGCCGAAATGGTCGGCATAGAGGCCGAGGACGATGCCGCCGAGCGGACGCACCAGGAAGCCGATGGCAAAGGTCGCCAGCGACAGCATCAGCGAGAGGAAACGGCTCGAGGATGGAAAGAAGGTCTGGGAAATGATGGCGGCGAAAAAGCCGTACAGGATGAAATCGTACCATTCCAGGCCGTTGCCGATGACGGAGGCGATCGTGGCGCGCCAGAGCTGAGGCCGCGCATTTATCTGGGTCGCCGATGCTTCCATCTTGTGGGTTCCCTTCTGGCGGACTCAAAAAAAACGCAGGGGAAAGCCCGTGGTTGCAGCACCCCGCGGGTGCAGCCGGTGGGGTCAGCGGCTGGCGGTTTCGGTCGGCCTGCCATCGGCCAGCGCCTTGGCGGCCGCGGTTGCCCGGGCGATTTCCTGCCGCGAGGCGTCGGCGGCGCCGGCACCGAGCTTCACCTGGCCGTCCGGCAGGGGCACGGCGATCGGCTTCACCACGACCGGCGCCACGCCTTCCCGCTTTATGTTGAGCTCGTTGGCGATTTTCGGGGTGAGGTCCACCAGGCGGCCATCGATAAACGGCCCGCGGTCCTCGATCTTGACCGTGGCGGTCTTGCCGTTCCGCAGGTTGGTGACGGCGGCGACGGTACCCAGCGGCAGGGTCTTGCTGGCGGCGATGTTGGAATTGGGGTTCATCCGGCGGCCGTCAGCCATTTTGCGACCGTCGAAGTACCGGGCGTAGTACGAGGCGCGGCCTTCTTCCTTACGGCCCGAGTCGTCAATGTGCGCGACCCCGTGGGGATGAACGGGGGGGACGTGGTTCAGCCTCGCCGCTTCGTGTCTGGCACTCTGGCTATCCGGCGGGGGGACGGCGCCCAGCGCATTGAAAGACAGGCAGCCCAAGAACAGCCCTATCATCACGGTAACTCGGTTCGATAGCATTTCAAGCCCAGACGGTCGCCAACCGAAGACGTCGTGGGGTCTGCCGGGTTCCACACCGTTCCGCCTGGTGCCGGGAAGCGCGATCAACGTGCGGTGACCCTGGCCGATAACAAAGGCCATCGATTTCGCCGATAATGTCTTCCGGTTCGGTTGACCATGCCGGCGCGACGCACATGCGTCGCTTCGCGCTGCTTGCGCCCGGCGGCGGCGCCAAAATCGGGTGCCAAAATCAGAAATCGAAACGAAATGCACAGGCCGTGGCCTGTCGCGACTTATTGCGGGATCGTAAACGCCAATCACGGCTTCAGCCCCCTCGCGACAACGCCTGCAGCACGCGCAGGAACCGCTCCGCCGCCGCCGTCGCGTCCCATGGCTGCCATGGGGGCGTGCCGAACCAGCCAGCGAGCGGATCTGCGTCCACCGGTCGTTCCGTGATGCGCAATACGCGCCGCACTTCGTCGGAACTCCAGCCAGCCACGTGCACCGCTTCCGATGCGGCAGCGATCCGATCGGCCTGCTTGTGTGCCCGGCGCTCATCCGGCTGCCACGCCTCCAGCGCATAACGCTGCGCGATAACCGCCTGTAGCCGCGCGGCCAACGCGGCATAGCCCGCGCCCAGAAACGGCTTCAGCGGCGAGATCGGATCGAACCCGAGCAACCCTTCATCGGCGTCGTGCAGCAACTCACGCCGTGCCGTCGCGTCCGACAGGCCGGTCGGGCTGCCGTTGCGGCGTAACGCCAGCACCAGCAGGCTATGCTGGGCCACCGATAACGGCTGCGGCCACGACGAATGCCCGCCCCAGCGATAAGTCCGCGCCAGCCCCAGCGCGAGGTCCTCATCCGCCCAGTCGAACGGCGTGGGATCCAGCAGATCCAGGCGGCGGCCCGAGGGCAGGCGCACCCAGGCACGGGTCCGCGGCGTGGCGGGCGCGGCACGGCGGCTCGTTGTTTTCATGCTCGCAGCGCTGATCCTGGCCAGGTTCCTGTCATCGCGGGGGGCGAGGCGACGAAGCGAGCCCGGCCACGATTGCTCCCCACGATCGAGATTGCCTCGGCCGAGATTGCTTCGGCGCCCGGCGACTCGCAATGATCGCAAACGCGTTCCGGCAGATTCGGACCCGATCATCGTCCCACGCCCATTGGCGCAAATCGCACAGCGCGCCCCGATCGGCGGCACATGGATGGCCAGGTCAAGCCCAGCCATGACGAGAAGGCTCACTGCCGAACCTTGCCGAACCTTGCGGAGCAGGGCCGCGCTGCACCACAACGCAGTGGACCCCGCGCATGCAGCCCGACCCGCTCGCCCCATTGTTCGCGCCGCTGGCCACGCTGCGAGGCGTTGGTCCCGCCGTCGCCACCCTGATCGCCAAGGCCACCGGCGGCGACCGCGTGATCGACCTGCTGTTCCATTTGCCGGATTCGTACACGGACCGCCGCGCAAGCCCCACGATTGCCCAGGCGCAGCCAGGCATGGTTGCCACGCTGGCCGTGGAGGTCGTGCGCCACGAGCCTCCCGCGACGCCGCGTCAGCCCTGGCGCGTGGTGGTGAAGGATGCCTCCGGCTTCGCCGACCTGGTGTTCTTCGTCGCCCATGAAAAAGCCGCGGCCAAACGCCAGGAGCAGATGCCACCGGGGTGCAAGCTGGTGGTGTCCGGCAAGCTGGAAGCGTTCAACGGCCGCATCACCATCCCGCATCCGGAGCATGTGGTGCCCTTGGCGCTCGCCGACCGACTGCCCGTGATCGAGCCTGTCTGGCGCCTCACCGCCGGCCTGTGGCCGCGCCAAATTGCCACCGCCATGCGGGATGCACTGCCCCGCCTGCCGACCTTCCCTGAATGGCACGACCCCGCCCTGCTGCGCCGCGAGAAATGGCCGCCCTTCGCCGATGCCTTGCGTGCCCTGCAAGCTCCGACCGAGCCGCCATCCGATCGCTTCCGCATCCGTCTCGCCTACGACGAACTGCTGGCCGGTCAGGTCGCGCTGGGCGTGGTGCGCGGCCGGGTGCGCGCGCGACCCGGCCGCGTGCTGACCGGCGACGGTTCGTTGCGCGCCAAAGCGCTGCAACGTTTCGGTTTCGCTCCTACACCGTCGCAAACGGCGGCGCTCGAGGAGATCGACACCGATCTGGGTGCCCCGCGCCGCATGCTGCGACTGCTGCAAGGCGATGTCGGCTCCGGCAAGACGCTGGTGGCACTGCTGACGATGTTGCGCGCGGTGGAATCCGGCGCGCAGGCGGCGCTGATGGCGCCCACCGAAGTGCTCGCCCGCCAGCACCATCGCACGCTGTCGCACCTGGCACCGGTGCCCGTCGCGCTGCTGTCCGGCGCGATCAAGGGCCGCGAGCGCACCCGCCTGCTGCGCGGCCTTGCCGATGGTTCCATCCCGATGGTGGTCGGCACCCACGCGCTGTTTCAGGACGCGGTGACGTATCACGATCTCGCGGTGGCGGTGATCGACGAGCAACACCGGTTCGGCGTGGATCAACGGCTGCTGCTGGGCGGCAAGGGCGAAACGACCGACGTGCTGGTGATGACGGCGA
>Ga0335074_10012662_pt1 | contig 11828 bp, 6 predicted proteins | sample Lox_Sample_23_FD_206715 | JGI IMG/M metagenome (GOLD analysis project Ga0335074, IMG submission 206715) | Soil microbial communities from Loxahatchee National Wildlife Refuge, Florida, United States - Lox_Sample_2.3 | ecosystem: Environmental > Terrestrial > Soil > Wetlands | place: USA: Florida...
CGGTGTGAATATCATTTCCTGATCGCCGAGCCCCAATTGCTCCACGATCTCGCCCAGATGCCGGTGACTGAATACGGAATACGCCGACAGATTGTCAGCTACCGAAACAAAGTGCGTTTTCGCTGTCGGCTCTTTTCCCGCCCCCGACACGCCCGACTTCGAATCGGAAATAATTCCGCGGCTGCGATCAACCAATCCTGCTTTGAGCAGCGGCGCGAGCGCAAGAATCACCGACGTTGCGTAGCATCCCGGATTCGCCACCAGGTCCGCATTCGCAATGCGGTCGGCGTTAAGTTCAGGAAGCCCGTACACAGCGCGGTTCGTCAGTTCCGAAGCCTTCGCCGCATCCGAGTCCTGAAAGCTGTAAATGGCCCGATGCTGCTCGTCTTTTATCCGCCATGCGCCGCTCAAGTCGATCACGCGCAGTCCCTGCGAAATCGCCTCCGGAACCAGCGAGCGCGACACCTCATGGGGCGTCGCCAGAAACAGCAACTGAACTCCTTGTTGCTTCAGAGCCGGCCACGACAGCGAATGCAGCGGATAGCCGCCATTTCCCGAAAGAACAGGGAACGCATCGGCGAGATCAGCCGGGGTACCGTTATCCGCGGCGCGCCGCAACAAAGCCGGCTTCTCGACTCGCGGATGGCGCAGAAGAATGCGCGTCAGCTCCAGGCCGGAATAGCCGGTCGCGCCCAACACTGCGGTTTTGAGCTTTTGCCCCATCAGCCGAGCATTTCCTCAATCCGGCCGGCGAGATCGCGCGCCTGATCCTTATCCGGACACACAATGAGGATGGTGTCGTCCCCGGCGATCGTCCCCACCACTTCGCTCCAGTCGGTTTCATCCAGCGCCGCGGCCACCGGTTGCGCGCTGCCCACGATGGTCTTAATCACGAGCAGATTCTGGGCCAGCCGGATATCGAGCACGAACTCCCGCACCAGCCGCGAAACCGGAGGCAGTGCGATTCCCGTCGCGCTATCGCCTTGCGGCAGGGAATATCCATGAGCCGTCTTGCTCAGGTTCAGATCGCGGATATCCCGCGAGAGCGTGGCCTGCCCCACCTTGAATCCACGGCGGCGTAAGTGCCGCTGAAGGTCCTCCTGGCTGGCGATGGACCCGTGTTTCAAAACGTCAAGGACAGCCCGCTGGCGCAAGGTTTTATTCATTGTGAATAAATATTCATTACGATGAATAATTATTTTTATATCTTACGGTCCTTGCCCCGAATGTCAAGAGGAAATCCCTTTATTTACAAACTTTTATAATGTCAATTTCCTGGCTGCTACTCGCGCGGCTTTCTGTTCTGCCGCGCTTTTCTGACAGAAAGATTCTGCTCGAAAAATGCGTAGAAACCTGCTTCCGCTTGTTAGACTACTTCGCGGTCGCTGAGAGCAGTTTCACCGCGGAAAGACCATGGACTCAAAACCAACTCTGAAGGCGGAACTGATCGCAGAATTCCTGGGCACCTTCGTCCTGATTCTGTTCGGCACGGGAGTTGTCGCCATGGTGATGCTGTTCCCGACTGGCAATCCCGGCGAGACGATTCACGGAGGCTACACCAATATCACTCTGGGCTGGGGACTCGGCGTGACGATGGGCATTTACATCGCAGGTAAAGTTTCCGGGGCTCACCTGAATCCCGCGGTCACGCTAGCGTTCGCGGTCTTTAGAAAATTCCCATGGAGCAAGGTCATCCCATACTCCATCGCGCAGACCGCCGGCGCTTTCGCCGCAGCCGCCCTGGTTTTCTGGAACTATCTCCCGGCCTTCCACAAAGTTGATCCGCAACTCGAACACACGGCCGGCGTCTTCACCACGTTCCCGGCTTTTCCCGGATTGCCGCAGGCGGGCTTCCTCGATCAGTTGATCGGCACCGGCCTGCTCGTCCTTCTGATCTTCGCGATCGTCGACGAATTCAACATGCCGCCCGGCTCGAATCTGGCGCCTGCACTGATCGGTCTGGTGGTCGTCGCGATCGGCATGAGCTTCGGCGGGATGCATGGTTATCCGATCAATCCAGCTCGCGACTTCGGCCCCAGATTGTTCGCGGTCCTCGCCGGATTTCGCAACAACGGCCTGACCGATGGAACTCACGTCTGGTGGATTCCCATCGTCGCTCCGTTGCTCGGCGGCCTGCTCGGTGCGGGGCTGTACGATTTTGGCGTGAGACGATTTTTGAAGGGGTCGTAGACTGTCGCTGGCGGCGCCGTTAGGAGATCGGAGATCTTGTGAAATACGTCCTGGCTCTGGATCAGGGCACAACTAGTTCACGCGCCCTTCTTTTTGATCATGAGGGAGCAGTCCGCGCCGTCGCCCAGCGCGAATTTGCCCAGATCTTTCCCCAGCCTGGATGGGTTGAGCACAATCCCGACGAGATCTTCTCCTCTCAGATTGCGGTAGCTGTCGAGGCGATCGCCCAGGCCCGCGCGCACGCCGACGAGATCGCCGCAATCGGCATCGCCAATCAACGTGAAACCGCAATCGTATGGAATCGGGAAACGGGCCAGCCTATCCATACTGCGATTGTCTGGCAAGACCGACGCACTGCCGACTTTTGCGCACGCATGAGGCGCGACGGCCACGCCGAGCCGATTCAACAACGCACGGGGCTGCTGATCGATTCCTATTTCTCTGCCACGAAAATCTCCTGGATTCTCGAAAACATTCCAGGAGCGCGCTCGCTCGCCGAGGCCGGCAAGCTAGCCTTCGGCACCGTCGACAGCTGGCTCGTCTGGAATCTCACCCAGGGGCGCGTGCACGCGACCGACGTGACCAACGCCTCCCGCACCATGCTCTTCAACATCCACTCCTGTGACTGGGATGCCGAACTTCTCGATCTTTTTCAAATCCCGCGCTCCATGATGCCGGCGGTGCGCTCATCGAGCGAGATTTACGGCAGAGTGCAAGGCGTCAACGGACTCGAGCAGATTCTCATCGCCGGCATCGCCGGAGACCAGCAGGCCGCGCTTTTCGGCCAGCGCTGTGCCAGCACGGGCATGACCAAGAACACATACGGCACCGGATGTTTCATGCTTCAGAATACCGGTCAGCGCGCGGTACCTTCATCGAACCGGCTGGTCACGACAATTGCTTGGAAGCTCGGCAACGTCACCGAATACGCTCTTGAAGGCAGCGTTTTCGTCGGAGGTGCCGTCGTGCAGTGGTTGCGCGATGGACTGGGGCTGATCCGTAAATCAGAAGAGGTGGAAGCTCTGGCGAAGTCAGTGCCAGATAATGGAGGGGTCTATTTCGTCCCGGCCTTCGTAGGACTCGGCGCGCCGCACTGGGATTCCTACGCCCGCGGATCGATCTTCGGCCTCACTCGCGGTTCGACCGCTGGCCACATTGCCCGCGCCGCCGTCGAAAGCATTGCCTATCAGGTCGCGGATCTGCTCGACGCCATGCGCTGCGACTCCGGAGACGAAGTCCGCGAGCTCCGCGTCGACGGAGGCGCTTCGGCCAATGACAGCCTCATGCAGTTTCAAGCCGATATTCTTGGAGTCCCCGTAGTCCGTCCGGCAGTCACCGAAACTACAGCGCTGGGAGCAGCCTACCTTGCCGGCTTGGCCGCAGGATTCTGGAATGTTTCTGATCTGAACAAATCTGGAATCAGCGATCGCCGCTTCGAGCCCCGCATGCCGGAATCCCAATCCCGCACCCTGCGCGATCGCTGGAAAGAAGCAATAGATCGATCAAAATCCTGGGAGCGCCAGTAGCGCCGCCGTCCCGGCGGCTGTCGCCTTGGCGTCCCGCAAACGCACCACACGAGTAGAGCAAGCCTACGGTTCGTACCAGAACACCGCGCCCTTCGTAATCGTAGGCAGCGCGAAGCTCACCGCATCTCCGTTGCGCACGCCCTTGATCTCCTGCGCCTCGCCCAGAAACGGCAGAAAAAATCCATGCCCCAAGGACGAAGATTCGACGGTCACTTTCACGCCATCCTGCGGCGTCTGCACCGGATTCACTCCGCCCTTCAATCCGGCAAAATTCGCGAAGAAGCAATTGATATGGCCGTCGGATGTCCGGGCGATCGAAGTTGCAATCTTCGGCGACGACTCGATCCGTACCGCATCCCCGCCTCGCAAAGCACCTAGAAATTCCGCCTGCGACTCCGGAGACGCCGACTCGAAATCTTTTTCCAACTCGCCGTTGTAGGCCGTCCCCGGATCTCCAGCCAGCCGCACCGCGTTGCCGGATGGCTTCAACTCAGTCACATCCGCTCCCGAAATCACAACCCGATTCCCGCTCGCAACGTACTGTTTCAACCAACGCTTCTCGCCATCGTCCAGAACCCGCACATCCGGCAGAACAAGTGTCCTTCCCCGAAACTCGGCCAGAGTCCGGGGCGTGACAATCTGAAACTCGAGATGCTTCTGCATCAGCAGAATCAATGTCCCGCGATACGAGTCAATAAAGTCCTTCGCAAAAAAGTCCCGCGTTTTCGGCGAGAAATACACTCCAATCGGATCAATCGACGACCGAGGCAGATAAAACGTCTTCTCATGCGCGGCGATCCAAGTGAATATCTTCTTCCGCGTGGGCAGGTCATTCGACCCGGCCATCGAATGCCCCGGCGCATCCCAGAAATTCGCGCCGTCCATAACTTGCGACATTGCCAGATTCATCATCGCCTCGCGCTTGTCGACATTTTTGTCGCCATCCCACGAGTAATTCAGAATCCACGTTGCCTTCCCCTGCGCGAACGCCCGGAACGAATGCATCCCAACCTGATACCGAAACCAGTCCAGCGGGTTGCGCTCCGACGCTAAATGGTTTCCGTTGCCAAATTCATATTCATGTGCAATCGCATCCACCACCGGATACAGGCTGTAAACATCCGCTCCCACGCGCACCGCTTCTTCTTCGATCCCCGGATAAATCTCGGGAATAATCTTGATCTGCGGATTCACCGCCTTCGCCGTTTCGCTGATCTCGTGCAGAAAATCAGTAAACGTCTGGATGCGGAACTCTACCCACTTTCGAAAAGCCGGATCCGAAAAGTCCCCGAGTTTCAAATCATGTTTCGCATCGAGCCCCGTCTGCTTCTTGAACGCAGCGACGGTGTATTCATCAAAGCTTGCCCACGTGTCTTCCCAGCCTTCGAAGTGCGTCATCCAGTACGGAATGTCGATATAGATTCCGTCGATACCGGTCTGCGCGATCTGCCGCACATGCTCCATATAGATCTTCCGCCACTCCGGAGCGTACGGGCTCACCCACACATCTTCGTCTCCCGGCCTGATCCAGAACGCCGTGCCTCCGCCGAAAATCGCCGGCTCTCCCGTGATCTTTCTCTGCAGCCAGTCCGGATGATCCTTCGCCAGCGTGTGCGCCACTTTATCGCCGTGCGCCGTGATGCACTCCGTCCCCGCGATATACACGAACGCATGATTCCCCGCCTTATGCGCCGCCTCGGCGACATCGCGGATCGCCTTCAGCTTCGCCTCCGGATGCAGAAAGCTCTCGTACCGGCCCTCGATATCGTTGTCGACCTCGATTCCGTACACGTCGCTTTCCTGCGCCCGCCGCACAATGTCCGCTGCATCGCCGCCCTTCAGTCCATATGCCCCGATGCGGACGAAATTTGTCCAATCCTGCTGATCGCTTTGAGCAAACGCCGCCGCGCACATCACAAGAACGAACAACCCAGCCCATTTGATCTTCATCTCGTGTCCTGTATCTCCCCCGGCTGCCCACCCGGCACGCCGCCTGTCGTATCGTCCTCTCCAAGTCCGGTTGTCGCTCTCAGGGTCAAACTCCCGTCATCATTCAGCTTTTGCCGGCAGGCCCAGCGTGCCGGATATCGCTGTCCCTTCACTTCAATCTCTGCCTTCAACCGCAGGCCTTTCCATTCCGTTCCCTTTGGCAGCGGAAACTTCGCCTGCCGCACCTTCCCCGGCAGCGGATACGCCGCATCCAGAGATCCGCCGGAGATCTCTCTGCCATCCTTATCAAGCACCGAGACCCTGAGCACTCCCGGCACTCCGGCTATCCCGTCATTGACGAATCCCACAATCAGACCCGGATACCCGCCCTCGTTGTACGTCCACACCCACGAAGGCCGCACCCGATATCCAATCTTCCGCGCCAGCCCATCGAGCGCCTCTGGATATTGCCGGTAATAATTGAGGATGCGATCCGCTTGAATGCGGTGCCAATTCCACAGCGAGAAGTAGCACGCGCCCACGTCCCGCACGTGATCGATCACGTTATCCGTGTACGTCACGCCTTCGTCGAGCCTGAGGCTCTTCGGCGATCCGTCCGACATGCCGACTTCCACCGCACAGCCGCACCACGGCGGACGATTGCTCAACTCCTCAATCTGTTCGTTCTCGATAAAGATCGTGTCCGTCCGCAGCCAGTTGCAGCTCCGTACCGTGCGGTCGAGCAGTTCGGAATTGCCCACCTTGCTGAAGTCCGGCTGCGTGTTCGTGAGCATCGGCGTCTTTTTCCATCGCTCCTGCTGATGCTCGAACATGCTCACGAACGTTTTTTCCGCCGTCACGGAGTCCGGAAATGGATTCGTTTCTAGCGGCCACGTATGCCCCTCGCCCCAGAATCCATACATGAACGTGTCGACGTATTCGACCTCGGGATGCCCGTCGTACGCGTCTGCCAGCAGATCCACCAGCTCGCGAAATGCCGCCTGAAACGCCGGGTCGTCATAGCGCGGTTCATATCGCGTCCGCTTCAGCCAATCCCCAAGCTTCACCATCGGAATCTTGTCGCGCAAAAACGCGGGCAGCGGCGACTCCACAATATCCGGATTGCTCATCATCACCCGGAAGCCGACCCGTTTCCCGTACTGCTTTGCGAGATCAAATGTCAACTTCCAGTGCTCGCACAAATCCAGCCGTCCCGGCCGCTGCTGCACATCTTTCCAGTTCACCCGTATATACAGCTTCGTTCCGAGCGGCACTTTCACCAGATTCTCGATCGCCTGTTCCAGCGATTCGCCATCCTTCTGCGCCGGGCCAACCTCGTCGCACACGTACGTGATCAGTCCCATCCCGTAGTTCGGCACGATCTCGCGCGACGGAGTCAGCGCCATCACGACGTTCCAACTCGGGTAGTCATCCGCCGAGAACGGCCCCTGATAAAGCCGGTCCCGCACCGGAGGCCCGGAGCCAAAATCGTATCTGTCAAAATTGTGCGTCGGAATGTGCGCAGCGAGCGGTCGTGCCCGTAACCCCGCCGCCAGCGTGATCGCGCCGCCAGCTTTCAGGAAGGTTCGTCTTTGCATCGGTCAGAGCCTCGCGTGATCGAGTAGTCACACTGATCCCGCCGTCGCCGCCAAACATAGTTACAACGGCGACGTCAGAACTCGAATCTCAATCCAAACTGGAAGAAGCGCGCCGTCTCTCCGGGAGCGTCGCTGGTGATCGTTCCGAAGAAGGGATCGCCCACAGCCGAGTCCGGCTGCCCGAAGCGCGGGTGGTTGAAGAAGTTGAACATTTCCGCCCGCACTTCCAATCGCATTCCTTCTTTCGGCACAAACGATTTGTAAAGGTTCAGATCCACATTGTGAATCCCGTCCACGCGCAGCCCTGAGAAGTAGCGCGGGGCATTGCCCGGAATCTGATCCCCCGGGTCGGCGAAGCAGTTGGCGTTGAAGTACGAAGGCGTTGCCGTCGCCCCGCCCACGTTTTCCCATTGCAAAGCCACTGCGTGCATGCTCACGCCGGACTTCAGCTGTGGGCAAAGAACCTCGGGGCGTTGTGTGCCATTGGCCAGCCGGGCGTTCGCCATCGCGAGCGCCATCGGTTGCCCCGATTGTTCTGTGATCATGGTGGCGATCGACCATCCTCCGATCACAGCATCCAGACCGCGGTTCATATTGCCGCCGATCCATTGCTGCCGGCCCACGGGTAGATCTACCACCACCGCCGCCGCCAGCCGCTGCGGTGTGTCACTCGCTCCAATGCTGTGTTCCTTATTCAGTTGATCGAGTTGCTGCGGCAAGCCGCTCCCAAGAGTGCCTACCCAGTTGTTCCGGCCCGCCGAGGAATTGTCGGTCGCTTTCGAAATCGTGTAACTGCCATCGAAGCTGATGTGATGCGTCGTGCGCTTCTGGAAACGAATCTGCAGCGCGTTGTACCAGGAGCTAGCTTCTTCCAGCATCAGTCCTTCGAAATCGCCGGCGAATTGCGGATACTTATTGAGAAAATACGAAAGCGGCAGGGTCGGTTGGCCGTAGTTCGAATTCGGCTCGTTGAAGCACGGATTCGTCGCAGATGAGACGCAGCCGGCGCTAAACATCGCCTGGAACGGATTGCTTACCGGCGTGGCCAGGAAGTTACTCACGCAGCCATCGTCGATGCAGGCGGGATCCGTCGGTGTCTCCCCTGCGGCAACCTGCGCCAGCAGAGCCGACGGGATGTACGCCCGGTTGTTCGTTCCCGACCACGGGAGATGCGTGCTGCGGTTTGCCGAATAGTCCACCCCGAGGACGATCTGGCTGGGCAGCAACCGCTGCACGCCCAGATTCCACTGGTAAATGTTGGCGTCCCGCGCCGCCGTCGTGCCCAGATCATTCGGATTCTGATAGCCCCAGTTCGCGAACTGCCCGTACTGGGTCCCCTGCGGTCCGGTAAAGCCTGCGGGAAAGGGATTTTCCAGCGTCGCGGATTGCGTCGCAAAATTATCATTTGTGAAAAACAGATTCGCCGTCTTGCGAAATGCCGAGCCCGGATATTGGAAGTTTGTTGCCGGGCTCATTCCGAAATAAATGCCCGCGCCGCCGCGGACTACCGTATTCGTATCCAACTGGTACGCAAATCCCAGCCGCGGGCCAAGGTCTTTGCGGTAGGTTGGCACCGTTCTCCTGCTGGGAGTGGCAAATTGCGTCGTTCCCAGCAACTCCTGCGTCGCCGGAAAATTCACTCCGATCGATTGCAAGGCAGCCTGCGCGCTGCTCTGATCCAGGGTCACGCCGCTGTCTGCCGTGAAATTGCTGAACTCGATCTGGTTGTTGCGCGAGGTGTAAGGCGAACTCCACTGATAACGCAGCCCCAGGTTGACTGTCAGTTTCGTGTTCACCTTCCAGTCATCCTGAATATAAAATCCCGTCTCCAGCGATCGGTTGGCTACCGATGGGGTGACTACAAGCTGGCTCGTCCCGTTGACATTGTCGCCGTAGCCGAACGCCAGGCTGGCAAGCGGGTTGCCGGAAGTATTTCCAGATAAATCAAAGTCGCTGTTCGGAGTCGGAGACGTCACGTCGTCGGTAAACGTTAGAATGCCGGTCGGGTAATTCGGCTGCCAGAAGTTGTTATAGAAAACTCGCTGTTCCCCGCCAAACTTGATCAGGTGAGAACCTTTCGAAATCACCATCTGCGACGAGTAACTTACCAACGTGTGTCCGAAAGATGTATTGATGCAGCACTGATCGTACAAATTATTCCAGGGCAGATTTCCCTGCATCAGAAACGTCGGCATCTTGTCGATTCCGTTCGCCTGCTGGAATACGGCCGGCAGTCCTTGCACTCCGCTCGGCAGCGAAGCGTTGAAGCTTGAGATCGTTGGGATGCCTGGCAGCGAAAGTTCGTGCACCCGGTCCAGTCCCACATGGCTCGTCCACACCATGTGAGGGTTCAGCGTCCACGAGTATTCGAGCGAAGCATTTTGCGCCACCGTCACGCCGCTCTTGATTCCGTCGTTGTCGAATCCGTCGCCGAGAGTCAGCGGAGTCGTGTAGTTGCTCCAGCCCCGGCTGTAACGTGCGCTGAGACGGTGCCTGTCGTTGATCTGGTGGTCGACCTTTATGTCGAACTGATAGTCCGGGGCATTGGTCGTGGTGGTGTAGTTGTAATTGCTGAATGGGTTGGTGTTGCTCGGCTGTGGAAAGAGATTCAGCACCGCCAGTCCGACAGGATCAATTTCGCCCGCTGGAATTACGTCTGCCGGCCCGATCTGGTTGCCGTTACAATCAAAGCCCACCTGCGGCCTTGCTTGTGTGCTGGCGCAGATCCCCATTTTCGGGTCATAAATATCCTGAGGATTTCCGGTAGCGGGATTCACGATTCCCGAGAAATCGCCTTGCCGCTCCGCCAGAGTGGGGACAGTCGCCACCCCGCTGGAAGCCGACGAGCTGCGAACTTTTTCAAAATCTATAAAGAAGAACGTGCGATCCTTCCTGATCGGACCGCCCAGCGAGAACCCGCCCTGATCTCGCCGGCTGTCAGGTTTAGGGTTCGGTACGGCGTCGCCCACAAAATACTTGGGATTAAAGAAGTCGCGAGCATCCATCTGTGGCCGCTGCAGGAAATACCACCCGCTGCCATGGAACTTATTCGTTCCACTCTTCATCACCATATTGACGACCGTGCCGCCGTTGTTGCCGAACTCCGCCGAGAAGCTATTATTCTGGACCTTCATCTCCTGCATACTCTCGACTAGCGGTTCGTAGTACACGTTGGAATTCCCGCCCTCGCCCTGCTCCGGCGCACTGAGCAGAGAACCGTCCAGCCTTATCTCGGCGGTCGCGTTGCGTTGTCCGTTCGACGTAAAGTTGGTCCCTGAAGGATAGTTATCTCCCGTCCCAGATCCCGCCACTTCGGTGACGCCCGCTGAAAGAAATGTCAGCCCAAAGAAATCGCGGTTCATCAGAGGGAGTTCGTGCACGTACTCGTTGCTGATCTCCGTTCCCAGCGTGGCGCTATCCGTATCAAGCAACGGCGCCGTCGTCGTAACTTCAACCGTCTCATTGATTCCCACCGGGTGCAGCACGAAGTCCACGCTCGTCTGCTGATCGACCTGCAGCACAACGTTTTCCTTTTCTGATATCCGGAATCCCTGCGCCTCGACCTTGATCGTATAAGTCGCCGGCCGTAGCCCGGTGAAGAAATACTCGCCATGCTCATTCGTGCGTGCCGTTTGTGCGATGTTCGTACCCACATTTGTAATCGTCACCTTGGCATTCGTCATCAAAGCGCCACTCTGGTCGCTCACCACGCCGCGCACCTGCGCCTGATACGCGCCCTGCGCCAACGCAAGGCCGCTAAAGAGCACAGTGGCCAGGGAAAGAGCGATCACAACGAAAAGGGAATGCAGACCGGGACGGAAGACACGCATAGCACCCTCCACCAACGAGCTTTCATATTATTACGAGTCAACACTATTACTTTCGTTTATGCCGAAAGTCAAGTCAATTCGCAGCAATTGTGTAATGTTTCCCTATCGCTTCCCGGGATTAGCTGACCTTAACAGAAGCGCCCATACTGCCGCCGTGTCGGGCATCACGCCCACTCTCTGACTGTCGCGAGCGCTGGCGCGCTTTTCGAAGTACGTTACGAGATATTGCGATTAATTACGTTAACTTGCGCCTGCAAATCTGCTAGTCTGTCTTGTTTCTCAGAGGACTCATCATGCCGCGATTGCTCTTGCGCCAGCTCTCGAGTGCGATCATCGTCCTGGCATCGCTCGCGCTACCGGCAGCCGCAAGTGACCCACCCGCTCAAGCGATGCGCAGTGGCGACACCCTCACGCTCTCGAACGGGGAACTGTCCGCGACGTGGTCGCTCACAGGAGGAATGCTCCGCTGGCACAATCTGACCAACCGCCTCACTAACGCCGTTGTTCCGCTCGACAGCAGTCCGTTCGAGTTGCTTCCAAGAGAAGGAGCCGTGCTTCGCTCGTCTGATTTCAAAATCCTAGGCGAGCCTATCCTCGAAGCGATAGCGGTCGTGAATGGCACATCAAAAGCAGCCGATAGCTTGCCCGGCCGCCAGATCCGCATCGAGTTCGAAGACGCCTCCGCGAAAGTCCGCCTCACATGGAAAGCGCAACTGCGTGACGGCGCGAACTACCTTCGCGAAGAGCTGACTATT
>Ga0335074_10012663_pt1 | contig 11828 bp, 11 predicted proteins | sample Lox_Sample_23_FD_206715 | JGI IMG/M metagenome (GOLD analysis project Ga0335074, IMG submission 206715) | Soil microbial communities from Loxahatchee National Wildlife Refuge, Florida, United States - Lox_Sample_2.3 | ecosystem: Environmental > Terrestrial > Soil > Wetlands | place: USA...
TCGACTCCCCTACGGCGAGTCAGGCCCTGGCATCCGCCGCGAGCGGCGCGGCCAGCCACAGCCCAGCCTCGCGTTCACCGGCCGGGCGTCCGTCCGGTTCTGCGGTATCGGGGACGCAACCGTCGATCCCTGGCATCCTGTCAGTGCTTTCGCCTGGGCTCGGCGCCACATCGACGCCCAGCACCAGCCGCACGCCGGCGACGCAGCCCTCTGGCGCCCATCCTTCGGCATCCCAGCCGTCGGGGTCACAGGCGTCCATCCCGGGCATCCTGTCGGCCCTCGCGCCGGCGGATTCCGGCACGCCGACGCCGAGCTCCGGCCACACGGTAACGGCCCAGCCGTCGGCGTCTCAGGCGCCGGCCCCTCACCCGACCGGCGCCCAGGCGTCGTCCGCCCAGCCGTCCGGGTCGGAGCCGTCCGCGGCGCAGGCGTCAATCCCCGGCATCCTGTCGGCCCTCGCGCCCGCGCCGGCCGGCCCGCCCACGTCGAGCGCGACCGTCACACCCGCGGCGCAGCAGTCAGCCGCTCAAACGCCGGCCCCGCGGCCGACCGGCACCCAGCCACCGGCCGCAACTCCGTCGACAACCCAGCCATCCGGGTCCGAGCTGTCCGCGGCGCAGGCCTCGATCCCCGGCATCCTGTCGGCCCTCGCACCAGCCCATGCCGGAACGCCGACCCCGGGCGCCACCCAGGCGCCCACCGCGCAGCCGTCGGTCTCGCACCCGTCCGCCACCCACACGCCGGCCGCTCAGCCGGTCATCCCGGCGCCGAGCACCACGCAGACGCCGGCGGCCACCGCGTCACGGGCCGCCACGCCTGGCACGTCACACGCGGCTGGGGTCCCCGGACGCGGTGCGATCCCTGCGAACAGTGCCGGTGCGGCGGCAGGCTCTGCGGTGCAAGGGAACGCGGCGACCCACGCCAATTCCGCGCCGCCCCACGGCAACGTGGCCGCGTCGGCGCACGGTGCCGCAGCGGTTCCAGGCAGTAGCGCCGCGACGTCGACGAGCTCCGCCCCGCAGTTGAACTCAACCTCCGCCCATGGCAGGTACGCGGCTGGCCCGGGGGCGGCAGCCGTTCCAGGCACCAGCGTGAGCGGTCTCGCGAGCTCCCCGAGGCAGGGGAACACTGGGACCTACGAGGGCACCGCCGGGTACGGGAACTCTGCTCCGCCCTACGGGAGCACCGCAGCGCATGCCGCCTCCCCGTCGGCCGCGCCAGGTGGCGCCGCAGTTCCCGGCGTCGGCGCAGCAGTCTCCGGGCTGGGAGTCGCGGGGGCCGGCGCGGCGGTGCGCGGCGGACGTTCTCGGCGCCGCACCACCGCGGCGCCGGCCCAGCCGGCCCGCGGGCGAGGCGCCGGTGTCCAGACCCGAGGCGCCGCCCGTGCTCCCGCGCTGGTCGCACCGTCGGCGATCCGCTACGAGACGCCGCTGCCGGCGACCGTCGCGACGGCGTTTTTCGCCAAGGCCAAGGGACCGCTCGCCCGCGCGGAGCAGCTGCACCGCGACGTGGCTGGCCGGGCAGGCATCGGCTGGCAGCTGCTGGCCGCGTGCGACTGGATGCAGTGCCACGCGGACCACACGCTCTCCCCTGTCAACGGCGAGCGGCTGGGCAAGCACAACCCTGACGGCACCGTCTACCACACGAAATCCCAGGCGCTCGCCCAGTGCGCCAGCGACCTGATCTACCTCGCCGGCGCGGTGTACGGGCTCGACCTGACCGCCCGTCGCGCCCTGCCGGTACGCGCCCTCGCCGACGTGTTCGCCGCGTTCCGCTGGGGCGGGCTGCTGATGCGCAATGGCGTCTCCGCCATGGAATTTCCTTACTCGGTCGCGGGATTGACCGAGCAGCACCTGAAGATGCACTGGCCGGTCATCGGCGAGCCGGATGCCCCAGACAAGCCAGGCAGCAAGTTCCGCGGACAGTTCGGCGCGGTGCCCGTACTGCTGAGCCTCAACTACCCTGCCCTCGTGTGAACGTCAGAAAGCGCAGGTGACCCACCGTGGTCCGTATCGTGATCCAGCGCACCGGCCGGCCGGAGGCCGCAACCGCCGAGGAGGCGGTGCGCCCCTATTCTCCTGCGGCATTCGCGCCCACCCAGGTCGACGGGCGCACGCTGCCGCTCACGGATCCGGCGTGGTACCAGCCGCCGCAGCCGCGCAGGCGGCGCGGCTGGCGCCCGCGCGTGCCGCGCTGGGTGAAGTGGGCCGTCCTCACCGTGGTCGCCGGCCTCTTCTTCCGGCGAGCGGTCGCGTGGGCGGTGCTGGCCGCACTATCCGGTGCGCTGCACCTCTTCGGGCTTAACGTGAACCTGCCGCACCTCAAGTTCGGCTGGCCATGGCAGTCGATCAGCGCTGGCACCGCCACCAATACCCTTGTCGGGCCGCTCGTGTTGCAGAAGATCGAGGGAATCTCCCGGCCCGCCCTCGGCACCGAGAACTTCAACTTCGTCTTCACCCACACCGTGTCCAAGAACATCGGGCTGTGGCCGTGCTGGTACTCCGGGACGTTCGCCGCGGTCGGGCACGCGTCCGCGACCGTCGACCTGAACCCTGGCGCCGCGTGGTGGAAGCCGTCGACGGGTCACTACCAGCTGCACGTGCTGCGGGCCGCCGCGCCGGGTGCCCCTGGCCGGCTGACCGTCTCGATGGCGCTGCCGCTGCCTCAGCTGCCGCAGTCGGTGCACGACGTCACCGTCGACAACACCCTGTCCAAGCCGCTCTCGACCGATCACAGCTGGACCTACCCGGGCCTCGGCTGCGGAGTGCTTATCCAGCCGCAGTTCGCCCAGTCGGTCCTTTACGCCCAGGCGCAGGACGTCGCGTTCCAGCAGGCGACGAGCCTGCCGAGCGTGACCAAGCCGCTGGTCACCGCGGCGGAGACCGAGGCCACCACGATGATCCGCGACAACTTCCTCCAGCCGACCGTGAACGCGCTCGGCTACACCCTGACCCAGTTCACCATCCGCTGGGTCAGGGTGTAGTCCGGCCGGCGGTCTGGGGGGCCGGCCGCTGGGAGGCCCGCCGACTGCGAGGTAGCGTTGATGGTATGCGGGCTGAAATGTCGGGACCGGGGGTGAGGCGATGACGGCCGACGTGTTCCCAACGGCGGGTCTCGTGGAGCGGGCCGCGGCGGCGTTCACCGCGAGCGTGCCCGGCAGTCCCGCGGACGACGGGTTCTTCGGCCCTGGCAGCGTGACGTGGCGGCTGAACGGCGACCTGTCGGCGCCGGTTGCCGGGCTGCGGTCGCTGCTCGTCCAGGCGCTGCACCCGCTGGCCATGGCTGGCGTCGATCAGCACAGCGAATGGCGTGCCGACCCGGCGGGGAGGCTGTCCTCGACCGCCGCCTACCTGGTCACGATCACTTACGGGGACAAGGCGTCGGCGCGGCGCGCCGCGGACCGGGTGCGGAAGATTCACGAGCGGGTGCGCGGCACCGACCCGGTCACCGGGCGGCCGTACGCGGCCGGAGACCCCGACCTGCTCATCTGGGTACACGCCGGGCTCGTCGACTCGGTGCTTGCCGCCGCGGACCTGTTCGGCACCCCGGTGAGCGCGCCGGACCGGGATGCCTTCGTCGCCGAGATGACCGTCGCCGCCGAACTCGTCGGCGTGCCCGCCGGGCGCGCGCCGTCCAGCGCCGCCGAGCTCGACGCCTACCTGGCCGCCATCCAGCCGGAGCTGATCCTCAGCCCCGCGGCGGCTGAGTCCACCGCCTACCTGCTCGGCCTGCCGGGACTCGATGATGACATGGCGGACATCTGGCGCCAGGTTGGCGGCGCCGCCGTCGCGTCGCTGCCCGCCTGGGCGCTGGACCTGTACGGCCGGAAGCCCGTCGCGGCGACGGCCCAGTACCGCGAGGAGGTCCGCCAGGTGCTCGGCGTCCTCGACGTGCTTTACCTGGGCGAGCCTGGCGTGCTCGAGGCCCGGCAGCGGCTCCAGCTGCGGATCCGCGACGCGCAGCGGGCAGACGAGGCTTAGGTGCGTAATTCCCGGGCCAATTCACCCGAACAGACACAGCTAAGCGAACGGCACGGGAATCTCGGAGGGCGCGGGAAGCGGGGGCGCCGGTGAGTGCTGGGGCGGACGGACCTCGCAGGAGGCACGCGCGACTGCGGCTGAGCCGCGGGCTGGCAGCCGCCCGGCTGGTTGCCCGCGGCGGCGCGCGGTACGCGACGAACGCGCCGCGGCTGTTCGCGACGGCCGGCGAGCAGCGCGAGCAGCTGCGCAACGACCTGGCGCTGCGGAACGCCGAAGACATCGCCGCCACCCTCGGGACGATGAAGGGCGTCCTGATGAAGCTCGGCCAGATGGCCAGCTACGTGGACGACGGTCTCACCCCGCCGGTGCGCCGCACGCTGAGCACGCTCCAGGACAGCGTGCCGCCGATGACCGCCGACCTCGCCGCGCAGGTCATCGCCGAAGAACTCGGCGGCCTGCCGGATCAGGTCTTCGACACCTGGGACCCCGAGCCCATCGCCGCCGCCTCCATCGGGCAGGTGCACCGCGCCATCACCAAGGACCGCCGCGCGGTCGCGGTCAAGGTGCAGTACCCGGGCATCGCCCAGACGATCGCGGCCGACCTGGGCAATGTCGGGCTGCTGCGCAGCCTGCTCCGGGTCGCCGCCCCGAGCCAGGACGTGAACGCCCTCATCGAAGAGCTGCGCGAGCGGATCACCGAAGAGCTGGACTACCTGCGCGAGGCCGAGAACCAGCGGACGTTCGCCGCCTACTACGACGGCCACCCCACCATCGCCGTGCCGAAGATCGTCGACGAGCTGTCCACCGCCCGCGTCATCACCAGCGAGCTGGCTACCGGGGCCCGCTGGGCCGAGTTGCTGACCTGGCCGCAGGCCGAGAAGGACCTGGCGGCCGAGACGATCTACCGGTTCACCTTCCGCAGCCTGTACGAGATGAGCGCCTTCAACGGCGACCCGCACCCGGGCAACTACCTGTTCCGCCCGGGCGGGCACGTCACGTTCCTCGACTTCGGCCTGGTCAAGTACTTCACGCCGGAGGAGCTCAAGCCGCTCGTGCACATGGTCCGCTACTTGTGCGTGGACAGCGACCCCGCGGCGTTCCGCAAGGCAATGGAGGACGCCGACTTCCTTACCCGGGGCGCGCCGATCACGACCGAGCAGGTCATCGAGCACATGGCGCTGTTCTACGACACCGTGCGGACGCCCGGCACCCGGACCATGACCCCGGGGTACGCGTCAGCGGTCGCCCGCCGGTACTTCGACTTCCGTAACCCGCTGGCGGCCTATGCCCGCATCCCTAAGTCCTACGTGATCTTGCAGCGCATCAACCTGGGCATGTTCGCGCTGCTCGGCGACCTCGCCGCGACCGCTGACTGGCGGGCGATCGCGGAGGAGATATGGCCGTTCGTGCAGGCGCCGCCGTCGACTCCAATGGGGGAAGAGGAGATCGCCTGGCGCGCTAGCCGGGCCGCGGTTTAGCTGGCACTGCGGCGGCTGCGGTACGCCGCGACGTTGACGCGGTTCGCGCAGGTCAGGCTGCAGAACCGGCGCGACCTGTTCTTGGAGAGGTCGACGACCACATCGTCGCAGTCGTCCGCGGCGCAGACCAGCAGGCGGGCGAGCTCGCCGGCCCGGATAACATCCGCGAAGGCCATCGCCGCGTCCACCGCCATCCGGTCGGCGAGCGGCGCGTCCGGCGTCGTGGCGTGGATGTGGTAGTCCCAGCCGTCATGCTTAAGCAGCTGCGGCAGCGCCCCGGCGTCCCGCAGCAGCGTGTTGACGAGGCCGGCGGCCTCGTCCTCGGTCATCTCCCACAGCCTCGCGAGGCGCGGGCGGAGCTGCCTGACCTGATCCAGTTCCTTCTGGTCGTGGGTGCGACCACCAGTCCACCGCCAGAACTCGATGAACTGATCGAGGGCGGCCACGTCGGGCAGCTCTTCCCTGCCGCCGCGCGCGGTGTTGACCAGCGCGGCGGTCGCGTTCAGTGAAACTTCCGTGTCATGGGCAAAAAGCATTTGACCTCTTTCACCGCCCACGAGTAGCGTCATTGCCGTAACTCATTTTTACCACTTACACGTCGCGGATGGCGAGGAGCAGGCGGATGCACAGTGCACGTGCACTGGACGACCGGCCCGGCAACGGCGGCACGCTGGAAACCGTCACACGTGAAACCACCGGCACGCTGGACGTCCCCGCCAGTAACGTCGGAGGCAGGCGCGGCGCCGGGCTCGTCATCGGGCTGATGTCCGCCGCGGCGTTCGGCACGTCGGGCACGTTCGGGACGGCGCTGATCGGCGCCGGCTGGTCCCCGGCCGGCGCGGTGCTCGCCCGGGTGTCGATCGCGGCCCTGGTCCTCACCGGGCCCGCGCTGGTGCAGCTGCGCGGCCGGTGGGCGCTGCTCCGCCGGTGGGGCTGGCGGACGGTCGCCTACGGCTGCGTCGGGGTGGCCGCCTGCCAGCTCGGCTACTTCAACGCGATCTCCCGGATGCCGGTGGGCATCGCCCTGCTGATCGAGTACATGGGCATCCTGCTCGTGGTGGGGTGGCTGTGGGTGCGGCACGGCCAGCGGCCGCGGCGGCTGACCATAGCGGGCAGCGCCGCGGCGATCGGCGGGCTGGCGCTGATGCTGGACCTGTCGGGACCCGGCGGCATCAGCCCGGTCGGCGTGCTCTGGGCACTGCTGGCCGCGGTCAGCATGGCGGTGTACTTCATCCTGTCCGCAAAGGCAGGCGCGGACCCGCTGCCGCCGGTGGTCATGACGTGGGGCGGGATGATCGTCGGCGCGGCCGTGCTCGCCGTGTCCGGGCTGACCGGACTGGCGCCGCTGGCGTTCTCGAGCGCGGATGTGACGCTGCTGCACCACCAGGTCAGCTGGCTGGTCCCGGTCCTCGGGCTGTCGGTGCTGGCGGCGGCCTTCGCGTACGTCACCGGGATCGCCGCCGCCCGGCGGCTCGGCGCCAAGCTCGGGTCGTTCGTCGCGCTGGCGGAGGTCCTGTTCGCCGTGCTGTTCGCCTGGGTGCTGCTGCACCAGGTGCCGACCACGACGCAGTTCCTCGGCGGCGCGCTCATCCTGGCCGGCGTCATCCTGGTCCGCCTCGACGAGGCGTAAGCCGGCGCGACCCGCTCAATTGACCGCAAACGTCCCTGGTCACAGCCGGGGAGCGGGCAGGATGCGAGTATGCGGTTGGCAAAGGGCATCGCCGCGGCGGCGTGCTTCCTCGTGGGCCTGTGGCTCATGCTGCGCGCGACCGGGCTGCTCACGGCGGTCCTGCACGCCGTGCCCCGCTGGTGGCCGACGCTGCCAGCGGCTGTCGGTGCGGCCATCCTCGTCCGGTCGCGTCGCCCCGGCCCCCACACCGCCGTCTCGCTCGTCCTGATCGCCGCCTCTGGCGTCACGTTCACGATCGTTCACCACGCGATAACCCGCACCGTCTGGCCGTTCGCCGCCAGCGCCGGGCTCATGGCCACGGGACTGGCGCTGGCGTACCTGGCGGCTCGCGCGTCCCCAGCGACTGGGACCGCCCGGTCCCAACGCGTGGTGGTGGCGTTCCGGTCAGCGGCACGGCCGACGTCAGCCGGTCTCGCCCGGATACGGGTCTACGCGTTCTGTGGGCGTCTCGACCTGGACATCACAGACTGCCTTCCGGGAGGATCGCGGCGGAAAGGCCCGCTCATGATCGAGATCGTGGCGTGCCTGGCGGATGTCACGCTGGTCGTCCGCACAGAGGCGGAGATCCACCATCACCAAGCGTTCGTCATGCCATTCAGGGGGCCGGCCCGTGGCGAGGTGCTCCGCGATACAGCCACCAAGAGAGAGGCCATCGTGGCCAGCGTGGCATTCTTCAGCCGCGTCACTGTCCCGTAGCGGAATCCGCCGGCGGTTTTTCCCGGTACTGAGCCGGGGCGACATCGGAGTCTCTCTCGATGAGCCACCTCGTGATGTCCGTGATCAGCTGCTTTTCGTCGTCCGGCGTTTCTGGCGGCACATAGCCCAGTGCCCGGATGAAGTCTCGCCGGTGAAGGTCGAAAACGTAGTAGAGGATCCTGCCGTAATCCTCGGCGACGCGGACCGACGCGCGATAACAAAAGACACCGAAAACGGCCGCCGAGAGCGGTACGGCGAGCCACGCCCCGGCCGAGGCGGCTACGGCGCCATCGGCGATCAGCGTGCCGCCGGCGACGAGCGCTATCACCCAGAGCACCGCGCACATCCGGCAGGCCACATCAAGGTCATCGCGCGCGTCACCTATGTTCTCTGCGAGGGACGGGGATATGGACGGGTAAATCCTGGGCAGCATCTCTATGGCACTGCTGAAACCATATTGCTTTCCTGCCTGCCGTTCGGCCGAACGGAGCACGTTTCCCAGCCGGGTGGGAAGCAGGTCCTCAGTCTTCGGCGGATAACTGCGAAGGCCCAGATCCTTCCTGTTCCTCGCCACATTGAGCTCCCAGCGCCTGCGCCGGTTGATCTCTATCCCGACGTAGCGCAGCTTCCGGAGCACCGGGATGTCTTCCCAGTAACCCTCGAGGATCCGAACAAGCAGCAACTGGAACGGGTGCAGGACGAGCGAGACACTGAATACAAACAGGAAGATAACACTGGCGATGAAGACATTGACCTCGCCAGCCCGGACGAGCAGCAGGTGAAGGCTGGGCACGCCGGTGAAAGCCCCGCTCGCGATGAGGCCTCCGATGACGGTGGCCAGCAAAGCGGAAGGCGCGAGACTGACCAGATTGAACCTCGACGAGACCGACGTGGCAGCGTTACCGAGCGGAACAATTCCGCTCATTGCCATCCTTCCTGTTGCCATTCCTGTGGCGGCAGGTGGTGCCCCGGCTCGGCCGGGCATCCCTTGCACCGGACCATGGGAATGTACTCACCTTCGCAATCGCAGGTCGTTACCGTCTCCGGCAAGTAAGCCGTTTCCCACCACTGATTCCCGCAGTTCTTGCGGCAGACGACATGAATATAGTTAATCTCGTCCTCGCCCGGTGGCTGCAGGTACTGATAAGAGCCGCGCAGGAGAGACCAGCGCACGAGAGACAGGACCGCGAACGCCGCGTAAAGGCACCCCAGCCCTCCCCGGCGTCCGCCCACGACAGATCCTCCCGCCCCGCGGCGGCCATGCCAGCATCCGCATAGCCGCCAGCCTTTCCGTGCGGTAGATTATCCGCCCCGTGCGGTAACACGTACAGCCCTATCCGGCCGGAAGTTTTCGTGCCCGCTGGCCAGTATCGGCTAGCAGCCTCAGCCGGGGAGCCAGGTCGGCCTTGCCCATCCTGGTGAGCAATGTCTCGGGCGGTGGCACAGCCACTCCCTGGCGCAGCGCCTCGTAATACAGATAGCAGCCGCGCGGGAGCGCATATCCGCCGTCGCTCGCGATGTCGCGGGAGACGACACAGCAATCCCAGCCGAGTGCCGCTTCGCTGTTGACCCAGAAAGCCGTACCGGGATTCACCGCGATGAGCACCGCAAGCGACACCATCGTCCCCGCCCGGCAGTGCTCCCAGAACCATGACCCGAACAGTTCCTCGTCGGTGAATGGCGGCCATTTCCGCGCCGCAACGCCAGCGCGCGGCATCACCGCCCAGCTCGGCTCCGGATGGTCCGGCGAGTACTTCGTATAGACCGCGACCAGCGCGGTTACCTCGTTCCCCGCCAGCCACCCGAAGAGCGACCCGTGCCGGGGAAGCGGAATGCCCTGGCTCAGGGCAGTCGCTGCGGCCCCGGGCACAGCGACACCGCCGGCCTCGATGTACACGCGCGGGCCGTCCGGCCGCCAGGGCACGAGCGAGTAGAAGAGTCTGCCTTCGCGGTCGTCACGGGCGAGTGTGAAGAAATCGGCGTTGGCGCCGTCGCGAACGGTGAGCACCATCGAATGGAGGGTACCGGTCCAGTCGGCGCAGTGTACGGCTAGCGGGTACGCGGCGAACAGCTCCGCACAGAGGTCATAAGCGGAGCGAGCAGTACGCAAGCGCGAACGGGCCACAGCGTTAGAATATACATTTGATAGCGCCGCTTGTCAAGTATATTTTCGAACGGACGCTCTATCCCGGAGTCTGACCCGAACTTTCTGGCAGTATAGAACTATGACCGAGGACACGCATCGCCAGGTGACGATCGAGCGGATCGCGAACTGCCACTACACGGTCACGAACGCCCGCGGCGGGACAATCACCGTGGGGACGGCCGACTCGGCGGACTTCTCGCCGGTGGAACTGCTGCTGACCGCCATCGGCGCGTGCACCGCGATCGACGTCGACATCCTCACCTCACGGCGCGCCGAGCCCGACTCGTTCACCGTGGCGGTGGACGCGGAGAAGCTGCGCGACGAGAAGGGCCGCAACTCCCTGACGGACATCGCGGTGACGTTCCAGATCAGGTTCCCTGACGGCGAGGGCGGCGACAAGGCCCGCGCGCTGCTGCCAGACGCGGTGAAGCGGTCCCACGAGCAGCTCTGCACGGTCAGCCGCACCGTCGAACTCGGCACCCCGGTCGCCACGCGCGTCGAATGAGCCCGGTTGTCGGCGCCCGATCGTACAATCGCCGCGTGGCCACCCCCAGCGAACCCAGCACGCCGGACGGCGCGCGCCGCGCCGCGACGGTGCTGCACCGCGTGTTCGGCTACGAGAGCTTCCGCGATCGGCAAGAGGAGATCATCGGCCACGTCATCGGCGGCGGCGACGCGCTCGTGCTGATGCCGACCGGCGGCGGGAAGTCGCTGTGCTACCAGATCCCCGCGCTGGTCCGGCCCGGCACCGGCGTGGTGATCTCGCCGCTGATCGCGCTGATGCAGGACCAGGTCCAGGCGCTGCAGCAGCTGGGGATCCGCGCGGACTTCCTCAACTCCACGCAGGACCCGGGGACCAGGCACGTCGTGGAGCAGGAGTTCCGGTCCGGCGAGCTGGACCTGCTCTACCTCGCGCCGGAGCGGCTGCGTACCGAGGCGACGCTCAAGCTGCTCGACGACGCGAGGATCTCGGTGTTCGCGATCGACGAGGCGCACTGCGTGTCCCAGTGGGGCCATGACTTCCGCCCCGACTACCTCGAGCTCCAGGTGCTGCACGAGCGGTGGCCCGACGTGCCGCGGATCGCGCTGACCGCCACCGCCACCCAGGCGACGCGCGAAGAGATCGCGATCAGGCTCAAGCTGGCCGGCGCCCGGCTGTTCGTGTCGTCATTCGACCGGCCGAACGTGCAATACCGGATCGTTCCGAAAAATGAACCCAAGAAGCAGCTGCTGCAGTTCTTGCAAACCGAGCACCCGGGAGACGCGGGGATCGTCTACTGCCTGACCCGTGACTCCACCGAGCGGGTCGCCGCGTTCCTCTCCGGGCAGGGCATCACCGCGCTGCCCTACCACGCCGGCCTCGACGGCGGCACCCGCGCCGCGCATCAGGCCCGCTTCCTGCGCGAGGACGGGCTCGTGATGGTCGCCACCATCGCGTTCGGGATGGGGATCGACAAGCCGGACGTGCGGTTCGTCGCGCACCTGGACCTGCCGCGCTCTGTCGAGGGGTACTACCAGGAGACCGGCCGGGCCGGCCGGGACGGGCTGCCCGCGACCGCGTGGCTCGCCTACGGCCTCGCCGACGTGGTGCAGCAGCGGCGGCTGATCGACGGCTCCGACGGCGACCTCGCGCACCGGCGGCGGCTGGCGTCGCACCTGGACGCGATGCTCGCGCTGTGCGAGACGACGGACTGCCGCCGCACGCAGCTGCTGGCCTATTTCTCCGAACGGACCGGTGCCTGCGCCAACTGTGACACGTGCCTGTCGCCGCCGGAGGTGTGGGACGGCACGGTGCCCGCGCAGAAGCTGCTGTCCACCATCGTGCGGCTGGACAGGGA
>Ga0335074_10012664_pt1 | contig 11828 bp, 9 predicted proteins | sample Lox_Sample_23_FD_206715 | JGI IMG/M metagenome (GOLD analysis project Ga0335074, IMG submission 206715) | Soil microbial communities from Loxahatchee National Wildlife Refuge, Florida, United States - Lox_Sample_2.3 | ecosystem: Environmental > Terrestrial > Soil > Wetlands | place: USA: Florida...
AACGTGAAGTTTCAGAAACACGACTATCACGAAGAGCTTTGGATGGACGACCAAGACAAGGTGACGCGCTGGACCTTCCACATGGCTGATGCCTCTTAGCTTCGCCGACGTCGTCGATGCGGCCGATCGGATTCTCGGCGTCGCTCACCACACCCCCACGATGACGTCGCACACGTTCAACGAGCGAACCGGTGCTCAACTCTTCTTCAAATGCGAGAATCTGCAGCGGATGGGCGCGTTCAAATTTCGCGGCGCCTATAACCGTCTCGCGCAGCTCTCCGACGACGAGAAGCGCCGCGGCGTGGTGGCCTATTCGAGCGGCAACCACGCCCAGGGTGTGGCGCTCGCTGCGCAACTGCTCGGCGTTCCCGCCACGATCGTGATGCCGCGCGACGCGCCGGAGAGCAAACTCGCGGCGACGCGCGGCTACGGCGCCGAGATCGTGCTCTACGAGCGTTCGGAAGAGAACCGAGCCGTGATCGCGCAGGGAATCGCGAGCGAGCGCGGTGCGACGATCGTGCCGCCCTACGACGATACGCGGATTGCCGCCGGTGCGGGCACCGCCGCGCTCGAGCTGCTGCACGACGCCGGACCGCTGGACGCCATCGTCACGCCGTGCGGCGGCGGCGGTCTGCTGTCGGGGTGCGCGATCGCGGCGCACGGAATCGACGCCGATATCGAACTCTACGGCGTCGAGCCGCAGGCCGGGAACGACGTGCAGCAGTCCTTCCGGGGCGGGGAGCGCGTAACGATCGCCGTGCCGCAGACGATCGCCGACGGTTTGCAGACGCAGTCACCGGGCGAGGTGACGTTTCCGATCATCCGCGAGCACGTCCGCGACGTGGTCACGGTCAGCGACGAAGAGATCGTCGATGCGATGCGCCTTTTCTTCGAGCGGATGAAACTCGTCGTCGAACCCAGCGGGGCTGCGGCATTTGCAGCGGTCCTCAACGAACGAATGCCGATCCGCGGCAAACGGATCGGCATCGTGGTCAGCGGTGGTAACGTCGATCGCGATCGCTTTGCCTCGTTGATCGCCTAAGACCTACTCCCCCGTGGCGATGTTTCCGCACGAGACGTACGTTCCGAGCTCGTCTGCGCTCTTGTGCACGTTGATCGCGTAGGTGCCTTTCAACAGATCGGCGAGCGCGACGCCCTTGACGGTCGAGACGCTCGTGCCGTTGACCGTGTTGTTCAACGGATACTCGGGGGCCTTATTGATATGTCCGCAGTTTCCGATGTGGATATGCGTCGGTTGCGGAACGTCCTTGGGTGTGCCGTCGAGCTTGACCTCGATGCGCGTGCCGTCGGAAACTTGCGTGAGGACCGCGGTGCCGTTTTCACCGCTGTCGCTCTGAGCCACCATCTTTACGGTGACGGTGGTCGGCGCTTGGGCGATCGCTTGTAACGCGAGCGCGCCGGTAAGCGCGGCTCCAAGGAGTGCGGCGAGAAACAATTTCATAGGGAACGTCTCCTTCCGGGTATGACTTGAAGACCTAACGACGGCAGAGGGGGTTGCGGTTTGCTCCGGCGCCTAGTGCCTCCAGCGCCTGCGATCGTAAGCTGCAGTAGGCGTTGATCGTGCCACCCGGCACCGGTGCGTCGGCGCCGTCGATCATCTCGATGAGGAAACTCAGACCGCCGTTGAGCCGTGACAAGCTCGCGGCGTCCTTGGCGCGCTTGCGCGCCAGCGCGCGAGAGCGGGCGTCGTACGTGCGATCCAGCAGCGTTGCAACGTCGTGGGCCATCGCATACTGTTGCTCGAGCGCGGCCTGCGAGATCGTAATGCGCGGGTCCATCACGACGGTGAGCGGTTGCGAGCGCGTCACGCCGTCGACCGTGAGGCGAACGGTGTAACGGCCCGGGACGATGAGGGCCCCCTGCGGCACGCGGGGTGTGTCCTCGTAGACGGCCGAGATCGGAAGATCGACCGCGACCGACTCCGGTGCCGGTTCGCGGAGGTCCCACACGAAGCGGTGCATCCCCGCATCCGTTGCCGGACGCACGAAGGGCTTTTCCCAGTACGCCGGCTTGTCGAACTCGACCGGCTTGGGTGCCGGATCGTCGCTCGAATAGCGGCGCACGAGCACGCCGTGCGCATCGTAGATCGCGATCGCGACGTGCGCGGCGTCCTTGGGCAGCAGATAGTAGAAGATCGCCCCGTCGGGGGGATTGGTGCCGTGCGGCACTTCCGGCGGCAACGGCGTATCGGTGTTCGTGTCGCGGCGAACGCGATAGGTCACGACCGGCGCGAAGAAGTGCGGTCCGCTCCACGCATGCGCGCGTGCGAGTTCGCGCAGCGGCTCGATATCGTCGAGGATCCAGAAGCCGCGTCCATGAGTCGCCACGACGAGGTCGTTGTCGTGGACGTCGAGGTCGCGCATCGACGTGTGCGGCAGATTGAGCTGCAGCGACTGCCAGCGCGCCCCGTCGTCGAACGACACGTAGACGTTGCCCTCGGTTCCGGCGTAGAGCAGGCCCGGAATCTGCGGGTCGGCGCGGACGGCGTTGACCGGTTCGTCGTTCGGCAGCCCGCTCGTAATCTTCGTCCAATGCTTGCCGCCGTCGTGCGTGCGATAGACCCACGGGCGCAGGTCGTCGAGGCGGAAGCGGTTCACGGCGACGTAGGCGGTCTCGTCGTCGAAGCGCGACGCGTCGATGATCGAGATTTTGCTCCACGGCGTCAAACCGGGCGGGGTCACGTTGGTCCAATTCTTGCCGCCGTCGCGCGTGATCCAGACGAGCCCGTCGTCGGTGCCGGCCCAGATCGTGCCCGCGTGCGTGTACGACGGCGCGAGCGCGTAAACGACGCCTCGATGCGCGCCCTTTTGCGGATCAGTGGCTTCGAACGCCGTGATCACGTTCGGAATCGCGGGATGCTTGCGCGTAAGATCGGGGCTGATCGTGCGCCAGTGCATGCCGCCGTCGCGTGTCGCCCAGACTTGATTTGCGCCGAAGTACATCAGCGATCGATCGAAGTGATCGAAGGCGATGGGTTCGGTGCGGACGACGCGGTAATTTTTTCCGTGGCGCAGCGGATTGGGCGAGACTTCTTGTGCCTGCGTCGTCCGCTCGTCGTAGCGCTCGACCTTGCCGCCGTAGGTCACCCCGGGATGGAGCGGGTCGGGCACGACGTACCCGTACTCTTCGGCACCGGCGGTGTGCCAGTCGCGCTCGGTGATCTCGCCCCAATTTCCGCGGCTGGAAACGCATGCCGACCCCGACTCTTGCTGACCGCCGCAGACCCAGTACGGAAAACGATTGTCGGTGTTGACGTGGTAGAGTTGCGCGGTCGGTTGGTTGTACCACGAGCTCCAGGTGAGGCCGTGATCCACCGAGATGGTCGCGCCCTGATCGCTGGTCAGCGCGATGATGTTCGGGTCGTTCGGATTGATCCAGACGTTTTGGTAGTCGTCGCCGCCCGGTGCGCCTTTGATCGCGGTGAAATGCTTCCCACCGTCGGTCGAGCGGTAGGTGGACGTGTTCGTGACGTAGACGGTTTGCGGATCCTTCGGATCGACTGCAATCGCGACCAGATCGTCGCCGCGTTCGCCGATCGTCGTTTGATCGTCGTTCATCGCGGTGAAGTGTTCGCCGCCGTCGTCGCTGCGAAAGACGGTGCCGCCCACGTCGTTGTAGCCGTCGACGTAGGCGTAGACGATCTGCGAGTTAGACGGTGCGATCGCGATCTCGGCACGTCCCATTGCGGCGGGAAGTCCGCCGCCTAAACGCGTCCAGTGATCGCCGCCGTCGGTCGATTTGAAGATGCCGCTTCCGGGACGCTCGAACGACGAGCCGATCTCCCATGGCGCTTGCCGCGCGGCCCACAGCGAGGCATAGACGACCTGGGGATTCGATGGATCGATGCGCACGTTGTATGCGCCGGTGTTCTCGTCGCGGTAGAGCACGCGTGTGAAGGTCTTGCCGCCGTCGGTGGAGCGGTAGACACCGCGTTGCGCGTTCGGTCCGTACGGATGGCCCAGCACGGCAACGAAGAGGCGGTTGGGGTCGGTCGGGTCCACCGCTATCTGCGGAATCTGCTCGCCGTCGCGCAGGCCGAGATGCGTCCACGTCTCGCCGGCATCGGTCGATTTGTAGATGCCGTCGCCGACGGAAAGATCGGGACGCTGCAAGCCCTCGCCGCTGCCCGCGTAGATCACGTTCGGATCGCTTGCGGCAACCGCCAGGGACCCGATCGAGCCGGTCGGTTCGTTGTCGAAGATCGGGGTCCAGGTTCGTCCCGCGTTGTCGGTGCGCCAGATGCCGCCGTTCACCGCAGCGATGTAGAAGCGGTTCGGCATGCTTGGCACACCGGCGAGAGCTTTGGTGCGCCCTCCACGCATCGGGCCGATGTAACGCCACTGGAGCGCAGAGTATTGCGATTGCGTGATGACCGCGGCGAGAACGGGTGCGAGAATCAACGGCGATGCCTCCGCCGGCGCGGGTTCGGTTTGAACGCCGGGCCGATCTTCATGGTGCCTCGGTGCGAAAGCGTCTCGTCGACGTCTTCACAGCCGATCGGAGTAAAATCTGCGCAGTCGTGCGGGCGCGCCGGATAGATGCCGCAGTAATAGCGCCCGCTCTTGCTGCCCATCAAGAACACGCAATTGTCGGCGAGATCGTCGCTCACCTTGCGCAGCCAGCCCACGGTGTAGCCGTCGGCGGACGGCCGTTTGACGACGTATTCGTCCATGACTTGCGCGTACGTCAGGCCGAGATGATCGGCGATGCGCTGGACGTCGGCGCGGCTGACGAACGGTTCGTAGCCGGCGCAGCACTCCGCGCAGCCCGGTGGACAGGTGACGTTTTCCGGCAAGTCCTTGAGATGTTTGCGCGCGAGTTCGATCACTTTGCCGATCGCGCGGACGAACTCGGGATCGTCGTTGTACTTATACACCCATTCGCGCCGCGTGATCTCGTTCGCGTTGTAATAACGCGTGGTGCCCTCGTTGTAGGTGATCGTGATGTGCTCTTCGGTGATCTCGATCTCGTTCACGTGCTCCATCGGGCGCGTGTCGAGCAGTTCGGGGTGCGTGGGCTGCCCGGTTCGTTTGGTGAAGTCGCGCAGGCCGATGAGGTCGATGGTTTCCATAATTCAACCCGGATTCGATACACGTTGCGGGTGCAGCCTGGTGGCGCGGATAACATTACCGGCCCGGACCGGGCTTTGATGCGGGGGGATGATTCTTGCGTACAGCGATCGGCGTCGACCTCGGCGGTTCACACGTGACGGCCGCCGTCATCAGCGAAGACGGTACCATTCATCGTCAGCACGAGGTTGATCTCGAAGACCTCTCGTTCAAGGCGGTGAGCGAGGTGCTGATCGGCACGGTCGGGCAAGCGCTGAAGGACCCCGATGCCAAAGAGGTCGTGGGTATCGGCGTCGGCTCGCCCGGCAATATCGAGCCTCGCTCGGGCGCCGTCGTCTACAGCCCGAACTTCAAGTGGACGAACGCGCCGCTGGGGGAGACGCTGCGCGCGCACTTCGATATGCCCGTCTTCGTCGGCAACGACGCCCGCTGCGCGACGCTGGGCGAATATATGTACGGCATGGGACGGGGCACGCGCAACTTCGTCTTGCTGACGCTGGGAACGGGAATCGGCGGCGGCATCGTGGCGGACGGTGAATTGATTCTCGGCAACCGCTTCGGTGCGGGCGAGATCGGCCACCATCAGATCCGGCCCGTGGACGGCTTCGTCTGCAGTTGCGGGAAGATCGGCTGCTTCGAGGCGCAAGCGTCGGGCACGGGCCTGATTCGGCACGCCTTCGCCGTGGCGGCGTCATTCCCGCGCAGCGCGCTGCTGGACATGGATCGTGACAAGCTCGGCTCGAAGAAGATTCGCAAAGCCGCGCAAAACGGCGACCTGCACGGGCTTGCAGCGTGGAGGAACTTCACGTCCGACCTCGCGATCGGGCTCGCCAACGTGATCGCCTTCGTCAATCCCGAGGTCATCGCGCTCGGCGGCGGCGTCTCGAGCGCAGCCGATTTCATGCTCGACGCGGTGCGCGGGCGAGTGGACGAGCTGACCACGATGGTCCCGCGCGGGACGACACGCATCGTGGTCGCGCAACTCGGCAATGACGCAGGTCAAGTCGGCGCCGCGACGATGGCGTTTCGCGGCGGCCTGACGACGCTGGGCGCGTGAAGGCGATCGTCACCGCGCACGTTTCTTCCGGGCCCGTTCATGGCGATCTATTACGCGTCGAAAGCGTACGTGGCACGGGCGTCACCGTCACTGCCTTCGGCCGATGCGGCATCGGTAGCAAGAGCCGGATATCGAGGAATGATGGATAAAATTTGCGCCGCCGCGCGCGGCGCGAACGATCGCGAGGGCTGAATTAGCACGAAGTTTGCGTGCCAAGCACCGCTGATATCTTCGGATTTTACCGTGAATATCTGGCAGATCGCCGAATAAAAAATGGTGCTTGCCCGCTAGGGACGCCAAATACTGTTTGCTGCAATACCATTTTTGCAATAGTCTATTGCTCCCATCGAATCTTTACAGTATTTTCAGGTGCAGCGCGTCTGGCACAGCACCGCGCGCGTTCCTACTCACTTGTCTACTGCTAGGAGGCTTATGCACATTCCGCACCGGGTGCTGGCGGGATCGCTGGTATTCGCTTTATTCTTGACCGCATGCGGCGGCGGCGGAAGCTTACCGGGAGCCAGAACATCGACGATGGGCTCCACGCAAAGCACGACCGGCGCCACCGGCACCACCGTACAAGCGATGACACCAATGATCTCCGTCCCGAAGACCACTGGGTCACTTGCATTCACCGATCTCGGCCGGCGTACCGCCAGCCTTCCGGTGAGCGTTACACTCGTGCTGCGTTACAATAATCAAGCGCAGCTCGACCAATTCGTTACCGCGCAGAGCGGACCGCACGGCGGGCATCAATTCCTGACGCCGGCCGAGTTCAACAGTCTCTACGCACCGACGGCGCAGCAAGAGCAAGCCGTCGTCAGCGCACTGCAAAATGCAGGCTTTACCGTCACTCACCGTTATTCGAACCGCACGATCGTCGACGCCTCGGCGCCGAGCTCGGTCGTCGAGAAATTCTTCTCGACCGAGATGCACACCGTGCAGCAAGGGAAATACGGGCAGCGCTTTACGAACGTAACGGCGGGCACAGTGCCCTCCTCTATCGCGTCGTACGTGAAAACCGCCTCGCTCAGCAACGTCGTCATCGCCGAAACGAAGGTCGATCAAGACGGCGGCGTTATTCACAATCCGCAGAACCTGGGTGTTCCGGAGAACAAACCGCAACAGCAGGGCAATCCGAACGAGGCGCCCGCGAGCATGCGGATCGCCGCGAGCGGCTGCTCGGGCCAGCTATTGCTCAACCCCGGCTTCGAGTCCGGTGACGTCGATTGGAGCGATCCGAACGGCGACATCACCGACGATGCGTCGCTGGCGTATCAAGGTGACTGGTTTGCGTGGCTCGACGGCTACACGGGTCACGTGACCGATCCGGGCGTTTCGCAGACCGTCTCGATTCCGTCGGGTTGCACCGCAACGTTGAGTTACTACCTGTACGTCGCCACCAATGACGGAAGCAAGGCGAAAGACTATTTCTACGTGACCGTCAACGGCAATACGGTACAAACGTTCAGCAACGCGAACACCACAGATGGCGAGTACGTTCAGGAGAGCGTGAACGTTTCGTCGTACGCCGGCGGCAATGCGACGGTGAAGTTCTACGCGGTCCAGAGCGGATCGCGCGTGACCGACTTCTTCGTCGACTCGACGGCGCTCAACCTCAGCGGCGGCACGAGCACGCCGACGCCGTCACCGACGGCATCACCGACGGCAAAGCCGACGGCGTCACCAACGGCATCACCGACGGCGTCACCGACGGCGTCACCGACGGCATCACCGACGGCATCTCCCACGACCTCACCGACGAGTTCGCCGACCACCGCTCCGTCGACGGGTTGCAATGACGCGGCCGCCGACAGCGGTCCGCTCACGAACTCGGACGGCACGCTCGCCACGGGTCTCGCCAAACCGTTCGACTTCCCGGTTCAGCACGGGTGCAACGGGGCGGGTTACACCGCCGCGATCGTCATCGACGATCCGGTCGACACCAGCTACGTTTCGACCTATCTCTCTGCGGCAGGCGTGACGCAGACCGGCACGATCACCAACGAAGCCGTCGACGGCGGCGGCAGCGGTGACGATCCGGAGACCGACCTCGACGTGCAAACGATCTCGGGTCTCGCGCCGGGTGCCAACATCATCGTGTACGACGAGGGCACGCTCTCCGATCAGAACATCGAAGACGCCTACAATCAGGTGCTCAGCGATGGGAAGGCCAGTGCCGTGAACTCCTCGTTCGGCGGATGCGAATCGAGCGATACCTCGTTCGAATCGGCCACCAACTCCATCGCCGAGCAAGGTGCGGCGGAAGGCGTCGAGTTCTCGGCGTCGGCCGGTGACACCGGATCCGACGAATGCGGCGACGACAACGAAAAGGGCGTCAGCGCACCGGCGGGCGACCCGTACTTCACCTCGATCGGCGGCGTCAACTTCACCGAAAACAGCAGCACCGGCGCGCTCGAAACGGTGACCGCCGGCGATGCGTCGTGCAGCGGCGGCGTTGACGACACGTGCTACGGCGGCGGCGGCGTCTCCACGGTCGTCGCGCTGCCAAGCTGGCAGAGCGGCATCGCGGGCGTCATCACCTCGGGCCGTAACCAACCGGATATCTCGTTACCCTTCGATTACGTCGCCGTGTATACGGACGGGTCGTGGGGCGAGTATCTCGGTACCTCGTGGTCCTCGCCTGCATCGGTGGCGCTATTCATCGAAGCCGACGAACTCCACGCGGCCAAACTCGGTTGGTTGAACCAGACGTTGTACAGCCTGTTCTCATCGACCGGCTACAACGACTACTACACACCGTGTACCTCCGGCGACAACATCGCGTACTCGTGCAGCGCGACCGAGTACAACCAAGCCGCGGGTATCGGTGCACCGAAAGGCTGGGCCTTAGCGAACGCGTTGTAAGGGATCCGTCCCTCGACTACGCAAAGGGCCCGGCGTTCCGCCGGGCCCTTCGCTACGCTCGGGATGACAGGGAGGGGCGCTACAAACTGGCGACGGCCGCGAGCCCGCGCTGCGCCATGTCGTCTTGGGCCGGAATCGTGCCTTCGTTGCTGATCTGCGCGATGAGCGCGGCGATCCGGCGCGAGCTATGTTTGGGCGCGACGAGTTCTTGATTGCGGCGGATCTCTTCGAGCCGGTGCGGCGTGCGGATCATCGTCCGGACGGCGCGCACGACTTCGGCGGCGCCGTGAATCGCGACGGCACCGAGGCCGTTGTGGCGCACGAACTCGACGTTGCCGCGTTCCTGTCCGGGCACGTAGTCATAGACGACGACCGGAAGCTGCGCGGCGTTCGCCTCGGCCAGTGAGCCGGGTCCGGCTTTGGTGACCAGCAGATCGACGGCGCGGAAATATTCGGGGATCTTATTGGTAAAGCCAAGCACGGTCATCGGCGTCGGCAGACTCGATGCAAGCTCTTCGAGTCTCTCGCGCAGGGGCTCGTTTCGTCCGCAGACGACCAGCAGATGGATCGGTAGCCGCGCTTTGGCGAGCGTCAACGTCGTCGGCAGAAGCTTCCCGCCGCCTTCGCCGCCGGCCATCAGCATGACGACGAGCCGGTCTTGCGGCAGTGCCAGGTGCGAGCGCAGCTCTTCCTTCGTGCCGACCACGTCGTCGAATTGCGGGTGAATCGGCTGGCCGAGCAGGCGCAGCCGGCTCGGCGAGATGCCCCGCGAGAGCGCGCGTTCGTAGACTTCACGCGCCGGCACGACGACGGCATCCGCGTCGGGCATCAGCCACGATTCGTGGACCTTGCCGAGGTCGGTGATCACGGTCACGATCGGCACGCGTTGCATGCCTGCGTCGGCGCGCGCGCGCAGCGCGGCATGGTTGAGCAGCGGATGGACCGAGACGATCACGTCGGGTTGATAGCTCAGGAAGAGATCGCGCAGCCGCTCGCGATAGAGCGGCTCGCAGAAGCGCACCAGCGCGCGATAGCGGCGCCGCCCGTTGGTGGCATAGTAAAGCGCCCCGTACACCGGGGGCGCGTAACGTAGTGCCATGCTGTAACCCAGGCCAAGCTGGGTGAGCGGGAAGGAGCAATGGGCGGCAACGTCTTCGACCCGATGCTCGAATGCAAACGGCTCTTCGATCTCGTCGAGGGCCGCGGTAATCGCGTTTGCCGCGCTTCGGTGGCCGCCGCCCGTATCCGAGATCAGAAAGAGGGCCCGTTTGGTCATTCAGTCTCCGCTAGCGTCTAAGCGCGCACCGGGGCCCGTTTCGAACGCCGGACCGCGGCGTTGCGCGTGCGGCGGGACGTTGGGGCAAGCTTGGCAAGCAAAAACCGAGCCGGTGCGTCATAGAAGCGAAAGATATCGCCAAACTCGATATCGGGGTTTCGGTGGTGGCCGTCGTGGTCCTCGGGCAGCACGATCCCGAGCGGCCGGGCAATCGCCCGGGCCCAGGCCGGGGTCTTCCATCCAAGCTCGGTCGTATGGCGCCACCACACGTGGAGTTGCCCGAGGATCAACCCGAGCACGGCGCCGATCCAGGAGAGCTGCCAAACGAATGCCGCCACGACGAGGTAGGGAACGGCTCCGAGGAAGCCGTCGAGCAGCACTTCGCCGTTGACCGAGATGACGGCGTGGTCCCAATACGACTTGCGCCGGTCGTGATGGGTGCGCAGGTGCAACGTGAACCAGAGGTGTTGCGGGACGTGGTAGAGGAAGGTCGATGCGAAATCGCCTACCACGAGTACGATCAGCATTGCAATTGCAAGTGCCATGTGTGCGCTTCCTTCGTTCGAAGACGGTCGTCCTACTAGCCGTCGCATCCATGTTGTGCGGATGCAACGCTTCTACCTTTGAACGTACTACGCGCGCGTCCCAAATGGCAATTCCCAATTTGAAATACGCCATTAACACGGCGTTAAGCTGGCCCGCGCCGTCGCATGTCGACTCGCTTATGGGTGCCCGATTGATCGAAGACGGCGGGCCGCTGCGCTCGCCGCAGCTTGCGATCGCGCGCGCGATCATGCGGACAAATCCACGGATCACCGCGATTGGCTCGCTGGCGCTTGCTTTCGCGACCGTTCGGGCTGCGCGAGCGAACGCGCTGCCGCCAGAGTTTCTCGCCGCGACGATTCTGCAAGAGAGCGCCTACGATCCGCAGGCGATCTCGGCGGCCGGCGCAATCGGCATCGCGCAATTCGAGATCGGAACCGCCGATCGAAACGGCGTCGATCCGCTCGACCCGTACGACGCGATTGTGGGTGCGGCGCGTCTGCTGGCTTCATATGTCGGCGCCTATCGCGGCGTCTACGGGAATCCGTATGCCCTCGCACTCGCGGCCTACAATGCGGGTCCGGGAGCCGTGCAGTACTATCGCGGCGTGCCGCCCTATCGCGAGACGCGCGACTACATCCAACTCATCTACGAGCGTTGGGGGCGGATCGCCGGTTACGAGCGTGGAAGGCAGCACGCATGAGCTATCGCCGGCTTGCCGCTTACCTCGTGGCGCTCGCGCTCGCCGGGTGCGGAAGTGCAACCGACGAGCTTACGTTCAAAGTCCCCGCAGGGTACGTGAGCAGCCTCTCGGTGGGGCCGTTCGTGCAGATATGGAAAGGGCCGCGCCCCCACACGGCGTTGATGCTCATGGCGCTGCCGACGAAGGCGAGCCTCAAGGATATTCAGAGCAATGCCGACGTCAAAGACGCGCAAATCGTAAGCCAGAGCAACATTCGAATCTGTGGCGATCAGCCCGCGCGTTACGTCTCGC